>JADMIO011575568.1_pt1 | contig 74323 bp, 108 predicted proteins | sample 8958161 | NCBI WGS metagenome assembly JADMIO01 (sample SAMN16585339, study PRJNA669376) | soil metagenome | isolation source: Crop rotation soil | place: USA: Cullars Rotation, Alabama | collected 2011
GCCGCGACTTCAAGTCACGTGAATTCCAAGCTTCGGATCCCACTGTGCTGGAAAGGGCGCGCGCCCCAGGTCACCCGGGGGGCACCCCGCGGACAATGCCCGGCCGGGCACGCACCCCCACCGGGGCAGCGCCAGGAGTGTGCGCGCGGACGGGTGCGGGGGCAGCGGGAGGTGCGCGCGCGGAAGGGTTGCACGCTGTCAGCCTCGCAGCTGGCAGCATTCCAGCAGGAGGGTTGACACGCAGGTAAGCAGGGGGTAGGATGGTCGCTCGCGCCCCGTGTGCGCGGACGGACACCCCAGCGCATCCCGCGCCGGCCACCCGCACCGCCACCAGGAGCAGGAGAGACGCCAGATGTCAGACCAGACCGCCGACCCTCGACAGCCCATCACCGACCAGGAGCGCGCCGACGACGCCCGCCGTGCCCGGCAGCAGCTGTCCGACGCCCTCGACGCCGCCCAGGGCATCGCCCAGGCCCAGCAGGCCAGCCACCTGGAGCAGGCGCGCCCCCGCACCGCCGGGGTAGACGAGTCCAACGCCCAGGCGACCGCCGACGCGATCGCCGTCCTGGTGCGCGCCAGGGTGCAGGCCGCCGAGGTGGAGGTGGCGTGGGGCATCCTGAACCGTGCGCAGGCCCGGCTGAGTCGCCAGCTGCGGACCTACCTCACGGGCGGTGTGCAGTGAACGCCACCAGCTTCGGCCGCCCCGGCTGCACGTGCGACCGCTGCCGGCGCGGGTTGCCCGACCTGAACCCGGACGGCTGCCACAACACGATCCCCGCGCTGCCGCAGCTGACGCAGCAGCGCCCCGGGACCGCGGCCGCCCTCAGCCCCTTCATCGGCCGCACCGCCCTGCTCATGGGCCCGGGCATCCGCCCCGCCGTGACCATCCTCGACGCCCGCATGGTGTGGGGGCAGGTGCAATTCCTGGTCAGGCCGCTGGCCGGCCAGGGCGAGCAATGGATCAGCGAGCGCGGGTTACAGGTGCAGCCGGGCAAGGCGCGGGTGATTGAAGTGGAGGTGCGGTAAGGCCATGGCACGCACCGTGACGCCCGTGCGCCCGTTCCAGATCGTATTCAGGCCCGACCGGCTGCAGCCCCAGACGATCACCTGGACCCGGTTCTATCCGACGCTAGCCGCCGCCACCGCCGACGCCTACACCCGGGTACCGACCGAGTATCCCCAAGGCCGGCTGATCCTGGTCACCCAGGCGCCCGACCCGCGCCGCCGACGACCGCCGCGCCCGTAGCGCCAGGGCGAAACGGCCAGGGGGCGCTCCCTGGTCGTCGCAGCGTAGGCCGCTGCCTGATGAGCCCACCCAGACCCGAGCCCCGGCAATCCCGCCGACGCCCGGCCACCTGGACGCCCACAGCATCGAGGAGCACACCGAGATGACCGAAACCACGATCACCACCGCCGCCGCCGAGTACGCCCGCCGCCCCGCGGACGAACGCTTCCCCAGCCTCACCGCCCTGGTGCAGCACGCCCAGCAGGAGAAGGACTGCAGCGCCGAGAAGACGTACAACCTCAAGGACCTCCGCGCCAAGGTGGCCGACACGCACAACACCCCGACGTTCGGCGCGACCCCCGAGCAGGCCCGCGTGGTGCTCGCCAGCCCGAAGGGGATCGCCAACTTCACGCACTACAGCTTCGGCCAGCTGGCCCGCACCATCGGCGCCCCCGCCGCCTACCTCCGCACGCTGCCCCCCTCGATCGCCGCCGACGCGATCAACTTCGGCCTGGACGCCGCCCCCTACGGCACCGCCGCCAACCTGCTGATCCGGGCGAACGGTGACGGCAAGCCCCCGATCATCCGCGCCGCCACCTCCGAGACCTACGGCCGGATCTGGGACGCGAACCTCTACGGCGAACTCAACCGGCATTTCGGGGACGGCCTGAAGTCCGCCGGCGGCAGCTGGCAGCAGCCCCCGACCTGGAGCGGGGAGCCCGCCGGCCAGTACCGCGGGGACCGCGACAGCTTCGTGATCCGGATCGACGGTGGCAGCATCGTGACCGACCCCAGCGCCCAGGGGGGCGGCAGCAACGGCGGGATGTACCGCGGGCTGATGGTCCGGAACTCCGAAGTCGGCCACTGCTCGATCACGGTGGAGTGCGTTCTGTATCGGTACATTTGCGGGAACCATATGCTGTGGGGCGCGATCATGGATCGCACCTTCCGCCGCCGGCACGTGGGCAGCAAGATCACCCGCGACACCATGCGCGAACTGAACGATCTGGCGTGGAAGTTCAACCAGCGCAGCGCCCGTCAGGACGAGCAGATCATCAAGAGCCTGATCGACCACCAGATCGCGACCACCAAGGAGGCCGTGATCGATGAACTCAAGAAGATGGGCGCCACCAAGCAGCAGGCGACCGACGCGTACGCGACCTGCGAAGCGACGGAGCAGGCGAGCCCGCGCAGCTGGTGGGGCATCGCCCAGGGCCTGACCCGCGTCAGCCAGGAGAGCGGGTACCAGGATGATCGGCTGCAGCTGGACCAGCTGGCCGCCGCCGTCATCGCCAAGGGTGCCAAGCAGTACGCGACGGTCTAGGCCCATGCAGACCTGCGACCCCCGTCAGCCGCAGGAGACGCTACCGGAGTACGCCAATCGCGTACTCCGGTACGCCCTCACCTACGGCATTGCGCCGCTGACCCTCGAGCAACTCGAGCAGGCCGACACGGCCGCCCAGCAGGCCACGTGCCGCCTGCCGGCGAAGCTGGACCCCGACGCCGCGCGCCTCGACGCCCAGCTGCATCGCATCCGCACCAACGTGCAGATCGCCCTCAGCGCCCGCCGTGCCGCGCTGCAGGCCGCTCAGGCGCAGCTGGACCAGCTGTACGCCCAGCCCGAGCCCGCCGACGCGCCGGGAGCCCCCCAGGCCCCTACGCAGACGCCCGAACAACGCGCCGTGCAGCTGCTGAAAGCCGCGCTGATCCTGGTGATGGACCCCCGAGACGACCGCAACGGCCCCGGGAGCCCCGCGAAGCTGGTACCCCCAACGCCACGTATCCCGCCGGGAGGTGTCGCCCTGCAGACGCCCACCCGGCCGACCCTCAACCCGCGTCAGGCCCCCAGCGGGCCCGATATCGCCTTCTAAGGAGCGACCGCCCATGCAGATCAAGATCACCGAGAGCCACACCCCGCCCGGCAAGCTGGCCGACGTGGAACTCCAGTTCACCGACGGCCCCCTGCAGGGCCTGAAGCTGATCGGCTTCAGCGTCTGGGAGCGTCGCGGCGGCGGTGGTCGCAACGTGACCTTTCCCGCCCGGCAGTACGCGATCAACGGCGAGCGCCGATCGTTTGCGCTCCTCCGCCCCGTCACCGACGTACATGCCCAGGATCGGATCCGCGATCTGATCCTCGACGCCTACGCCGACCACGAGCGCGGCGACGAGAACATCGCCCAGGCGACGCCGCTGCCCCAGGCCCCGGACGCCACCTTCCGCACCGACCAGGAGGCGATCAGCGCGCCGCCAGCACCACCCGTCAAACCCGCCGGGGATCTGTTCTAGATGCCCCCCAGCCCTACCCACACCCGCCGGCCCAGATCACCGGGCCGGCCGGCCCCGCTCCAGACCCCCCTGGTGTGCTCCGCTGGGGACCTGGACACCCTGATCAGCGCGCTGGAATGGGTGACGCTGACGACGGCGCTGCCGGCGCGCGCCGTGCGGTGTGATCGGCTGCGCCGCCGGTTGGAGAAGGTACGATCGGGCCTGCGTCAGGCCCAGGAACGCATCCGCCACGCGCGGGGGAGGGGGGATCGATGAGCGTCACCTTTTACGTGCAGGGGGCCCCCGAGGACACCGAACTCAATCTCGCGAACGGGAATTTCTGCCGGCTGATGGAGTTGATCGGCCGGGAGTACGACCCACAAGATCTGTACGCCCGCCTGCAGGGGACGGACCTGGAGATCTTCCGCGCCCAGGTGCTGGAGGGGATCGCGATGATCGATCAGATGCCCGCCTTGGATGGGGGGCTGATCGACGTGGAGATCAGCAGCAATTACATCATCGGGGGGCTGCCCCCGGGGTACTACCGTGACCGACTCACCCGAGTGCTGCGGCTGATCGACCATGCCCGGCAGACGGGGCAGCCGTTGCAATTCGACTAGGAGGTACACCGCATGACCCTCAATCAATGGCTGGATCGCGTCAGCGGGTACACCATTACGGTACCCGTCGGGACCGACGTCCGGCTGTACACCAGTGATCGCACCCTGGACCGGGACACCCTGGTTACCATCACCCTGGACCACCGTGAAGTCCGGCAGCTGATCGCGAAGGCCCTCCACAACAAGAGCCGACGCAGCCGGGACGGCGCGTTGACCGTGAAGATCGAAGGAGCCTAGCCATGCCTGAGACGACACCCAAGACCGAACCCTACCCCTACATCCGCGTCTGGGGGACCTACATGGGATCGTATCCCTATTACATCGAAGACGAGAAACGCCGGGCTGCGGAGGACGGCGCGCCACCGGATGCGATCTACCGGACCTGGATCTACGAGAAGGACGGGAGCACCGCCCCGGGCAACTACTCGGAGGAGGAGATGCAGCGGTACGGGATCCGGAAGGTCTGGCGGCGTGCGTCCCAGATCGAACGGGCCGATACCCGCCACAACGTCGCGCAGATCTGCGATCGGCTGGGGATTCCCCGGCCGGCCTGGGAGGACGGATCCCATGTCTGACACCCCCGCGCTGCCGTCGGTTCTCGCCGATCTCCCGATGCACACGCAGATCAACGGCAAGGATGCCGAGTGGACGCCGGAGATCTGGCAGCTGTGGTACACCCACGTCGAAGTCGCCGACCCCAAGCTGTACGATACGCATGGGATCGTCAAGACCGCGAATTATTTCACCCCACGCCCGTACCAGAATGCGTACGATCGCGGGGATACCAAGGAGGGGTTTACGTTCGTCTGCGGACGGCACGTCTACCAATACGTCATCGGCGGGGGATCTCCGTTTCGGGTGTCTCATGCCCGATAACTACACCCCCGACACCCGGCAGCGTCTGCAGCGCGCCACCCGGTTCTTCGCGCGCCTGGGATCCTTCGACCTGGAGTGCCCCCACTGCGGCACCGTGTACAAGATCCGCGTGAAGGGGGATACCCCGGACCGCCCGCAGAATTGGGATCCCAAGACCGCCCGATTCAAATGTACGGTACCGACCTGTACCCGTACCTATGTCCTGGGGATCGTCGCATGGCCGATTGTGGCGGCGCCCCGGGTAGCGTCGCAGACCCCCGAGGATCAGGTCCCCCATCCCCGAGAGCTCGCCCAGCTGCGGAAGGAAGGCGGGGGCTGGTGGCTGGCCGACGAAGCGGCGCAGCGGTACCCCCGCCCCCAGGAAACCAACCTCACCACCGAACCCGAAAGGCCGGACCGTGATGACGACGACGACTGAGCCCCTTCACCGTACCAGCCGACGCGGCCGCGCCCGAAAGCCGACCGTTACGCTGACCTGCCCCGCCAACGCACGGACCGGGGACAACGAGCGGATTATTGAGTTCAGCTTCCCCGGGCTGACCAACGGATCAAGTTGCCCGGGGGGCCTGATCAGCCTCCGCGAAACCGCCGACGGGACACGCGCGCGCGTCGAGGTGTACCGAACCGACGGACAGGTGGAGGTGATCGCGCCCACGGATCAGACACCGACGCCGCCCGCTACGTCGTACTGGGCTGCCTACGCCGGCAGCGCCCTGGGATCCGAGATCACGCTCCATCGCACGCGCCGGGAGGCCCTGGAGGCGGTGGTGGCCGCGCTGGGCCTGGAGGACGACCCCGAGGACGACGTCAGCGGAGACTACCCACCGATCGCCGAGATGGACGACGACGACCTGACCGAGCGGATCTCTACCTACTGCGAAGGCCGGGCGGATGATTGGGAGGTGTGCGAGGTGGAGGTGCCACGATGACCAAACCCCCAAAGCCCCGCCTGTTGTTCATGCACGCTGAGCAGTCCGAGGAGGCAGCCCGGGCGGCCGTCGAGGCGTACCGGGCGGATCGGCGCAACGTCGGACGGAAGTGGAGTTGCCGTGTGTACCTCCGCCACGTCCGCGCCGATGGATCCACATGCCCCTGCTGGGTCGTGGTCGTCCGGGAGCGGGCCAAGTGACCGCGCGCCTGCACAATGCCAAGAAGGCCCGCGCCGCGCTGCACGCCGCGCTGGAGTACTGCAAGGCGTCGGGGCTGATCCGCCTGGAGGCCAAGGTCCGCGCCTGCCTGAAGTCCGCGGAAGGCGCCGTCCGCCACGCCGAGCGGTTGCAGGGGAAATCCCCGGCTGAACGGCGGAAGATGAAACGGATCCGGGTGCATCGCCGGAAGGATGCCGGGTACCGCGCGCATACCTTCGGGCACGACAACACGGCGTACTTTCCCACCGGAGCGTTTCACCCATGAATCGCGGAACCTACGTCCTGTCGCTCCTGGCGGCCGCCAGTAGTACCCCTCGGACACGCACCCTGCCGGAGACGTCCGACGAGGAGAAACGCGACCATCGGAAGACGTACCAGGGCCCGGCGTACAAACCCTGCATGGGGTCACGAGAAGCAAACCGGCGGAAACGGCAGGCGAAGGGATGACCCTCCGGATCTCCCCGCTCCGGCTGACCGTCCTGATCCTGGTCTACATGATCGCCCTGGTCGGGTTGTTGTCGCTGATCCTGGTCTGGCTGGTACCGGCCCAGCCGCCCGACGGCCGCCCCCTGCGGACGCGTCCCCCGGTCGAGCGACTGGACCCCCCGACGACGTGACTACCGCCGACCCTTGAGCGCCGGCCGGGTGTTCGCGCCCGGCTGGCCCTTCACCGACTCCTGCCGCTGGTTCTGCTCGATCGCCTGTTGATCCGCCGCCGACTTGTTGCCCTGGTCCTGCAGGCCCTTCTCCCGCTCCTGCTGACGGGCGTCGCCGTACCCGTGCTTGTCGCTGTCGCTGCCGCCCTGTCCATGGGGCCGCGGCTGGCCCTTGCTGTCGTTGCCGGCCGTGTTCGGCGCGTTGGGATCGTCGCCGGCGTTCTGCGGCACCGGGGGCGGCTCCTGAGCCACCGCGGGCGCGGGATCGCTGGTCGGCTGGGGCCCGGGCACCTGTCCCTTGAGACTGGGGTCCTGGAGCTCCGGGCGCTGGTTGATCAGCCGCTGGTCCGCCGGCTGATTGTGAAGGTCGGTTGCCGGACGAGTGGGATCCGCCATGAAATTCGTACCCTCCAATGGGAGGGGGATCTGCACGGCGCCTGCCAGCCGGGGGCACCCCCCGGGGGGACCCTATAGGGGGGTTTGCTACTTTCTCTCACAGGCCCTCACGCGCGCGAGTGAGACTTTGCCTTTTTTAGCCTTAAGTCCTGTCCTATCTAGGAGTTAGGTGCTGAGACGATAGGTGAGACGATCCCGAGACGGTGAGACGTTGATCGTCTCATGAGACGATGCCGAGACGATCTTACTTCTTCATAAGTACATATAGGTACAGAGGGATACGGAGATAGTCCCAGAGTCTCACACCCACACTCGACGCAGGCTAGTGGGCGGCGCGCCGGCAGTACCGCCCGTGCGCGACCTTCTCAATGACGCCCTGGTTGAGGAAGTGCGTCAGCACCCGATGCACGGTCGCGCGGGAGGCCCCCTCAGAGGCCACCACGAGCTCGCCAAAGCCGATGCCCGGCGCCTCCAGGGGGATCAGCTTGAGGATGCTGGATTCCTGCAGGGCGGCCGTCGAGTCGGCCCAGGGGACGAACAGGCCGCTGGCGTCGCGGCCGAGGGGAAAGAGTTCCGGGGGTTTGTGATGGGGGGCCCAGAGGAAGGTGTAGTGATCGGCGCCCGTTTCCTCCGGGGCGGCCAGGTACATCTGGGTATCGGTGTAGCCGAACAGGGCCGTGGAACCCAGGATATTGTCCTGCAGGCGCTTGTAGCGTTCCTTCTTGTCGGCTTTCTGCTTGGCGGAGTGCGCGGTGCCGATGATCGTAATCCCACGGTCCTGACAGATGCGCCGGATCTGGGAGCAGGCGACCATACACGAGTCGTAGTCGATGAGATTCCCACCCAGGAACAGCGCCAGGGGGTCGATCACGATCAGCGAGCCCACGGGGAGATCCCCTACGGCGTCCAGACACCGCTCGAGGATGGCGATGCGTTGCGATTTCGACCGCAGCTGTTGCGGGTTGAAGTCGCGATCATCCTGGAGGGAATAGTGCGGGATGTCCGCGTACGCCGCCGCCTCAAACCAGAATCGGGTGGAGTTGTCCCAGCTGCGATCCGCCCCGATGAAGGCGATCTTGGGGATCGCCACGGGGGTATAGCCAAAGATCGGGAGGCTGTCCCGGAACCGGGTCAGGAGCCACGCGATCAGCGCCGTCTTCCCCACTCCGGGAGCCCCGGCCAAGAGGTTGACCGACTGCGCCAGGATGATCTTGTCGATAGGGTCAGGACAGGAACGGGCAGGAACCGACGTGGAGGTTGTTGGGGATGGATCGGGAGACGTGCCCGGTGCTTGACTGCGACTTGCAGCCCTTGCTAGACTCATGAACGCTCACCTGTGGCGACGGGTGGAACGGTTAGGGGACCCGACGGGGCGCTGGCAGGGAACCGGCGCCCCGTTACGTTCCCGACACCCTACCGAACGCTTCCCCTCCCTCGCAAGCCCCCACCACACCTCGCCTGCACAGACAATGACGGCACCATATCTAGTGGGTTGACAGCGTTCTGCATTTCGCGGTAGCTTTAGCGCGTTGATTGCGTCTCGCGTGAAAGCGTGACGCTAACAAGCGAGACGCTACGAACCACAGGATGTGGGGGCATGGACGCAGACACGCCGCAGATTTCGGTCACGACGAGTACCGACCGACCGACGCGCCGCGAACAGATTGATCAGGTGCTGGGGCGGGCGCGCGCGAAGAACGAGTCCATTCGCGTGCGCATCCCCTTCCAGCTGTACGAGTACGACGAGAAGCGGGGCTATATCAACATCCGGGACACGGCCTGGAATCTGACCCTGCCGATCCTCAACGCGACCCCCGACACCGTGGAAGAGTTGATCGGGGTGATCGAGAAGTTCGTCCGCACCCTGGGGGACATCGGGATCCACAGCACGACCGAACGGCTGGAGGGGCGATGATCTACAAGGCGACGATCTACCTGGACGAGAGCGACGGCCAGATGCACCGTGGACCGGTGGTACGTGAGGCGGCGAGCCCCGAGGAGTTCCAGACGCTGATCCGCGGGAACTACCCGCCCGAGGTGGAGGTGAGCTTCGGGCCCATCGGGAGCGCCGAGCCGATCCGGTTCGGACAGGGGCGGTCGCGCCCCAGCACGACCAGCCAGCCCGAGGCGCAGGCGTGACCCTGACGCAGTTCGCCCTGACCGTGCTGGCGAACCTGATCGCGGTGGGGATCTGGATCGGCAGCGTGCTGGCCCGGGAATGGTGGCGGGAACGGCGGCCACGCGAGCAGTACATGCGGCGACGGGGGGATCGATGAGCGGCACGATCTGGTTGATTGACCGATCGCGGGTGGTGGACGGCCGCGGGTTCTGTCAGCGCGCGCGCTTCAACGGCTACCACCTCGGCCCCGCCGGCTACGGGATCGCCATGAAGGCGACGAAGCTGCCGCTGATGACGGGCATCGTCGCGCACGACGGGCTGGCCCCCATCCTCGAGTGGTGTCGGGAGCACGACGCGGAGATTGTGCAGGCGTTTCAGCTGTACGACCGACAGCCGCAAGAGGGGGCGATCGTCCAGGCCGTCCCGAGCGGGGTGATTCGGGGGGCCGTACAGGTCGCCCAGCAGAAGTACGCGCAGGTGATCGCGGCCCGGGGCTTCGCCTACCTGGGATTGGGCGAGGATCAGCAGCAGGTGGTGCGCGAGCAAAACTACCTGATCGAGGGGCTGATCTGGGCGTGGGTCCTCGAGGTGCTCCCCGAGGTGCTTCGCCGGGCCCGCATTGTCGAAGTCGAGCACGACGATACCTACGTCTTCGAGTGTACCTGCGGGCTGGGCGATGGGATCGGGACGCTCGCCGACCATGAAGGGCGCGACTGCCAGGGCAAGGGGTTGATGTGCCGCCCGGATTTCGTCGCCGAGACCCGCCACACCCACGAGCTCGAGTACCACGAGTTCAAGACCACCGGGATGGACTCGACCACCTTCCGCGACAAGTGGGAGGTGATGATCCAAATGTTCGCCGCGACCCTCGACGTCGAGCGGCGCCTGGGGCAGCAGGTCGGATCGGTCTACGTCCATGGGCTGATCAAGGGGAAGCGGGAAGGGGACTACAACCCCGAGACCGGCAAGCGGGATGGGGCGTATCGGCAGAGCAGCGTGTACTGCTACGGCTACCGGAAGCCGGCGGTGCCCCCGGCCGAGCGCGAAGAGTGGGCGGCCACCTACGAGTACTACGACAGCTACGAGCAGAAGACCAAGAAGCTGCCGCGCGCCTACAAGAAGGCCGGGGTGTGGGAACTGCCCGACGACCTGATCCCCGAGGGGATGAGCAAAGCCGAGTTCTGGGTGAAGTGGATCCCCAGCGAGGCGCGCCGGAAGACCCTGGTGCTCCTGGGTCCGTTCAGCCGGCAGGCCCTCATGGTGCCGCACTTCCTCCAGGAAACCCTGGGCGAGGAGCACCGCTGGCAGCAGGGGCTATGGGATCTCTACGACCTGGGGCTGCAGATCCTCCAGGAGACCTACCCGGAGCAGGTCCCGCCGAACGCATGGTGGGAGACGGTCTGGCCGGACGACCGCTTCCAGGCCCGGTTGGATCAGCTGTTCCCCCGGAGCTACGAATGCCGGCGGTTCGGGATGCGGAACCGGTGTCAATTCGAGGCCCTGTGTTTCTACCGGGAAGGGTGGGCGGATCCGCTGGGCACGGGGTTGTACGTCGAGCGGCGGCCGCACCACCAGGACGAACTCGAGCAGGCGATCGGGCGCGGGTTGATGCTCCCCGAGGAGGGGCTGGCCGAAGACATCGAATGGGAGTTGCCATGACCTACCAGACCAAGGTGGAGATGATCACCAACGGACTCCTGTTGATCGTCGCGGCGGCCTGCCTGATCCCGCTGATCGGCTGGCAGATGTTCGTGGGGATCGTCGCGTTGGGGATGTGGGTGAAGCCGGGGCAGGTAGAGGAGGGGCCCACAATCCAGATGTTTCGGAGACCGGAGTGACCCCGATCCGGATCACCCTGGTCTGGGAATACCTCGTGAACGGCAAGCGCGTCTACACATCGGCGCCGGTCTTCTTGCAGCTGGACCCGGAGGCGATCCTGTACCCGCCGGATGGGGTACCGACCCCGGTGACCGATGGGTTGACCTACACCTTTACGCAGGAACTGACCTTCACGCAGGAGACGCGGTAATGCCCCTCGGACGTCCAGACGAGGACGGGACCTTCCAGCCGACCAAGGGCCGCTTCTATCGCGGCGGGCATGGCGACCTGGGGACGGCGACGACCTGGAAGTGCCCCGGGTGCGGCGCCACCAATCAGGGGCGGAAGATCGAGCAGGGGTGCGGGGCGTGCGGGGCGGGGGATCCGACGAAGGGAACGGCCGGGCAACCCCTGGTCGCACAGGATCCCCCGAACGCGCCACCTCCACCTGACGTTGGGCGGGTTCGACTCCCGCCGGGCGGGCCGGCGCCCGAGAACCCACGGGGTGCGTGGGAGAGCGGGGTCGCTCCCCGTCCGGCCGCTTCATCGATCCGCGTGCTGCGGCTGATCGAATACCTGATCGACCCCGGGAAGCTGAGCGCCGGCGAGGAGACCCTCCGGCGCTCGCTGGTGGGGCAGATGCGCTACCCGTGGGGCACCCTCACCGCGACGATTGTCGATGAGGTGAGCAGCCGGCAGGAGGATCTCCTGCAGCTGGCGCACCGGCAGCCGGGGGTCTGGCTGGGGAACTCGACCGTCCGCGAGATGGACGCGCCGATCGACAACGTGAGCCCAGGCAACATCAGCCGGGAGGCGGCGGTGCAGCGGCTGCGCACCTACCAGGAGACACCCATGACGACCGAACCGCCGCCGCTCCCCGATACCGGAGTGGCCTACAGCCTCGAGACGCGGAACGACGCGATCTTCCTCGTGCGCCAGTTGGGATACCGCTTGGCGAACACGATCGCCCTGGCCCTGGGATCGATCGCCCAGGAGCTCGAGGGGAACAGCGAGCCGGAGAAGTTCCTGAGCAGCGCGGAGTGTCTGCAGCTGGCGAACGCGATTCTGCAGCAGATTCCCGATGATGCGTGGCCGGCGGCGGCCCCGCCGGAGGAGCCCCCCAATGGATAAGCCGAGCGTCGGACGGATCGTGCATTACGTGGCGTACGGCACGCCTGGGGGAGAGTTCCCCGCAGGCGTGTGTCGAGCAGCGACGATCACCGAAGTGGACAACCCGCCCGATGCGGCGCAGTTCACCGAGGGGCATCCGGTCTGGCCGATTGGCGTGTGCGTCATGAACCCGACGGGGTTGTTTTTCAACCGCGGGATCCCCTACGACCCGGGGAAGTCCCCCGGATCGTGGCACTGGCCGGAACGCACGTAGCGGGTTAGTCGCCCCAGACGATCTGGGACAGCCAGAACAGCAGTCGCATCGGGTACCCCTTTCAGTTGTGAGCGGTGCCCTTAGTGTAACAGCCGTCGCAAGAGGAGCGTATGCCCCCAACCACCCAAGTTAATTCCGCCACCCTGATCACCGGCGTCACCGGATCCGGCAAGTCTTCCCTGGCCCGCACCCTGGCCGAGTACCTCTGGGAGACCTACAAGAAGGTCCTCTACTACTACGCCTGCGACGGCGGGGGCTACCCCGCCCCGGTGCAGGAGGGGATCGCCCTGGGGATCATCAAGGTCTTCCGGATGCGCACCCGCGACCCAGGCGATCTCGGGCTGGCGTTTGAGACCTGCTACCGAGCCGCGCAGGGCTGGTGGCCGCGGCGCATCATGCCGGCGACCGGCGAGGTGCCCCCCGGCGTGGAGATGGTGCCGCCGGTGATGCGCTACTTCCAGATGTACTGCCCCAACGGCCACCTCACTAAATCGGTGGTGCTCCAGTCGATGCTGTCACCGGGCCCCTGCCCGCAGTGCAAGACCATGACGACCCTGCAGAACGCCCGCGTGGAGACGGTGATCGTCGCCAGCAAGGGCTTCGAGGATCGTGGCGGGTGCTTCTTCGATGGGCTGAGTTCGATGCTCAGCTGGGAACTGATGGAGTTGGGGCAGCGCGCCGGCAAGCTCGAGTTGAAGGGCGAGGAGGCGGCGATCGGCGGCAAGGTGACGAGTGGGGATCTCAAGTTCGGCGGCACCACCCGATCGCATGTCGGGTTCGCGCAGACCCGCGGCGAGGAGCTCGCCCACCTGAGCCTGGGGATCCCCAATCTGCTGGTCCCGCCCGTCTTCACCGCCCTCAGCATGGAGGGGGACGAAGGCGCCCAGACGATCATCGGCCCGAAGATCGCCGGCCGCGCCAAGACCGATGAGGCCCCGCAGTGGTTCGGGAACTGCCTGGAGGCGGCCAAGATCCCCGCCGAGACCGGCCCGGGCGAGACGTTCGTGCTCTACCTGAGCGAGTTCACCGATGCCCTGGGGCGGAAGCACCTGCTGAAGCACCGCGGCGCGCCGGGCACGATGCCGGACAAGCTGGTGGACCCGCCCAACAACGAGGCGCCCTTCAGCCAGTTCAACCTGGGCGTGTTCTTCCGGTTGCTGCAGACAGCCCTGGACAGCGGCGTCGCGGCCGCCCGGGAACGCTACCCCGATGCGCCGGGCGTCAGCGCGCAGATGGAGGAATACGGCGACGGCGGCGCGAGCCTGAAGCCGGAGGCGCCGGCGGTCGCGGCGGGCCCCCAGACCCTCACCGCCGAGGCCCCGGCCGGGCTGACCGGCGATCTGCAGGGCGGCCAGACGGTGAAGGCCCCGGCTGCGACGCCGAAACCGCGCGCCAAGAAACCGCCGACCGCGGTGGCCGCTCCGCCGACCCCGGAACCGCCCCCGGCCACCGCCCCGGAACCGCCCCCCGTGCAGGAGCCGCCCGCCGAACCGCCGGCGCCGCCTGCGCCTGTTGCGGCCGCGACCCCCGCGACCCCGCCCGCTCCGCCGACCCAGGCGCCGGTACCTTCGGCACCCGGGAATGGCAGCGCGGCGCCGATCGCGCGTCCCGTGGCCGCCCCGCCCCCTGGCCGCCGTCCGATCCCGGCCCCTGCGCGCCCCCTGGCCGCGGCCCCGGGCAACGGTGCGGCTGGGGCGGCGGGTCCGACGATGAAGCCCCCGGCGGCCGCGCCTCGGCCCCCGGCCGCGGCCCCGCGCCCCAAACCGTAACCGCCTGACAGAGGAGAGACGTCATCGTGCCGAACATCAATACGCTGGGTCTGAAGAACGAGAAAGTCGGGGAGAACATCGACTACGCCAACATCCCCGAACAGATGGGCGGGCAGTTCCCCGACCCGCCGCAGCCGGGGGCGTACCGGTTCAAGATCCCCACCAAGGTGGACGACATCTGGGAGCCCTTCGACAAGACGACCGGCAAGAACCCGGGCCAGCGGATCGCCGCGGTCTTCGATGAGAGCCACCCGCTGACGATCGTCCAGTCGCCGAAGGGGGAGAAGAACGGCGAGCCCTTCCAGTGCCGGATCAACAACGCCGAGCGCAAGCGGGGCAAGAAGGACGACCCGACGGCGCCCGAGGTGTCCGACATGGACTACCTGCTCCGCGACGCCTTCGGGGTGACGGCCAAGCCGCCGACCAACGTCGCCTACGCGCAGGAGTTCATGAAGCACGGCGGGCAGGAGTTCAGCGCGGACATCGAATGGTCGTGGTTCTGCAACGACAACAAGGACATCCGCGTGGACAACGGGCAGGGCGGCACCCAGACGGTCGAGGGGACCAAGGGCTGCGGCACCCGGTACTACCAGAAGGATATCGAGAAGGTCCCGGCCAACCCGGAGGACCCGAACAGCGCCAAGGTCTTCCCGCTGCGGATCACCTGCGGGCAGTGCAACGCCCAGCTGCGCGCGTTCCCGAACCTCACGCGCTTCAGGAAGTAGGGATCGGGGGGAGGCACGATCCGGGTCTCCCCCTGTTTCAGCTTGACCCGCCCCCCAGGGGAGCGGTATAGGTGACCTGCCCCTCACAGCAGGGACAGGAGGTTACAGAAGATGCCACGAGCCGTACAGAGTCTGACCGCCCGGGTGCTGGAGTACTTCAAGACCCAGCCCCTCGAGGTCGCCACCGAGGTGCTCGCCCTCTGCAGCGATGAGGTGCGAGGCCGCCGGCAGAAGTCGGAGAAGGCGAAGCAGCGATCGCAGAGCCCGACGGTCGGCGGACCGGGCCCGGCGATCACCGCGGCGACCCCGCCCGCGAAGGTGAAGGCGAAGCCGGGCCCGAAGGCCAAGGCCAAGGCCACCGGCGCGAAGAAGTCGCACAAGAAGAAGGTCGCCCCCGCGGCGGCCCCGACCGGCGAGACCGAGCCGGGTCTGCCAATGGACGATCTCAACACCCCGGAGCCGCCGGACCTGGGCGAGACCACCCCGGTCGGCGAGGAGCCCCTCGAGTACGCGGGCGTCGGCGGCGGCGTGATGCCTCCGCCCGGCGGCCGTCGGTAATCCACCATGGCGGACCGGACCCCATTGATCCTCTTCGGTGACGGCCCTCGGCTGCAGTCGGGGCTGGCGCGGATCGCCCGCGATCTGGCGATGCGACTGGTCGCCGAGGCGGAGGATCTGGGGATCCGGTTCGCACAGGTGGGCGTGGACTACGCCGGGGGCTGGGGCTGGCAGCCCTGGGATTTCTATGGGTTTCTGCCCTCCGAACGGGATCAGGGCCGGAGCGCGGTCGCGCAGGTCGTAGCGGAGATCCGGGCCATCCAGGAGGACCCCGCGCCGATCGTGTTCAGCGTGATGGATCCGGCGCGGGTCTACGATCTGGTCCGCCCGGCGAACGGCCTGCAGGATAGCGAGATCGCCACCGACGCCTTCTGGGGCTACTTCCCCATCGACGCGCACAATCTGCACGGCGCGGTCGGCGGACCCGCCCAGGCGGCGATTCAGCAGATGGATCGCGTCCTGGCCTACGGGCAGTACGGCGCCGGGGTGCTGCGCAAGACGCTGAAGCAGGACACGGCGGTCTCGTATCTGCCCCATGGGATCGAGACGAGGATTTTCCACCCGCGGGCACCGCTCAGCGACGCCGTGCCGACCTTCCGGCAGTGGCTGGGGAAACAGCCCAAGGGGCAGGTGGTGATCGGGTGCGTCGCGACGAACCAAGCGCGGAAGGACTACGGGTTGCTGTTCTCCACGATCCGCAGTCTGAAGCGCCGCGGCCGCCCCGTGTCGCTCTGGGTGCAGACCGACGTCCTGACGAAAGCCTGGAGCCTGGGCGAGCTCGCGCACACCTGCGGGCTGACGCCGGCCCATGTCGCGGTGAGCACGGCGAGCCTCACGGATCCGCAGCTGGCGGCGCAGTACGCCGCGTCGGACCTGACGATCGCGCCCGGCCTGGGCGAGGGGTTCGGGTATCCGATCGTGGAGAGTTTGGCCTGTGGGGTGCCGGTGGTCCATGGCCGCTACGCCGGCGGATCCGAACTGGTCCCCACCGGCGACTGGTTGGTGGAACCCGTGACCTACCGCCTCGAGGGGCTCTACGCGGTGCAGCGTCCCGTGTTCGACCCGCGGGACGTCGCCGACGCCGTCGTGGCGGTGCTCGACTGGCAGCACCAGCACGTCGAGGAGGCGGCGGCCTTCTGCGCCGGGAGCGTGGCGCACCTCGATTGGCAGCACCTCTGGCCGCGCTGGCGATCGTGGATCAAGGCCGGCCTGCAGCAGACGACCCTGGAATCGGAACCGCCGCGCCCCGCCGCCCCCGCGCGCGCCGGCTGGCCCCTGGAGACGTAGATGGCTGACATCCCGAAACTCGCCGCGCCGCTCAACCCCCGCATCATCTACGACCGCTGGGGGAAAAGCCTCGATCAGGGCGACGTCGTGCATATCCTGGGGCGGACCGACGTGATGTGGGTCGTCGCCGATATTCGCCCGGTCCTCGACCCCCAGGCACCGCCCGGCACCCTGATCGTCTCGCTCCAGGCGACGCTGCAGATCCCGGTGCGGGGCGGCGTGCGGCTGCAGGACGTGCTGAAGCAGCTGGACGCCCGGCAGGTCGCCGGACTGCAGGCGCAGCAGGATCCGCCACCCCCAGTCGGCGGCGCGGTGGAGAGCTAGGATGCGGCTCGCGGTGGTAACGGCGACGATCAACGCCGAGCGGGCGATCCCCTGCATGAACAGCTGGCGGGATCACGCGACCGGTCGGATCGCCTACTACGTCGTGAACCAGGGCGCGACGATGGGGGTCCCCTGGCAGCGCCGCGACGAGAGCGCACAGGGGATCCTCGAGGTGCTCGACACGCCGCAGATCCTGGGCGTGGTGCCGGCGTTCAGCCGGGGCGTGCAGCAGGCGCTGGCCGGCGGCGCGGAGATCATCGCCTGTTTCCACGACGACCTGGAGATCCAGCAGGACGGCTGGGACGAGACCGTCGTGAAGCTGTTCAAGGCGTGCCCGAAGGCGGGGCTGTGCGGGTTCGGCGGCGCGCGGGGGCTGGGGGACGACGATCTCTATCAGGTCCCCTACAGCCCGATGCAGCTGGCCCGGAAGACCTTTGGATCGAACATGCGCGACGCCGAGGTGCATGGGATGCGGTGGGAGAGCGCGCAGCCGGTGGCGTGCCTGGACGGGTTCTCACAGATCGGCCTCCGTAACTTCTGGCTGGGGCAGGAACACCTGATCCTGCACGACGGCGAAACCGGGACGATCAGCAGCTGGGATCCACCGACGAATCTCTTCGAACGGATGCAGGATCTCGGCGTCGTCCACCACATGTACGACGGGATGCTGGGCTGCTACGCCAAGCGGTTGGGGTACCAGACGTGGTTCTTGCCGGTTCGCTGCCATCATCATGGCGGGCTGACCGCGGTCGCCGACCCCCGCTATCACGAGTGGGCCAACCGGTTCCGGGACAACCTGAATCGGGCGGACACCAAAGACGATCGCTACGAAGGGACCGGCGATCAGATGTTCTGGGAAGCGGCGCACCGGATCGCCTATCAGGAATTTCGCGACGTGCTTCCCCTGAGAACCTAACCCCTTTCAGGAGGCTTATCCGATGCGGCAGCGTCTGATGACCACCGATCCGCCGACCCGCCCTGACTCGATTCCACGGGGGATGCCCCCGGAGCATCTGCTCCCCGTCAATCGGGGCATCATCAACAGCGGATCGGCGTTCAGCCCTACCGAGAGTTGGCAGCTGCAGCGCCTGCGCGCCGAGGAAGGCGGCTTCGCCCGGGAAGGCCGGCGCCGGTACTGCCTCCACCTGACGACGCCGGTGCCGATCCCCTGCGCGCCGACCTGGGCTCTCTACAACCCGCTGATCGCCCGCCAGAAGGCCGGTGGGGCGTTCGCCGAGGGGTGGACGATCGATGCCTGAGCCGACCGCGACGGAGCTCGAGAAGATCCGGGAGTTGGGGCGCCTCGCCGCGCCCTGGGTCCTCTACTGGGCGACGATCACCCTGGCCGCCGGCCGGCTGACCGAGCACACGCCCGACGCGGGCCGGCAGACCATCCTGGACGAATCGCACCGGGACGCCCTGCGGCTCCTCCAGCGGGTGTTCCCGTGACGCCGGAGCGCCGGCGGGAACTCCTCGAGATTGGGCTCTGCCTCGGTGTGGGACTGGGGCTGGTCCTCCTTACATTGTTCGTCAAGGTGCCGTGATGCCACGACCGCTGAAGAAGAAGAAGTCGCCATCCCCGCCCCCGCCGCCCCAGAAGAGTGTCGAAATCGACGCGGGCGAGATCATCGGGGCCCTCTCGGCGCTGACGGTCCTGGTGCTGCGCACCCACGTCACCGCGATGATCGCCACCACCAGCGACCTGCCGATTCCCCAGGCGGTGCTGCGGGCGGATCAACTGATCCAGGCCGTCCACGACACCCAGCCGACCCTCCCGAAGGATCCCGCCGGTGGCTAACATCGTGGAACTCTTCCCGGAGCCTCCGGCGGATCGATCGCAGACGCCCGACGTCCTTGTACGTACTGGTACTGGACGTGAGGCAGCGCCGGAGGCCCCGGTGTCGGAGGCAAAGGCGGCGTTCCTGGCGTCGTTGCAGGCGTCGATCGCGGAGGCGCGACGGGATGTGGCGCCGCAGCTGGTGCCGAACGGGCAGGGGCTGATCGGGGTGGCGACCGCGGCGGACCTGGGACGGCCGGAGGTGCCGGCGCAGACGCAGGTGGGGGACCTGCTGATCCAGACGATCCAGGCGGCTCCGACGGGTCCGCCGAACGGGACACAACCCGGGGGGACTCGGGCTGCCCAGGCGGCGACGTCTGTGGCCACCCCGTCGGCGGATCCGTCGGAGCCGACCCTCGCGCAGGTCCTGGCGGGGCTGCCCTTCGCCTACCTGCAGGGGCCCGCCGGGACCGGCAAAACCTGGATGGCCCGGCAGGTGGTCAAGACCAGAGACGACGCCATTCTGTGCGCCACCACCGGGATCGCCGCGGTCAACCTGGGGGACGCTACCACCCTGAACAGCGTGCTGGCCTACTTCGATACCCAGAGTTTGCTGGAACACTATGCGAGCGGCTTCCTGCAGCACCGCCTCAGAATGTTGCGGAAGTCCGGGATCCGGACCCTCGTGATCGATGAGGTGTCCATGATGGCCGCCGACCAGCTGACCGTGCTGTGTCAGGCGTTCGATGAGCTCGATCAGCAGAAGACCTACGACCAGGACCTGGGAGTGGGGTACCAGTACGCCGACGGCGATCTGCGGATGAAACTGCTGTTGGTGGGGGATTTCGCCCAGCTGCCCCCGGTGGACGCGCCCTTTGCCTTCGAGTCGCCGGAGTGGAGCCGGTTCCGGGAGGCGACGTTCAAGCTGTCCACGGTGCGCCGGCAGGGGGACCCGCGGTTTATTCAGGCACTGCAGGCGGTACGGGTCGGGAAGGGGGCGGACGCCCTCGAGGCGCTGCAGCCGCAGATGGTGCAGGGGGTCGATTTCACCTTCACCGGGACCACCATCGTCGCCAGTAATCAGGAGGTGGACCGGATCAATGGGATGCGGCACGCCAAGCTCGCCGGCCCGGAATATACCTGGAAGACCGTGAGGAGTGGGGAGCAGCAGAAAGATTGGCTGAAGCAGATCCCCGAGCAGGTCGATCTGAAGAAGGGGGCGCTGGTGATGATCCTTTCTAACAGGCCGCGCCCCCGCGACGAGGTGGATGGGTTCGTCGTGGGGGACCTGCTGTACGCGAACGGGGAATTGGCGACGGTCGTGGGACCCGATCCCCACGGGATCCGGGTGATGCTGCATCGCACCTTCGAGGAGGTCGTGGTCGTGCCGGCGGTCAAGGAGTGGAAGGAACCCACGGGGAAGAAGAATCCCCGCTTCACGATCAAGGGGGCGGTGAGCTACATGCCCCTCCGATTGGCCTACGCGACCACCGTGCATAAGAGTCAGGGGTTGAGCCTGGACGCGGTACAGGTGAGTCTGATTCATGGGATGTTTCACAAACCCGGGATGACCTACGTCGCGCTGAGCCGGTGCCGGACACTCGAGGGGCTGCGGATTGTGGGGAATCCGAAGATGTTCCTGGGGCGGTGCGGGGTCAGCGAGAAGGTCAGGGAGTACCTGTGAGGCCCCCCTTGACACCGGAGCAGCTACTGGCGCGGCAGCGGGAGTACGACGCCCTGGTGGACTGGTTCACCCACGGCACGCCGGTCGATCGGGCGTCAGGGGCCGCGCTGCAGCTGCACACCGCCGTAGTGCGGATCCTCAATGGGGAGGATCCGGATCCGCGGCCCGGGAAGGGCCCTCGACCGGGAGGACGGTAATGCGGGCCTACGGCGTCTTCACCGGGGAGTTTGACGGGACCACGGTCACTTACGATCTGGTCGTGGCGTTCACCACCCGTCGGGTCGCCGAGACCGTCGTGCGGAAGGCGAGGAAGGACGACCCCTACACGCACCAGTACGACAAGGTGGAGGCGATCCCGGTGTACGCGACCGAGGGGGCCTGGAGCCGGGGGGTCAAGATGCGCGCGAAGCGGCGGACAGGGACAGGAGGGCGATGATGGGCTGGATCGGCGTAGACCTGGACGGGACGCTCGCGGAGTGGGGCGAGGGGACGAGCAACCCCGGAGACGTCCTGCGGATCGGGAACCCCCTCCCGCGGATGGTCCAGCGGGTCAAGCAGCTGCTCGCCGAGGGGGTAGAGGTGCGGATCTTCACGGCGCGGGTGGGACCGGCGACCGATCAGGAGTGCGTCCAGGCGTTCCAGGGGCGGGGCGTCCATCCGCCCTACCCGGGCGAGATCGGCCCCCTGCCGCAGCGGGACTGGGACAACTATCAGCGCACTCTGATCGAGGACTGGTGCCGAGTACACCTCGGGTACGTCCTGCCGATCACGGCCACCAAGGACTTCCACATGTACCAGCTGTACGACGATCGCTGTGTGGAGATGGTCCCCAACACCGGACGGACCCTGCGCGAAGAGATCGGCGAGGGGATCATAAAAGCCTTGCGGGACAGCAGCGAGGTGGTCTAGGATACGGCGGAGTTGAAAGGAGCCAGCGGCAGATGGCACAACCGACCAAGATCAAGACGATGGCGATCGACGGGCAGCACCTGACGATCTACGTGACCGACACCGGGGAGTTCGCGACCTACGAGAACGACCCCCCGCACTACGACGAAACTCCCCAGTACAAGGCGCCCACGCTCAAGGCGCTCACCGATAAGCTGAAGACGCAGATCCGACGGCAGCGGATGGCGATCCCCGTAACCCGGATCGAGGAAGGGTGGTCGGGCCGCAAGGAACGCGATCTGGAGATCGAAGCCTGCACGATCACCGGCATCCATGAGGGGAACCGGAACATCCTCTACAAGGGCGCCGACGGCAAGACCGAACAGGCCCGCTACAGCGGATCCTTCTACCGCCCCGTGTCCCCGGAGGAGATCGCCGAGGCGAAGCGGTTGTATGCCGCGATCTACGACGCCCGGCAGGCCTGGGAGGCGTGGAAGGCGGAGCGATCGGTGCATGCCCTCACCCTGATTGAAACGGCCGGGAAGACCAGGGTGGAGCAAGAGGCGTGACGATCCTCTGCACTTTCCCCGGTAAGTACGGGGATCTCCTCTGGGCCCTCCCCACCATCCGGGCGATCAGCCGGAGAATAGGGGCGCAGGTGGACCTGCGGATCGGGGCGATGTTCGGATCGATCCTCCCCCTCCTGGAGATGCAGGACTACCTGGGGAGCGTCCGGATCCACCAGGAGTGGACGACCGAGGAGACGGCGCCGATCAGCCCGCGGCTGCCGCCGAGCGACCCGGGGGGCTACGACGCGATCCTCCACCTTGGGTACCGGGAATGGCCGACGCCGGATTGCGTGCGGCACACCCTCGAGACCTACAACCGGGCGAACAACAGCTGGGACACGCCCGGCGTCCTGTCGGTCCCGGGACGGTTGACCGAGGAGGACCTGCAGCTGCAGGATCCCTGGATCACCCTCCCCCCGGATCTCGCCCAGCGCCCCGACAAGGTGGGGGTGGTCTACGGCTTCACCGAGGAGCACTTCGAGCTCAAGGCGGGGCTGATCGGGCTGCTCGATCGCCGGTGGGGGTACCAGCTGATCCGGACCGCCTCGCTCTGCGTCGGCCCCCGCTGGCGCAACGAAGCCAACCACCGCGGCGCCAGCTGGATCACCGGGGCGCAGTGGCTGACCTGCACCCGGACCTTCCTGGGCGACTGCAGCGCGTGGCATGTGCTGGCGGTCGCGATGGGCGTACCCGTCGTCCTGATGGAGCCGGCGGAGGCCCGCTGGAACCCCGTGTTCTATCCCCTGGGCGATGCCGGCCCCCAGGTCGTGCTGGTCCGGGGCGTCGATGGGAAACCGACCTGGGACGCGCGGCACGTCGCCGAGACGGTCGAGCGCCACCTGGACGTGAGGAGAGTGTCATGACCGGATCGATCAAGCGCATCGTGGCGGACAAGGGCTTCGGGTTCGTCGCCGACGAAGCCACCGCCGACGAGTACTTCTTCCATCGCAGCGACGTCAAGGGGAAGCCCTTCGAGGCGCTGCAGGTCGGCGACCGGGTGCGGTTCGACGGCGGGCAGACCCCCAAGGGGCTCCGCGCCAGCGCCGTCCAGGCCTGACGATGCCGATCCCGCACCTGCGGCGGATCACCCTGACGATCGAGGTGCCGATCCGCGACGACTACCCGTGGAAGGCCGGACAGCCGCCGGCCCCGGAGGCGCTGATCGAGGCGGCCCAGGACGGCATTCAGCACCTCGACTGTATCGACAAGGCGAGACGGATACGCGCGATTGCGCGGGAGCAGGATGATGCGGATTCTCGCGGTTAGCCCCTACGGGAACGCCTGTGGGATTGCCGACTACGCCGACCAGCTGCGGCGGGCGCTCGAGCGGATCGGGGCACCGATCGACCCCTTCTGGACGCCGGGCGCTGTGACCCTCAATCCGAGTTTCGTCCTCGATCAGCTGCGCCACAGCCGGGCGCCGGAACCCGATCTCGTCTGGATCAACCATCACGCCGCGCTGCACGCGCGCTGGGACCCGGCACACGTTCAGGAGCTCCAGGATCAGGGGATCCCCGTCGTGATCACCCTCCATGACACCCGCGCCGGCTACGACGACAGCCGCAACACCGATCAACTGCGTCGGCTGTACGAGGTGGCGGATCACACTATCGTCCACGAACCGGTCGCGGATCTCGAGGGGGTCTCGGTCATCCGGCACGGGATCCCGCCGGCGCCGCGCAACGGCTGGGTGTTCGGCGTCGCGCTCGCCACCCCGCAGCCCGACGATCTCTGCTTCCTCCGCTACCAGGGGCAGCCGATCCTCGGCACGGTCGGGTTCAACTTCCCCTGGAAGAACTACGACCGATTGACGGCGGTGTGTCGGGAGATCGGCTGGGCGCAGGTGATCCTCAGCAACGACGCGACCGAGGCGGACGAGGCCCGCTGGCGGGCGATCAACCCCTGGATGCTCGTGGTCCGGGAGTTCCTCCCGCAGTCGAATGCGATCCAGTACCTGATGTCCTGCTCCGCCACCGCCTTCTGCTACGAGTGCGCCAACAACGGCACCAGCGGGGCGATCCGCCAGGGGATCGCCGCCCGGAAACCGGTGTACGCCTTCAAGGGCTGCCGGCAATTCCGGGACCTGCTGATCGCGGAAGCGACCGAGGAGCCCGGCCCGCTGATCCGCTGGGTGGACGACTTCGACCACCTGCGCGTGCGGCTGAAGATGGACCCCCTTCCCCTGGTCGATCCGGGGGTCGTCTACCTCGCCGAGCGGGACAGCTGGGACCGGCAGGCCACGATGTACCTCCAGATCTTCGAGACGGCGCGCGCCCGGCGGCGGCAGACGGTCTAAGCGGATGCGGATCCTGATCACCGGCGGGGGCGGCTACCTGGGGACCGTCCTGGTCCGCCAGCTGCTCGCCTCCACCACGCACCACCTGACGATCCTCGATCGCTTCGATCACGGCGTGCAGCCCCTTGCCTCCCTGCTAACGCCCGATCACACGCACCAAGTCACCCTGCGCCGCGGGGATGTCGCCGACGGGCACGCGGTGGAATGGGCGACCCGGGGGATGGACCTGATCGTTCACCTCGCCGGCATCGTGGGGTATCCAGCCTGCGACGCCCATCCGCAGGACGCCGAGCGGACCAACGTCGAGGGGACCGCGCAGGTGTGCAGCTTCCTCACCTCGAAAACCCGGCGGATTATCTTCGCCTCCACCGGCAGCTGCTACGGGAAGGTCGAGACGCAGGCCGACGAGGAAACCCCGGTGTCGCCGCTGACCCGCTACGGACGCACCAAGGCCGAGGGGGAGCAGATCATCCGGGAGACCGGGGTGGGGATCGTGCTGCGGTTCGCGACTCTCTATGGGCTGTCGCCGCGGATGCGGTGGGACCTGCTGCCGAACGATTTCGTCCGATCGGGGGTCCGCGGATCCATCCAGTTATTCGAGCCCGACGCCCGCCGGACCTTCCTCCATGTGGAAGACGCCGCCCGCGCGATCAAGTGGGCGATCGACGGCGAGCTCCTCCCCGGGGTCTGGAACGTCGGCGACGACGCGCAGAACTGGACGAAGTTTCAGCTGGCGCAGGCGGTCCAGTCGTTCACCAGCTGCAGCCTCACGACGCAGGACGGCTACGACCCCGATCAGCGGAACTACGCGGTCAGCTATCACAAGATCACCCGGGCCGGGTTTGTGCCCTTTCACAGCCTGCTGGGGACGCTCCCCGGGCTGGTGAAGGTCGCGAAGGTGTGGGAGTAGCCGATGTTTGTCCCGGAAGAGGAGAAGGCCGGGTACCGCCCGCCGGAACTGACCCCCGCCGCCCTCCTGCAGCGGATCGTGGCGCTCGAGGAGGAGGTGCGGCGACTGCGTCAGCAGCTGACGCACATCCAGAATCGGCTCACCGCGATCGGCGCGCCGGGGGCGCCGCAATGAGCCCCCTGCGCGTCCTTCTCGTCGCCGATCTCTCCGCCCCCCGGTGCGGCATCCGGAACTTCGCCGATCAACTGGCGACCGCCCTCTGCCGGCAGTCGGGCCTGGACGTGGGGATCTGGGACGGCGCCTACGAGCGGGTCTACGCCCGCCGGGAAGCCGGGCAGCCGGCCTACCTTCCCGAGTGGGCCGCCTCCGCGGACGTGATCCTGGTGAACTGGCACCCGATCGCCTTCAACCACTACACCCCGGATCACTTCCCCGACGGACCCCTCCTCTCCGCCTATCTCCACGACGTGCCCCCCTGGTCCAGCTGCCCCTTCCAGGACCGGATCGACGTCTGCGTCACGGCGGAACCCTTCGGGGACAGCCTCGAGCTCCCCTACCCGATCCCGGATTGGGTGCGGATCGAGGACGTCGAACGAACTCCGCAGTTTTCGGTCGGCACGACCGGGATCCGGGGGGATGGGGTCGCGCTGATCCGCGCCGTCTGCGAGGACCGCGGCTGGGACTTCCGGCCCTCCGGCGAGACGTGGCTCCCCCTCGAGGCCGAGATCCGCCGGCTGGCCGCCTCCACGGTCAACGTGCTCTGGTACGAGGAGAAGCGGGGCAAGAGCGGCGCGACATCCATGGCGCTGGCGAGCGGGCGGCCGCTGATCCTCAGCGACTCGCCGATGTTCAGTCACCTGGACGGGTGGGGCTTCCTGGACGGGGTCTTCCGGCCCTACCGGGACATCCGGACCCTCCCCCAGCTGCTCGACGTCGCCCACGACCTGTGGCGCCTGGGCCACCTGGAATCCTTCTCCACCCGGCGGATCCGGGAGATCCGCCGCTGGGATGCGGCGGCCGCGGCCCTGATCGGGGTCTGGCGGCAGCGACTCGCGGAGCGGCGCGCATGAGCACCATTCTTGTGACGGGATCGTCCGGGTTTCTGGGGCGATCGGTCATCCAGGCCCTCGCCGCCCTCGGCGAGCACATCGTCATCCCCCTGCCCGGTCGGCACATCTACGATCTCCGCCTCCCCGCGGCGATGCACGACGCCCTGGCCGACTACGCCCCCGACACCGTGGTCCACCTCGCCTACCCGGGGACCGACGGCATCCAGACCATGGAGGAGCGGCCGGCGGATCTCGTGCACCAGCTGCTGCAGATCGATCTGTCGGTCATCCACGCCTGCGCCCGGCACAAGGTGACGCGCCTGATCACCATGGGGTCGGTGTGCAGCTACCCGCGCGAGATCCAGGTCTTCCCGACCGACGAAACCGAGCTCTGGCGCGGCCGCCCGGAGCAGACCAACGCGGCCTACGGCGAGGCGAAGCGGATGCAGCTGGAACTACTCCGCAGTTACCGCCGGCAGTATGGCCTGCAGGGGATCCAGCTGATTCTCAGCAATCTCTACGGCCCGGGGGACCGGAGCGGCCATGTGATTCCGGCGCTGATCCGACGCATCCAGGCGCTGCGGGAGACCGACGGGTCGCTGGTGGTCTGGGGCACCGGGCAGGCGTCGCGGGAGTTCCTCTACGTCACCGATGCCGCGCGCGCCGTGGCGCTGGCCGCGACCTGCCCGGTCTTTGCCTCCGGGGCGTCCGACCACATGAACATCTGCAGCGGGGAGGAGGTGCGCCTCGATCGACTCGTGCAGGTACTGCAGACGCTCCTGGGATCCGCGGCGCCGGTGACCTGGGACACGACCAAACCGGAGGGGCAGCCGCGCCGGCGCTTCAGCTTCGCCCGCGCGCGCCGACACCTCGGCTGGACGCCGACCGTCCGCATCGAGCACGGCTTGTTCGCGACGGTGCAGTGGTGGCAGGACGGGGGGCCGGCGGGATCGGATCCCACCGGAGTCCGTCATGCTGGACAAGTCGGGGTGCGGCGGGACGTCGAGACGCCCGCGGACCCAGGGACGGAGACAGGATCAGGGTCGCCATCAGCCTAACCTGCGGCGATCGCACAGCAAGGGTTGCACCACCTCGAGGAGATCGTGTATGCGCGCACCAAAAACCGCCGTCCTGCTCCCTGCCAGCAAGGTCTGCGACCTGAAGGGGGACGCCCCGCTCCTTGCCGACGCCTACCAGACGCTCGATCGCTACCCGGATCTCCTCGCCGGGCAGCACCAGATCCGGCAGTGGGAGTACGGGATGGCGCTGCACACGATCCGGGGATATATGGACGCGCAGCTGCGGCACGATTCCGGATGGGGGCCGCCACGGTTCCTGGACGTGGGCGGGGCCGGGTCGCACTTCTGGCAGCCGCTGATGGATCTGAGCTCCGAGGATGTCTGGATCGTGGACCCGGCGATGGACCCGTCGCAGTCGTTCCCCGGGCAGACGCAGCCGTGCCGGCACACGATCGAGGAGATCGCGGCCAACATGGCCCACGGGCAGTTTGATGTCATCACCGCGATCTCGGTCATCGAGCACGTCGAGGAAGTGCGGGCCTTCTTCCGCGCCTGCCACATGCTGCTCCGGCCCGGCGGCCTGCTGTTCCTGACCATGGACTACTGGGACGTCGAGGGGGAGGATCTCGCCCACTTTCACTGGATGCGCACGCGGATCTACAACGCCGACCGGGTCCGCCGGCTGGCCGCGGATCTCCGGGAGTTGGGCTACAAGAGCTACGGGACGGCCGACTGGGCGTACCACGGCCCCCAGGTGTACGACTATTCGGTGGCGAGCTTGGCGATGCTCAAGCGGGAGGTGCGCGCATGATCCCCGGAATCAAGCTCCGGAAGACCTGTCGGAACTGCCGGGGGAACCTCCAGGAGGTGCTGAACCTGGGGGACCTGCGGCTGAACGACTTCCCGGCCCATCCCTGGGAGATCCAGAAGATCCCCCTGGTCCCGCTGATCCTGGCCGTCTGCCGGACGTGCGGGCTGGCGCAGCTGGATCGGACGGTGCCGCCGGACCTGCTCTATCGGACCTACTGGTACCGGTCGGGCGTCAACGAGATGATGGTGGAGGAACTCCGCAATATCGTCGCGGAGGCCCTGGCGCGGGTGGGCGGGCTGACGCGGGAGGATCGGGTCCTGGACATCGGGGCGAACGACGGGACCCTGCTCTCCATGTACCCCCACCTGCTCCCGCCGTCACAGGTCCCGAACCGGACCGCGGTCGAACCGGCGCTGAATCTGACCGAGCGGCTCTCCCAGCACGCCGACACCGTGCTCTCCACCTACTTCCCGGCGATCGCCCTGATGGGGAAGTTCAAGATCATCACCGCGATCGCCATGGCCTACGACCTGGAAGACCCCAAGGCGTTCTTCCAGGCGATCGCCGACCACCTCACCGACGACGGCGTGGCGGTGATCCAGTTCCAGGACTTCGGGCAGCAGCTGGACGCCGCTGCCTTCGACAACATCTGTCACGAGCACCTCGAGTACTACACCCTCCACTCCCTGGGGCAGGTCCTCATGGGGACGGGGCTGGTCCGCACCCACTGCGCGACGACCCCGATCAACGGGGGATCGCTGCGGGTGTTCCTGCAGAAGGGCGTCACGCGCGCGGTGCAGGAAGACGAGGCGGTGTTCCGGCAGCTGAAGCAGGAGGGGCAGCAGGGCCTGAGCACCTACCAGCTGGCCGACGGCCTGACGCCGAGCCTGGATCCCTTCCACCGGTTCGCCGACCGGGTCCGCCGGGCGCAGACCCAGATCCGTGCGCTGCTGGATCAGATCCGCGCCGAGGGCCGCGTGTTGGACGTCTACGGCGCCAGCACCAAGGGGAACATCCTCCTGCAGGTCCTGGGCGTCGGGCCGGCGCTGGTCCGGCAGGCGATTGATCGGTCGCCGGAGAAGCACGGGCAGTACACCATCACCGGGATCCCGATCGTCGGGGAGGTGGACGCCCGGACGGAGCCGGCGGACGTCTGGCTGTCGCCAATCTGGCAGTTCCGGCCGAGCGTGCTGGCGCGGGAGGCGTGGTTCCTCGAGCAGGGCGGGCAGATCATCTTCCCCCTGCCGCGGGTCGAGGTGGTCAAGCAGGCGTTTCAGGCGGCGCAGGTCGGGCATGGACGCCCATAAGCAGCGGATGCGGTACTCCTCCGATGAGTGCCGCTGGCGGACCGGATCGGACCTGTTCGGCGGGTTGTGTCGGCGCTGGACCTTCGACGTCGATCTGGCGGCGACCCGGGAGAGCAGCCTTGTCACCCATCACCAGGACGGCGAGGACTGCCCCGTCTACTTGGGCCCCGACCATCCGGACCCGGACTATCGGGACGCGCTGCAGGTGCCCTGGCGGACCCTCGGCCGCACCGGCTTCCTCAACCCGCCCTACTCCCTGGGGATGTACCAGGCTGGTCTGAAGGCGGGGGTCCACCGGGACCAGCTGCAGTGGCTCCTGATCCACAACTGGGCGAAGAAGGCGTACGAGGAGAGCCTCGCTGGCTTCACGACGATCGGCGTCTTCCCCTACGCCCCACAGACCCGCTGGTTCCGGCGCTATGTCATGGGGCAGGATCTGACCGGGACCGGACGCTTTGCCTACGGCGATTGGGCCGGCCATGCCGCCCTCGACTACTGGAAGATTCCCCATCGGGTCAGCTTCCTCCAGCCCGATGGCACCCCGGCTGCAAACGCGAACGTGAACACCTGCATTGTCGAGTGGGGCCCGAACCCCGGATTCGTGGGGCCGTGGGTCCCGAGCGGGCGCTACTGGGACTACCGCTAGGAGGACACGATGAGCATTTTGGGGATCGTAGTACTGGTGATCGTCGCCTGTTTGCTGTTCTGGGCGATCAACTACCTCGCCGCCGCGTTCGGCCTGCCCCCGCAGGTCAAGGCGGTCCTGATCGTCATTCTCGTGATCGTCGTCGTGCTCTACCTCGTCCAGGCGCTGGGCGGGGGCGGGCTCAACCTGAGACTGTAGCCGGGCCGGGGAGCGTTCCCCGGCCCAGGAGCCGCTATGCCCTGGGTGATCATGCCCTTCCTCGACTGCTGGGACCTGACGGAGGCCGCCGCGACCGACGTGCTGGCGCAGACCCTCCCCGACGTCCACCTCCTGCTGATTGACACCGGCAGCACCCCGACGACCCGGGAGGCCGCACAGACCTTCGCGGCGCAGTACCGGGACCGCGCCCTCCTGTGGAGTTGGCATCCCGGCCTGCCGAGCCTCGCCGCGACCTGGAACCGGGCGCTGGAGTTCGCCTGGGCGTCGGGGGGCGATCACGCCTACGTCCTGAACAACGACGTCCGGCTGCACCCCGAAACCCTCGCCGGTCTGGAGGAGGCGGCGCGACTCACCGGCGGGTGGTTCGTCTCGGCGGCCAACGTCCCCGAGCGGGACTGGCAGGATACCCTCAGCGCGCCGGTCCTCCCGGTCGATCGACACTTCGCCGCGATGCGGGGCGGCCCCGACTTCTCCTGCTATCGGATCACCCGGGACTGTCACCGGTGGTTCCAGTTCGATGAAGCCTTTGTGCCCGCCTACCACGAGGACAACGACTATCATCGGCGGCTGCAGCTGGCCGGGTTCGGGGACCGGATCTTCTCTGCCTGCGTCCCCTACCGCCATCTCGGCTCCGCGACCATCAACCGGACCCCCGAGATCGCGGCGGCGTTCAAAGCGAAATTCGAGCGGTGTCAGCAGGTCTATCGGGCGAAGTGGGGGGACCTGCCCGGCAAGGAACCCTGGACCCTCCCCCAGGCCCACGACGTCTTTGGGGGCAGCAGCAAGGATGCCCGCTGCATCCTCTTCGGACAGGGTCGGGGGGAGCAGCCCCTCGAGTTCTACACCGACGTGCAGGAGGCGTGGTATGGGCAAGCGGTTGTCTGACCTGAACCTGGGCGAGAGCGGACCACCCCGCCGGGATGATCTCGGCGTCGCCCGGCAGCACGCCGACGAGGCGCTCGCCGAGCTCGAGGCGATGCTGGATACCGACACCTACAACTTCGCCTGGGGCACGCTCCAGGACCTGAAGATCACCATTCGCGAGCGGGGGCAGGTCACCCAGGGTCAGCTGGACGCGATCGCCAATATCAAGCGGGGCGGAGACCAGCAGCAGGAGCGGCTGGAAGGGTGGCACCGACACGAGCGGCGGACGGGGCGACGCTATGAAGGCTGGGAGCCGTCGCGCTGATGCCCCTTGCCTCCCCCCGCGCGCCCGCCTCCCGGAAACCCCGTGAGTGTGAATCCTGCGCCCTCTTCACCCGCGGGCACGGGTTCGTCCAGCCCGAGGGGCCAACCAACGCCCCGATCCTCTGGATGGGCGAAGGCCCTGGCTACGACGAAGCCGCGGTCGGCCGTCCGTTCATCGGCGCCGCCGGCAGCATGTTGGAGCGGGTCCTCCGCCGGAACCGGCTCAATCGCGGGCAGTTCCGGATCGGTAACGTGCTGCAGTGCGTCCCGCCCGGGTTGCTGCTCGAGGGGATGCCCTATCAGCACGCGGCCATTCAGCATTGCCGGGTCCACCGGGACAAGCTGCTCGCCGAGCCCCATCAGGTGGTCCTGGCCGCCGGCGGCACCGCCCTCAAGACGCTCCTGGGGCTGCACGGCCGCGAGCGCATCCGCGTCGAAGAGTTCCACGGCACCGTGCATCGGGACATCGAGGATCGATTCTGGGTCGTCCCCACGTTCCATCCCTCCTACCTGCAGCGGGGCGCACACAACCTGATCGGCACCCTGAGCTACGACCTGCAGGTGGCGCTGGAACTGGTCGCCGGGACGTGGCAGCCCGAGCCCCTCGATCTGGTGATCGATCCCCCCGTCGAGTGGTTCCGGGCGTGGGCTGCGCAGTATCTGCTGGCCGTCCGGCAGGACCCCGAAGGCACCGCCCTCGCCTGCGACATGGAGACGCCCGACAAGGCCAACGGGCGCCCGGAGAACGAACTCGGCCCGGACGATCAGAGCTACCAGATCACGCGCTGGAACTTCAGCTGCCACCCGGATCAGGGGGTGACCGTCCCCGACCACCCCGCCTATCGTCCGATCGTCCAGGAGATCCTGGAAGCGCAGGGCTACCACTACTGGTGGAACGGCCACGGCTACGACTGGGCCCGCACCGCGGCCGCCAACATCCAGATGATCCCCGCGTGGCAGATCGATCTGATGATCGGCGCGCACGTCCTGCAGTCGGACGTCCCCCTGGGGTTGGGGTTCTGGGCCCCCTTCTACAGCCGGTACGGCGCCTGGAAGCACATCTCCGGGGAGGACCCTGCGAAGTACGCCTGCATCGACGGGCCGCAGACCCTCCGGGTGGGGTACGGGGTGATCGGCGACTTGATCCAGCAGGGGCAGTGGCGCGCCTTCAAGGAGGACTGCCACGATCTCTATCACGGGGCGCTCAAACCCGCCCAGGACGTCGGCATCCTGATCGATCGCGCGGAGCTCCAGACCTTCCACGACGATCTCGCGACCAAGATCCGCCGCGAGCTCCACGCCATCCAGGGCTGCGTCCCGGACGGTCTCTTCCCCCTCACGCACGAGACCCAGACGCCCGCCGGCGAGGGGATCCTCCACCCCGAGGCGCGCACGCACACGCTGAAGGGGATCGAGAAGAAGGATCAGCCCGACCCGATCAAGCAGGAACTCTATGCCCTCGCCGCCGTGCAGGTCAGCCGGGAGGTGCGCCGGACGATCCAGGTCTGCCAGACGTGCGGCCAGCAGGAGGTGCATCGGAAGCACCGCTGTAAGGACGCGCGGGGGAAGATCGACAAGGATCGGATCCCTCAGCTGACGCTCGAGGATCGGCTGGTCGTCCGGTGGTTCTGGAAGGAACCCTTCAACCCCGACTCCCCCAAGCAGATGCTCGCCTACCTCAAGGCGAAGGGGCACAAACCCGGCAAGAACAAGAAGACCCACGAGGACAGCGCCGATCGCGAGACCCTCATTCGGTTGTGGAAGGCGACCAAGGATCCCTTCTACGATCACAACCTCAAGTACCGGTCGGTCAAGAAGATCGACTCGACCTACGCCCTCCCCACCATGAAGCGGGTCGATACGGAGATCGCCGCCGGTCGAGAGCCCCGGCTGCATCCGATCCCGACATTCCGACCCTCCACGATGAGGCTTAGCTATGTCTCACCCAACATCACGAACGTCGTCCAGGACAAGGGGGGCCCGGCGAATCTGGCTGCGGGGTTCCGACGGTGTGTGGTGGCGGCTGCCAGCACGCGATTGCTTGAGGTGGATTATTCAGGAATCGAAGCGGTTGAAGTGGGTTGGTACGACCGAGACCCTGCCTTTATCCGTCTGGCAAAGCTTGGTGTCCACGCCTACCTCGCCAGTCATCTGCTGCAGCGCCCGGCCGACCTCCGATGGTCGGACGCGGATCTCCTTGCGTACTTCAAGGAACTGAAGGAGGCGAACCCCCTCCTCTACGACCGGGCGAAACGCTGCGTCCACGGGACCAACTACGGCCTGACCCCCTATGGGATGGCGTCCACCTTCCCGGAGCTCTACCCGACCGACAAGGAGGCCGAGCGGGTCCAGCGGATCTACTTCGAGATCTGCCCGAACCTCCCCGTCTGGCACCATGCGCTCCGGGTCCAGGCGCACGACACCGGGTGGTTGGGCGGCGACGGCGCCGTGATGACCTGCGACACCAACGCCTGCTACAAGGCGAACTGGGCGGGTCCCTCCCCCTGGGCGCACCCCTTCCAGTACAAACACTGGTTCTGGTCGGTGCTCGCCTACTCCCCGATTACCGAGGCGCAACGGCTACGTCGGGTAAAGGCCGGGCAACCCTGCGCGGAGATCAACGGGCGCTGGTTCGCCGTGAAGTGGGGCGAGGATTCCAAGCGGGTGATCGCCTTCTACCCGCAATCGACGGCGCGCGGCGTGCTGACCCGGCCGATGCGCAACCTGTTCGTGGATCGGGATCACCCCTCCTACATCGGCGAGGTGTACTTCGGGCGCACCCCGTTCCGGGCGCCGATCCATGACTCGCTCCTGCTGGAGATCCCCCTGGGGCGGTGGGATTCCACCCTCGAGAAGGTCTGCCGGGAGATGCAGCGTCCCATTCAGGAACAACCGCTCCCCGTCAGCTGGAACATGGGCACCCACCTGACCGTGGGGATCGAAGCGAAGGCCGGACAGAACTGGAAGGACACCAAGACGATCCAGCACCCGACGTGGGAGGCGTTGGGCGACATCAAGGAAACCTACTTCGGCGTCGAGGAAGAGGACGAGGAGGACGCGATGGACATGGGGGTCGTGGCATGAAGATCCGCGACGCTATCGTGCGGCTGCAGGACCTGATGAACGCCCACGGGCCGGACACCCCGGTCTACTTCGACTGTCCGACCTGCGGCATCAGCTTCACCCCGGAGGCGATCGCGACCCAGGCGATCCACCTGAAGGGGGAGAAGAAAGGAGGGAAGTAGCATGATCTGGTACTGGCTGATGTGTTGGAACTTCGGAGAGTACTGCGAAGTGATCCAGCCCGCCGGACCGCGGGTGGATAAATAGGATCGGGGGGTCCAGACGCGGGTGCGACCGAGTCACTGCGCGTAGCCGCCCTAGCCGTTCCCTGGGCTCCGGACGACTGGGGGACGGTCATGGTCTGGTGGATACGCATTCTCCGGCAAGACCGCCGACCCGCCCCAAGGGCTCTGGATCCCCGGGCGGGCGAAAGGCTTCCCCGTTGGGCCCCCGATACGAGACGACCGAACGACCAGTACGTACTGGTACTGTACAGAAGGGGTGAAGGATGGCGAAAGCCGATCGGGGGTTTGCGACCTTGAAGAAGCGGGACCCGGCGCGGCAGCGGGAGATCGCGGCGTCGGGCGGCCGAGCCTCCCACGCGCAGGGGGTCGCCCACACGTTTGATCACGACGAAGCCGTGGCGGCGGGGAAGAAGGGGCAGAAGGCGCTGCGGCGGCGGAAGGGGCTGGAGGAGCAGGGGTGACCGCGAAGTGCCGGGTCTACCAGGATCCGACCGGAACGTGGTGGCTGCACGTCCCCCCGCGCCTGCTCCAGGGCCGGGAGACCGGCGTGTATCACCGGCGGACGTGGCGGGAGGTGATCAAGCTGATGGATGATCTGATCGGGCGCTACCACGCGCACAATCGGTACCACCGGGTCTACCCGCAGCTGGTGCCGCGGTGATCCAGGAAGTGATCGCCGGCGGGCAGACCGGCGCCGACCAGGGCGGCCTGGAGGCGGGCAAGCGATCGCAGCTGGTGACCGGCGGCTGGGTCCCGAAAGGCTGGCGCACCGATGCCGGCCCCGCGCCGTGGCTGGCCGACTACGGCTGCAAGGAGGCAGCGACCAGCCAGTACAAACCCAGGACCCTGCTGAATGTCCGACAGGCGCACGCGCTGATCTGGGTTGGCCGGCAGGACAGCCCCGGCGGGGTGCTGACCCTACGGGAGGCCGAGCGTCTCCAGCTGCCGATCTGCACGATCGACTACCCCACCCGGTACTGGAAGGCCGCCGAGCAGGCGATTCGGGAGTTCCTCGAGATGCAGGTCGACGGGTGGATCCTCATGGTGGCCGGGAACCGGGAGCGGACGAACCCCGGGATCTACACCTTTACCCTGGAGATCGTGGAGGGCGGGTTGATCCCCTTCTGATGACCCTTACCGCCCACCTCCACCGCGCCTGGGACCGGGACGGCGTCGCCAGTCTCCGGGTCGCCAAGCGCACCGCCGCAGAACTGATGTCCCCGGACTGGATGCGGGAGCGGCAGCACCAGATCGATCAGCTGCCGACCGTGGTGTGGAAGGGCCGACGGCTCTACACGATCACCTGCCACGCCGACTCTGGGAAGGGGCCCCATGTACTGAACGTGCCCGAGGCCCTGCTCTGGCAGCTGATCGCCCTCGAGGCGTTCCGGTGTCCGTGGCACCGCTGACCAACACCGAGATCGCGATCGCCCAGTTCCTCCGGCGGTGGATCCTCGCTGAGCATCGGGCCGTCGCTGAGCGTGAGCTTATCGGGTTGGTGTCGGGGGCGGCGATCCGACCGTCGTGTCCGCTCCTGGTGGTGGAGCCCCCAGCAGATCCGGATCCTGAATCTCGGGTTCCGCCGCCTCCAGTTCCTCCAGCAGCCGGGTCTGCCGATCCTTCCGCCGCTTCGCTTCCCCCTGCACCATCGCCCCCTCAAACTGCGCGTCGCCGACCAGCCCGCGGGCTTCGGCCAGGGCCGCCCGCTTGAGCGAGGGGAACACATACCGCTGCAGGTAGTCGCGCTGCCGCGCCGGGGTGCGCAGTTCCAGGTAGGAGGGGTCCTCGAGAATCGCGGGGAGCTCCTGCTGGAGGATCTGGCTATATTGGTCGGCGATCATCCGATCGAGGCCATAATCGCCGGTCTCCTTGATGAAGACGGTTTGTCCGGGCACCCCGACCCGACGCACCTCCTCGGTCACGAAGTCGCGGGGCGCCGTGCCGATGCCGGCGAGCGCGCGCAGGAGGGGATATTCGCTGGCGACTGGCTTGCCGGTCGTTTGGGAGATGCGTTCGGGGATGAGTTGCCGGACGCCCGGGACATTCCCCAGGGGGGCGGCGATCGGACGCTCCCAATCCTCCACCGTGGCCTTCGGGGGGATGCGGACCTTGGCTTCCTCCTCCGAGAAGTGCCCGGCGACATCCGAGATCTGCTGCCCGGGCACCGTGAAGCGACTCAGAAACTGGCCGATGGTCCCGACCACCGCCCGGGAGGCATCCTCCAAGGACGGCCAGCCGTTCTGGGTCATCAGATCGGTGAGGGTGAGCGTCGTCCCGGCGGCGCGGCTGATCGACAGAAAGGCCTGCGCGAACTGCGCCCCGAGCTCCGCCTCGGTGTACTTCCCCTCGTAGGCGTGCCAGATAGCCGCCGACCAATCGAGCGGGGAGGCGACCATTCCCTCCTCCTCGGTGTCGAGCGCCGCATGGACCGCGTCCCAGTCGGTGTGCCGGTAGAAGTCGTTCAGGACATCCGCGACGAACAGATATTGGGCGAAGGGGGCGAACGGGCGGAAGTCGGCGATGATCGGATCCTTCCCCTCCCGATCAATCCGGTACTCGTACCAGCGGGTCCCCTCGGCGCCGGGCTGCGACCGCACCACCATCGCCGCCCCCAGGAGGCCGACGGTCCCGGTGCCGATGCGGGCCAGATATTGGGAGAAGTTCGGCGCGTTGATCCCGCGGGCGTCGGCGAGGACGTCCAGGAGTCCCCGCTGCTGGGATTTCAGATCCCCGACGGCCGTGCGGGCGTCGCGCATCTGCCCCTTGAGCGTCTCGCGCCGGCGGGCCAGCTGATCCCGCGCGTGGATCGCCTGCTGGAGGGTGGTCTGGGTCCCCGGCAATCCCTGCTGCGCCCGCTGCTGGAGGCGGGTGACCTGTCGCGACCTGACCGACATCTCCCGCTGGGTCGCGAGGAGTTCGGCCAGCGCCGTGCCCTGCGTCCGCTCCGCCTGGGTGATCTTCACCGCCAGTTCGGGCAGGGCCTTGCGCTCGATGGTCTGCGCGCGCATCCCGCGATACAACCGTCCGCCGCCCGCCGGCCCCATCCCCGAGGTGATCCCCGCAGCGTCCAGGGGGAACCGGACCAGATCGAGCAGGGCCGCCGGCGAGTGGTCGTAGATCCACCGCGGCGCCGCGGAGAAGTTGAACTTCGGGAAGGGGACGCCCAGCTTGAGCGGCCACGCGGTCTGGATGAAGCGGATCAGCGCGCCCGGCAGGGAGTCCTTACTGACGCGGCCGGCGAAGGTCGCCTCGAGCGCCTGGGCAGTCGCCGTGTCGAGCAGGTCGTTCAAGACGGGCCGACCGCCGACCCGGGCGGCGAGCTCCTCGAGCGGCAGCTGCAGCACGGTGGAGGGGTCATGCCCACGAGCCCGCAGCAGCGCCCGCATGGTCCCGTCGAAGACCGTCGCCCGCGCGCTAAATTCCTGCGCCCGGTTGAACATTGTCAGGAACCGCTGGACCTTCGGATTGACGAGGTGCCGCAGGACGGGAGTGTTGGAGAAGACCCCCTCGGCGAGATCCTCCCCGGACATCGTCCCCAGGAATTGCGCCGCCTGCTCCGGGAGATCCAGGAGGAGCCGGAGGCTGCGGCGGGCGTCCGAGGGTTTCAGCCCGGCCAGCGAGGTTTCGGTGAAGTTGTAGATCTCCTGCAGCGTGTCCTTCCAGGCCCGCTGCGGCGGCACCCCCACCCCGCGGCGGGCCGGCGACCACCCGCGTTCGCGCAGGAGGGCCCGCGAGACCCGAGCGGTGTTGGGATCGCCGGTCAGGTGCGCCAGGGGGATCGTCAGGGCGTGATCCAGGCTGTCCACCGTGTACCGCCCGGCGAAGCTGATGTAGTTCCGCACCGCCGTGTTCCACTTGCTGAGCATCCAGGCGTAGCTGGCGTCGTGCAGCGCGCGGAGCGGGCCGATCGGCTTACGCTTCTGCAGGCTGTTCGCCAGCATGACGGACTCGTAGGTGGCGGCATCCCGGGCCAGGACATCCAGGGTCCGGTCGGCGGGGATCGATCCCATCTGCCCAATGCGGCGGCCGCCCTTCCCGCTGATCGTCGGCGGGCGCCCACCAAGGAGTCCGTGGAGCGCGCCGCCCATCGACATCCCCTCAGCCGCCTCCTGCAGCACGTCCTGGTTCTGGGTCGCGAACTGCTGCAGCATCTGCAGCCCGCGCGCCCACTCCTGCACGGTGGCGTTGAAGTGCTGCGCGAGCTCCTCCGGCGGGATCCGCACGCCCGCCTCTCGCAGCTGTCGGAGGTTGTCGCCCTGGTAGACCTGCTCGCCGACCTGCCGATAGAGCCGGAGGAAGGTGTCCTGATTCCCGGGGATGGTCGCGATCCCCTCGGCGCTGGTCTCCTGCAGGATCAGCTTCATCACCTCCCGATCGAGGGTGGCGCCCCGCACCGAGGGTTCGGCGGCGGACAGGGGGCGCTTGCGGGGGCCCGGGTCTACGATGCCGGCCGGCCCCAGGGTGGCGTCCCCGCGTGCCGCGCCCGCCTGGGTGACCCGCGGGGAGGGCGGGAAGTCCCCCACCGCCGGGGTGGCCGGGGCCGCGCCGGCTGATCGCTTGCCGGCCTGTTCGCGCGCCGCTGCGACGATCCCGGTTTCGATCGTGTCCTGGAGGGGCGTGCCGCGCACCGCACTCGAGAGGGCCCGCTCCTCCTGCGGGGTGGCCGCCGCGTAGGCTTTCGCGTAGCTGCGCACCGACGCCGAGGCCGCGGCCTTCCACGCCCGGTCCCAATCCCCATTGGCGACGGCGGCTTCGACTCGGCTGTACCAGGCTTCGCCGCCGTACTCCGCCTCCTGCTGCTTCAGCCACTTCTTCAGGCCCTGCCGGTCGCCGGCCGGGACGTCGAAGATCAGGACCCCCTCCTCGCCTTTCAGCCGATCGAGGAGGGACCCCTGCTGCCGGCGCTGGGTCATCTGCTGCTGCAACTTGGTGGCGCGCGGGGCGGGCGGCGGCGTCAGCGCGAAGGGGAGATCCGCCACCTCGAGGGTCGGCTGATCGGCGGTGCGGACGCCTTCGAGCCCTGGGAGGGTAACGTCCTCCGGCGCGGGGGGCGGCGTGCCCACCTCGGCCTTCGGGGGTGGCGTGTCCTCGAAGTCCAGCAATCGGGGTCCGCCCGCCCCGCCCGGTCCCTCCATCGTCAGGTCCAGCTGCTCCGGCCGGATCAATCCCCGACGGGCCGCCTCGTCCCGGGCCGCCGCGAAGAAGGGCCCGGACTCGTCGCTGATCCCTTCCTGCTCGATCCGGAGCGCCGCCAGGAGCTCGCCGTCGTTCGCCTCCCGGACGCTCCGCTGCCACTCATCGAGATCCTGCGCCGGCAGCGCCTCGTTCCCCGCCCGATCGATCCAGCCGATCAGATCGTCGCCCTCGTCGCCGACCTTCGCCAGGATCGAGTGCTTGCGCATCCCGGGACGGAGCTTGCCGGCGGCCCGGTCTGCCATCCGCTGGCGGGCGACCTGCGCCGCCGCATCGGTCAGCGCGGTCCCCTTGCCCTCGAGGAGCGCGGCGCGGATCTGCTGCAGCGCCTCGGCGCGCGTCGCGTGCTGGAAGGATCGGCCGGCGGCTTCGCGGATCTCGTGATAGACCGGTGCGCCCGCCGTCGCTCCGCCGGCCGACAGCTTGGACCGCCGTGCCTCGCCGACCGCGCCGGCGATGTCGGTCCCCAGGCTCTGCTGGATCGCCTCCAGCTGCTTGGTCGTGGTGCCGCCCTGGTGCCGCTCGTAGCGATAGAGATCGAGCTCCCAGGCCATGGCGGCGAGCTCGCGGCGCACGTCCGGCGGGTAGGTGGCGGGATCTTCCGCGGGGAGATCCGTCTGGGCGGACTCGAAGCGGAAGGTCTTCCCGGTCTGGACCCGGCGGCGAACCGTGCGCGGCTGCCCATGCGCTTCGCCCTTGCGACGCGGGCCGGCGTTGGGCCCTTCGGCGTAGGGGCGATCGACCGCGGGGGTGTCGACGCCCGGGATGCGCGGCTGGGTGTCGGTCGCCGGACGGCCGCCCATCACCCCAGACTGCTCGATCGGCGCGTCCAGGTTGCGTAGGGGCGGCGTCAGCAGATCCGGGGCGGCACCCCTGGGGTTCCCGAGTTCGGGCGCGCCTGGAGGCGGCGTGAGCCCCAGGACGCGCTGCCGGCTCAAGCGCGGGGGTCCGGGTGGTTGCGTCAGCGCCCCTTCCAGCTGGCCGCCCAGGCGGTCCAGCGTGGCCGCCGGCGGGGCGACGCCGATCAGATCCTGCAGGTTGGGATCGGTGAAGTCGCCGGGAGGCAGCTGCCGCGGCAGCCCGGGTGGGGGCTCCGCCGTATAGGGCGTCTGGAACGGCTCGTTATAGGTCGGACCCCCGGCGGCCGGTCGCAGCCCCTGGGGCGTCTGCACGACGTCGGTGGAGGGCGCCCCGGCAAAGGGGTCCAGCGGGCGGATCGGCGGCACCGCGACCGGCGTGTGGCCCAGGTCGGCCAGCTGCTGCAGGTAGTCCTTCGCCTGCAGGAGGGTGGTGTGGGCCTGCCCCTCGTGCCCGGTCGCGGCGTCGGGGCCGTAGAGCCGGGTCAGCCGCGACGCCAGATCCCGCTCCTCCGCCTCGTAGACGGCCTGCGCCGCGGCCTGGATCGGCGCCCGGTCGGCCGCGGTCGGGACGTGCAAGGGGCGCGGCGGCGGGGACCCGACCGGCAGGCCGCCGAGATCGCCGACCGGGAAGCTGGGCGCCCGATCACCCACCGCCCCGACGCCTTCGATGACGCCGCCGGTCGCACCACCAAAGAGTGCCCCGAACCCGGCCCCGCTCAGCACCTCCGCGGTCGTCGGGAACCGCTCCTCCTCGAGCACCGGACGGAGCCCGGCCGAGACCGACCCGGCGGCGCCGCCCTGGAGGGCCGCCGCGCCCACCCGCTGCAGCCGGGAGAGGTTCCGCAGCAGCCCGGCGAGCGGGAGGGCGTTGAGCGATCCCTCGACCGCCATGACCTTCGGGTTGAGATCCTGCCGCAGGCCGACCGCCTGCTCGTACCGCTGGCCCAGGTACTCGCCGCCGGCGCCGGTCGCCCCGCCGATCGCCGAGCCGATGAGCGGCACCTCCGACACGAACGACCCCGCCACCGCCGGCACCACGCTCAGCCCGGTACGGATGATCGTGTCCTGCAGGTCCGGCGCGCGCTGGACGGTCGGGATCTTCAGCGGGCCCTGGGGCTTGGGCGTGGTCGGTTGGGGGAGGAGCTCCGCGCCCTCGAGCAGCGGATCGATCAGCTTGTAGGTCTCGGGATCGATGTCGCGGATCGCCCCGATGAGATCCGCGTCGTCCAGATCATCGAACAGCCCGGGGTGCTCCTCCCGATAGGCTTTCGCGACCTCCGCCGGGGCGAGCCCCCCGCGTCCCAGGTCCAGCCGATCCGGCATCGTCTACCTCGGTGGGGGTGGCGCCCCCGCCTTCAGCCGTCGATTCTCCAACGCCCGCTGCCGGACCCGCTCCGCCAGCGAGCCGCCTTCGGTCTTCTGCCGCGGGGTGACGGGCGGCGTTGACTTGGCCGCGCGCTCGAGTTCGCCCCAGGTGGTGTACGGCGCGCCGACCTTCCGCGCTTCCTCGGCGGTGATCTGATCCCGTAGCCCCGGCCGCACCGGCAGCCCGGGCCGCCGCGCGTCCGCGATGCGCTGATTGACGGTGGCGATAAGCGCCTGCGCGTCGGTCTGGACGGTGGAGGGCACCTGATCGGGCCGGTCGCCCAGCGGCGCGCCTGTCCCCCCACCGCGGAGGATCGGCGCGACCTGGGGCACGGTCGGGTTGTCCGGGTCCGGAATCACCGTCGTCCCGCCGTAGGCCGGCGGCGGCACGAACGGCGGCACGTCCTCCACCCGGTACGCCTCGGTCCCATCCGGACGGAAGAAGACCTGCGACCACCCGGTCTGGGATCCGGGGTCCTGCTGCTTGACGCCCTTCAGCCCGCCCCCACCGCCGGTCTTGACGACCTTCGCCCCCGGCGGGACCGGCCGGCCATCGGGTAGCTGCTGGACCCCGTTGACCCAGAGCGTGTCGTAGGGCCCGCTCCCGTCCGGCAGGACCACCGTGTCGCCGGCCATCATCCGATCCGCCGGTGGCGGCGCGCCCGCGATCCCCAGCAGGGCCCGCTGGATCATCGGCGGCGGCGCCCCGATCTGGTGCAGCGCCTGCGACGTCGCGCCCATCCGCCCCCGCAGCTGCGCGGCGGCGTTGGCTTCCGCGATCTCCTCGGCGGTCGGGACCCCGGTGCCACGGCGCTTGAACTTCGAGACCGGCGGCGCCATCGGTGGGGTGGGAGGCGGCCCGCCGAGCATCCCCGGACCGCTCACCCCTTGCCCGGAGAGTTCGCTCCCCAGGTCCATCGGCGGCGGGGTGGGTTCCAGGCCGGCCGGATTCGAGGGGATCGCAATCGGCGTGCTCCCCGGGCGGACCGGTTGGTTCGCCGGCATCGCCGCGCCCCCCGGGACGGCGGGGACCGATCCCTGCGGCGCCGGTTCGTCGGGTACCTCCTCGTTCATGCGCGCCAGGATCTGCGGGTAGAACTGCCCGCCCTGGATCTCGCCCATGTAGCCGGCGAGCCCCCGCTTGCGCTTCCCCGGCTGCGCCGACTCGAGCAACCCCGAGAGGGCGAGCGCGCGCATCTCCGGATCATTCGACTGGAGGAGGTACTCGAAGACCTTGCTCTCCCCCTGCCGGCGGAGCGCGTCCTCGTCCTGCTGGCGCTTGATCTCAGACTCGCGCCGTGCCTGGAACCCTTCGATCAGACCGGCGATCGGCATGGGCTGCTCCTAGATCCCGCGGGGGTAGAAGGGGATGTCGGTGGCGGTGATCCCCCCGCCCCCCTTCTTCCACGGCAGCGAGTTCACAATGTCGTAGATGAAGCCGCCGACGTTCTTCCCGATGGCGTCCTGTCGAGTCTGGACCTGCTGCCCCTGGGTGAAGAGATTCTGCCCGCCGTACAGCCGGTTCACGTCGGCGTAGGTCCCCTGCGAGGTGAGGTTCGCGCCCAGCTGACTGGTGGCATTGCCGGCCGCCGCCTGCTGCGCGCCCACGCCGGCGATCCCCGTGGCGGCGCCCGCCCGTGCGCGGCCGCTCATGTCGGCCAGCTGCCCGACCTTCTGCCGATTGAGTTCCGCCAGGAGGGTCTCCCGCTGCGGCCCGCTGACGTTCCGGCTGACGCGATTCCCCGCCCCCCGATAGTAGTCGAGCGCCAGGGATCGCTCCGGGGCGATCGCCGCCTCGGTGGCGCCACGCCCCCGCCCGAGGATATTGCGGTAGTAGTCGGCGGCCGCGCCCAGGTTCCCGACGCCTTCCGCCGTCTGCGCGCCGCCCTGCCCACGCAGCGCCGTCCCCTCGGTGCGCAACCCGGTCGCCGTCTGGCCCAGCTGATCCACGGTCTGCTGGGTCGCCGTCATCCCGGCCTGCTGCGGGGCCGAGGGCTTCCCGAGCGCCTTGGAGAGGAAGTGTCCGCCGATCGCCGCCCCGGCTTTCAGGGCAAAGGGCACCGCGGCTGCCATGGCTTACTCCTTCACCGGCTCCTGGGCCGGCAACACGAGATAGAAGAGGGCCCCCGGCGCCCGGTGAAACCCCAGACGCCCGGCGTACGCGCCCACCACCGGCAGGTTCTCCTCCTCGATCGTGGCGAACGCCGAGAGCTCGCCCGAGCGCGCCAGCACGTCCCGGACCTGCTCGATCAACAGCCGGGCGACCGCCGGGTGCTTGCGTGCGGGCTCCGCAATATAGAGCGGTTCCGCGTGCAGCGCGTACCAGGTCACCCAGTACGCGACGATCTGCCCGTCCACCTCCACGACCGCGACCGCCATGTCCTTGAGCGTGTCGAGCGTCGGGTAGGTCTCCCGATCCGCCAGCGGCCCGCCCGCCTCTCGGAGGCGTTCCAGCTGCTCCGGCGGGAGGATATAGCTTTGCATCTCCATCAGTAGCTGGCCTGCTTCACGGTATCGATCAGCCGGCGCACCTGATTCAGGTTCACCGCGTCGGTCCCACCCGTGGCGTCTCCGACATTCGACACCCGCTGGCCGCCGGCGTCAACGACCCCCGATCGTTGGAGCGCCGCCGCCTCGAGCGCCTGGACGCGCGTCTGCAGCTGCTGGATCAGGTCGAAGAGGGTCTTGACGACCTTGCGCGTATCCGCGTCGCCGACCCGCGCCATCCCCGGATAGCCGGCCACCTACGCCCCTCCCGGGGTCGCCGCCGCGCTGGCCGCGTTGCCCATCGCCCGGGGCGGATCCAGATCATCGTTCGCCGTGAACAGGGGGACCCATCGCGCCTCGCCGCTCGCCCAATCCTCCACCAGCACCTCGCTCTCCTCCCGGTACAGCCAGAACGCCGCCGACGCCGTGAACAGGTGCGCGAACAGCAGCCCCTTCGCGGCATTCAGCGGCACTCGGATCTTCCGCTTGTTACTCGACGTCGTGCTGATCGTATAGCTGGACGTGTTCAGCGCGGTGGACCCGACCCCGTAGCTGGTGATCTGCCACGTCACCGTGCCGCTGCAGCGAATGGTGACGAAGGCCTCGAGCGGCTTCTGCCAGCGCCCGTCCATCCCGGGGAAGGGCCGCTCCTGACTCTCCCACCGGCTCAGGGCGAGGGGTTCCTCATCGAAGATCGGCTGCCACCGGAACAGCTTCCCGCCGTTGGTGTCGGTCGCGCGCAACCGCCACAGCCGCCCGCGGACCTTGGCGAAGCTGAGATGCTGCACCGTCCGCCCGTTGAAGGTGAGCGATCCCAGGCTGACCGCCGCGAGACTCTGATCCGCGTCGAGCACGACCGTCTTGGCGACGTTGAAGGTATCCGCTTCCAGCAGGATCCCCTTCAGCCACTTGTCCGCCGGCGAGCCGAAGTTCTCCCAGTTGGAATCCCACCCGGCCACCCGCGGCGGTTCGGGGTCGGAGAACCATTCGATCTTGTAGCGGATCCACGGCGCGCAGGATCCCGTCGGCCGAAGCCGGATCTGCTGCGCCAGCACGCTGCTCCAGGTGAAGGGGAGTTTCTTCCGCCCATCCGCCAGCACGGTGAGCGTCGCGGCCGTCGTGATCGATCCATTGTTGGTCGTGTACTCCACCAGCACCGTGCGGCTACTGTTCCCGGTGTCGCAGGTGATGAAGCACCCCCAGACATAGCCCTCGCCGCCGGGCAGCGCCTCCCAGGGGGTGGGTTGGTTGAAGGTGATCTCCGGCAGCACCTGCCGGCTGACGCCCAGGAGGTTGAAGCCCAGTCGGCTGGCGGTCGGGGCACTGCCGGAGATGTCCACGGCGACGTTGCGCGCGCGCATCGGCCCGGTGCCGAACGGCTCGAAGCTGTAGCGCCGGAGCCCGGCCACGCCCGTGACCGTCTGCGCGGTGACCGCCGTCGCCTCATCGTTCAGGTGCGCCTGCACCGTCACGGTCGCGGTCTGCAGTTCCGCGTCGAGGAGGATCTCGGAGAACGCCTTCTCCCGTCGCGGATCCCCGAGATCGTGGGCGCCGGTCCGGAACGCATAGGCGAAGGCCACCCCGTCGTCGCTGAACCCGCTGTGGGTGTAGATCAGCCCGGTGGTGTTACCGCCGAGGAGGAGGCTGGGCGCGGCGCCCTGAACCGGCTCCGAGTAGACGCTCGCGACCGGCGTCGTGAAGGTGTAGCTTCTCCAGGTCGTGTCGAAGAAGTTGTAGATCAACTGCCGCCGCGCGCCCCCGGTGTCCTGGTAGGTCAGCCAGAGCTCCGCGTCGGCGTAGGCCAGCTGCAGCGCCGTCGGCACGGTGAAGTCGATCGGGCTCATCCCCCGGGTCGTCTCGCCGCGGAAGAGGGGCGCGATCCACCCGTCGGAGATCGGCTCCGCCTGGGACCCCTTCGACAGTCGCACGCCGAAGGGCGAGACGAACGCGATCCCGTAGGGGGTCGGGGTCATCGCCCAGCGCCCCACCAGCCCCTCGGTACATCCCGTCGGTTCCGCGTTCCAGTCCCCGTCACTGTTGAGGAGGATCGTGTAGAGCCGCGACCGCGAGAACACATACCCACCGCCGCCCCACTCGCACCCGTTCATCAACTCGTCCGAGTGCGGGCAGACGTCCTCGTACTCGTCCGCCGGCCACGCATCGACGTTCGCCCGCTTCGACCGATACAACCGCCCGGGCTGGTTGGGATCCCCCAGCGCGAAGCAATATTCGCCGACCATGAAGAAGATCGGCACCGGTTGCGCCAGGACGCTATTCCCGCTGCTGTTGGTCGAGGGCACCGGCTGGTAGTTATCCAGCTGCAGCGTGTCCTCGGCGGCGATCTCCGCGTCGCTCCGGTAGGTGATGTAGGTCCCCCCGTCGCTGGCGTTCATCCCGTCGAAGTACCAGTCGTCGTTCAGGGTGCCGCCGCGCCGGTAGAACTTCTGCCGGTAGCTGCTGACACCCGACGCCCAGGGGATGATGGTCAGGGGGGATCGCAGCGCCTCGGCCCAGACGGTGGTGGCCTGCTCCGGCGACGGGTTGCTCTCGGCACCCGTCAGCGGGTCGTAGTTGGTGTAGCGGATGTCGTAGGGGCGCGCGGCCGGATCGGTGGAGTCCGGTCCCCCGCCGCCGGTCATCTCCCACCCATCCCCCGAGATCGCGATCGCCTGATTGGTGTTGGTGCGGAGCACGAGGATCAGCCCGGTGACGGTGCCCCAGCCCCGCCCGGCCGTGTTGCCGATCCGCTTGAAGTCCCCGCGCCGCAGGGGGTACCCGACCACGCCGGTCTCGGTGGTGACGTTGCGTCCCAGCTGCAGCGCAGGGATCGCCCCGCGGCGGGTCTCCGCCTGCTCGAGGGCCGGCGGCGGGACCGCGCGTGGATGCTCCACCGGGACGTCGCCCACGCCGCGGTCGATCTTGAACTCCTCCCGGAGCTCCTGATCCCGCACGGCGTCGCCCACCTCGGCGACCGTGTGGGCGTCGGGCACGGCGCGCAGGTCGAAGTAGTTGGTGAGATCGTTCGGTCGGAACGCCTTGAAGTAGGCGTCGGTATTCACGGTGGCGCTGGTCCCGGGCTCGACGTTCGCCGCGAAGACGTTGCTGACGACGAAGTAGACGCGGAGCTCCTCGAGCCGGTCCGGCCGATCGACGTTGATGTAGAAGTGCATCAGATCGTCGTCGGTGGCGGTGTACAGGCCGCCCTGGAGCTTGGTCAGGTCCACACTGCGCGCGATCCCGACCGTCGAGTAGTAGCCGAGCCCCGCGCCCGCGCCCGTCGGGTTGGTCGTGAACACCACCGCACCGCCGGTGTCCGCCGCCGTCGGGACGCCCGTCGCCGCCCCCGCCGTATCGGTACCAGCCGTTCTGGTCCAGGCCGACGCCTGCGAGCCGTCCGCCGCGTCGAACCGACAGATCGAGGTTTGGTTGTAGGTCGTCGGGCCGAAGGTCGCGGCAATCGTGGGGGCCGACACCCCGATCGGGGCGACCGCGCCCGTGCGCGCCACCTTCCGGTTCCGGGTCCGGTCCCCAATCAACACGTAGGGCACGCCGGTCAGCCGGGCCGACACCGCCGCGAAGGTGAGGGGGTCTCCGCTGTATCCGCTGTCGATCAGGGTCAGGGCGCCACTTTGCCCCCGGTAGAGGGTCGTCCCCAGCCCTCCTAAGCGCGTGAAGCTGCTCGCCGCCGGGTCGTTCAGCCGGACCATCGAGTGCAGGCGGCCCGTGGTCGTCGTCGCCAGGGCCGTCTGTCCCGCCCGCGTCTCCAGCATCCCGTCCTGCCGGCTGCGGACGTTCGACATCCGCGACAGTTCCTGCGGGTCGAGATCATCGATCGCCTTGACGAGGTTCAGCCCCTTCCGCCCGACGCGCGTCATGGCGGTCTCGTAGCTGGGCGAGGGCGCCTGCCCCGGCCACTCCTGCCCTTCGACGGTGGGCCGGTCCGGAATCGCCATTAGAGGGCGAACCACCCTTCCTGCGCCATCAGCATCCCCAGTTCCAGCCCCTCCTGCCACCGCTGCTCACACGCCGCCGCCAGCATCGGATTGGCCGCCGGGCCGACCTTCGAGAACATATCCGCCAGGGCGCCATATTTGATCGTCGCCACGAACTCATCACTCACCGAGAAGTTCACCCCGCTGGTGGAGAGCGCCGTCCCCAGCGCCACATAGTACCGCTCGAGGGCGGATCCATTCTCGGTCGGCGCCGGCACCACAAAGGTCGTCAGCGTCGCGCCGTCCACCTCGTAGTAGCCCATCGGGGTGGCGCCGCTCGCCCCCGGCCAGGACGGCAGCGCGTAATCGAGCTCGAGGGCGTCCAGCTTCGGCAACTCCCGATAGAGCCCCGCGCCGCTCTTGTAGGCGATGAAGACGGTCGCGACCCAGCTGGCCGGGTTCGCCTGCGCCGCCTGCCCGGTGGTGATGTTCGTCTCGGTGCGCGTCCAGAACAGCCCGGTGGCCGCCAGGAAGCGGTTCTGCCGCTGATTGAGGTAGCCGACCACCTCCGCCTGCGTCCACATCCCGGACGGCCACGTCGCGCCGGAGTCGCCCGTCCCCTCCAGCGTGACCCGCTGAATCTCCGACAGGATGGTCTGATCGGTGACCGCCACCTATCCCACCCCCTGATCGTCCCGGGACGCCCGAATCGGCTCGAGGATCTGTTCCTGGTCCAACCCGAGCGCCGCGCGAAAGAAGCTGCTCTGCCGCAGCTGATCATTCCGCTCCAGGCACGCCGCCAGGAACGCCTTGTGTTTCTCCTCCATCGTCGCCAGGATCGACGGCCGCTTGAAGCTCAGAATGTAGAGCGCCTCGTCCAGGAGGATCTTCTGCTCCTCGTCCCCCAGGTCCACGAAGTTCCCGTCGGCCGTCAGGACCGGGGTGATCTTCACTGCCTCCACGGTCAGGGTGGTGCCGCCGGCATGATCCGCCGGCCAGATGGCGAAGCCCCCCAGCCCGATCGGCGCCCACTCCTTGATCGTCGTCGGGACCCCGCCCCCCGATCCGGTGTGCTGCGTGCGCCAGTTCCGCCGCTGCCGATAGAACTCCACGATCGATTTCCGCGCCAGGGGGTAGCCGGATCGGGTGATCCGGGTGGCCTTGGTGAGGGTCGCCGAGACCGTCAGGAAGGGATCATCCGCGACCGTGTTCACGGTTGCCGACCCGCGCCAGTACCCGGTGTAGAGGTTGAACTGCCGTAGCGCCTCGTTGATCGCGTCGTTCGCTTCGGTCGTGGACCAGAAGGGATCCCCGGTGAAGCGGTCCTGCAGCCGGCTGCGGAGCGTCGATCGGGTCGTCGCGGCGTAGGCCATCTACATGCTCCCCGAGCAGCCGCTGCCGCCGCCACTGTCGGATCCGGTCGGGAAGGTACTGCAGTTACACCCCGGATCTGCGACCGGCGCGGGTGGCGTAAACCCATCGTACCCCCACCAGAAGCTGACCGGCATCCCGCTAGTCGTACTCCCCGCCGGATAGTAGAACGCAAACGCCGGTTCGTGCGTCGCGCACCGCTGCACGCAGTAGATCTCCGCGCCCACCGTGACCGCGTCGGTCAGGCACTGCGCCTTGGTGACCGCCGCGCCCCAGAAGATCGTGAAGGTGACGGAGGCACCCGCGGCCAGGGTCCCGATCCCAATGTCGAAGGTCCCACAGTGATCCGGAAAGGCATCCAGCGTCCCCAGATCCGTGACGTCAGCGACGATCGTATCGCCGCTGGTGCTGAAGGGGTTGCGGCTGAAAAACCCCGCGTCGGTGCTCACCCGGAGCACCTGACTGTGCGGGATCCCGACCACCGTCAGATAGTCGTCGGGCTGGGTCGGGGACGGATCGAAGTCCACGCCCCGCCGGTACCGCACGTCGCCGAACGTGTTCCCGCTGGTGTTCTCAATCGTCACCACGGCCTTGAACACGACGTGATTCGAGACCGTGAGCACCGCTGAGAAGACGTGCGTGGCCTTGAGCCCCTCCCCCGAGGTGAGATGCACCACCGACGTCGCCGTCGTTCCGTTGTTGGTGTAGGAATCGACCGTCAGGTTTTGTTCGATGAAGCCGCCGCCGCCGCCCCACGCCGTCGGACTCGCGACGCCGTTGATCGTCCCGACACCCATGCCGAACAGGTCCGACTGGAACCCGCCGTAGATCAGCCCGTCGATCCGGTTGGTCTCGGCGACGTCCGCCAACTCCACGATCGCGGTACACCGCAGACCGGTGTACTGTTCGGCGGGGGCCCCAGGGCCGTCGATCAGCAGGTAGCCGGCGTCCTGGATCCCCAGCTTGAAGTTGCCGGAGGTGATCGCCGCAGCCATCGATCAGGTCCGCTCCATTCGCAGCGGGGACCCGAGCTCCGCGTTGAGTTCGATCAGCCAGTCATTGTGCCGCATGGTGAGCCGCTTCAGCATCTCCACGTCGCCGACCACCCCGGTCGGCGGATACCGTTCCCCCAGGGTACGCTCCACGTCGCGGACGGCCTGCGTCAGCTGCGCCGTTTCCTGCGCGCGCTTGATCCGGTTGACCCGCATGTACTGGATCACCGCCCAGACCGTCCCCCCGAGGGCGAGGATGTTACTGACGTTGATCGTCCAGTCCAGGTGCGGCATGGTCTCACTCCTCCCGGGGATCCCGGTCCGTCGCCCGGCGGGCGGCCACCCCCGCCTCGATCACCTTGAGGGCCGTATGGTCCTTCGCCTGCTGTTCCGTGACCTGCTTCAGCTGTTCCTGTACCTCGGCCATGTCCCCCAGGAGCCCCTCCCGGGTCGGGTACTTCTGGCCGATCTTCTGCGCCATATCCATGATCGCGTCCCGCATCGAGAGCGACGCCTTGAGGATCTTCCACAGCACCGTCAGAAACGTCCCGATGACCGTCAGGACCGGGATGTAGCTGGCGATGAAGGACACCCACGCCGGCACGTTCGCCATGGCCTAGAACGGGACCGCCAGGATGTGCAGAAATTCGCCGTCGGCCCCGGCGAACCAGAAATCCGAGAACTTGAGCGGGCCGGTCCCGAACTCCCCCGCGGTGAACGGCGCCGAGGGATTGTTGTTCAGATCCCCGGGCTCCAGGCGGATCCCGTAGTTGGTACTGGAGACCAGCACCGAATCCCCCAGGTAGATCGCGGCGTTGTTGGTCCCCCGACCGCTCAACCAGAGCGCCCGGCAGGCCAGATCCAGGCTGGCGACCGGCATCCCCGCGGGCGGCGGATACGCGGCCGCAATCGCCGTGAGCAGGTTCTGCGCGTCCGCGGTCACCGGTACCACGTAGGTCTTAATCATGCGATGATCTCCCGTCGTTTCGAGACGTCGCGATAGCGTGACCGCCACCGGTAGCTACTGCTATTGGCCCCACCGGGGTTGTCGATGTGCGCGCCGCCGTCTTCCTCGATCCCCGGCGGGTAGCCCGTCAAGGTCAGGGTGCCGGTCGGGACCTGGATCACCCCGGTGAACACGCTGATCGTGGGCGCATAGCCGGTCAGGGCCAGGGCGCGGGTCGCCGGGCTGATGACCAGATTCGTCGGCGTCTGCAGCGTCGGGGCGTAGCCCGTGAGGGTCAACGTCCCGGTGGCCGGCTGCCGCACGATCGCCTGGAACACGCCCGGGGCGGCCCCGGTCAGGGTCAGGGCCCCGGTCGGCGGGATCGTCGCATACCGGAGCGTCGGGACCGTCCCCGTCAGCGTGAGGGTGCCGGTCGCCGGGCCCGGCCCGAACACCAGATCCGGATAGGTGCCCTCGAGCGTCAGCTGGCCCTTCGGCACGCTGATCGACAACGCGCCGGCTTGGGCCAGGGTGGGAGCGTACCCCGTCAACGTGAGGGTGCCGACCGGCGTGGGGATCACCATCCCGCTGTTGAGGGTCGGCGTCCGCCCCGTCAGGGTCAGGGTCCCCGTCGCCGGCTGGCGGATCGAGTTCTCCAGGCGGATCGGCGTCTGCCCGGTCAGGGTCAAGGTGCCGGTCCCGGGGGTGAGCGTCGTCCCGCCGCCCGCCGCCGCCTCGCTCTTGAGCTCGATCAGGACCGCGACCCACTGGTTGCTGGCGTCGAGCGTCGCGGTCTTGTCGCCGGTGGCCCCCGCGGTCGCCCGATCCTCGGTCGCCAGATAGTCGTTGTCGGCGTCGTACCGCTCCGTCATGCCCCCCGGGGCCAGATCCATCCCGAACCCGTCGCCGTTGGCCGTGATGAACAGCAGGAGCGCGTTGTTGGTGAGGGTCGTGATCCCGGTCGCCGCCGGGTTGATGCTGTTCCCCGACGCCATCGTGCCGACCGCGCCGATGGGGGTCTCGGTCGTGATACAGCCCGACACCCGGAAGATCGTGCCGGTGCCCCAGCTGTTACCCGTCTCGGTAAAGACGTAGCTGCCTGATTCGCTGTTGGCCCGCTTCCAGAAGATCTGCAGCTTGAAGGGATACCCGGTGTTGGTCCCCGAGACCACCGAGCTCCACCCCGCCGGCGGCGAGATGGTCTGCGTCTGCGGTTCGGCGTAGACGACCGCGATCAGGATGTCGTTGTTGGCGATCCCGGACGGGGCCGGGATCGTAACCGTGTCGGTGGCGGCCCCGGTCGCTTGCCCGTTGGACTGGTAGACAGGGGCCGGCATCGGCGCCTCAGTGGATGCCCAGGCGGGCGGTCGGGACCCCGATCGTCACCGGCGCCGTCTCAGTCACCGGCGCCAGCGCGATGTTCGCCATCCCCGCCACCAGCCAGATCGGCTCGAGCCACGTAAAGAGGTAGGTCTGCCCGGCGGTCACCGGCTGGGGCTCCGGGAGCGCCTTCACCCGCGCGATATCGAGATCCGGCCAGTGGATCACGATCTGGGCGATCGCGCCGTCCCGCTCGATCGTCATCGAGGTGGGCTGCACCGGCCAGAAGGGACACGACGCCCGGGATGCCTGGGGTTTCGGGGAGGCGGGGACGCGGGCCCAGGCGAGGAGGTTCCCGTCCGCGTCCACCCAGCGCACGACAAAGAGCGCGACCATGCCTACGCCAGCGTGAAGATGCCCGTGGCCGCGAACTGGATCGTCAGCGTGTTGCCCGTCCCCAACGTGAACTGCGAGGTGGTCAGCTGCGACCGGCACAGCAGCTTCCGGTTCGCCGTCGCCGCCGCCGACTGCCAGATCACGCCGAACTTGATGTTCGGAATGGTCCCGCCGGTCGCCGTCCAGATCGGGTCGGTGGCGTCGAACATGTACTGCCCGGCGGAGGCGCCGACCGTCCAGGCTTCGCCGGCCAGCGACTTCCCGGAGCTCGAGTAGCCGTTGCCCTCGGCCACCTCGTTGGTGAGCTCCGAATACTGTGAGAGCGTCGCCGTGTTGGCGTTGCTCGCCGAGGTATGCAGGGTCATCCGGAACGCCCCGGGCAGGGTGATCGTCCCGTTCATGAGGTACTTCTTCGCCTCGTTGTAGTGCGTCCAGGCGCCAGCAGCCATCTATGTGTCCTCCGTCCGCACCGCTGCGTACTCGGCGCCGGCGCGGACAGCCGCGGCGAGTAGTCCGGATCCATGGACGTTGAGCAGGAACAGATCGCCCCCGTGCCGAATGGCGAGGAGCCAATCCTCGAGTGACTTCAGGTGTTCGGCGCTGGCCCAGAAGGGCCCGACCGGATCGCCCTCCCCCGCGGCGATCGACACGCGCACGTAGCGATCGAAGCGGTTCTCCGGCTGCGGGAAGGCGTGGTGTTTGCCGTCGAGCAGGCAGCAATCGACGCCGAAGAGATCGAACCGGAGGTACCCCAGGTGCCGTAGCAGCACGATCGCCCGGTTTGCGACCGTCGTCCCCCCAGCCACCCCGAGCCAGCGCCCCGGCCCGTAGTAGGTGTCGAGGAGCACCCCCTCCGGGTTCTCCTCGCTGATCGCGTGCCAGATCCCGACCCGCGGCGCGTCGGCGACCTTCGCCCAGGTGTCGGGGTGGCACTGCGAGGCGACGAGGTAGATGCACTCCGGGAGGATCGGATCGAGAAAGCGGGCGGTCGTCGGCCGGGCGTCCAACACAATCTGCGCCGACACCCGGTAGTTGTGATCGAGCGCCCACTTGTAGGCCCCGTTGGTGGTGACGATCTTCGCCCCCGCCCGATACAACTCCCGGAGCTCCGGTTCGCAGGTCTCCAGCGAGGGACCGCCGCCCAGGAGGCAGACCCGATCCGGCTTCACCGCCTCGTTCCGGACCTGGGGGTGCCGCTGACGGATCGCGTACGCGACGTGCGCACGGATCATCTCCGGCGGGACGTTCATCGTCCCGGCCTGCTCAAGCCCCTGGATGATCGGCGAGGGGACCAGTTCCATCATGGGCGGCTCCGCAACAGGAACAGCCCCGTCATCAGGCAATCGCGCGCCTCCAGGAGCTCGCCCATCTCCGCAAGGTGATCCCGCCACCATGTGAACGGCTGGACGGTCTGGTGCAGTGGGGTGCCGACCCACACGCCCAGGTTGTCCGGCAGGAGGCAGATGGACAGGAACAGACCTTGCCGGGTCACCTGGAGGAGTTCGCGCACGGCGACCAGGACCAGGGCCGTCGGGAGGTGCTCGAGGACGTCGCAGCACAGGGTCCAGTCGAAGCGGTCACGCACGTCCAGCTGCGGCGCGAGCGGCTGCCAGAGACAGGCCACCTTGAAGGGGAGATCCCGGGCGGCCGGCGTGAGCCCCGCGTCGGTCAGGTCGCAGAGGGTCAGGGCCGGGAACCCCTGCGATCGGAGCGCCAGCGCCGTGGCCCCCGACCCGCAGCCGGCGTCGAGGATCGTGTGGTCCGGGTCCGCCTCGGTCATCTGGTGGAACTGCGGAAGGAAATCCGCCCCCGGCGAGTGCGCCCCGTACGCCGGGAGGGCCCCCCAGAGTTCCTCGTAGAGATCCCGTTCGCGCGTGATCAGCGTCGTCATCAGACCAGGGTCACCGCAAAACCGGCCGTCGGGGTGCCGTCGGCCTTGTAGACGTAGAGCCACGCCGAACCCGTCGGGATGGCCCCGTGCTTCATCGTGACCGTGATGGACCCGTCGGCCCACGCCGACGGGACCTGCATCTCCTTCTTGGTGCAGGCACCGAGGGTCGAGGCGTTCCCGAGGATCACCCGCGAGAGCGTCTGGTCGTAGTAGACGTCGCACCAGTAGCGCCACGCCGACGACCCCCGGTTGCCGCTGTAGCCGCCGATCATGTCTTGCCGATCGCCGGTGTCCCACGAGGGCCGCTTGTTCGACAGCGTGGTCATCGTGCCGCCGTCGGTCTGCCCCAGGTAGTCCATCACCAGGACGCCGTTGTCCCAGACCTTGACGTAGCCCGTGTGGTCCGTCGTCAATTTGATGGCGATCTCGACCTTCTTCCACGCGACGAGCGGACTGTTCTCCTCGTCCCAGTTGGCGTTGTGGCCGTTCTGGTCGAGATCGTGGTCCGGGCCGCTCCCGTTGTTGACGCACTCCAGGACGTAGGCGCCGTCCTCGTCGTCGTCGTTCAGGTTCCAGATCCCGGCCTCCGGCTGCGTGTTGCCCGTCAGGTTGTAGTACTCGATGTACCAGTTGTAGGGGAGGTTATAGCCGCCGCCCGTGCCCTCGGACCAGTCGTAGACCTTGTAGTTGTCCTGGTCGCCGAACGGGAAGTTGTTGTCGGTCCGCTCCCAGTAGCTGCAGAAGGTGTACTGCGGGTAGCCGCCCGCGTCGAAGTTCGCCCGGTCGTAGTGCAGCGCCACGCTCTGGCCGGCGTTCGCCCCGCTGCCGTTGTGACAGCCGCAGATCGCCTTGGACACGTGCGAGTGGGGGAGGGTCGAGACGCTCCCGTTGGTCACCGGCAGCGTCCGGTAGGCCATGTTGTAGGTGCTATTGATGCCGTCCGGCCACGCCGTAGACCAGCCCGTCGCGAGCGGGTTGCTGCCTGAGGCGTCATCGTAGACCTTCGGCGCGGCCGTGCTCTTGGTCCCGAACCCCGCCCCGGAGATCGTCACGCTCGAATTGTGCGAGAGCGTCCCCGACGTCCCCGAGATGGCGAACCCCCCGCCGCCGCCCCCACCCACCGAGAGCGCCGGTGCGATCCCCGTCAGGCCGAGCGATCCCTTGGGCGGGAAGATCTTCATCTGCCCGTCGATCGCCACCGAGTTCCGGAAGCGGAGCGGCGACATCCGCCGCACCCGATCCGGGACCCACAGCCCGCTGGACGTCCGCCGCATCCGCACCGGTCGGCTCCGCTGTTACTTCTTGTCGATCGTGTTGTGCGGCGGCAGGGTGATGTCGCCCGCGAGCGACTCCCCCTCGAAGGTCTTCCCGCCGATCTTCGACATCCGCGCCGGGTTGCCGAAGGGGCCCTCCGGCGGGTTCAGGCTCGAGGGGGTCGGCACGATCGCCTTGTCGAAGGGCGAGGCGATGATCCCCTGCGGGCCCGGATCGCTGGTGAGCCCCCCGCCGGTGCCCTGGTCCCCCTCGGTCGGGCTGGGCGGGCTGATGGCGTCGCTGAACGGGGACTGGATGATGCCATTCTGATCGGACATGCGGTGCTCCTAGAAGTAATCCGAGATGGTCGCGTCGGAGGCGCGTAGCAGCGTCGTGTCGCCGGCCAGCGCCGACAGGCCCAGCGAGGAGAGATCGACCTGCGACAGGCTCTGCAGGTACTGGTCGTCGTCCTGGACCTGGAGGTTCTGCTTGGCGAGCTCGAAATCCGCCGCCAGCGTGCGCGCCAGGGCCAGATTGAAGTACGGATTCTTGCGATCGGCGGTCCCCGGCCACTTCGCCGCCTCCGCCAGGGCGCCGGTCTGCAGGGCGCCCGTCTGCGTCGCTAGGACCCCCTGGAACACGTCATCGTCGCCCAGCTGGTCCACGCGCGCGAAGTACTCCAGCGTGTAGGTCCCCGCGGCGGAGGGGTAGGGCCAGAGTTCGTAGGTGATCCGTCCCAGCAGGCTGGTCACCTGGGAGGGGGTCGCCGACGCCATCACGCGGAAGCGGCTATCCCCGGAGATGCGCGCGGGGTCGAAGAGGTTCAGCCGTTCGCCGCTGATCCACCACACCACCGGCCGCTGCAGCGCCATGTCGGTGACCGTGTAGATACTGCGGAAGTCAGCCGGCATGGGCAGGTAGATGTCCTGGATCGTCGCCGTCACCGCCCCGGAGGATCCCTGGTATGCCTGGGTCAGGGCGGCGCTCGACGTCGTGGCGACGGTGTCGATAGTGTAGACCGGTCCCTGCGCGACCCGGATCTGCCGTCCGGGGTCGGTGGCGGTAACGAATCCCGCGCTCGAGGTGATCGCGGTGGATCCGTTGGTGAAGGTGATCGTGACCGTCCGGCTCGCCCGGGTCTGCAACAGGGCCGTCCGCTTCAACCAGACCCAGTGCCGGCTGCCGCAGAGATCCTCGTAGGCGCTCTGCACCCATTCCTGCACGAGCGACACAGGCGCTCCGGGGACGTAGAGCGCGACCTTCCGCCAGACGTCCCCGAAGGTCTGTGCCGCCATCGATCAGTCTCGCCCCGTGACGAGGAGCGTCCCGGTGTACCCGGAGAGATCCCCCGACGCCTCCGCCCCGGTGTTGGGGACGAAGAACTGCAGCGCCTGGGTCGTGAAGTTCCAGATCGCGACCCGGACCGCCGACCCGTTGGTGATCACCCCGTACACGCCGTAGATCTGCGAGAGCCCCACGTCGGCAGCGAGCGCGGTGTCCCCGCCAGCCGCATAGCTGGCGGGACCCGTGTAGCGTACTTCCCGGACCATCCGATCGTTGAGGCGATCGCGGGCCGGGAACACGTTGGCGTTGGTCAGGTCGGCGCCCATCAGAAGGACTCCGGCACGTCCAGATCCACCAGCGCCGTGGCGTCGGTGGCGTTGTAGGCGCTCGCGGAGCGTCCGAGGATCGGGTAGGTCGGCGCCGAGCCCGCCGCGAGACAGTCGGCCTTGCCGGCGGTCGCGGACGGGATGACCAGCAGGCCCGCCGCGGTCGGCTGGGCCGTCGGGGCGTCCACGAACTTCACCATGGACATACCCTTGATCTGGATGCAGGTGTAGTTGCCCGGGGTGACCGCGTTCTTGAACACGCCGGCGACGCGGCCGCGGCCCAGCGCGGTCGGCGACGTCGTGACGCGGTACAGGTCCTGCCGGCTCCACCACGCCACGGCGCCGTCATAGGGCGCGACCGACATCGAGGAGTCGGTGGCGACCAGCTGATAGGCCTTGGCCCGGCCGTCCTCGGTCGCGTCCGATCCGGGGATCGTGCGCGCGGGGATGGTGTAGTTGAACCGGCTCCCCAGCTGGCCCGGGTAGGCCAAGCTGGAGACGTTGACAGTCTCCGGGGATCCGCCCGGGAGATAGGTGGGCTGACTGAACCAGCTATTCGGTGACATCAGTGCTCCTCTCTCAAGGTGGCTGGGTCAGCGGCGATCAGCGGGCGAGACCATAGAGGCCGCGCTGCAGTCGGGGCGCTCGCACGGTCAGGTTGCCGGCGAAGAGAATCTGTCCGGCGACCATGTTGTCATCGCGCGCGCCCTTGAAGCCGGTGAAGCCGAAGGCGAACTTCGGGGACTGCGCGATGTAGAGGCGAAGGTAGGCATCGTCGCCCTGGGGACCCGGGTTGAGCCACCAGAAGGTCTCGCCGGCACTGGCGAGGTAGTTCCCCAGGTCGGCGTCGTTCACGCCGTCGGCGCCGGGGGCGTACTGGCTCACGACGATCCGGGCCTGATTGAACTTCAGCCCCGGCCAGTTGATCTCCGGGTCCACCGTATCCACGATCTGATGCGGCAGGAACGTCTCGGAGATGTACCCCAGCCCCCGGTTCGTCGTGACGCCGATCTGCGGGTGCTCGCTCCCGATCGTGGTCGAGAGGTAGGAGTGCTGCAGCGCCCGGAACGACATCGTGGTGACCGAGGGGTTGATCAGGCCGGTCGGCGAATTGAGGGCCGGCGACACGTCCGCCCGGGTCTGCCCGCCGTAGGAGGGGAAGGTCGCCCCCGTCCAGGTCAGGTTCACGCCGTCGGTCAACGCTTCCTCGAGCCCGTTGATCTCGGCGGACCGATCGTCCCCCGGGAGGGCCTGCCCGTGGTGATAGGCCGCGATCTCCAGGATCGCCGAGAGGGTCAGGGCCGCCTCCGCCATATCCGTCTTCACGATCGAGAACATGGCGTTCGGACCGGTCTGCTCGACCTCGACGTCCTCGAGATATTCGGTGACGTTGGTCTCGTAGTACCGGGGGGTGAACAGCATACCGCTCCGGGTCTGCCGCTTGGTGATGTTGAAGGTCGCGCCCTTCTTGTAGGCCCCGCCGCGCATGGGGGCGTACATGTAGTTCTCCTGAATCTGCGGCCCCACCCACTTGCGGGAGAAGCGCCCCTTCAGGTACGCGATCAGCGGGCCGGCGCGGAAGAAATTGTCCACGACGCCCGGCATGATCGTCTTGGTGGTGACGGTATTGACGTCGTCCAGCAGGATGGCCCCGAACACGCTGATCCCCAGCACGAGGCTCAGGGTCAGCGCGGTGAGACCGCTGTCGATCAGGAACATGCTTCGATCCTCCGTACGCCCGTCACCGCCCCGCCGGCTAGGTGCGGGTCCCCGCCGCGCGCTCCTGCTGCAGCCGCTGGTAGTGGGCCACCGCGTTGTCGGTGACCGAATCCTTGGCGGCTGTCGCCGTCAGCGCGTCGAGGGGGGACCCGGACCCGATCCCGGTGGGGACGGGGTAGGGCATGTTGGCGTTGGCCGCCTGGATCTTCTGGCGCTCGTCCGCCCGGATCAGGTCTTCGGCTTTCTTGTCCTGATCCGTCTTCCATTGCACCAGCCGGTCCTTGTGGACCTTCTCGTAGACCCCTACGAGGCCCAGGCGGGCGATGTCGGGATCGAGCAACAGGGGTTCGATGTCCACGATCTCGTGAAAGCGGTTGAAGTGCTCCCGGAGGATCTTCTGCTGATCGCGGCTGTACCCCAGGAACGCCGCCCGTTCGTTGGTCAGCGTCTGGTTCAGCTGTTCCTCGGTCAGGCCCGCCGGCGGGGTTTTGGTCTCCCCGGCCGGTGGGATCTTCCCCCCGCTCGCCTTCAACGTCTTGTACTCCTCGAGGGCATCCTTGTTGGTGTTCCACCACGCCGTCTGCTCGTTGTAGCGGGTCTCCACCTTGCCTTGCAGTTCCTCGAGGGCCGTCTGCTGATCCCGGAGGGTCTGCAGCTGCCGATCGATTTCTGCTTGGCCTTCTACCCCGTTGCCGACCTCGGTCACAACCGTCTCGTTGCCGAATACCTTGTCAAAGGCCGCCAGCTGCTCCGGATCGGTGATCTTGCTGCGGACGCCTTGGAGGAAGGCCTTGCCGGTTTCGAGTCCCTTACCCATCGAATTGTCCGTTCTCCGCCCGGATCCGGGACCCCGCCATGGGATCCTTCCAGGTGGTCTGGTCTACCGCGGCCCGGTCGCGAACCCGCCGCCGGGGAAGTTGGTCCCCAGCGCGGAGGGCGGCTGCACCGATCCGCTGTTGGTAATGAGCTTCGCCATCGTGCGCTGCAGGAGATCCTTCTGCATCGCGAAGTCGGCCGCGAGATCCGGGGCGATCGACGCCATCGAATCGAGGATCCCGTAGACAGTGGTCGCCGTCTGCATCATCCCCACGGCAATTTCCGGGGCGACGGCCCGCCCGGGGGTCCCGGCCGTGAGGGGTTCGGCCATCTCCGCGAAGCTGGGCATCTGGCCCATGGGCTGGCCGGGCTGCATCGGCGACATGCCGGGGGCGCCCATCGCCGGTGAAGGCGGCGGGCCGTCCAGCTGCGACGTCTCGGCGCTGGTCATGCCGCCGGCGCCTTTGGATTTCTTGGTCGGGAATCCGGGGGCGGCCATCTAGCGGCGCCTCCCGACCGGCGACCTGGAGCTCCGCCGTTTGGTCTTCGGCATCGCCTTGGCGAAGGGGGTCCCACCCAGGGTCTTCCGGAGCGGCGTGTCCCGCTTCTTCGTCAGCCCGGACGGGGGTTCGCCCAGGTTCATGCTGGCCTTCGCCATCGCTACCTCCGGCCGCGCGCGGTCCGGGTCACCGGCCGGCGGCGAAATGTGTCGGCGAAACTGCGCGCCGCGTCGCGGGTCCCCTCGACCAGGGAGCGGCCGGCGTCGGCGATCCGGGTCGTCAGCGGGGGGTCGAAGACCGGCCGGGCCATTTCGCGCGCCGCCCGTTTCTTGTCGTAGACCCCGATCGGCTTGTCGCCGGGCCGGGCGGGCATCAGCGGCGACCCCGCGGCGCCCGGCGGACCGGCGCGCGTTTCGGCGCCCGCTCCGGCAGCGGCCGCCCCTTGCTGGCCTGATCGAACTCCTGCACCGTCTTGTCGGTGATGCCCTTCCGCCGCGCCGTATCGGTGTGGAAGAACCGCCGCTGCGCGTCACTCTTGTAGGGCATCGCCGACCCCCAGACATGAAAAAGGCCCGGCACCCGGTGAAGGGTGACGGGCCAGGACCCGGAGGCGGCGGCAGCCGCACCGGGCAGGAGCCTACGAACGATTAGCAGGTAGGGTCCGCGATCGATTGTGTCGTTGTCAAGCCTGCTTACGCCCCGGCGGCCGCTCCGCTTGCACGATGCTCAGCTTCACCGGGGCCCCGAGATCGATCTGGTGCGGGACCCCGTTGCGGTTGTGAACGGTGTACGGCCCGGTGAACCGGGTCGCGTAGACCGCCTCGAGGAAGCGGAACAGGTCCAGGGGCCCGTCGGGCGGGAGGCTCGCCAGTAGCTGCTGCAGGGAATCCGCCGGCGAGCTCACTTCTTGCTCTCCGTCACGGTTTGTCGGGGCGCGCCGGTCTCATCGGTCTTCTGTTCGACCTGGGGACTGTCCTGCCCCGACGCCTTCCGCCCGGCCGGGTTCTCGGTCATGCCGATCCCCAGCAGCTGCTGGGCGAGGAGGCGTTCGGTGATCGTCATCGGGGTCCGCACCTCGAGGAACTTCCCGGGCTGCATCGGATCGGGGAGGTACTTCCCCGTCGCCAGTCCCAGCGCCAGTTCGTTCGGATCGGTCGGCGGCTGCAGCATCGGGAGGGGGATCGCCGGTGGCGTGCCGACGTTGGGGGTTTCGAGCACCTCGTGCAGGGACCAGAAGTCCATGTAGCCGGCGCGCGCCAGCTGGAAGCTCATCATCTTCCGTTCCTGCGCGGACATCGCCAGGATCGAGTTCGGCGCCACGGTAAAGACGAACATCTTCGCGAACGCTTTCGCGCGCTCCGTCCGGCTCTTGGAGGCGTCGAGCTCCGGGAGATAGCCGGGGGTCTTGGTCGGGAGGCCGGTGACGGGATCCGGCTCAAATTCCTGCATCGCCGGGACCATCTGGTCCGGGTCGTAGTCGAAGTCCTCGAGGGCCAGGGCGGCGTCCCCCAGGATGTTCTTCCGCCGGGCGCTGGTCTGGAACTGGAAGATGTTGAACTTGTGCATTTGCGCGACGTCGCGTAGGAACGCCTCGACGTTGCGCCCCTCCTGCCGGAGCTCCGGGGTGAGGGCTTCATAGTACTTCTGGATCGTGTCCGCCCCGGGGAGTTGCCGCAGCTGCATCAGGTTCTGGAGGTTGGCGACCCCGGTCTGTTCGTCGTGCTCGGTACACAGCTGGCGGTAGGTTTCGAGCAGCAGGGCGAGCACCTGCGGGGAGGGCCCGTCGTGCTTCTTGTACGCCTCCTGCACCCCCGCGCCGAGGGTGTCGATCGCGATCTTCTTTCCCGGCCGTCGTGGGTCGAACGCCGCCCGGAAGGCCGCGGAGGTGGCCTTCTTGTCGTACTGGACGTCGGGATTCGTCCACTGCTTGATCCCCAGCCGCAGGTCCGCCATCGTGTCGTTGATCGCGTCCTGGATCGGGATCGTGTCGTGGAGGAGGGAGAGCCCCAGGAAGCACCAGGGCACCGACCACAGCCGCAGCCGGGCGAAGGGGAACATCCCGTGCCAGAAGGGCTGCGGGCCGTCGTAGAGCACCAGTTCGGGGGTCGAGACGATCAGCCGCTTCTGCGGGTAGAGCCGATCCCCGGGCTCCACCGTATAGGACCAGTTCGCCAGCGGGTCGCCCATGACGATCGGGCGGTTGGTGAGGTTGCGGGACAGGTCGTTGAGGATGGTCCGGTACAGCACCACGTCGCCGGGGCGTACGGGGCGCGCCTGGGGGATGCCGGCGAGCCCGGAGAGGGTATCCGCGGCGGGCGTCTGCAGCCGCGCGACCACCCGCCGGAACCGGGACATGATCGTCGTGAGGAGCGTGTCGGGCGCGGGGCGGAACGCCTGCTCGTAGGCGGGGTACTTCGCCCGCATGGCGTTGATCGTGTGCGCCTCGCGGAAGATCACCCCCTGCCACTTCTGCGGCGAGGGTTCGGTCGAGGGCCGGATCGGGAGGGTGTCCCGGAAGTCCTTCGCAATGATGACGTGATCCCCCTTGGCGTCCGCACCCCCCGAGGGATCCCACTCCACCGCCAGATCCCCCGTCCCGCCGGCCAGCGCGTACTTCACGCAGTCGCCCAGCGTGATGTCCGCCATCGACTCGATCCACCACGCGATCGTGAGCTTGTTCTGGAGATCCGCGTGGAAGTTGAATTGCGGGTTCATCGCCCGGTAGCCGAAGACCGGCTTGATGTCGGTCAGCGCCGACACATGGGCCTGGGTCGCCTTCCGGGATTTATTGATGACCGCGTGCGGGATGTAGCTGGGGAGCACCGCGCCGGCGTCGAGCGCCCGCTGCTCGCCGATGATGTAGCGCATCCCCTTGTCGGCCATGTCGAAGGCCGGATCATCCCGATTGAGGAGATCGCCTTCCTGGACGGCTTCCTGAATCCACCCGAGCACCCGGGGGTCGCCGCCCAGCCGGAGGGTGTCCACCGTCTGCGGCGGCAGCCCATAGAGGCCGGAGGGGGAAAAGTCGGGCATCTACGATCTCCTGAAGAGACGACGGAGCCACGCCTCGAGGCGGAGCGGCCAAGACACTTCCAGCCGCGCGATCCGGGACTGGAGCGCGAGGAGGTGCGATTCGAGCGTCGCCACCCGTTCCTGGAGCGCCTCCGCTGTTTCCGGCGCCACGTAGCGGGGCGGCTGCGCAAGGTGGGAGCGGGCGCCGGTGGGGGTCGGCGCCTGGAGGAGGGGATCCCCCAGCGTCGCACCCATCCCGACCGTCAGCCGCGTCGAGTCGTTGAAGGCCATCGATCGCTCCTCTAGGTGATCAGCAGGGTCGCCAGGACCCCCTCGGTCGCGACATCCGCATCCACGTAGAGCTCCGCCAGATCCACCCCGGCGGGCGCGAGCGTATGCGCGATCGAGAAGCTGGGGAGGCTGTTGTCGGTCGGGATCGCCAGGACCGCGGCGACCCCCGCCAGGGTACTCCGGTTCATCGCCTGGGTGCCGATGTAGACCCGGCCGGTGTTGGTCGGCAAGGCCTGCAGCAGCACGGCGTGACAGGTGAAGTGGTGCGGCGTGTTCGCGAAGCCGTTGGCATCCGCGGTGGCGACCGTCGCCGACAGCCGGACGGGGACCCCCGGGACGGACACGGCGATGGGACCGAGGACCTGTAGCATCGAAGGCTCCTAGCCGAGACGGAAGGTCTCTTTCGTGCCCAGACTGGCCGTGCCCCCGCTGCCGGGGATGCCGGCCGCCGGGAAGACCCAGCCGGTATTGTTGCCCAGATCGACCCCGCCCGGGATCGGCGTCGCCGGGAACGCCGCCCCGCTCGCCTGACTCCCTTCCACCCGGACGTAGGCGATGTCGGCGGATCCGACCACCTCGAGCGACCAGGGGAAGTCGAGATCGTCCGGCCGGCGCAGGGTAATCGGCGAGAGCGGGGCGCCATGGGCGGTGAACACGACCACCTCCAGGCTGATCCCGTTGGCGAAGATGATCGTGCGGCCGGCGCCGATCGTCAAGATCCCGTAGTGGGACTCGGCAATGTCGCTGAACCGGACCCCGGCGGTCAGGCCCGGTTGCGGGCTGTCACACTGGACGGCGTTGTAGGTGTAGTCGGCCGGGGTGAAGGTCGGCTCGTTCGCGCAGGCCGGAAACCGCAGGGTGGATGCCCCGCAGTTGAGCGTGTTGGCGGTCGTCGCGAAGAACCCGCCGCTGGCACCGTCGAGGATCGTCCAGGTGCCATTCCCCATGTTGACGGTGCGCCCCCCGGAGAGGATGCCGAACCGTCGCATCGACACGTTGAAATTGTTCGCGGTGAAGGTGCTGCTCACCCCTTCCACGCCGATGCGGTCACAGATCAGGGCGTCCTGAAGGGTGAGCGTGCCGGAGGCGACCGTATCCAGCCGGGGGAGGGTCTTGCCGGCGGTCGTCAAGGATCCCCCCATCGTGATCCGGCTGGTCACACTCCCAAAGGTGTAGGTCATCCCGGCGGCGAAGGTGACCCCAGTACTGACCGTCAGGGTGATATTGGCGTTGTGGGTGAAGGTCCCGGTGTAGCCGGCGAACGAAACAGATTGGACGCTGATCCCCGCGGAGAGGACCGACGGGGAGGGGCTGGCGGCGTCGAAGAAGACGTCATCGGAGACGCCTGGAACGGAGGCGTTCCCCGCCCCGCCGGAGGTGGCCGCCCAGTTGGTGTTGCCGGTGGCGTTCCAGTTAGAGGAGGACCCGCCGCCGACCCAATAGCGACTCGCCACCTACTGGGCCTTCAGGGCGGTGTCGCCGGCACCGCGCGCGGTGACGACCCGGGGTTTCGTCTGGCCGTGCCGGGTGGTCGAGATGTTCGGCTTTTTCTGCGGTGCCTTCCCGGAATCGTAGGCGCGCCCGCCGATCGACCCCGCCTCGCCAAAGCTGTTGCGGTCCATATTCGAGGCGTCCTGGTTGTAGACCCGGAACCGCAGGGGTTCGCCCTCGCCGTTCGCGTAGCGCACCTGGGAGTCCTCCTCGATCTTCCGGGCCTTCGCCACCGAGTCGATGGTCTCGCGGACCTGGGCCTGGACCCACTGCCCGGTCTCCGGATCCTTCACCGGTTGCAGCCGCTCGACGTCGAACCGCTGGAAGGGTTCCTTGGCGTCCATGGCAACCACCGGCACCACCCAGCGCGCCGGGCGATCGCAGCACCACGCCGGCCGTGCCGTCCCGCCCTCATGGATCGATCGGTATTCCTCGATCAGCGCCCCGCAGACGTCGCAGCGATAGTGGTGGAGCGGCACCTAGACCCTCGCCACCAGATCGAAAAATTGCTCGTAAATTCTGGGCGCCGTCCGGTTCACCAGCTGTTCCACCGTCAGCCCCTGCCGGGTGGCCTTCTCCTGCAGGGCCTCCAGCTGGTTCGGGGTGAACGGCAGCCGGGTATGGAGGAAGCTGATCCCCGCGAGGCGCTCCACCTTCCGCTGCAGGTCCTCGGGGTTCAGGACCGATCCCCCACCCAGGATCTCCTCGAGCTTCTGGAGCGCCTCGGCGTCGAGGATCAGCGCGCGGCCGCCGGGCGGGTAGGTCGGGGCGGTCGCCTTGACCAGGGATCCGGTGGCGTCCTCGAGCGGTTGGCGGGTCGCGTCCGCGCGTGCCTGGAGGTAGGGGAGCGTATCGTCGGCGACGAGAATCCGGAGAATGTGACCCATTAGACGGCCTCGTAGGTCGCGGCGAAGATGTCCGGCTTGCAGGGATAGTACTCCCCCTGGATGCCGCGGATCACCCAGTCCCCGGGGGAAGCGCACAGATCGCCTTCTGGCGTCGGGATGATGACGCACCGGGCATGGGAGGACACGGACGATCCGAGTTCTTCTCCCACGAACGCCTCGATCTGCTGGTGACCCTCGATCGTGCCGTCGAACTGGACGGCCTCGATGACGATGGGCTTCTTCCTGAAGTGCGGCATGCTTAGCTCCGCGCCGGCAGGCCGGTCGGCCGCGGCTGCCACTCGCCGATCCCCGGCCCCTCTTTCAGGTGCTCCGCGTAGACGAACGGCTGATGCCGATCGGGGCGCCCGTGGAACTGGGCGGGGTCGCCGGCCACGCCGTGCGAGCCGGCGCGGATCAGCGTCTGCAGGTGGTCCTCCGGCTCGCAGAAGAGGGTCCCGCTGATCCGCACCTCCCGCCGCACCTCATGGAGGCGGCCCACCTCCACGACGCCGAGCCCGGTCACCAGGAGCGGCCGGCGGACACCCGGGGCCAGCAGCACCAGGACCGTCTCCCCGATCTGGGCGCGCGCGGCCAGTTTAGTAGAGGGTGTCGCCGACGCCGCGGCTGGCGGGGTCATAGTAGAGTCCATCGTCCTCCTCCTCCTGCAGCAGATCCCGGGGCTGCGCCTGCTGTTCCTTGAGATCCTGCGCGGTCGCGTCGGTGTTGCGGAAATCGAGGCGGTCCATCGCCCCGGTCAGCCGCGCCCGCCGGAGCGCCTCATCCTTCCGCCGGCGCCGCCGATCCGCCAGGGGCTCCGATTCGCCCCCCAGCAAGCGCCAGCACACATAATGCGCGATCCCCGCCGCGATCAGGGTGTCGTCGTGCGCACCCTTGGCCGCCTCGGCTTCCCAGAGCGCCCCGTCGGTCTGGAAGTCCCGCATCTCGTCCATGGTGATCGTGGAGTTGATGCGGCAGTCCGAGAAGCCGGTCAGGGGATCGACGGTGGTGATCCCCGTATAGAGTTGGTCCAGCAGAATGGGGCGGGTCCGGTTGGTGGTGGTCCAGCCCAGTTTGGTGGTGAACCGCTTCGACGGGTCCGCCTGATCGAGCACCTCCCAGACGAAGAAGTGCCGGTAGCCGAGGTGCAGCTGCAGGGTGTCCTGCACGCTCAACCCGTGGTTGTTGAGCTCGATCGCCGCCATCGCTTCGACGCCGTCCGGCCATTTGTAGAGGTGGCCGATCGCGTCGATGATGTAGGCGAACTGCCGCGGCGGCACGCTGTCGCTGACGAACTGCGCGACCTGCTCCTCACACTCCTCGAGCGTGCCCAGGCGGAAGACGTCGCACACCGAGCGGTCCTGCCCGATCCCGTCGGCGACATCCACCCCCAGCACATAGCGGTGCCCGCGGCGGGGGTAGTCCCAGATCTGCAGCGTGTCGAGGAGCGTGTCCCGTTCCTTGAGCTCCGGGACCGTCAGGCGGTGGAACCCGTAGCCGGGCGGGATCGCGTAGGTCGGGCGCGCTTCCGGAAACTTGAGGATCACGACGCGCCCCACCGGCACAGGGGGAGATCGGGCGGGGTCCACGATCGATCGAGGCGGATCAGCCCGGTCCGGCAGGTCACCTCGCCGGTGGCGAGATCCACCTCCCCATGGCTCTCGCCGTCCTGGAAGAAGTGCCCGCACGCCTGACAGGCGAGCCCCCGGAGATGATCCGGGACCCGCCACACCCGATCAAAGGGCTCGCGGCGGATGGTCGTCTGCGGCTTCAGGCGGGGCATCAGAGCAGACCATACACGATCGCGGCGACCAGCGCCACGATCAGGACCCCGCCCCCACCGAGGATCCCGCCCAGCCATGCGGCGCGCCGGCACCGCCGACAGAGCGGAAACCGCCCCACCTGGATCAGCGTGTGACAGGCGCCGTTCAGGCACCGGTAGACCTGGACCCGCGGCCCCAGGCGCCGCCACGTCCGCGCCGGCTTCACCCGACGATCTCCCAATCCTCGCCGAGCATGTCCGCCTGCGACGCCAGCCAGGGGACCAGATCCCCCTGAACCGTCTTGATGTAGATGTAAGGCAGGGACATCTTGGAATACCGATCCGGGGTCTGGAGCTTGAGGGCCATGCCCTTGCCGTTCCAGCCCGTGCGGGCGACCGCCTTGCCCTGCTTGAGCGCCTGAATCGCCTCACCAAACGTCATCGGGGGGTCTCCTCAATGGGATAGGTGGTGGGGGTCTCCTCCCGCACGGTCTGCGGGGTCGGGTCCTGAAGGACCTGCTGCGTGGATCGGTTCGCGTGCTGGGCGCGTTCGCGGGCCACCTCCGCCAGGGACTGCTGGTACTCCTGGAGCAGGAGTTCCTTGTCGGCCAGGAGTTCGGCCTTGGGGCGGACCGTCCAGAGATCCCGAATGGGCCGCGCCTGCTGCCCGAGCCGATCCAGGGTCGCGACGGTGAAGATCGACCGCCCGGAGTTCTGGAAGGCTTCCTCCGGTTCGCTGGGGTACTCACTCAAAAATTTGTAGAGCTCGTCCCGCAGCACCGCCGCGGCCTTGGTGAGCTCGTACCAGTAGAGTTGCTCCTTGGTCAGGGCGACCGAGCGGTGCATGTAGGTCGGGCCGAATTGCGCGGCGCGCGCGGCGAACTGGAGGGTGTCGTCGGAGGGGATCCAGTCGGTCGGGTAGGGCAGCCAGTACTTCGACTGTTCGGCGTACCAGGGAATGAAGATGTTGAAAAATCGGGGGTCCTTCCCGCTGGCCGCGAGCTTCCACTCGAGGTGCCAGTAGTTGTTCCGGCCCAGGGCGGTCGATTCGCGGATCAGCAGGGTCCGGGGGGTGCGGGGGATCGCGGGGAGGAGGGAATTGTTGATCTGCTCCGGACGCTCCCAGCTGCTGATCTCGGAGAGGTGCCCCGCCGAGTAGGTTTTCGACCGCCCGAGTTGCCCCTTCTCGCCGCCGTCGTCCTGCAGCCCGCCCTTCATCGACTTGCCGCTCTCCACCACCACGCGGGATCCGTTCGCCCACATAATATGGCGGTCCTTGGTGTGGAAGCGTTCCTTGGGCTTCAGCCACCAGGGCCACTTTTCCACGACGAGCTCGAGCATCCCGAACAGGCCCTCGGATCCGCTGTTCTGGGGGACGTCGGAGGCGATCAGGGTGCGGACCTGCGCATGGGTGAGCACCCGGTGGGCGAGCAGCGATTGCGAGAGGGTGGAGGCGCCCAGCTGGCGACCCTTCAGCACATTCGCCAGCAGGCCGTCCGGGTGCCCACTGCGCCAGCGATCTTCCTCCCGCCGGGCGAGCTCGCCGAGGATGAGGCGCTGGCTCTCCCAGAGGGGGTACATCGGTTTGAGGGCCTGCCCCTCGTAGTTGATGTAGATGTAGCGTTCGGCGGCGTAGGCGTAGTCGATCTTGGTGAGCAGCTGTTCGTTCAGGATGAAGCGTTGCTCCTCCTGCGAGAAGGGCCGCCGGGCGACGCCCTTCTCCGGATCCCAGATCTGCTGCAGCGCGTCGCGCATGGCGTGGCACTGCGACACGGGGATCCGCTCCAACTTCCCGCCGGGCAACAAGCTGCCGAAGGTCTGCTCGAGAACCTGCTGCCGGGCGGCGACGACCGCCGCACTGTACATGTCAGCGATCCGGGTCGGAGACCGTCCCCGCGTCCGCCTGGGCGCGGTCATCGAGGATGGCGACGGTGGATCCCGCCGCCTTCGCCTTGGCCTGCAGCGCGTTCGCCAGGGCCACGTCGGCGTCGATCTTCGCCTGGACCAGCGGGGCCAGATCCGGGTCCTCGAGCGACACCTCCGGGAGGATCGTCTTGGTGACCGCCTCCGCACTGGTCTTGACGATCGTGGACTTATCCTCCCCCTTGCCCCGTGGCAGGAACCGCTCCGCGATCGGAATGATCCGCTCGATCACGTTGAGGATCGCCATCACCTGCGTGAACCAGCCCATCACACCCCTCCCAGGTCAAGGAGGAAGGCATCGAGCCGTCCTCCGGTATCGGTTAAGTAGATCGCGACCTGCCCGGTCGGATCCAGGCTCGCCTGCAACCCCGCGTCGTCCTGGGTGGCGGCCTCGAGCAGGCGCCGGCGGATCCCCGTCGCGAGATCGAGCCGTTCGATCCCGTCAGGGCTACTCAGCAGGCACCGGCGGCCCCGGACCGACACATGGCCCATGTTGAGCGTGTTGAACAACGCCCGGTACTGCAGGCTCGCGAGATCGATCAGGCCGCACTGCCCGGGATCCGGCTTGTCCGCCTCCCCGACGACGAATCCCCACCCCATATCGGAGTGCCCCATCGCCCGATTGCCGTCGGCGATCCAGCGGACGCTGCCGGTTTGCAGATCCACGATCTTGTTGTCGGGCCCCGGCCCTTCCTTGATCAGCAGCCAGCGTCCGGAGGCATCGATCGCCGATTCGTCCAGGGGCTCGCGTTCGACGGGGAACCAGCGGATCTGCCCCCGCTGGCTGACGATCGTCCCGATCTTCGGGTAGGGCCCCTCGGCGACGATCTGCCGCACGGTCGCCGACTGCACCGTCCCATCGTCGCTCGAGTGTGCCTGCCAGAGATCGCAGCCCGGGAAGCGGTCGGTGATGTCGAGCAGCACCGCGCTGATCACCACCTGGAAGGGATCTACACGCCGGAGGATCGGTCCACTCGGATAGGTGATCAACCCCTCCGCGTCCCAGTACCAGCCCTCCCCCTCGCCGGGGACGTTCAGAAGCGATCCGAGCCGCTCGACCCGCCGGGTGCGCCGGTCGATCTGATAGAAGAGGGGCCGTCCGCTGTCCGACCCGACGAAGCAGAAGATCTGCTGATCCCGTTCCCGGATCCAACATTGTGCCCAGTAGCTCTGCCCCCGGTTGATCAGGCGGCCATCCGCGGGACCGGTGATCCGGATGAGGCGGATCGGGCCGGTTGGGGGTGGATCCGCCGACGGCCGGGGCTCCGCTGGCGGATCGGGCGGATCGGGCAGCGGAGCCGGCGATCCCCCGTGCGACCACTCATCCCACACCGGATGCTCCTGGTCGAGCGATCCATCGGGCCGCCGCGGGTACACGACAAAATTCCCGTCGTCCTGGGCCACCGCGGCGAACCGTTCGCTACGACTCACCAGGGTCGTCGGCACCGATCACCTCACCCTCGACGGGATCCTCCGCCGGCCGGGGCGGGAGCCCCCCGCCGTCCCCATACAACAGTTGATCGGTCAGCTGCTGCATCTGCTCGAGCGCCCCCACCCCGCCGGAGGCACCCCCCTGGGCGATGTTCTGGTTGAGGATCTGCAGCCCCCCGCCCTTCGGCAGCAGGTGCGCCATCTCAATCGCCAGCTTCTGCCGCTCCAGATCGGGCTGGTACACCAGGACCCCCGTCCCCAGGCAGGTCTCACAGGTCTGCGGGCTGGGATTGGGCATCTGCGTCGTGGGCTCCGGGGTGACCTGCCCCACGCCCCGGCACCCGTGGCAGGCCGCCTCGTAGGGGGCTGCCTTCAGCATCAGATCCTGCGTCACCCGGGCGATCCCGTTGCCGATCGCCTGCTGGGCCTGGACCTTCCCCTTGAGCAGGGCGGCGGAGCCGAGGTGCTTGAGGAGTTCGCCGGGCAGCACATTCCCCTGCGCGCAGATCGCCGCCAGACTTTTCCCCTCATTGCGGGGGTCGCCGAGCAACCCCAGGATGTACCGCAGGTCGGGGCTGAGCGGGGCCAGGGAGAGCATCCCGACCAGTTCGGCACGCCCGCCGAGATCCCGCTCCACCTGCTCCAGCTGACTCACCACCAAGGGTGGGTAGCTGATCGGCTGCCGCTTCTTCAGATCCGTCATCTAGTGGCGCTCCGCTGGCGAGGGGAGGTAATTGGGGAGCGGAGCGGTCGGATCGCCCATGTGCCGGCGTTCCCACTCCTGGAAGACCTGATCCTCGTTGGGCATCCGTCCGGTGGCCTTGGTCAGGTCCGCCTCGATCAGCGCGTACTCCTGCGTCAGCTGATCGCTGGCGTAGGTCACCTCGACCAGGGGCTCCTCCGGATCGGTCGGCGCCGGCAGCCGATAGCCCTGCGCGACGTTCGCCACCTCGAGGGCGATCGCAATCCGCTCGAGGACCTGCTTGGTGTCGGCCACCTCCTTGCGCAGCCCCCGCACCTCCCGGAGGAGGATCCCGCCGGCCGCCAGCCGCTTCAACCCCTTCATCATGGATCGCCCCCTTTCGCGGATCCGGCCCGCAGAGAACACGGCCCATCGGCATCGCCGGTCGGACACCCACCGATCGTCAGTGTCCTGTTCTTCCCGCCTGTTCCGAGACCACGCGATCTACGTGGTGTCGCCCGTGTCCCCTGCGCGCCGGATCCCTCCTTGACCCTCGATCACTTCTGGGAGGTTGTCAAGCCGTCTTGCGCACCGTCGCTACCGCGTGCAGCCGTCGCGCCTGTCGTCGGGCCCGGGCCACACTCGCCGTCCACCGCACCGACACGTCCCGCGCGCTCCGCTCCCCGATCGCCTCGATCGTCCAGAGGCGCCCCTCGATCTCGAGCACCTTCCCGACTCGCCAGGAGGGATCCACCCGCAGCCACAGCTGACAGGTGAACCGCCGCACCCCGACCACCGGATCGGCCGATCCGCGCGAAGCGCCCCGCTCGATCCCCTGTGGGACCTGTGCCCCCGGTCGGTCCTGCCCCCTGTCCCCGCCCTGGACCGCCGGGTCCGTCGGGAGCTCGAGGAAGGTCGTGCTGAGGGTAATCCGTCGGGTGCGCATCGCAGGGGACCTCCGGAGGACGGGTGGGTCAGGGTCCGGGTCAGGGGGAGGATACCTCAACCAGAGGAACGGTGAGGGGCGGCGAGAAAAATTTGCGGGGAAAAATTTGTGTGAAGACCGGCGCGCGCCCCAGGTCACCCGGGGGGCACCCCGCGGACAATGCCCGGCCGGGCACGCACCCCCACCGGGGCAGCGCCAGGAGTGTGCGCGCGGACGGGTGCGGGGGCAGCGGGAGGTGCGCGCGCGGAAGGGTTGCACGCTGTCAGCCTCGCAGCTGGCAGCATTCCAGCAGGAGGGTTGACACGCAGGTAAGCAGGGGGTAGGATGGTCGCTCGCGCCCCGTGTGCGCGGACCTTTCCAGCACATTGGGATCCTAAGCTTAGAATTCCACGTGGACAAGTTGTCGCG
>JADMIO010548878.1_pt1 | contig 74322 bp, 68 predicted proteins | sample 8958161 | NCBI WGS metagenome assembly JADMIO01 (sample SAMN16585339, study PRJNA669376) | soil metagenome | isolation source: Crop rotation soil | place: USA: Cullars Rotation, Alabama | collected 2011
AGCCGGGCAGGTTGGCCCAGGCCGGCGACGGCGGCTGGTCAACCGCCTTGCGCAGGGCGAAGGCGTGCTGGTAGGGCAGGGGCACGAAGCCGTTTTGCGTAAATACCGGGACCTCGGCGTAGCCCGCCATCAGCATGCCGTCATCGGCCAGCAGCGCGGCCAGTTGCGCCGCGGCGGCAGCGGCGGTGGGACGGTCGAAGTAGATCAGCAGGTTGCGGCAGAAGATGATGTCGTAGGACGCAGCGGGCGTGGCGCCGCCGGCCAGCACATTGCCCTGCCGGAAGCGCACGCGCTGGCGCAGGCTGGCGGCGATGGCGTACTCGCCGCCGTCGCCATCGAGCGGGGTGAAATAGCGGTCGCGGAAGGCCAGGTCCTGGGCGCGGAAGGCGTTGCGTCCGAAAATCCCGGCCTCGGCGCGCGCGATGCAGTCCGCGCTGATGTCCACCGCGTCGATCATGAAGGCATTCAGCGGCACGCAGGCATCGCACAAGGCCATGGCCATCGAGTAGGGTTCCTCGCCACCCGCGCAGGGCAGGGACAGGATGCGCACCAGGCGGGCGCCGCGCGCCAGGCGCGCTTTCACGTATTCGGTCGCCAGCGTAAACGCGCGGGGATCGCGGAACAGCCAGGATTCCGGCACCACCACCAGTTCGACCAGTTGCGCCAGCTCGCCCGGCAGGGCACCCTGCATCAGATCATGGGCATACTGCTTGCGGTCGGACTGGCCCAGCGCTTCCATGCGCTCGCGGATGGCCCGTTCCACCGCGCTGCGCGGCAGGTTCAGGCCGGTGGCGTCCTTGAGCATGCCCTGTACGGTCATGGCGCGCTGCCCTCGGGCTGGAACAACAAGGCGCGCAAATCGGCCGGCAGCAGCTGCTCCACTTCCACCAGCTGCACGAGCCCTTCGGCGTCGCCTGCCACGGCGCCGAGGAAGGGCGCCGCCTTCACGCCACTGGGCTGCAGCGCCTGTTCCGCCACATCCTGCACGCCCGTCACGCGCTCGGCCAGCAGGGCCAGCGCATGGGTCGCGCCCTGCGGATCGCTGTAATCGACCAGCACGATGCGGGTATCGAAGTGCTGGCGCGCCGGCGCGCCGCCGCTGATGCGGGACAGGTCGATCACCGGCACCGTGTCGCCATGCAGGTTCATCAGGCCGGCCACGGCGTCCGGCGCCAGGGGCAGGGCCTTCAGTTCCAGCAAGGGCAGCACGCGCCGCACGGCCCGCAGGGGCAGGCCGTAGCGGTCATGGCCGATGTGGAAAACCAGCAGCTTCATGGCGTCACACGTTCACCGCAAAGGTGGCCACGCTGGACTGCAGGTCGCCCGCCGCATACTGCAGCTGGTGCACCGCCTCGCTGGTGGCTTTCAGCGATTCCACCGTCTGCTGGGTGGCGTCGTTCAGCTGCATCATGGTTTCGCTGATCTGCTGCGCGCCGACCGCCTGCGCCTGCATGCCCTGCAGGACGGTATCGAATTGCGGCGCCAGCTTCTGCACCTGGTCCATCACACCGGAAAGCTGGTCCGTCACCTGGCGTACTTCGCTCACGCTGCGGCGGATCTCTTCGCTGAACTTGTCCATGCCCATCACGCTGGCCGACACGGCGGACTGCATCTCCTTCAGCATCTGCTCGATGTCCCAGGTGGAGACGGACGTCTGGTCCGCCAGCCGGCGGATCTCGGTCGCCACCACGGAGAAGCCACGCCCGGCCTCGCCCGCCTTCTCGGCCTCGATGGCCGCGTTCAGCGACAGGATATTGGTCTGGTCCGCCACCTTGGTAATCGTGGTCAGCACGCTATTGATATTGGACGCCTTCTCCGACAGCGCCGCCAGCTTGGCGTTGATCGAATCGGTGGCGCTGACCATGTTCTGCATGGTCTGGTCCATGCGGCGCAGGTTGACCTGGGCTTCCGAGGTGGCCGTCGTCGTGTAGTCCGCCACGGCGGTCGCGTCTTCCATGGTCTTCAGCAGCTGGCTGGTATTGGCCGAGATTTCCTTGGTGGTGCTCAGCACCTCCACCGACGTCTGGGCCTGTTCGACGCCGGTCGCTTCCTGCTGCTTGGCCGACGCCGCAATTTCGGTGGCGGAGGTGGTGACCTGGATGCCGGCTTTCTGCACATTGTTCAGCAGGCCGCGCAGATTCTCGAACATGCGCGTCAAGCCATTGCCCAGGCGGCCGATGGCGTCATCGCCGGTCACGTTCACCTTGCTGGTCAGGTCGCCGGCGGCGGCGCGGGTCACGGTTTCCATCAGCGAGTCCACCTTGGCGCGCAGTTCGTCGGTCAGCGCCTGTTCGCGCGCCTGGGTTTCCTGCAGCAGCTGGGCCATATTGTTGAAGTCCTGCGTCACCTTGCCCAGTTCATCGCGCGACAGCACTGCGGCGCGTGCGGACTGTTCGCCAGCTCCCAGGCGGCCCAGGGCCGAGGTCAGGTTGTTGAGCGGGGTGACGATGGCGCGCGCCAGGAAGTAGGTGATCAGCAGGGCCAGCACCACGACGACGACGGCGCCCAGGGCCAGCACATTATTCATCTGGCGTTGCAGGTCGGCCAGCGTGGCGCTGCGCTGGGCCAGCAGGCGTTCCTCTTCGGCGGTCGCGTCTTCCAGCAGGGCGCGCACGCTGGCCACGGCGGCCGAGCTGTCGCGCAGTTCGTTGGACTGGCCCAGCGCATCGGCCGCGCCCTTGACGTCGCCCAGCGCGCGGCGCTTGTCGATCTGGCGCTTGAGGTTCACGTTCAGCCAGGTGTCGAGGAGGCTGCCGGCTTTCTTCAGGCGCTCGTTCTGGCGCGGATTGTCGGCGGTGAGCTGGATTGCGTTCTGCATGTGCTGCGTGACTTCCTGCGCGTATTCGCGCTCCGACGCCAGCACCGTATCGTTGCCGGTCAGGAGATAGCCGCGTATCTCGACCTGCGTGCGCAGCACGGCGTTGTTGATGCGGTCGATTTCAATCAGCACCTGCATCGTGTGCTTGTCCCAGCCATTGGCCTCGGTCAGGCGGGAGAAGTTATTGTAGGCGACGGCCAGCAGTATCAAGATGATTGCGACAATGCTGCCGAAGCCCAGGTAGAGTTTATTCTTGACGCTCAGGTCTTTCATGCGGCGGCCTCCGGGGCGAATGGTCGTGAGGGCAATGTAACAAAAAAAACGGGCCGCGCAAAGGCAGCCCGTCCGGACGGTAACGCACCCAGGTGCGTAGGGCGGATCATTGATCCGCCGTTGCTAGCATTACTGACCGCGCTTCAGGCGGGCGTTGGCCGCAATACGCATGCGCAGCGCATTCAGCTTGATGAAGCCGCCGGCGTCGGCCTGGTTGTAGGCGCCGCCGTCTTCATCGAAGGTCGCGATGGTCTGGTCGAACAGCGAATCGGTCTTCGAATCGCGGGCCACGACGATCACATTGCCCTTGTACAGCTTCACGCGCACCCAGCCGTTCACGCTTTGCTGCGTGTGGTCGATCAGGGTCTGCAGGGCCACGCGCTCCGGCGCCCACCAGTAGCCGTTGTAAATCAGCGAGGCGTAACGCGGCATCAGGTCGTCCTTCAGGTGGGCCACTTCTCGGTCCAGCGTGATGGATTCGATGGCGCGGTGCGCTTTCAGCATGATAGTGCCGCCCGGCGTTTCATAGCAGCCGCGCGACTTCATGCCCACGTAACGGTTCTCGACCAGGTCGAGGCGGCCGATGCCATGCTTGCCGCCCAGGCGGTTCAGTTCCGTCAGCACTTCGGCAGGGGACAGGCGCTTGCCGTTCAGGGCCACGATGTCGCCCTTTTCGTATTCGATGTCCAGGTATTCCGCCTGGTCCGGCGCCGCTTCCGGGCTCACGGTCCAGCGCCACATCGATTCCTCGGCTTCGGCGCTCGGGTTTTCCAGGTGGCGGCCTTCGAAGGAGATATGCAGCAGGTTGGCGTCCATCGAGTAAGGCGCGCCGCCGGCCTTGTGCTTCATGTCGATTTCGATGCCGGCGTCTTCCGCGTATTTCAGCAGCTTCTCGCGCGACAGCAGGTCCCATTCACGCCACGGGGCGATCACGCGCACGCCCGGCTTCAGCGCGTAGGCGCCCAGCTCGAAACGCACCTGGTCGTTGCCCTTGCCGGTGGCGCCGTGCGAGATGGCGTCGGCGCCGGTCTGGTTGGCGATCTCGATCAGGCGCTTGGCGATCAGCGGACGCGCGATCGAGGTACCCAGCAGGTATTCGCCTTCGTAGACGGTGTTGGCGCGGAACATCGGGAACACGAAGTCGCGCACGAATTCTTCGCGCACGTCGTCGATGAAGATGTTTTCCGGCTTGATGCCGAACTTCAGTGCCTTGGCGCGTGCCGGCTCCAGCTCTTCACCCTGGCCCAGGTCGGCGGTGAAGGTCACGATCTCGCACTTGTAGTTATCCTGCAGCCACTTCAGGATCACGGAGGTGTCCAGGCCGCCGGAGTAGGCGAGGACGACTTTTTTTACATCGCTCATGGTGATTTCTCAATCAGGTTGGTTATTCGTTTCAATGCGGCCCAGCAGCAGGTACTCGATCAGCGCCTTCTGGATGTGCAGGCGGTTTTCGGCTTCGTCCCAGACCACGGATTGCGGCCCGTCGATCACCTCCGCGGACACTTCCTCGCCGCGGTGGGCGGGCAGGCAATGCATGAAGAGGGCGTCCGGCTTGGCGCGTTTCATCTTTGCGGCGTCCACGATCCAGCCGTCGAAGGCTTTCAGGCGCGCCGCGTTTTCTTCCTCGTAGCCCATGCTGGTCCACACGTCGGTGTTGACCAGGTCCACGCCTTCGCAGGCGTCGGACGGGTTGGCGAACAGGGTGAAGCGGTCGGTCGACACCAGCGACATGTCCATCTCATAGCCGTGCGGCGTGGACACGTTGACGTGGAAGCCGAACACCTCGGCCGCCTGCAGCCAGGAATACAGCATGTTGTTGGCATCGCCGATCCAGGCCACGGTCTTGCCCTTGATGGAGCCGCGATGCTCGATGTAGGTGAAGATGTCCGCAAAGACCTGGCAGGGGTGGTGCTCGTTGGTCAGGCCGTTGATCACCGGCACGCGCGAATTGGCGGCGAAGCGCTCGATGATGTCCTGGCCGAAGGTGCGCACCATGATGATGTCGCACATGCGCGACATGACCTGGCCCGCGTCCTCCACCGGCTCGCCGCGGCCCAGCTGGGAATCGCGGGTATTCAGGTAGATGGCGGCGCCGCCCAGCTGGTGCATGCCGGCCTCGAAGGAGAGGCGGGTGCGGGTCGAGTTCTTGTCGAACACCATGACCAGCGTGCGGTCGATCATCGGGTGATAGATCTCGTAGTTCTTGAACTTGCGCTTGATGTCGTGCGCACGTTCGATCACGTATTCGTATTCTTCCAGCGTCAGGTCGCTGAACTGGAGGTAGTGCTTGATCTTCGAAGTGGACATATTTGCAACTACTTTATTGCGGGGTGAATAACGATTATAAGGGCATTTCAATAGATAGTGGCCGGTCGCGCGGGATCATGCCGCGGCGCGGTGAGCGGGAGGTCCAGGGTAAAGGTGGTCCCGCCGCTGCTGCTGATCACGCTGATATGCCCACCCAGCAGCGAAGTGACGATGTTGTAACTGATCGAAAGTCCCAGGCCGGAACCGCCTTGCCCCAGCTTCGTGGTGAAGAACGGGTCGAAGATGCGGGACAGGTTTTCCTGGGCGATGCCGCCGCCGTCGTCGCTGAAGGAGACCAGCACGCGGCCTTCGACCGGCGTGCTGGCGACCAGGCGCATGCGGCCTTCCTCGCGGCCGTCGAAGGCGTGCAGCAGGGCGTTGTTGATCAGGTTCGTGACCACCTGGCCGAAGGGGCCGGGGTAGCTGTCCATCGTGATGGACTCGGGCACGTCGAATTCGATCTTGTGGTAGGCGGCGCGGATGCGGTTCATCATGGTCGCGATGATTTCATGCGTGACCTGCTGCAGGTTGAACTTGCGGCGCTGCTCGGTGGTGCGGTCCACCGCCACCTGCTTGAAGCTGTTGACCAGGTCGGCCGCGCTGTTCAGGCCGCGCATCACCAGCGAGGAGGCCTTGCGCGCGTCGGCGATATAGGCCAGCAGCTCGGACTTGCGCAGGCCGGCGCCGTTGACGGCTTTTTCCAGGTCCTCGGTTTTCTGTTCCAGCGTGCTGGCGATCAGCAGGCTGTTGCCGATCGGCGTATTCAGTTCGTGCGCCACGCCCGCCATCAGCGAGCCCAGGGCCGCCAGCTTTTCCTGCGACACCAGCTGCGTCTGCGCTTCCTGCAGCTGGCTGTAGGCGTGGGCGTTGTCGAGCGCGATGGCGCCGTAGGCGCACAGGGTGCGGAAGATCAGGCGTTCGCGCTCGCCGAAGGCGCCCGGATGCATGGACTGCACCGTCATCACGCCCAGTGCGCGCTCGCCCACCAGCAGGGGCACGAAGAGGGCGGAAGCACTGGCCGCCGTGCCGGGGGTGATCAGGCTGTTGGCGTTGTCGCCCAGGTGCTCGACATAGACTTCGCGCCGCTCCTTCAGGCAGCGCGCGGTCCAGGCGCGCGGGTGGTCGAGCGGAATCTCGAAGTGGGGCAGCAGGTCGCCCGCTTCGATGCCGAAGGCGCGCTGCAGCTTGGTGACCGCCGGATCGGTCAGGTAGATGGCGAAGGTATTGGCCGCCATCAGGGCCTGCACGTGGCGGTTCAGGGCCTGGTGCACGGCGCCGGCGTCCAGGTAGGTGGTGATTTCCTGGCCGATGGCGGACAGGCGCTCCAGCAGCTTGGTGGTCTGCTGCAGCACTTCGGCGCGGCGCGCTTCGGACATGGCCAGCTCGCGGTGGTGCTGGCCCTCGGCGCGGGCCTGCTCCGTCTGGTGGTGCACCTGCATGGCGACGGCGCGGCTGGTCGCTTCCAGCGTATGCGTCTTTTCGCGCGCCGTGCTGGCGGCCGTGGCCATGTCGTAGGCCGCTTCATAGTCGCCCAGGCGGGCGTATTCGCGCCCCAGGTTGTCGTACAGGTCGCCCGGCACCGTGTAGCCCTCGATGGTGGAGGCGGCATCCAGCGCGCGGTGCAGGTAGTGCAGCGTGGCGTTGGGCGCCGACATGCCCGGCGGGTCGGGCAGCTGGTGGCGGCTGTGGATCAGGGCCAGCACGCGCAGCGCGGCGATGTGGTTGTAGGCATTGTGGTGGCTGGCGGCATGGTCGACGGCCTGCTGCGCCATGTCCAGCGCTTCCTGCGGACGGTCCAGGTAGCACAGGGCGTGCGCCTGGCCGCGCCAGGCCACGCTGGTGAAGTCGGCCTGCTGCAGCGCTTCGGCGCGCACGGCCAGGCGCTGGAAGGAGTCCAGCGCGCCGGCGTAGTCATACTTGGACAGGCACAGGTCGCCGAGGAATTGCAGGGCGATGGCGTAGCTGCGCGCATTCGACACGGGCGCCAGGATGCCGAGCGCCTCGTGCAGCATTTCCTGGGCTGCGTCCAGGCGCCCCAGGCGGCGCACGAAATCGGCCGTGTGCATCAGCACCGAGCCGATGCTGCGCGGCCAGCTGGTGGGACGCGCCAGCTCCATCGCGCGCTGCATCCATTCCAGCGCGGAGTGCAGGTCGTTCAGGTTGGCGAACTTCTCGGCGATATTGGTGGCCGAGATGATGGCGGAGCGGATCTGGCCTGTTTCCAGCGCCGCTTCGTAGCTACGGATATAGAAGCCGGCGGCGTTGCCGAAATCGCTGGCCTGGCTGGCGGCCATGCCGAGGAAGTCGTTGATCCAGCAGTCGACGGCCGGCGGCACTTCTTCGGACAGGTCGAAGCGCTTGCCCCACGTTGCGGTGGCGCTGTGCAGGTCGCGCAGCACCGCCCAGCGCGCGGTGGCGGCATCGGCAATCGCTTCGCGGTCGGCATCGCCGGCCTCGCGGGCGCATCCGGCGGCGGCGGCCAGTTCGGCGTCGCGCCGGGCATGGTCGCCGCGGTCGACGGCGATCCAGGCCTTGAGCCAGTGCGCATCGGCGCAGCCGGCATGGTCGCCGACGCGGTGCAGCTCGGCCTCGGCCTGGTTCGCCAGTTGGTCGGCCGCATCGAGATGGCTGGACAGCCAGTCGATCTCGCCCTGCACCAGCAGCAGGCGGGCGGCGCAGGCATCCCTTTCGTCCGCCTCCAGCCCGGCGTGCGGCAGCAGGGCGGACGCTTCCTCCACCAGCGCCGAGGCGCGTGCGCCGTCACGCTGGCGCAGGTGCCAGGACAGGGAGATCAGCAGCGGCAGGCGGGCGGCGCCGCGCAGCGGGAGCAGATCCAGCTCCCACTGGGCGATCGCGTCGTCGTCTGCGAACATCTCCATATACGGTCCCGGTCAGTAAAGCGTCTGTGACGATTCGTGCAGCAGTTGCCCGTACAGAGTATGGCGCATTTTTGCGATCTTGCCCTGTTCCACCGCTTCCAGCACCGCGCACTGGGGTTCGCTCAGGTGGCGGCAGTTATAGAACTTGCAGCCGCCCAGGTAGGGCGCGAAGTCGCGGAAGGCCCGCTCCAGCATGCCCTCGGTCAGGTGGTACAGGCCGAATTCCTGGAAGCCGGGAGAGTCGATCACGCTGGCGTCCGGACCGAGGTGGTAGAGGCGGGTGAAGGTCGTCGTATGCTTGCCGGTATCCAGCGCTTCGCTGATTTCGCGGGTGGCGATGTCGGCGTCCGGCACCAGGAGGTTGATCAGGGAGGACTTGCCCATGCCGGACTGGCCGATCAGGATCGACGATTCGCCCTTCAGCAGCGGGCCGAGGGCGGCGACGGTCGCTTCCGGCTGCGCCGTGGCGGAGACTTCGATCAGCTCATAGCCCATGGCCGTATACACCTGCAGGCGCTCGCGGGCGCGCGGCAGGGCCTCTTCCACGTCGATCTTGTTCAGGATCAGGCGGGCGCGCACGCCGGCCGCTTCGGCGGCGACCAGGGCGCGCGAGACCAGGTCGTCCGAGAAGCTTGGCTCGGTGGCGACCACGATGAACAGCTGCGTGACATTGGCCGCCAGCAGCTTGGACTTGTACTGGTCGGAGCGGTAGAGCAGGGTCTTGCGCTCCTGGATGCGGTCGATCACCGCCTGGTCGGGCGAGGTGAGGGTGAGGTCGACGAGGTCGCCGACCGCCACATTGGTCTTCTTGCCGCGCGTGACGCACTGCAGGTGCTGGCCATTGGACTCCGCCAGGTAGTGGCGGCCGTGTGCTGCAATGATGGTGCCGGTGCGTTTTTCCTTGCTCATGCCAATGCGTCCGCCTTCGCTGCGCAGATGAAGTCATTCAGCGAAAGGCCGCCCACGGAGTGCGTGTCGTAGCGCACTTCGCAGCTCTTGTAGCCCACCAGCAGTTCGGGGTGGTGGTCTTCCTTGTGCGAGATCCAGGCCAGCGCGTTCACGAAGGCCATGGTCTCGTAATAGTTGGCGAAGTTGAAGGCTTTCACCAGCTTGCCGCCCGCGATGGTCCAGCCGTCCAGCAGGTGGCACAGGCGGGAGGCTTCGTGGGCGTTCACGCCATCCTTGGCGTGGGTCGATTGCAGCGAGCGCAGATGGGCTGCGCTCTGAATGGCGGCTGTCATTGTGCTGCCCCCAGGTTGAGGTGACGAATGCGCACGCTGGCCGGCGGATGCGAATCGTAGAAGGCCGAATGCAGCGGATCGGGCGTCAGGGTCGAGGCGTTATCCTCGTACATCTTCACCAGGGCCGACACCAGGTCGCGCGAATCGGTATGTTTGGCGGCGAATGCGTCCGCCTCGAATTCATGCTTGCGCGAGCTGAGCGAAGTCAGTGGGCCGAACAGGAAGGTGTACACCGGCAGCACCAGCATGAAGAGGATCAGGGCCATCGCATCATTGCTCTGGCCCGGCACGATGATCGGGTTCACGCCAAGGCCGGTGTAGAACCAGATCTGGTTTTTCAGGTAGCCGAGCAGGGCGAGGAAGGCCAGCGAGATCAGGAACATCACGCTGATGCGCTTGACGATGTGCTTCAGCTTGAAGTGGCCCAGTTCGTGGGCCAGCACGGCTTCGATTTCCTGCGGCGCCAGGCGCTCGATCAGCGTGTCGAAGAAGACGATGCGCTTGGCGGCGCCGAAGCCGGAGAAGTAGGCATTGCCGTGGGCGCTGCGCTTGGAGCCGTCCATCACGAACAGGCCCTTGGAAGCGAAGCCCACGCGCTGCATCAGGCCCTCGATGCGGGACTTCAGCGATTCATCGGCCAGCGGCGTGAACTTGTTGAACAGGGGCGCGATCACGGTCGGATACAGCACCATGATCAGCAGCTGGAAGCCGGTCCACACGAACCAGGCGTACAGCCACCACAGGTCGCCGGCCTTGTCCATCAGGGTCAGCACGACCCACACCAGCGGCAGGCCGATCACGCCGGCCAGCAGCATGCCTTTGAGCATGTCCGTGATGAACAGGCCCACCGTCATCTTGTTGAAGCCGAAGCGTTCTTCCAGGCGGAACTGGCGGTAGAAGTCCAGCGGCAGGTCGATCAGGCCGGAGATCAGGCCGAAGGCAATGACCAGGCCAAGCTGGTAGCTCATGCCGCCGCCGGTGGCGTTGAAGATGGTGGCGTTCAGCCACTGCAGGCCGCCCAGCAGCGTGAAGCCGATCAGCGACACGGTGCTGACCAGCATCGACACCAGGCCGAACTTGGTGCGCGCCACCGTGTAGTCGGCGGCTTTCTGGTGGGCGTGCAGGGGGATCTTTTCCGCGAATTCGGCCGGTACGGCCGCGCGGTGCGCCAGCACATGCCGGATGTGGCGTGACGCCAGCCAGAAGCGGACCAGCAGTGTCACTACCAGGAAAACTACAAACAAAATCGAAAACGCGTGTGAATACATTCTGTGCCTGTGAGAAAATGGCGGATTAATTTGGCTAGAGAGAATTATGTCACAAGCGAACGATACCCCAGCAAGCACTGTACTGGCTGAAGCCAAGGTTGCTGCCCCGCGTCCGAACGAAATGAACCTGGTGTGGGTGGATATGGAGATGACCGGCCTGGAGCCGGAAACCGACCGTATTATCGAAGTGGCAATGGTGGTGACGGACATGCACCTGAACGTGCTGGCCGAAGGCCCGGTCTTCGCCATCCACCAGTCCGATGAAACCCTGGACAAGATGGATGCCTGGAACAAGGGCACGCACGGCCGTTCCGGCCTGATCGACCGCGTGAAAGCGTCCACCGTGAACGAAGAGCAGGCCGAGGCCGAGCTGATCGCGTTCATGAAGCAGTGGGTCCCGAACGGCAAATCGCCGATGTGCGGCAATACCATCGGCCAGGACCGCCGTTTCATGGTTAAGTACATGCCGAAGCTGGAGGCGTTCTTCCACTACCGTAACATCGACGTCTCGACGCTGAAGGAGCTGGGCCGCCGCTGGAAGCCGGAGATGGTGGCCGGCTTCAAGAAGGCGCAGAAGCATACGGCGCTGGCCGACATCGTCGAGTCCATCGAAGAGCTGAAGTACTACCGCGAGAACTTCATCAAGCTTTAATCCTGCAAGTTGCGCCAATGCAATGTTGGTGCATTTATAATTAGGCCTTTCATAACTTTATGAAGGGCCTTTTTCATGCGCTGCGCCGCACTGCTGCTTTCACTGGCCGTCGCCACCGCGGCCCAGGCCGATGAATACCATCTGAAGTCCGCCGAGGCGGGGACGGGCACGCTGATCAGGCGCGATGCCGCAATCGGCAGCCTGCCTTTCGACAAGGCTTACGCCGACCTGTCGGCCGAGGACAAGGCGCGTTTCCGCGCGATCTACGAGAACATGGCGGAGGATGACGAACCGCCGTTTCCCCTGCGCGGCTTCAAGCCCCTGTATCGCAAGATTGAAGTGCTGAACCGCAAGCTGGATGCCCGTGGCCTGCTCGATCTGGCCGTCGTGGTGGGCCCCGATGGACTCGCGCAAACCGTGACCGTTTACAAATCGCCGGACGATGAAGTGACGCGTTCCGTTTCCTACCTGCTGATGCAGGAGAAATTCAAGCCGGCCCTGTGCCACGGCCAGCCGTGTTCGCAGGAATTCCCCTTCCGCGTGAACTTTACGATGCGCCGCTGAGGCGCTCGCGCGCTGGCTGACGGTGCGCTGCGCTGCACGCGTCCATGCCAGAATGTGGGCATGGAACTCGTCTGCACCATCGGCCATTCGAACCGTACGATCGAGGACTTCATTGCGCTGCTGCGCCAGAACGGCGTTCGCTGCCTGCTCGACATCCGCACGGTCCCGAAATCGCGCCACAATCCGCAGTTCGGCCAGGACCAGCTCTCGGCCTCGCTGGCCGAGGCCGGCATCGAATACCGCTACCTGCGCGGGCTTGGCGGCTTGCGCCGTCCCCTCAAGGATTCGCCCAACGCCGGCTGGCGCAATCTGTCGTTCCGCGGTTACGCCGACTATATGCAGACCGACGAATTTGCAGCCAATGTCGAGACGGTCGTGGAGCTGGGACGCAGCCAGTGCTGCGCCTTGATGTGCGCCGAAGCCGTGCCCTGGCGCTGCCACCGCTCACTGGTGGCCGACGCCTTGCTCGTGCGCGGCGTGCGCGTTGACGACATCATCGATGCCCGCCAAAGGCGGCCGCACAAGCTCACGCCTTTCGCCCATGTCGAGGGCTTGCGCATCACCTATCCGCCCGAGGAGCCGGATGCAGCGGATCAGCAGGCATAGCGGTCATTTTTTTGAAAGCGTGTCGATTTGGCGTGCCGCCATCCGTCGTCTGGATGAAGTACCGATTGGCCATTCCACTTTAACCAAGGAACCGCTATGAAAAAACAGATCATCCTGAACTTGCCGGTAAAGGACCTGGAGAAGTCCAAGGCCTTCTTTTCCGCGCTCGGATTTACTTTCAATGCGCGATTTAGCGGCGAGAACGCTGCATTCATGAACATTGTCGGCGACACCATTCAGGCCATGCTGACGACCGAGCCTTTCTTCGCGTCCCTGATCGACAAGCCCGTCGTGCAGGCGAAGGAGGCCAATGAATTGGTCATCTGCCTGAACTGCGATAGCCGGCAGGAAGTCGACTCCCTCATCGCCAAGGCGCTTGCTGCCGGTGGCCGCACGCCGCACCCACCGGAGGATCATGGCTTCATGTATGACCAGGGCTTCGAGGACATTGATGGCCACCTGTGGAACCTGGTTTGGACCGCGCCGGAAGCCAGCTCATAATGCATTGTCGTTGAGCTGGAACCAGGCTGCTGGCGATGGGGACGCCAGCAGCGGCGCACGCGGCATCAATCCACGACCCACTTGTATTGCACGGTGGTCCAGCCGGCCACGGTGTCGCGCTCCTTCGACGCTGCCTTGCAGGTGGCGCCGGCGCGCAGCGAAGCTTTGTCCAGCATGCGGCGGCCACTGGACTCGACCACTTTTGCGTCTTTCACCGAACCGTCGGCGCCGACCAGCACGGCCAGGCGGACGGTACCCTGGACCTCGTCTTCCACCCAGGCCTTCGGGTAGTTAGGAACGCCGCAGTTGACGAGTTTCTGGCGCACAGTCGGTTCGGCGGCGTTGGCGGCGAACGTGGTCAGCGACAGGACAGAGGCGATAGCAATAAGGTGCAGTTTAGCGATCATGATGGGCTCCAATGGGTTGGGTTCGAAAACGTCCCGGGTACGATTCGACTATAGTGCGCCGCAGCATATATTGAAAATTTATTCTTGGAATGCTGGTCATTTCCATTGCGAATAACGCAACCGCAGCCCTCGGGCGCATGGTGGGGTAGAGTTTTTTTCCCGGTTTTTACTAAAACACGCTAACGCTTACTAATTCGTGCTGGATGGCGATATTTCGTCGGAGAGCGCGCTAATCAGGGAACTAAATCGCACAGGCCATCTCTAAAGAACAGACGCCACAACGATTTAGTACGAATTGGTGTTCCTGGCGGCAGTTTTAGTAAGAGGGAGCGCGCTTTAGTAAGCCTTAGCAGGAAGTAGCAGCGCTTAGTAAAAACCGACTTTTCGAGACCCATCATGTCTACTCTCCACTACCCGATCCGCGTGCCCAGCGATCTGCTGGAATCGCTGGGCGAATTCACCGGCCAATGCTGGTCGGATTCGCTGGCGCTGGAACCTTTCATCTGCGAGGCGATCCGGAATTATGTGCATCCTGCAGCGGCGGCCCAGGCCCGGCCGGCTACAGCATCCGGCGGCGCGGGATATCAATGGAAGCAGGTTTTCCTCCCCGAGGGAACTCGGCTGCGCGCCAGCTTCGGCGGCCGCTGCTATTTCGCGCAGGTCGAAGGCGGGGAGATCAAGTACGGCGAGCACGCGATGTCACCGTCGCGCTTTGCCAACCTGCAGGGCAGCGGCAACCGCAATGCCTGGAAAGCGATCTGGCTCTGCCTTCCCGGCAGTGAAGAATGGCTGCTCGCCGATGTTTGCCGGTCAGCGCGGCAAGCGGCGATAGCGCGCTTGATTGGAGACGGGGCTCCGGCCGGGCGCCCCCCGCAAGCACGGAAGGGGGAGCGGGGAAGGGAGCGCGAGCGGCGCGTTGCGCAGCGGCGCACTATCGGCGGCCCCGCCGCCGGAAGAAGAAGGTGCGACCTGCGTCAGCCTGCTCTGAGCGACAGCGCGCCGCGCGACTTCGCGCCACACGACTGCGCGCCATGCCCAAGCGCGCCAGGCGGCACTAGGCCCGCTGAGCGCTCTGATTGGAGCGCGGCCGGCCGCACCGTGCGTGGAGCAATCCGCCATCGCGGCGAGCTGTCCGTTTGCCCAACTTATTGGTTGAGAGTCCAGACATAGGTCGCGCTCATCCAGCGCGGCTCCTGTGCGCCGTCGGGCATCCGGTAAAGGCATTTGGAGAGGGCGACGTAGGCGGCGCGGTCCAGGTCGGGGTAGCCGGAGGAGCGGGCGATTTTGCCGTCGAGGACGGAGCCGTCGAGGCCGATCAGGTAAGAGAGAACGACGCGGCCTTGTTCATTGTTGCGCAGCGAGGACTGCGGGTAGACCGGGCGCGCGCAACTGGGATCGCCGGGGCCGCGGCGGGTGATGGTGGGGAGTTGCTCCGTTGGCGAGACCGGGGCCGGGGAGGCGAGCGCGCCGCCAGTGGTGGCGAGCAGGAGCAGGGACAGCAGGGTGCGGGTGAGACGGGCGGTCATACTTTTCCTCTTCGAATGGATGATTGGCTGCGCAGAGACGGCGGATCAATGATCCGCCCTACAGCCCCTGCGCGGTCCACGTGGGCATCGCCCGTCGTGGGCCCGGCGCTCAGACCATGAAGCCGAGGTCCTTCACGCTGAAGTTGGACAGCTCATTCTTGAACACCTGGTTTTCGAGCAGGTCCGGTTCAGCGCCGAACCAGCGGCCGAGGGTGGCGCCGTACTGCTGGTTCGAGATCTGGGGAATCCAGACCCCGCGGCCGGTCGCGTCATCCTTGCCGCCGAGGACGAAGTCGGGGAAGGCGCCGTACAGGCCACCCTTCACGCCCGCGCCGATGATCAGGTGATGGTTGCCCCAGCCGTGGTCGGTGCCGCCGCTGTTCGGCTGCAGGGAGCGGCCGAAGTCGGACATGGTGAACGTCGTCACCATCTGCTCCGCGTGGATTTCGTTCAGCGCCTGCTGGAAGGCGGCGATCGATTGCGACACCTGGCGCAGCATGTCGAACTGCTGGTAAGCCTGTCCGCCGTGGGTGTCGAAGCCGCCCAGCGACACGAAGTACACCTGCCGACCCGGCCCCTGCGTGGAGCGCAGGCGGATCAGCTGCGCCACGGTCTTCAGCTGCTGCGCCAGCGAATAGCCGGGGAACACGGTGGACAAGGGCGAGCCGGCGTTGGCGGCCTTCAGATCCTTCACCAGGTCCATGCCATTCAGCAGCGATTTGTTGGCCGCTTGCGCGATCACGTTCGGGTTCTGCGCCGACAGCAACTGCAGCAACGCGGCGCGGCGCGTATCGGCCTCCGACTGCGGCCAGAAATTCATGCCCGCCAGATCGAGCTGGCCAGTCCCCGGCAGCAGGTTGCCGTGGTTGGACATGCCCTCCACGAACAGGCCGCCCGCGCCGACCGACACCGCATCCAGGTGCCCGCCATTGCCCAGCGCATCGACCAGCCGTCCGCCCCAGCCCGTGCCGGCGGCGGATGGCGTGCCCGCCTGGTTCTGCACATTCTGGTCAGGATGCGAGAACAGCTGCGGCGGCACGCCGGCGCCGGACTGGTACTCGGCCTTGGTCAGCGGCTTGCGCAGGTTGCCCACATTGAGCAGGCCCGCGACCATGCCCTGGCCGTACAGCGCGTCGATTTCCGGCATGCCGTAGTGGAAGGCGAAAGGCTGGTCCACGCCGGTGGACGTGCGCGCGCTGCGCTCGGCCAGCAGCGTCTTGGCGTTGACCGACAGCGCAAGTCCGTGGCTGCTGCGGATCGCGTTGTAGGCGGCGTAGTGCGCCGAATCCAGCGGCACGATCATATTGTTGCCGTCGTTGCCGCCGAACAGGTAGACGCAGACCAGGGCCTTGTAGTCGGAAACCGGCGCGGCCTTGGCGGCGCGCGGCATGCCCAGCAGGCCGAGGGCGGACATGGTGCCCAGCATGCCCAGTTGCGCACTGGCGCCGAGGAAACCGCGGCGCGACATCGTAGATTTGCTCATCGTATTCATCCTCTTCACTGCTGGACGGCGAATTCGGCCGTGATCGCGGTCAGGTACAGCGCGGTAATCGCGCGCTGCTTCAGGTCGGTGGTGCGGCTGACGGTGTCGCCGATGGCGGCGCGCGCCGAAGGCGACATGCGGCCTTGCAGCAGCGTCGCGTCCACCAGGTTCAGCAGCGTGGTCGGATTAGCCGCGACGGCCACGAACGGTGCGATATCGATGCGCACCATGCCGCTGTACTGGCCCGAGATGAAGTTGTAGAGGAAGTTGGCGCGCGCCACGGACTGGGCCGGCGAGAACAGCTGGAACTCCGGACCGGACATGCCCGGATGGCCCGGCAGCGGCGTCAGCGGCGAATAGAAGTTAAAGACGCTCGGTGCGCTCAGCAGTTTCTGGCCCAGCAGGAAGTAGTCCCAGAACGCGTTGTTCGGATCGACCACGGTGGCGTTCAGCGCGCGGAACAGGCTCAGGCTGTGCAGCATCGGGTCCTTCAGCTTGCCGGACTGGGTCGTCACGGCCTGGGCTTCCGGGTCCATCAGCACGGCGCTCAGCGTCGCTTTCAGGTCGCCGCGGCCGGCCGGGCCGTAGGCGAAGACGTCCGCCACGCGCTGGATGTACGCCGGGCTCGGATTGCTCATCACGAAGGCGCGGATCAGGCGCGTTGCGACAAAGGGCGGCAGGTTGGGGTGGTTGAACAGGGCGTTCATCACCGCGTCGTGATCCTGCACCGTGCTCTGGCCGGCGGGCAGGGTGATGCCGCCGACGATGGTCTTGGCGGACTTGTCGTGCAGGCGGTCGCGCGGCTGCAGCGGACCGGTGAAGTTTTCCCAGTTGGTGCCGGTGGCGTTGGTGCCGGTGTAGGTCCAGCCGCTCAGCGCGCGGGACATGGCGGCAATCGTCGCCTGGTCGTAGCTGGCCAGCGGTTCGCCATTGCGGTCCAGCTGCACGCTGCCGTCCTGGTTCAGCATCACGGGGCCGATGGTGAACAACTGCATCACTTCACGCGCATAGTTCTCGTTCGGCGCCGGCAGGATGCTGTTGCTCAGGTCGAGGTATTTGCCCATCGACGGGTTCAGCGTCATTTCGCGCAGCAGGTTGTAGTAGTTGCCAAAGGCATGCTTGTCCAGCGTGGCCAGCCATGGCGTCATCTCGTTGGCGTAATTGTTCTTGTCGGAGGAGACGACGAAGATTTGCGACAGCGCGAAGATCATGCGCTGGCGCAGCTGGTCGGGCGCGGTGGCCATATTCATGTACCAGCCCTTGCGCAGCACGTTCATGTCCGTGGTCACCGGCAGCGGCGTCGCAGCCATCTGGAATTGCTGCTGCAGCCAGGCCTGGGCGCCGGCGGATTTCACGGCGGCGATGTCGGCTGCGGTGGGGCCGAAGCTGGCCTGGGCCAGCAGGCGGGCGGCCGCGACCGTGGCAGCGTCGGCGGGCGGCTGCTGGCCGATGGGGCCGGGCGCCGGCGTTGGCGTTGGCGTCGGCGTTGGCGACGGCGTTGGAGTCGGCGAGGGCGTGCCGATCATGCCGGGCGCGCGCAGGGTCAGCGTGGTGCTGGCGCTGAGCGCAGGCGTCGTCGCGGTCTTGCCGGTGAAAGTGATGACGGGGTTGGCCGGCATGACCTTGGGCGCCACGTATTCGCCATTCTGCGAATTGATGGTGCCGAAGGTGGCGTTGCCGCCGGGGATGCCGTTGACGGCAAAGTTCATGTAGACGCCCTTGCCATCTACCTTACCAAGGAACCAGACTTTATTGCCAAGTTCCACGGACGCGTTGCGGGCTGTGTGCGTCAGCTCGGCCGTTGCGGCCCAGGCTGAGGCAGACAGGCTCATCAGGCAGGCCAGCGTCCAAGCCCTGTACTGAGTCAGCTGCATTTTTTCTCCCTTGATATTAACCGGCAGGACATCGCCGTTTAATACCGTGTGGCAATTTTTGTGCCAACCGTGCGAGACTGTCAATCTCGCCGGGAAGCGACAAAATTTGTCAGGGAGGAAAGCTTGTTATGAACAAAAATTGTCAGTTTTCGGACGCGCCGTGGCACTTTTTGTATTTTTTGCCGCTGCCGCAGGGGCAATCGTCGTTACGGCCGACTTTCGGGTCTTCGCGCTTGACGGTTTCCACGCCGGCCTTGCGGTGCGGCACCCAGTACTTGTGGATGGCCGGCAGGTTGGCTTCCAGTTGCAGGGCCAGCTTGTGGGCCAGGTTCGGGTCTTCCACTTCCTTCAGTTCCTCGCGCTGGATCTCGTCCGCGCCCAGCAGGTAGATCGGGCGCATCAGGTCGGCCACTTCGGAATCCCAGATCGCATCCCAGGAGCCGGGACGCAGTTCCATGCCTTCCCAGAAGCCCCAGCACCAGGCTTCGGCATCGATCAGGGTCTGGCCCATGTGCTCGTGCTCGACGAACAGCGGCTCGAACTCCTTCGGCGCCACTTCGAAGGTGATCAGCACCTCGTTCATGAAGCGCATGATCAGGTTGAGGATGCGTTCTTCCTGCTTCGCATTCTTCCACTTGGGCGCCTGCTTGCCATCCTCGCCCCATACGTGCGGCAGCCATTCGGCGGGCATGATCGGCTCCGGACCGATGGCGATGGCCGTCAGGAAGCCATGCAGGTGGTCCATGGTCATCGCATCCTCGGGGCTTTGATCGCCCAGCAGGAATTGGTCAAGTTCGTCGAATTCTTTTTCGGAGAGTGGCTGCTCGAGTTGCATGATGTGCCTTGATTTGCGGTTAAGGGCGACAGTATACGCTGCGAGTCTTACAATGGCGAGCATGACTCCCGCACATCCATTTTCCGACCTGAGCCCCGATTGCGTGCTCGACGCGCTGGCCAGCATCGGCCTGTACGGCGATGGGCGCCTGCTGGCGCTGAACAGCTATGAAAACCGCGTCTACCAGGTAGGCATCGAAGACGGCAAGCCGCTGGTGGCCAAGTTTTATCGCCCCGGCCGCTGGACCGTTGCCCAGATTCTCGAAGAACACGCCTTCGTCGCCGAGCTGGAGGAACGCGAAGTGCCGGCCGTGCCGGCGCTCGTGATCGATGGCCGCACGCTGCATGAATTCCAGGGCTTCCGCTTTGCCGTCTTCCCGCGCCATGGCGGGCGGGCGCCGGAGCTGGACGATCCGGCCGTGCTGGAATGGACCGGGCGCTTCATCGGCCGTATCCATGCGGCCGGTGCGGCGAAGCCGTTCGCCGTGCGTCCCGCGCTGGACGTGGCCACCTTCAGCACCGAGCCGCGCGACTGGCTGCTGGCCCACGATTTCCTGCCGCCCGAGCTGGTCACGCCCTGGAAGAGCGTGGTCGACCAGGCGCTGGAGGGCGTGGCGCGCTGCTATGAGCGGGCAGGGGACGTGTCCCTGATCCGCCTGCATGGCGACTGCCACGGCGGCAACGTGCTGTGGACGGACGCCGGCCCGCACTTTGTCGATTTCGACGATGCCCGCACCGGGCCGGCGGTGCAGGACCTGTGGATGATGCTGTCCGGCGAGCGCAAGGACATGGTGCGCCAGATGGGCGACATCCTGGCCGGCTACGAGGATATCCGCGAATTCGACCCGCGCGAGCTGTACCTGGTCGAAGCCCTGCGCACGCTGCGCCTGATTCACTACTCCGCCTGGCTCGCCCGCCGCTGGGACGACCCCGCTTTCCCTGCCGCCTTCCCCTGGTTTAATACCCAGCGTTATTGGCAGGACCGTATTCTCGAATTACGCGAACAAATAGCCTTGATGGATGAACCGCCGCTGTGGCTGGTTTAAATAACTAAAAGTTTATATTTAATTGAAATGGTCGTTGTGTATTTACTCAACATTATGGGTAAATAGGCAACGACTTTAATTTTTTGGAAATAGTGTTGCTGTGCACCGGCGCCGATCTTCCCTGTTCGACGCGTAAGTGTTTCCCTCATTCTCCTCTGCGCGTCGGGTCAAGCCGGGTTACAATTACTTACGAAATCCTACAAGCCAATTACCAATGTGTTGCAGCGCACACTTGAGTTTTTCTTGATTGGTAAGCAAAATTTGTAAGTGTCAGATTTAATGAGGTGTACATGCAAATCCAGCGCGTTCCGCCCTTATTGCAGGGCGTGGTCGAAGTCCGAAACTGGATTGTTCAGAATATTCCTACGTCGTCGTCGATGGTAGGGCATGATTTATTTCTAAAAATCGGCAACGATTTCTTTTCCGGTAAAACGATTGAACTGGAAAGCCTGATAAAGGAAATGCCGCATGCCGACGGCGAGGTGCGCGAACATATCGCGGCCATGGTGCAGGGCGGCTTGCTGGCGGAGCAGACCTACAGCGATGGCCACGCCACGCGCGTGGTGCCGACCGAGCGCTTCGTCGAGCTGCTGAAGCAGTACCAGACCAAGTTCGAAAGCCATTTCATCCTGCGCAAGGACTTGCGCGAGCGCCAGCTGCTGGCATCGGCGCCGGACGCACGCCTGCAGCGCCTGGTCGATACGCTATACGACCACTTCCACGATATCGGCTGGCTCTACCTGCACAACTTCGGCGGGATCTGCTTCCTCATGTCCTCGCTGGTGCGGCGGGTGGCGGTGGCGTATGGCTTCAAGGCGCGCCTGGAATCTTGCCACGTGGAGATTCGCGGCGACGAGCGGGCCTTCATGCTGGGCAGCCCGGGCTATGCGGCGCCGGGGCAGATCGAGGGCCACGCCGTCTGCATCATCGACGACGCGGTGCTGGTGGACTTCGGCCTGGGTAATGTGCGGCGCGGCTTCCGCCGCGATTTCTACTGGGGCCTGGCTTGCCCCTACGCCCCGCAGGACGCCGTGCTGGCCCACATGCTGCTGCCGCAGGGCGAGACTGTCACCTGGAAGAATGACTGGCAAACGCCGGACGGCCCCGCCGAATTCGCCAAGTACGAGCCGCTGGTCGAACAGCTGTTCGCCGGCTACGTCGATCGCTTCGGCTGAGCCTAAGCAAGGAAAAGGCAGGGAAACCTGCCTTTTCTTCTTCTCTGGTCCTGCACGGGCCTCCTTGATAATGGCAACACACAAAAATCAAGCGAGAGCTCTCATGCAAGCAAACCTGGACCAAACTTTTGAAGCAGACGATCTGGCAAGCCCGCACGACGAGGAGCTCGCGCGTCCGGCGCGCGCCGAGGCGGAGCTGAAGGCGATCCAGGAAGCGATTGCGCGCGTGGAAGCGGAGGCGAAAGCCGCTTGCGCCGCCGAGAGCCGCGCCCACGCCGAAGCCCGCGCCCGCGCGCTGGCGGAAGACCGCGCCGCCATGGATGCGGAAGCCGCCGCCGCCGCGCTGCAGAACGCCCAGGCCGCCGAGGATGCCATCGCCGCCAACCGCGAGCGCCTGGAAACCCTGCGCGCCGCCGCCTCGGCCAGCGTGGCGCGCGTGGAAGCGGTAAAGATGGAAACCGCCGAACTGCGCGCCCGCGTCGAAGCGGATATTGAAGTGCGCAAGGCTGCCGAAACCCGCGCCAAGGCGGAAGAGGAGAGCCGCCGCCGCGCCGCCGAGCAGGTGGCCGCCGAGTCGGAGCTGGCCGCCCAGGCCACCCGCGCCGCCGAAGAATTGATGGCCCAGACCGAGCAGGCGCGCCTGCAGGCTGTCGAGCGCGCCGCCGCCGTGCAGGCCGCAAAGGATGAAGTGGTCGGCATCGCGTCCGCCGACGCGCGCATGGCCACGCTGGCCCGCGAACGCGAGCGCCAGGCCCACGGTGCGCGCCAGACCGCGCAGCAGCTGGCCCAGGCGGAAGCCGAGGCGCTGGAAGCGACCCGCCAGCGCGAGCGCGCCGACCAGGTGGCGCTGGAGTCTTCGTTCAAGCGTGCCGCCGCCGAAGTGCGCGCCGCCGAGGAAGCCCGTGCACTGGCCCACCTGGAGCAGGAACGCGAGGCGATCGCCCTGGCCAAGGCGGAATCCGACCGCTGCGCCGCCGCCTCGCTGCACCTCCGCCTGCAAACCGAAAAGGAAATCCGTGACGCGGCCCAGCACCGCGAGCGCCTGGAATCGATGGCAGCCACCAGCGCCCAGGCCCGCCGCGATGCGGACGCCCGCATCATCGCCGCCACCGAGGCGCGCATCGAAACCGACCGCCAGCTCTACGCCGTGGCCATGGCCCGCGTGGAAGCCGAGCAGCAAGCCGACTTCGACGCGCGCGCGAAAGTGGAAGTGGAAGCCGTGGCGCTGGAACAGGCCAAGCTGCGCCAGGCCGCCGAGCTGGCTGCCGCGGAAGCCGCCCGCAGCCAGACCGAGGAAGAACAGCGCGCCGCGCAACTGGCCGACGAGCGCGCCGCGCTGGCCCGCGCCGCGGCAGCCCTGATCGCCGAGCAGAATGCGGCGGAACAGGTGGAGCTGGCTGCCCAGGCCGAGCAGGTCGAGGCGCAGCAGGCGGCCAACGCGCTGGCTCAGGAGAAGGCTGCCGTTGCCGTGCGTCTGGCGGATGCCGAGCGCGCGCGCGTGGCGGCCGAGCAGGAAGCCATCGCCGCAATGAACATGCGTATCGAGGAAGAGGAGCGTGCTGCGGCCGCTGCGGTTGCGCGCGCTGCGGCGGAGGCGGAGCAGGCGGAAGCGGCGCGTCGCAAGTCGGCCGCGGAAGCTGAGCTGCAGGCGGCGGCAGCGGCTGCGGCCGAGGCGACCCGCGCGCTGGCCGAGCAGGCCGAGGCGGATGCGGCGGCCCAGTCCCAGGCTGCCCAGGCGGTCGCGGCGCAGGCCCGTCTGGCGGAAGAGCTGGGCAAGGTGCAGGCCGAGCGCGCCGTGGCGGAACAGGAGAAGGCGGCGGCAGCGGAAGCGCTGCTGGCGGCGGAACAGGAATTCGTGGCCGCCGAGCGCGCGACGCTGGCGCTGATCGACCAGAAGCTGGTGCAGCAGCGCGCGGCCAACGCGGCCGAAGTGCGCGCGGCGAAGGCGATCGAGGGCCGTCTGGACGCCGAGAAGTCGGCGGCTGCCGCCGCCCAGGAACGCGCTGACGCGGAAGAAGCCGCGCTGCGCGCTGAACAGGATAAGCTGGCCGGCCAGCGCGCGCTGGTCGAGACCGCACAGGCGCACGCCGAGATGCAGCGCAAGCTGGCGAACACGACTGCGGCCATGGTGGAAGCGAAGAAGGAGTTGCTGGCGGTGGAAGCGCGTCGCCAGCAGGCGGCCGAGAAGGCGCTGGCGGGGATTCAGGCTAAGGTGGCTGTGGCCAGCGCTGCAGGCTCGGCGGCCAACGTCTGGCGCCTGCGCATCGCCACTGCCTAACACCCAAACCCCGGGTCAGACCCAAGGGTCAGACCCAGGCCTGCGGCGGCCGCGTAACGGGGTCAGACCCTTGGGTCTGACCCGGGTTTAGGTTTAAGGCGAAACCGTCACCCGCTCAACAAAATACTCCGAATCCCCAAAGCACCTGCTCGGCACCCCCTTATGCTGCGCATAGGTCAGCACCACCCGCTTCCCGGCCGCAGCGCCGAGCTGCGCAGCCAGCACATCATCACGCACCGTGAACTCAAACTTCTCCGGAATCGCCCCCGGCATCGAGGACAGCAGAATCTCGCCCTCCCACGTCTTGCACAGCCATCCGCGCTTGGAAAACTTTTGCAGGTAGCCGGCGCGTTCGCCTTCGGAATAGGAATAGTGCAGGGCGATCCAGGTATAGGCCGCGGCCAGCAGGATGAGGCCGAGCAGCAGGCCCAGGACAATGGTAATGATGCGCATGGTTCCCCGAGGGAGAGTTATCAACGGCGCAATCTTATCACTGCGCCACCAGCTGCCTCTTGTAGCGCACTGACGACCACAGCGAAATCACGATGAAGGCCACGCCGGACAAGCCCGTCACCCACTCGGCGATATGGTATTTCACGCTGGCGAACATGATCAGCGCCAGGATGCCGATCGCGTAGTGCGCGCCGTGCTCCAGGTAGATGAACTCGTCCAGCGTGCCGCGATGGACCAGGTAAACCGTCATCGAGCGCACGAACATCGCGCCGATGGCCAGCCCCAGCATGATCACCACCACGTCGCTGGTGATGGCGAAGGCGCCGATCACGCCGTCGAAGCTGAAGGACGCATCGAGCACTTCGAGATAGAGGAAGCCGCCGATGCCGCCGCGCTGGATCGCCTTGCCCACTTCGCCGTCCGATTCCTCGCCTTCCAGCAGGCCGCTGATCCAGCCCACCGCCACATAGATGGCGATGCCGATCACGCCCGAGTACAGCACGCTGAACTGCTTGGTTTCCGGTACCAGGGCGACGCAGGCCAAGACGGCCAGCAGCGTCAGCAGCACGGCCAGGCTCTCGGTGCCGTATTTGCCCACCTTTTCCTCGAACCAGTGGATCCAGTGCACATCCTTTTCTTCATCGAACAGGAAGTTCAGAAAGACCAGCAGCAGGAAGGCGCCGCCGAAGGCCGACACCTCCTCATGCACGCCCAGCAGGTATCTGGAATATTCGTCCGGCGTCGTGGTCGCCATGGTCCAGACGTCGGCGATGCCAAGGCCGGTCGCGGCGGCCACGATGGCCAGCGGGAACAGCAGGCGCATGCCGAACACGGCGACGATGATACCGACCGTCAGGAACAGCTTCTGCCAGAACGCATTCCAGTCCTTCAGCACCGAGGCGTTGACCACCGCATTGTCGAAGGAGAGGGATACCTCCATTACCCCCAGCACGCCGGTGATCCACAGCGCCGTCAGCGCGGCGCTCAGACCCCCATGGTTATAGCCCCACCATCCGGCACAAGCCATCAGCACGATGGTGACAAAGAAGGAAATACGGAAATGCTTCATGCGTCCCAGCCCCTTTAACTATTTATTATGTAATGCGCCGATTATAATGGGCGATTGCCAACTAGGACGCCCTCCAATGGATCTCGCTTACCTGCTGACTCCTCTGATTACCTGGATCACCGTCGGTCCAATCAAATTCCTGATCAATTCTATTCGCGCCCGCCGCTGGGCTTTTAATCTGGTCGGCAACGGGGGCTTTCCATCCAATCACAGCGCCGTCGTGTCCAGCATGGCGACGCTGATCGCCCTGCGCGAGGGCATCGGCCACCCGGCCTTCGGCGTCGCCGTGACGCTGTGCTTCATCGTGATCATCGACGCCAACAGTCTGCGCCAGCACGTGGGGCGCCAGGCCGCGGCCATCAACCGCCTCGCGGGCGACGCCGCCGGGCATACGTGGCTGCGCGAACGGATGGGCCACACGGTGGTCGAAATCATCGGCGGCCTGTGCACCGGCATGCTGGTCGGCTACGGCATCTTCACCTTCTTCGCCCGCTGAAATCCCCCGGGGATTGATACACAAATGTATTAATCCCCGCCTGCTTCGCAATCTCACCAAATATCACCTGAAATACGGTTTATCCGCGATTTCAGCAGTCCATCCATTTATTCCCGCAGTCTGGTCGCTGATGAATTGACAGTCCCACGGGCTACAAGGATACTCTGCGCCTTGCAGAAGTTCGCAATTTAATAAGATAAAAGTCGTTTCACCAAAAGCCCAAAACCGTCTGGAGATTTCTATGTTGCGTAAAACCCTAATAGTCCTCGCCGTTGCCTCAGCGCTGACCGCCTGCGGCAAGTCAGACAAGGCGCCGGAAGCCGGCAAGGCCAGTGCTACCGCAAAGGCCGATGCGAAGGACGACAAGAAGCTGGCGACATTGCAAATTGCTCCGGAAGACCTGGTGACGGTGGAATCGAACGCGCTGGCGACCGGCCCGGTGATTACCGGCTCCGTGCAGCCTGAGCGCAAGGCCGACCTGCGCGCCGAAGTGGGCGCCGTGGTCATGCAGGTATATAAAGAGAATGGCGAAGCGGTGAAGAAGGGCGACCTGCTGGTGCGCCTGGACGACACTTCGCTGCGCGACGCGATGAATTCCGCCCAGGAAGCGGTGCGCGCCTCCACCCAGTCGCTGGAGCAGTCCGAGCGCATGTTCCAGCGTAATAAGACGCTGCGCGCTTCCGGCATGGCGTCCGCCCAGGCCCTGGAAGACGCGGAAATCCGCCGCAACAATGCGCAAAGCGACCTGGCTGCGGCCAAGGCGCGCCTGGTGGCCGCCAATCAGCAGCTGTCCCGCACCCTGGTGCGCGCGCCGTTTGACGGCATCGTTTCCGAGCGCAAGGTGTCGAACGGCGACACCGCGCAGATCGGCAAGGAACTGGTGAAAGTGGTGGACCCGAACTCGATGCGCTTCGAAGGCCGCGTTTCCGCCGACAAGGTCGGCATCGTCAAAGCGGGCCAGAGCGTGCTGTTCGCGATCAACGGCTATCCGGGCCAGAACTTCTCCGGCAAGGTCAAGCGCGTGGATCCGGCCGCCAACCCGGTCACCCGCCAGGTCGAAGTGCTGGTGGACTTCACCGGCAGCAACCAGCCGCGCGTGGCCGGCCTGTTCGCCGAAGGCCGCATCGAAGCCGAGACGAGCTCGGTGCTGATGGTGCCGGAATCGGCCCTGATCAAGCAGGGCGACAACACCTACGCCTGGAAGATCAAGAATAACGCGCTACAAAAAGTCAATCTGGGCATCGGCCAGCGCGATGCGCGTTCCGGCAACTGGGCGGTGCAGACCGGCCTGGCCGTGGGCGACCAGGTGCTGCGCGCGCCGGGTTCCGGCTTCCGCGACGGCCAGAAAGTCGAGCTGCAGACCCCCAAGGCGGTAGCGTCCGCTAACGGCACGGCGGCGGCTGTCAGCAAAGGAAACTAAAACATGTTCTTGTCCAATTTCAGTGTCAAGCGCCCCGTCGCCATGATCGTGCTGATCGTGGCGATGATGGCGATGGGCTTGCTGGCCCTCTCCAAGCTGCGCGTCAACCAGAATCCGGACGTGGAAGTGCCGGTCCTGATCGTCAACATCCCGTACCCGGGCGCTTCCCCGGAAACCGTCGAGCGCGAAATCGTCAACCGCCTGGAAAAGTCGCTGCAGAGCATTTCCGGCGTGACCGACTCCTATTCCACCTCGCGTGAAGGCTCGGCCACCATCGAACTGCGCTTCAACTTCGACAAGAACCTGATCGAAGCCTCGGACGAGGTGCGCAACGCCATCGCCGCCGTGCGCTACAAGCTGCCGACCGAAATGCGCGAGCCGATGATCCAGCGCGTGGACACGTCGGCCCAGCCGATCATGCAGCTGTCGATTTCGTCGAAGAGCATGTCGCACGCGGCCATCTCGCGCCTGGCCGAAGACAAGCTGGCCGACCGCTACCGCGCCATCGACGGCGTGGCGGTGGTCAACGTGAACGGTGCGCTGCGCCGCGAACTGTCCGTGCTGCTGCGCGCCGAAAAGCTGCGTGAATACAATGTCTCCGTGGCCCAGGTGGCCGACGCGCTGCGCATGCAGAATACCAACGCCCCGGTGGGCAAGGTGCGCGGCTCGCTGGAAGAAAAGAGCATCCGCCTGGTTGGCCGTATCGAGCGTCCGGAAGAATTCCAGGAAATCGTGGTCAAGCGCAACGGCGAACAGCTGATCCGCCTGGGCCAGCTGGCAACCATTCAAGACGGCTTTGCCGAAATCAATAACGTCAGCCTGCGCAGCGGCAAGGCCAACGTCGGCCTGTCCGTGATCCGCTCGCGCGAAGCATCGACCGTCAGCGTCGCCAAGGCCGTGCGCAAGCTGACCGACGAAATCAACAAGGAATTGGATGGCCAGGCGGCGCTGGAAATCACCCAGGACGGCGGCGAGGACGCGCAGAGCTCCCTGAACAACGTGATCGAAGCGCTGGTGTTCGGCGCCGTGCTGACCATCTTCGTGGTGTACGCCTTCCTGAATTCCTGGCGTTCGACCCTGATTACCGCGCTGTCCCTGCCGACTTCGGTCGTGGCCGCCTTTATCGCGGTGTGGCTGTGCGGCTTCTCGCTGAACTTCATGACGCTGCTCGGCCTGTCGCTGGCGATCGGCGTGCTGATCGACGACGCCATCGTGGTGCGTGAAAACATTGTGCGCCACATGCAGAGCGGCAAGGACCGCCGCCGCGCCGCGCTGGAAGGCACGGCCGAGATCGGCCTGGCCGTGGCTGCGACGACCTTCTCCATCATGGCCGTGTTCATTCCGGTGGCCTTCATGCCGGGCATCTCGGGCGAATGGTTCCGTCCCTTCGCGCTGACCGTGACCTGCTCGGTGGCCGTGTCGCTGTTCATTTCCTTCACGCTGGACCCGATGATGTCCGCGTTCTGGGGCGACCCGCCTGACTATCACAATGCGCCGAAGAAGGGCATCGGCAAGGTGCTGGACAAGTTCAACCACTGGTTCGATCACCAGGCCGACCGCTACGGCAAGGTGATTGCCTGGGCGCTGCACCACCGCCGCTGGATGGCCGTGATTGCCCTGTCCACCTTCGTGGCCGCGCTCTTCCTGCAAGGTAAGTTCGGCGGTTCCAGCTTCCTGCCGAAAGTGGACTTCGGCACCATCGCGGTCGAGGTGCGCACGCCATCGTCGTCCAGCCTGGACTACACCAAGATGAAGATGGACAAGGCGGCGCAAATCGCCCACTCCATCCCTGAAGTGAAGGCCACGTCGACCTACGTGAACCTGTCCGGCGGCCGTATCTGGGTCGACATCGGCAAGCGCAAGGAACGCAAGCGCGACGCGACCGCCATCGCCATCGAGCTGCGCCAGAAGCTGGCCGGCCTGGTGGGCGGCGAGTTCGTGGTGCTGGAAGACATCAACAACGGCGCCCGCAAGCCGGTGCAGATCGATTTCGTCGGCCCGGATTCGCGCAAGCTGATGGAACTCACCAACGCCTTCATGGAAAAGCTGCGCCAGGTACCGGGCGCGGTGGACGTGGGCCTGTCCGAGCAGGATCCGAAGGATGAGCTGCAGATCGAACTGAACCGCGGCCTGGCCAATTCCATGGGCATTTCGGCCGGCGACGCCGCCCAGGCCCTGCGCGTGGCCTTCGCCGGTATCGAAGTGGGCGACTGGGTCGATCCGACCGGTGAAACCCGCGATGTGGCCGTGCGCCTGCATCCGGACGACCGCGTCAGCCCGGAAAACATCGAACGCCTGCCGATCGGCGTATCCGGCACCAATATGATGGTTCCGCTGGACCAGATCGCCCGGATCACCATGGGCAAGGGCCCGTCCACCATCCGCCACAAGGATGGCAAGCGCTCGATTTCCGTGTCGGCCAACGTGGAAGGCCGTTCGCCGGGCGAGGTGACGACCGAGGCGCTGAAGATCGCCAAGGCCATGGATTACCCGCCGGGCTTCGGCCTGGACGTGGGCGGCGCCGGCAAGGACCAGAAGGAAGTGTTTACCCAGATGGCCATCTCGCTGGTCGCCGGTATCGGCCTGATGTACCTGGTGCTGGTGATGCAGTTCGGTTCCTTCACGGCGCCGGGCGCGGTGATGCTGTCGCTGCCGCTGTCCCTGATCGGCGTGGTGGTCGGCCTGCTGCTGACCGGCGACACGCTGAACCTGATGAGCTTTATCGGCGTGATCATGCTGATGGGCCTGGTTGCCAAGAACGCCATCCTGCTGCTGGATGCGGCCCGCAAGCGTGAGGAAGAGGGCTACGGCCGCGAGGAAGCGCTGATGCACGCCGGCCGCATGCGTCTGCGTCCGATCCTGATGACGACCTTCGCGCTGATCGCGGGCATGATGCCGGTGGCGATCGGCATGGGCGAGGGCGGCGAGTTCTACCGTCCGATGGCGATTGCGATCATCGGCGGCACCGTGACCTCGACCCTGCTGACCCTGCTGGTCGTCCCGACCTTCTATGACAGCATCGAGATCGCCAAGGACCGCATGATCGCCAAGTTCAACCGCCGCGCCGAGCGCTTCCCGGTCGCGCTGGCCTTCCTGATGACCTTTGTCGAAGCCATCCTGGCGCTGACCTTCGTCCGCCTGGTCTTCCGCCTCCTGATGAAGCCGGTCAACATGGTACTGCGCCGGGGCAAGCCAGCCGCGGTGTAAAAACTGTTGGTTTGCAGCGAAAAAGGACCTTCGGGTCCTTTTTCTTTTGCGTCGCGGCAATTAAAAGGACAGTCGTTCTCCTTTTAGTGTATGCTTCGGTTCCCGCTCCCCGACCTGGGCGCGGAGGTTGCCTAAAGATTAATAATTATGTTGCGAGACTCCACCTTGAACCCAAAGTACATTACCCTGCTCATCGCGGCTGCCCTGGGCGCCGTTTCCGTGTCCGCCAATGCTTCCGGCTACCGTTTCGGCTCCCAGAGCGTGTCCTCCCAGGGCACCGCTGAAGCCAACGGCGCTGAAGCTGCCGACGCTTCCACCGTCTTCGCCAACCCGGCCGGCCTGACCCGCCTGGAAGGCACCCAGATCATGGGGGGCATTACCGCCGTCGTGCCGCACTCGACCTTCTCCGATTCCGGCTCCAAGCGCTTCACCGGCACCTCGTCCGGCGGCCTGACGACCCAGGACGGCTATGCGCCGGACGTGGTGGCCGCACCGTCGCTGTACGCCAGCAAGAAGATCAATGACCAGTGGACTGCCGGCTTCGGCCTGTTTGTGCCTTACGGCACCAAGCTGGACTACGACAACAACTGGTCCGGCCGTTACGCGCTGACCCGCGTCAAGCTGGAATCGATCGCGCTGAACCCGTCCGTGGGCTTCAAGCTGAACGAGCAGCACTCCTTCGGCTTCGGCGTGACCGCCCAGCATATGAAGGCCAAGCTGGGCCAGGGCGTTGACGTGCCAGGCTCGATCGCCGCCCTGACCGGCACCCCGCAAAGCGCAGCCCTGCTGAAGGCCATCGTGGCCGCCGGCGGCAATCCTGCCGCCCTGGCAACCGTGAAGGATGGCCATGGCGAGATGGACGGCAAGGACTGGGGCTTCGGCTGGAACATCGGCTACCTGTTCACGCTGGACCAGAACACCCGCTTCGGCGTGGCTTACCGTTCGTCCATCAAGCAGGAGCTGAAGGGCAACGCGGTGTGGGACTTCAACGTGACCAGCGACCAGGTGGTCAACAAGATCATCGCCGCCAATTCGGGCAAGGCCAATTCCGCCGCGCTGGTGGAAATCCGCTCGCCGGAAACCTTCTCCATCAATGGCTTCCACCAGATCGATTCCCAGTGGGCCGTGATGGGCGATGCGACCTGGACGCGCAACTCGCGCATGCAGAATATCGACATCCAGTTCCCTGGCACCGTGCAGGGCGACGAGGTGATCCGCCAGCAGTGGAAGAACACCTGGCGCTTCTCCGTGGGCGCGAACTATAAGCTGAACGACGCCGTGCTGCTGCGCGGCGGCCTGGCCTACGACCAGGGCCCGGTGCCGAACGCCACCCTGCGCCACCCGGCGCTGCCGGACGAGGACCGCACCCAGCTGTCCTTCGGCGCGAACTGGAAGCTGTCGCCGAACTCGTCGATCGACCTGGCTTACTCCTATGTGCACTTCAAGGATGCCGACGGCAACTACAAGAACTCTTGCTCCCCGCTGACCGTGGGCTGCACGGGTAACGGCGAACTGACCAAGGGTACCTGGCAGACGCACCTGTCCCTGATCGGCCTGGCTTACAACTACAAGTTCTGAGCTGACAATTGAGCAGGCACGGCGGATCAATGATCCGCCGCATGACCGGCTTCCGCCGCTGCGCGGACGCCGGTTTTTTTACGTCTTAATACGTTGGCTTGCGGTCGCGGGTGGAGTTGTTGCGGCTGTCGTCGCGGTCGGGAATGGTGCCTGACGGCGGGGTGGACGTGCCTGGCGTAGCGCTGGTGCCGGACGTGCCGCTGGTGCCGGAACTGCCGGAACTGCCGCCGGGCGTGGTGCCCGTGGCGCCGGTGCCGCCCGTGGTCCCCGATTCGCCGGCGCCGCCGCCGGTACCCGGACCGGCATTCTGGGCCGGCGGCGTGACAGGTGCGGGCGCCGTGCCGGTGCCGCCGGTATCGGGCGTGGTGCCGGTGCCGGACGTGCTGGTGGGCGGATTGTTGCCGCTTTCAACGTCGCGGTTCTTGCAGCCGCCGAGCATGGCGGCCGCCAGGGCGGCGCCCGCCAGCAGGGCGGTCGTGGTGCGTGTTGCAATCATTGGGATTTCCTTTCAAACAGCCGCTAGGGGGCGAGGGTACGCAGCAGGGCAGGGATTTCTGCGGAGATTTCGCGCGCCAGGTAGCCCAGCACGCCGTAGCGGATCGACAGTTGTTCGCCGGCCGAGGCGTGCAGGGCCACGCCCCAGGCCGCAGCCTGGGCCAGGGTGGCGCCGCGTGCGGCCAGTCCGGCGATGATGCCGGCCAGGGCGTCGCCCGAACCGGAGATGGCCAGGCCGACGTTGCCGCCCTGGTGCTGCCACAGCTTCCCGCCCGGGGCAGCCAGCACCGTGGTGGCGCCCTTCAGGGCCACCACGGCATTCCAGCGCGCCGCGGCCTGGGCGGCGGCGGCATGCGGTTCCTGTTCGATGGCGTTGCGCTGCGCGCCGGTCACATGCGCCATCTCGCCCGCATGCGGCGTCAGCAGAACATTGCCGGTAAAACGGAAGTGATCCCAGTCGATCGGGTCTTCCAGCAAATGCGGTTCGCGCGGCGGACACAGCGCGGCCAGCGCGCCGGCGTCCAGGATCAGCGCGGTTCCCGCCAGGCGCGGCAGCAGTGCATGCACCAGCTCGGACGTGGCCACCTCATCCTGCATGCCGGGCCCGATCAGCACGGCGTCCGCCTTCGCGGCCAGCTCGGCCAGGCGGCGCGCGCTGTCGGCCGTGAAGCCGCCGCCCGTCGTCTCAGCCAGGCCTGCCACGCGCGCTTCCGGCATGGCGGCCCCGACCACGGCGCTGACGCTGGCGGCCGTGGCAATGGTTAGCTTGCCGGCGCCGGCGCGCAGCGCGGCCGTGCCGGCCAGGATGGCGGCGCCCGGCATCTCGCGCGAGCCCGCCACCACCATCACATGGCCGCGCGCTTCCTTGTCGCCATCATGGCGCGGCTGGGGCAGCGGCCATTCGCGCAGGAAGGCGGAAGTGATGTCGTCCGCTTGCATGGCAGGGCCTTATGATTTGGGAGCGGCCGGGATATCCGGCTTGTCGGTGACGGGCGTGCCGCTTTCCTTCAGCGGCGCAACGATATTGGCCCCGCGCAGTACCAGCTTGCCGTTCTTGCCCACGCCGGGGTCGAACTCATAGGCAGTGATGCCGCAGTTGGGCACGTCTTCGGCGCGGTCGATGGCGAGGATGGCCTCTTCGTCCAGCCGTTCGAACAGGTAGCGGAAGCAGTTGACGATGACCTGGTGGCCCACGATCAGCACGTTTTCCTTGCGGTATTCGCGGGTGATGGTGTCGAGCACGCTGCGCAGGCGCAGGATCACGTCGCACCAGCTTTCGCCGCCCGGCGGGCGGAAGTAGAACTTGCCCACGTGCTTGCGCTGGGCCGCCAGCTCGGGATGTCGTTCCGCAATGCCCAGCGGCGTCAGGCGGTCGGTGATGCCGAATTCCTTTTCGCGCAGGCGCTCATCGGCAACCGCGGCCACCAGTTCGTCGCGCCCCAGCTTCCGCATCACGACCTCGGCGGTGCTGACCGCGCGCAGATAGGGGGAATACAGCACGACCGTGGGGCGCTCTTCGGCCGGCAGCGCGCAGAACCATTGCGACAGGGCCTCGGCCTGGCGCATGCCCAGCTCGGACAGGGGCACGTCCACATCGCGCTCGGCGATATCGATCAGCAGTTCGGAGGCTGCTTCCGCCGCGTCACGCGCCACATTGCCGGCGCTTTGTCCGTGGCGGACCAGCCAGATTCGTTGGGGCCATTTCTGTTCCATCGTCCATCCATCCTGAACCTGATGGGGCACATGGTAGACGATTCACCAAAATGGGGGCGCGTCGCTAACGCGTAGCGTGCGCGCGGGCCTTACGCGGCCTGGCTCTCGCTATCGACGCGCAACTCGGCATCGCTGTTGAAGATTTCCATATTGGTCTCGCCCATCACGCGGCTGGTCAGCGTGCCGGCCGTGATGGCGCCGCTGACGTTGAGCGCGGTGCGGCCCATGTCGATCAGTGGTTCGATGGAAATCAGCAAGCCGGCCAGCGCCACCGGCAGGTTGAGCGAGGACAGCACGATCAGCGCCGCAAAGGTGGCGCCGCCGCCCACGCCGGCCACGCCCACCGAACCCAGCATCACGATCGCCAGCAGCGGCGCAATGAAGCTGGCGCTCCAGGGATCGATGCCGACGGTGGGCGCGATCATCACGGCCAGCATGGCCGGGTAAATGCCCGCGCAGCCGTTCTGGCCGATGGTGGCGCCAAACGATGCGCTGAAGTTGGCGATGCCTTCCGAGGTGCCCAGGCGGTAAGTCTGGGTGCGCACATTCATCGGAATGGCGCCGGCGCTGCTGCGCGAGGTGAAGGCGAAAGTCAGCACCGGCAGGATCTTCTTCGCGAAGCGCACGGGGTTCAGGCCCATGCCCGCCACGATGGCCAGGTGCACCAGGAACATCAGCAGCAGCGCCGAATACGAGGCGGCCACGAAGCCGATCAGGTTGAGGATGTCGCGATAGCTCGACGTTGCCACCACCTGCGCCATCAGCGCGAACACGCCATAGGGCGTCAGGCGCAGCACCAGGGTCACGATGCGCATCACGATGCTGTGCGCCACGTGCACGGCCGTGTCGAAGTAGGTGAAGTGTTCGGGCTTCTTGTCCGCGATGCCGATGGCGGCGATGCCGATGAAGACGGAGAAGATGACGACCGCGATGGTGGACGTCTTGCGCACGCCCGTCAGGTCCTGGAAGGGATTGGCGGGAATGAAGCTGAGCAGCATGCTGGGCAGGTTGATGGCCTTGGCGTCGGCCAGCTTGCCTTCCAGGTAGGCGCCGCGCGCCACTTCCGCCGCGTTGGAGGCGAGGCCGATCGCGCTCAGTCCGAACAGCTTGGCCATCGCGATGCCGATGGATGCGGCAATCACCGTCGTCACCATCAGCGTGCCGATGGTGAGGACGCTGATCTTGCCCAGCGAACTGGCGTTGCGCAGTTTGAGGATGGCGGACACGATCGACACCATGATGAGCGGCATGACGATCATCTGCAGCAGCTTCACATAGCCGCTGCCGACGATATCCAGGTAATCGCCGGTCAGCGTGACTTCCGCGCTGGCCGCGCCATAAGTGGCTTGCAAGCCTGCACCCAGTGCAAGGCCCAGTCCCAGCGCGGTAAACACGCGGACGGTAAAGGATGCGTGGCGTCGTTGCTGGGTGTACAGGAATCCAAGCAGGACCAGGGAAATGGCGAGGTTCAGGGCGACGGGCAGAGTCATTGGATTATGGGATGGGTGGCTTAAACTGGACAGATTCTAATGGAATCGGCGCGGCATTGCCGATCATCATGCGGGGAGGGGTGTATGGCTAGGCAAGCGATGAAGGTGGGAACCCGCCTGGGGCTGGGCTTCGGGGCCGTGCTGGTGCTGCTGATGGCGGTGTCCGGACTGGGAATATATTATATGCACCATATCAATGCGCGGCTGGAGCGCATCGTGCAGCTGAATGTCGCCAAGCTGGGGCTGGTGCAGGACATGTCCGAGGCCGTGCACGTCGTGGCGCGCGTCACGCGCACCGTCGTCATGCTGGACGATGTGCCCGCCATGCAGCGCGAGCTCCAGAAACTGACGGCCGCCCGCGCCAGCTATGACCAGGCCAGTGCCGAACTGAATCGCCTGCCCACCAGCGCGGACGGCCTGGCACTGCGCCAGCGCATCGATGCGGCGCGCGCGGCCGCCCGTCCGCTGACCGACAGGATGGTGGCGCTGGCGCTGCAGCACAAGGATGCGGAAGCGACGGCGCTGCTGATGTCCCAGGCCGGCCCGGCCACCCAGGCCTGGCAGGATGTGATGGACGAGGACACGGCCCTGATCAAGCGCCACAACGCCGAGGATGCCGCCGCGGCGGCCGAAGCCTACCGTTCGGCGCGCGCCCTGATGCTGACCCTGAGCGGGCTGGCGCTGCTGGCCGGCATTGCCGCCTCGACGCTGATCGCGCGCCGCCTGCTGCGCCAGTTGGGCGGGGAGCCGGACCACGCCGCTGAAATTGCGGGCCGCATTGCCTCCGGCGACCTGACGGTGGACGTGGCCACGCGCCACGGCGACAGCGTCAGCATGATGGCGGCCATGAAGACCATGCGCGACAGCCTGCTGGAAATCGTCTCCGAAGTGCGGCGCGGCACGGATACCATCGCCACTGCCACCTCCCAGATTGCCAGCGGCAACCTGGACCTGTCCTCGCGCACCGAGGAACAGGCCAGCGCGCTGGAAGAAACGGCCTCGTCGATGGAGGAGCTGACCAGCGTGGTGCGCGAGAACGACAGCCATGCGCGCCAGGCCAATGCGCTGGCGGCCGAAGCTTCGCGCGTGGCGCAGCAGGGCGGCGCCGTGGTGGGCGAAGTGGTGCAGACCATGGGCTCGATCAGCGACGCCTCGCGCAAGATCGTGGACATCATCGGCGTCATCGACGGCATTGCCTTCCAGACCAATATCCTCGCGCTGAACGCCGCCGTGGAAGCGGCGCGCGCCGGCGAGCAGGGGCGCGGCTTTGCCGTGGTGGCGGGCGAGGTGCGCACGCTGGCCCAGCGCTGCGCGGCGGCGGCGCGCGAGATCAAGGACCTGATCGGCGACTCGGTGCAGCAGGTCGATTCGGGCAGCCAGCTGGTGCACAAGGCCGGGCGCACGATGGACGAAGTGGTGACGGCGGTGCAGCGCGTGTCGGCCATGGTGGAACAGATTGCCGCGGCCGGGCGCGAGCAGAGCGAGGGGATCGAGCAGATCAACCGCGCCGTGTCCGAGATGGACAGCGTGACGCAGCAGAATGCCGCGCTGGTCGAGGAGGCGGCCGCGGCCGCCGAATCGCTGAAGGATCAGGCCGAGCGCCTGAGCGGCGTGGTCGGCGTGTTCAAGGTGGGCGAGGGCGGCGCTCAGTTGACGGCGAAGCGCACCGCCGTGATCAGCGCGCCGACGAAGCCGGCGGCGCTCAGCAGGGCGGCCGCGATCACATAGCCGGGCTTGAGCGCATCCACATCGCGCTCGTAGTCGCTGCGGCGGCGCAGGCCGATGAAGGACCAGGCGACGGCCAGCATGGTGGAGCCGAAGGAACGTTTCTCGGTTGTAGTGTTCATTTTGCAAATCCTTTCTCGTTACAGTCATTCTGCGCCGCTGCCGGCCGGAAAGACAGGCTCAGAACCGTGCGCATTCGACCGGATCAGATGTGGAGATTGGAGAGTTTATTCGGCCGGATTTGTCCTACAGTGAGTTGGTAGACCTGCCAGCGGAGATTTCGCCATGCAATACGAGGACAGCACCACCCTGCCGCAGCTGCGTGCGCGGTTGAGCGAACTGGACGAGGAAATGGCCCTGAACGAAGTGGCATTGAAAACCGCCGAGATGGCCGGCGGGCGCACGATGGCGCTGCAGGCGCGCAAGCAGCGCATCGCCGTCACGATTGCGGAGCTGCGCGCCCGCGAGCAGGCGGCCGGCGGCAGCCGGCCGGGCGGCGCCTGAGCGCGCCGCGCCGTTGCGGCGTCAGCGCAGCAGTTCCAGGATGTCGCGCATGCGCGGCAGGTTTTTCTGCAGGCCGGGGCGGCGTTCGGCCACCCATTTCAGGCGCAGCAGGTCGGCCGCGCTCAGTCCCACCAGGCTGGACGAGGCCAGTGCGGCGACCTGGGCATCCGGCATGTCTTCCAGCTCGGATCGCAGCACCGGATAATTCTGCAGCCGCATCAGTACTTCGTCCTCCAGTTCATCGTCGCACAGCGCGTCGCCGCAGGCCAGCAGCTGGTCGCCCTGGCTGCACAGCATTTCCATCTGCAGCACGCCGCTCTTGCCCTGGTAGGCCAGCTGGTGCGCCGTGACCGTCAATTCCTGGAACACGGCCAGCGCGCCATGCAGCAGCTGCGACAGCGCCAGTACATCGCCCGTCGCCGCCGTGAAGCGCTTCAGCTGCGGCAGGTGGTCGCCGGCTTCGCCCTGGGTGTGCAGGAAGCCGGGCAGGCCGGGGCGGTAGCCGAAGAACAGGTGGCGCCATTGCAGGTCCATTGCGCCACCGCCGATCGGCGTCTCTTCTTCATGGCCCGGTGACAGGGCGCGCAGCGAATCGCGCAGCGGTTCCAGCTGGCGCGACATGGCGGCAATGGCCAGCGCCAGTTCCCGCTGGCGTGCGGCGAACTGGCAGGCCGCGCGCTGGGTCCGCAGGTGCTGGACCAGTGCCGGCGGGACTTTTGCGCTGAAAGTCTCGTCGAAGTGATTCAGGTAGAGGCTGGCGCCCAGCGGATGCTGGGGCTGGGCCAGGCCGTATTCGGACAGCTTGAACTGGCGCCAGGCGCCGTCGCGCGTGTGGCTGGCGATCACGCGCGACCAGTCGCCGCGCGGCTCGTCCGCCCGCACGTGGACTTGCAGATCGTCATACAGGGCGCCGACAAACTGGCAGCAGGCCGATTCGCCGTCCGGCGTTTCGGAACGCAGAAGGGCTTGCACGTCATAGCGCTGCTTGTAGAAGAGATTGGCGCGCTGCATGATGCGCGGGCCGGCATCGGGATCGTGCGCCAGCTTGCGGTTGCGCGCCACGCGGCTGGCGGCAAGGTCCACGTGGTCGATCAGGTCCTGCCAGTGGCGCAGCATCACGCCGTGGCGCGGCATCGCTTCGGCGACCATCTGGTCATTGAGGACGACGGCGACATGCCTGAACCGGCTGCTGCCGCGGCGCTCGATCGCTTGCGCCAGCAGGCTGCCCCGTCCGCGCGCCCCCCGGCTGCTGAGCAGCAGGATATCGCCCGGCGCGACATGGTGATTGGAATCTGGCAATACCCCGTCCATGGAATCCTCCGTTCGAGTGCATGCATTGGGTAGTGTGCTCCCATTGGCTGAGCGCCGCAAGCGCGTCAGCTCAGGCGCTGGAATGGTTTGCTGGTTGCAGCCGCCGCCCACGCCGGGGCGCATTCGCCCGCACTTCAGGCACTTGCCGTTTCCGGTCGATCCGCCGGGCAGCGTAGGGCGGATCATTGATCCGCCGTGCGTGCTACGCCAGCATCAGCTGCGGATGATGCGATTGCGTCCCTGCCGCTTGGCCTGGTAAAGCGCGTCATCGGCGCGCTTGAGAACATCCTCGCCCGAAGTATCGCCCGCGGCAATTTCCGAAAGCCCCCCGCTGATAGTCGACTGGCAGCCGATCTCCCCCAGCGCGCATAGTGCTTCGGCAATGCGCACGCGCAGGCGTTCGGCGATCGGTTCGGCGTGGTCCCAGGCGGTGTGGGGCATCAGCACCACGAACTCGTCGCCGCCCAGCCGCGCCGGCGCATCGGTGGCGCGCAATTCGCGGCGGCACACGTCGGCCGTGGCGGAGATCACCTTGTCGCCGCACAGGTGGCCGTGTTCATCGTTGACGCGCTTGAAGTGGTCGATGTCGAAGATCAGCACCGAGGTCGGCGTGCCATAGCGGACAAAGGTTTCGTAATGCTCGGCCAGCACGTTCATCAGCTTGCGCCGATTGAGCAGCCCCGAAAGCGGATCGACCTCGCTCAGGGTGCGCAGCTTGCATTCAAGCTCGCTGCGCGCCGTGATATTGCTGGCGACCCAGAGCACCGCGTCCTCGCCCTGCACCGGGAATTGCAGCGGCTGCACGCGGCCTTCGAAGCGCAGGGTGTCGGTAGGGCCCTTGGTGTCCAGTCCCTTCACATCGCTGGCAGCCAGGTCGTATTCGATGACGTGCAGGCCGCCCGATGCGAGGGCAACGGCGATCTCGTTGACGAACCAGTCCGCCTTGGGCTTTTCCAGCACATCGTGGATGCGCTGGCCGATCAGGATGTCGCTGCGGTGGTAGTAGCGCACGTCCGCGCCGCCGAAGATGGCGATGTAGCGGCCGCTGCGTGTCAACACAAAGGCGGGATCCGGCAATGCGTCGAGGATGGCGTCCAGTTGCACGCCGGAGAAAATGTAATCGTCTCTCAACCCGTGTCCAATACTAATGCTCTGTCCTGCACAAAGTAGCAGAACTCTTTCCAAATGACAAAGGAATTTCTTGCAATTATTGATAGAGTACGTTGGGCAGCCACAAGCCGATGCCAGGGAATAAGTAAAGTAGCACCAGTGCTAACAACTGTATGCCCATGAAGGGCATCATGCCCAGGAAAATCTGGTTCAGGGTAACGTGCGGCGGCGCTACGCCTTTCAGGTAGAAAGCCGCCATCGCCACCGGCGGCGACAGGAAAGCCGTCTGCAGGTTCAGCGCCACCAGCAGGCCGAAGAACAGCGGATCCACGTTGAAGTGGGGCAGCAGCGGTATGAAGATCGGCATGAAGATGACGATGATCTCCGTCCATTCCAGCGGCCAGCCCAGCAGGAAAATGATGAACTGCGCAAGGATCATGAACTGCAGCGGCGTCAGGTCCATCGACAGCACCCATGCGTTGATCAGCTCCTGTCCACCCAGCAGGGCGAAGGCGGCGCTGAAGATGCTGGAGCCGACGAACAGCCAGCACACCATGGCCGTGGTCTTGGTGGCCAGGAAGGCGGACTCCTTCAGCATGGGGACGTTGAACCGGCGATAGGCCGCAGCCAGCAGCAGGCCGCCGAATGCGCCCAGGGCCGCCGCTTCGGTCGGCGTAGCGAGGCCGAAGACGATGCTGCCCAGCACGGCCAGGATCAGGATCGCCAGCGGGAACAGGGAGCTCAGCATCATCTTGAAGATTTCCAGCCGCGCGAAGTTGAACGTGGCGTAGAAGAGGGCGAGCGCGGCCACGACGACGGCCAGCGCAATCCAGAAGCCGCGCGGAGCGGGGCGGCGCTCGCCGTCCGCGGCAAGTTTGTCCGCCGGCGTGACCTTCGGCTCGGCTGCGGCTGCGGCTGCGCTTGCGGACGGTGGCGACGTGGCGGCCGTGCCGGATGCCGTCTCGGCTGGCGGTTCGGCCAGGGCGTCGGCCGGAGGCGGTTCGGCCAGGCCATCGGAGGAGGGAGGCTCGGCGAGGCCGCCGTCGCCGGAGGAGGTCGTATCCGCAGCGGAGCCGAATTCGATGGCGCCTGCGGCAGCATCCGATTGCACGGGCGCGGTGGACACGCGATAGCTGACGCCGAGGATCAGCGCCAGTGCCAGTGCCGGCAGCAAGGTCAGTCCCAGCTGGCGCAGCACCACGCCGCGCGGTGCGCTGGACGATCCGAGCGCCCCGACCAGTCCCGCCAGCGCGGCCCGGCGCGGCCCGATCTGCTGCGCCAGCGCCGGCATGTCGAGCGCGCGCTCGGCCTCCGGCAAGGGCGGCGCCAGCGAAGGCTTCAGCTTGGCCAGCACGATCACATAGCCGACATACAGCGCGGCCAGCATGATCCCCGGGAAGAACGCGCCCGCATACAGCTTGACCACCGACACGCCCGCCGTCGCGCCATACACGATCAGCAGCACCGAGGGCGGAATCAGGATGCCCAGGCAGCCGCCCGCCGTGATCGCGCCGGCCGCCAGCTGCGTGCTGTAGCCAGCCTTCAGCATCGACGGCAGCGCCAGAAGCCCCATCAGCGTCACCACCGCGCCGACAATGCCGGTCGCCGTCGCAAACACGGCGCAGGTGACGATGGTCGCCACGGCCAGCGCCCCCGGCACGCGCGCCATCGCAATGTGCAGGCTCTTGAACAGGCGCTCGATCAGGTTGGCCCGCTCCACCAGGTAGCCCATGAAGATGAACAGCGGAATGGAGATCAGCACATCGTTCGCCATCACCGAATAGGCGCGCTGCACCATCAGGTCCAGCGTCTGCTGCCAGGCGACGGTTGGATCGCGGCTGTGGAAGGCCAGCCACGCAAACAGCACGCCCATGCCCATCAGCGTGAAGGCCGTGGGAAAGCCCAGCATGATGGCCACCACGACGAGGGCCAGCATCAGCAAGCCCAGATGCCCGTTCGTCATTTCGCTGGGCGGCGGCATCAGCGCCAGTACCGCGACGACTACCGCCGCCAGCATGATCAGACCAAACCAGATTTCTTTTTTCATTGTGGTTCCTGGCGCACCATGGCCTTGAGTTTGTCCACGTCCACTTCCTCCACGTCCTCCTCGCGGCTGGGCCAGTCGCCCATGCGCAGGCAGATGATGCAGCGGACGATCTCCACCAGTCCCTGCAGGAGCAGCAGCACGCCGGCGCAGGGGATCACGATCTTGAAGGGATAGAGCGGCGGCCCGTTGGCGGTCAGCGTCGAATGCTCGTTGATCGCCACCGATTCGGCCGCGTAGGCGTAGCCCGCCCACACCAGCGCGATCACGCCCGGCAGGAAGAAGGCCAGGTAGAGCACCAGGTCGATGCCGGCCTGCAGCCGGGGAGGGAAGAAGCGGTACAGCACATCGCCCCGCACATGGCCGTTCTTGGCCAGCGTATAAGCGCCGCCCATCATGAAGGCGGTGCCATACATCATGATCATCAGGTCGAAGGACCAGGGATTCGGGTGGTTGAGCGCGTAGCGTGAGAACACTTCCCACGACACGAGCAGGGTCAGCCCGACGATCAGCCAGGAAAACGCCTGGCCGACCCACGTGCTGACCCCGTCCACAAAGCGCAAGAGCCTTTGCATGCGAAGCCTTTCAGGCGCGTGTCAGGACTGCTTGGCGGCGCGGCCGAAGTAATGGTTGTACGCCATGCGGCGGTTGTTGTTGGTGTCCATGTCCCACTTCATGGCCCGTTCGGCAAAGGCGCGCTGGGACTTTTCCACTTCCTTGAACAGGGGATTGTCCGCCCCCTTCTTGGCCACCACCTCGTCCCATACCTTGAGCTGCTCCTGCAGCAGGGTATCGGGCGTCTTGTAGAACTTCACGCCGTCCTTGGACTGCAGCTCGCGGTAATCCTTCGAGTAACGGTCGATCGCCTTCCAGGACATATCCGCCGACGAGGCTTCCACCGCATTGGCAATGATCGCCTTCAGCTTGGCCGGCAGGGCGTTGTACTTGGTCTTGTTGAAGGTGATCTCGAACTGCTCCGAGCTTTGGTGGAAGCTTTGCAGCATGCAGATCTTGGAAACGTCCGGGAAGCCGAGGATGCGGTCGGAAGTCGCGTTATTGAATTCGGCGCCGTCCAATAGTCCGCGGTCCATGGCTGGCACGATCTCGGCGCCGGGCAGGGCGTTCACGGCGGCGCCCATGGCGGTGAACAGGTCGATCGCCAGGCCGTTGGTGCGGAACTTCAGCCCTTTCAGGTCCTCCTTCTTCGTGATGGGCTTCTTGAACCAGCCAAGCGGCTGGGTGGGCATGGGGCCGGTGAGGAAGGAGACCACGTTGGCGCCGATCTGGTTGTACAGCTTCTCCAGCAGTTCCTTGCCGCCGCCGTATTTGTGCCAGGCCAGCACCATGTTAGCGTCCATGCCGAACACCGGGCCGGAAGTCCACAGCGCGATCGCGGCCTGCTTGCCGTAGTTATAGCCCATCACGCCATGGCCGCCATCCAGCGTGCCCTTGGACACGGCATCCAGCAGGCCGAAGGCCGGCACCACGGCGCCCGCCGGCAGCACTTCGATCTTCAGCTCGCCACCCGTCATGTCATTGATCTTGGCGGCGAAATCCTGGGCGTACTCATGGAAGATATCCTTGCTGGGCCAGGTGCTCTGGAAGCGGAAATTGGTGACGCCCTGGGCGCTGGCAATCGAGGGAAGTGCGAGGGCGGCGGCGGCGCCCGAAGTGGCTGCGGTGTTCAGGAACTTGCGGCGCGACTGCTTGAGCTTCTTCTCCATCGTCTACCCCTCCTTCATTATGATTGTTGGAAGTACTCGTGGCTGAATTGGCAACAGGCCAGATGCTAGGATGCGCCAACTGATGAATATGTCAAGCTGCGCCGCCGCAAAGTTCACAATTTGGGCGCAGCACCGTTGCTTTTTTTAAGCGGCTATACTCGCGCCATGACTGCACGCCACGACGACGACCCAGACGAGAAACTCCTTATCGATACCGGCCTCGCGGACCGGGGCATCAGCCTGGTCAAGATGGAAGGACGGGTGTTCCTGCGCATCTCCGGCGTGGTGGAAGCAGGCGGACGCGAAGTGCCGTTCTCGCTGGTGCCCGAACAGGGCGTGCTGGCGAAACCGTCCAAATGGCGCAAGCTGGACGAGGAGGGCCGCGCGGCGCTGCTGCGCGAGCGGGGCAACGAGAGGGCGGTGCGCGAGCTGCGCGCCAGCGTGGCGGCGTTCGTCTCCGAACTGACGGCGGCCAGCGAGGAATTCGGCTTCGATGCCGAGCCTTTCCTGAAATCGCTGGCCGAGGCCCAGAGTTCCGAGCCGGCCAGCCTGCTGTTCGACCGTATCCGCCAGCGCCTGGAACACGCCGCCGAACGCCAGCGCGAAGAGCGCCATGCCGAGCGCACCAAGCAAAGCATCAACCTGGCCGAGTATCCCGCTTCGTTCGAGGTGGCGCGCCGCCTGCCGCGCCGCTTCATCGCTCTGCTGGGGCCCACCAACTCGGGCAAGACGCACAAGGCCATCGAGGCGCTGGCGAAAGCGTCCAGCGGCATCTACCTGGCGCCCCTGCGCCTGCTGGCGCTGGAAAACTATGAGCGCCTGCAGGAACAGACGCATGGCGGCAAGCCGCTGAAGGTCAACCTGATTACGGGCGAGGAGCGGCGCCTGGAGGAGGGCGCGACCCACGTGGCCAGCACGGTTGAAATGCTCGATCCGCGCACGCCGGTGGAGGTGGCGGTGATCGACGAGATCCAGATGCTGTCCGACCCTGAGCGGGGCGCGGCATGGACGGCTGCCGTGTGCGGCGCGCCGGCGCGCACCGTCTACCTGGTCGGCGCTCCCGAGGCGAAGCGCGCCATCGAAGCGCTGGCGGACCGGCTCGAATGCCCGCTGGAAGTGCATATCCTGAAGCGCAAGGCGCCGCTGGCGATGGAGCCCTCGGCCGTGCGCAACCTGAAATCGCTGCGGCGCGGCGACGCGCTGATCGCTTTTTCCCGCCGCGATGTGCTGATGTGGCGTGATCTCGTGACGGAGCTGGGCATGAGCGTGGCCACCGTCTACGGCAACCTGTCGCCGGAAGTGCGGCGAGCCCAGGCCGCGCGCTTCCGCGATGGTTCGGCCGATATCGTGGTCGGCACCGATGCGATCGCAATGGGCCTGAACCTGCCGATCCAGCGCGTGGTGATGACGACCACCGTGAAATTCAACGGCTACGACGAAGAAGAGATTTCCGCCGCGCTGGCCAAGCAGATCGCGGGCCGCGCAGGACGCTATGGCATCCACGAGGAAGGCCATGTGGCGGGTTTCGACCATGAGTCGCACGAGGTAATGCGCGCGCTGCTGAAGGAAAAGCTGGCGCCCATTCCTTCCAGCGGCTTTTCGGTGGCGCCAACGCTGGAACACCTGCACCGTATTTCATCGGTGACCGGCGAAACGGCGCTGGCCAAGCTGCTGAAACGCTTCGTCCACAATATCGATGTGCCGGACGGCTTCTTCTTCCCCCGCATCACGGACGAGCAATCGAGCCGCGCCGAATGGCTGGATACGCTGCCGCTGTCGGTGGCGGAGAAGTTCACGATGTCGCTGGTGCCCGTTTCGACCAAGGTGCTGACCCTGCAGCACGCCTGGGAGCAGTGGTCGCTGGCCCTGTCGCGCAAGAAGGTCACGCAGCTGAAGCGCCAGCACGACGAGCTGTATTACCAGAGCCTGCAGGAGGTGGAGGACGCCTGCCGCATGTACTCGGCCTATGCCTGGCTGGGCTACCGCATCCCCGAATATTTCCCCGATATCGAAGTGGCGCAGGAATTGTCGCGCGAGGCTTCGGAGCGCGTCGACACGATCCTGCGCGAACAGAACGCCGCCGCGCGGCGCAAGCAGCCGAGGAAATTCCGCTAGTCCTGCGCTGCGTCCTGCCTGCGCCAGGCCAGGCGGCCATGGCAGGCTTCGTTGAGGCGGTGCGCCAGCGCGTCCGCCGCATCGGCCGGCACGCTGAATTCGATGTGCACTTCGTCGAGGTGCTCGACGCTGCCCAGCGTGGCGCCGGACGCTTCCAGCTCGCGCCGCACCGTGCCTTCCAGTGCGTACGGCACCGAGCAGGCCAGGGTGCGCTGCTTGATGATGGCGATCTTTTCCGCCGTGAGCAGTGCTTGCGCCACGCTGTCCGTATAGGCGCGCACCAGGCCGCCCGCGCCCAGCTTCACGCCGCCGAAGTAGCGCACCACGGTGGCAAGCACGCCTTCCAGGTCCTGGTGGCGCAGCACGTCCAGCATGGGACGGCCCGCCGTGCCGCTGGGTTCTCCGTCATCGACGGCGGCCGACTGGCCGCCCGCCAGCAGGGCCCAGCATACGTGGGCCGCGCCCGGATGTTCGGCGCGCAGTCCGGCCACCACCGCCTGGGCTCCCGCGCGGTCTGCCATCGGCTGGACGCAGGCGATGAAACGGCTTTTCTTGATCACCAGTTCATGGTGAACCGGCGCGGCAATGGTCTGGGGCATGGCGGACTTGCGTGTGAATCGAAGCCGCGATTGTAACCGTTCACTCGCCGCGCAGCAGCTTGCGGGTATGGGCGCGCGCTTCGCCGCGGCTCATGCCGCTTTGTTCGAGGTGGATCAGCCATTCCTCGAACAGCGCACGGCGCTGGTCGCCGGCGGTGCTGATATCGCGCCGGTTGGAGAAGAAGTCCATCAGCGTCGAGCCGCAGGCGCAGTTGCGGTAGACCTCGACGATCGTCAGGTCGTCGTCGTCCCGGCTCTGTTTCAAGCCTGTGGCGCGCGTCTGTTGCAGGAAGTCGTCCGCGGTCTGGTAGACCACGCCGCAGTTGCGGCAGCGCTTGGGGAAAGACGCTTCCACCAGCGCGCGCAGGTAGCGTGTATCGTCGCTCATGTCGTCACCAGCCGCGTACGCGCGCGGTAGCGGGCATACCAGAACAGGGGCAGGCTGAGCGCGCCCAGCGCCAGCGCCCACAGGAAGGATTCCTGGCCCACGCCATAAAAGCCCCAGATGGAGAACACGCAGGTGCCGCCGGCACCGGCCAGCAGACTGGCGCTGCGGCCCTTGACCAGGCCGCGCTTCCACAGCTTGACGAGGGCGAAGCCGCCCACGAGATAGAGCGGCAGGCTGGCGGCGGTGACCATCACGGTAAGGAAGGTGAAGGCGTCCGCCAGCGTGCGCGTGTAGCTCATGCCGACCATCGCGCTGGCCAGCACGCCCACCAGCACCAGTGCCCGCGCCGGAGCGCCGCGCCGGTTCTGCACCTGCAGCGCTTCGGGAAAAGTGCCGTGGGCGGCCAGTGAAGCCGTGACTTCGCCGGCCACCAGCGTCCAGCCGTTCAGGCATCCCATGCCGCTGACGACGATGAAGGCGGACAGCCATTGCCCCCAGCCTGCGCCCCAGTAGCGGTCGAACAGGGCGGCGAAAGGCGCCGTGGACTGCGCCAGTTCCTCGTGCGGCAGCAGGAGCAGGGGCGCGGCGGAGACGCACACATAGACCACGGCGATGATGGCCGTGCCGGCAATGGTGGCGCGCGGTATCGTGAGCTCCGGCTGCACGATCTTCCCGGCGGGGATGGTGGCGCACTCCACGCCCAGCACGGTGAACAGGGCGATCGTGCCGGCGGCCGCGGTGGCGTCCAGCGTCAGTGGCGCTGCGGCGAGATTGCCCGTCACCGGCTGCCCGCTTGCCATGGCGGCCGCGCCCAGCGCGATCACGGCAGCCATCGGCATCAGCTTCAGCGCCACGGAAACGAGCTGCACGCGGCCCGACGTGCGCGCCCCGCGCAGGTTGATCAGCACGAAGATCCACAACAGTGCCAGCGCGGTGGCCGAAGAGGGCACGCGCGCCAGCGGCGGGAAGAGGGCGGACAGGTAGCCGACCAGGCCAATCGCCAGCGCGGCATTGGTGACCCAGATCGACACCCAGTAGCACCACATCGTAAAGAAGGCAACGCCGTTGCCGAAGGCGCGCCGCGTGTAGCCGTATGGGCCGTCTTCCTCCGGCAGGCTGCGCGCGAGCCGGGCAAAGGTGTAGGCGACGAAAAGGCAGCCGGTGACCGTGGCGGCCCAGCCGGCAAAGGCATTGATGCCGAATGGCGCCAGCGACACCGGCAGCAGGAAAATGCCCATGCCGATCACGTTGCCGACAATGAGCGCGGTGCTCATCCAGAAACCGAGCGGCTTGTCGTTCTTAGCCATGGCGGGCGTAGGCCTTGCGCAGCAGGTTCTGGAAATGCCACACCCCGCTTTCGCGGCGCGGGTTCAGGCGGCCCGCTTCATAGGAGCCGGAAGCCAGGCCTTTTTGCACATGCTCGCAAATGAAAATGTCTTCTTCCTGGATGGCGTGGCTGAACTCCTGTTCGGCCGCCACGCGGCCCAGCGTTGCTTCATCCTGCGCGTAGTAGTAATCGAATTCGACGATGCAGCGCTCATGCCCATCCGGCAGCACGCGGTTGGTCTGCAGGCGGCCCGGCGTGATATTCAGCATGATGTTCGGATAGACGAAGTAGTAGAAGGCGTTGCCGTCGCCGTAGATGCCTGCGTTGTTGCGCAGCGGCGAGTGCTGCAGCGAATACCAGTCCTGCAGTTCGGTGTCGTAGGCGCGGTAGTCGAGTACCTTGGACAGGCCGGGGTGGACGAAGGGCAGGTGATAGCCTTCGAGGAAGTTGTCCACGTAGACCTTCCAGTTGCAGTTGATGCGGTAGGTATCGCGCCTGGCGAAGCGCATGGCGGCGAGGTCGATGGGGGCGATGCGCTCCACGATGCCGCCGTACACGCGCTCGAAAGGCGGCGCCGCATCGCTTGAGGCAACGAAGACCAGCCCTTGCCATTCGCGCACCCGGATTTCCGGCAGCCGCACGCTGCGCGGATCGAAGCCGGCCGCGTCCTGCATCTCGGTGGCGGCGCGCAGCCGGCCATCGAGCTCGTAGGTCCAGCCGTGGTATTTGCAGTGCAGCGCACGCGCGCCCTTGCCATTGCAGACCGCCAGCGGCCCGGCGCGGTGGCGGCACACATTGTGGAAGGCTTTCAGCTCACCGTCCGGCTGGCGCACGATCAGCACCGGCTGGCCGGCGATCTCCGTCGGCACATGGTCGCCCGGTTCGCGCAAATCATCCGCGTGCGCGGCCAGCTGCCAGCTCGCGCCGAAGACGCTGCGCCTTTCGACATCCAGCCACTGCGGGCTGCTGTAGAAACTCGCGTGCAGGGCGTGGGCATCCTCCAGCGCATCGGGGCGGCAGTGGTCCGGCGGCATGGCAGGCTCCTTCCGTGAGATTGAGTAACTCTCTCACGAAACGGGCCTGCACGCTGTTGCAAAAAAGTTACGCGGCGATCATGCGCGCCGCACGTTCGCCGATCATGATGGCCGGTGCATTGGTGTTGCCGGTGGTGATAGTCGGCATGACCGAAGCATCGGCGATGCGCAGGCGTTCCACGCCGCGCACCTGCAATTGAGGATTGACCACCGCGCGCTCGTTCAGTCCCATCGCACACGTGCCCACCGGATGCCAGTAACTCTGGCAATTGCGCCTGACGTAATCGGCGATGGCTTCCCTGCCGCGCGGCAGTTGGCCGGTGTCCCGTTTGCGGATCGGGGCAAAACCGCCGGCCATGCCGATGTCGCGCGCCCGTTCGGCGCCGTCCACCAGGGCATCCAGATCCGCCTGGGCCGTCAGGTAGCCCGGATCGATCAGCAGCGGGCCGCCCGGTTCGGCCGTCGCCAGTTTCAGCCTGCCGCGGCTTTGCGGTCGCACCAGTCCCACCAGCATCGAGTAGCCCTGGTTGCGCTGCAGCGAGGGATTCAGCGCGGCGGGAACGAAAATGGTCTGGATGTCGGGTACGAAGCCATTGCCATTGGTCCGGTAGAAGACATGGCTGTCGGTGCGGAAGCCGTTGTGGTTCAGGGGCTCGCGCACTTCGGCCACAAAGGCATTGAGCATCAGGTGGTCGTGCAGGTTTTCGCCGACGCCGGGCAGATCGGCGACCGGCTTGATGCCCAGCTTGCGCAGTTCGTCGGCGTTGCCGACGCCGGACTGCAGCAGCAGGCGCGGCGAATCCAGCGCACCGGAGGACAGGATGGTCTCTTCGTTTGCAACGATATCGCGCACATTGCCATCGATGCGCACGCGTACGCCGGTGCAGCGGGTGCCGGCAAACAGCAGTTTTTCGACCGTGGCGCCGGTGACCAGCGTGAAGTTCTCGCGCTGCAGGGCGGGCATCAGGTAGCCATGCGCGACACTGAAGCGCTTGTCGTCCTTGACGCTTAAGTCCATGAGCCCGGCGCCCTCGCGGATAGGACCATTCACATCGGCATGGACGGCATGCCCGGCCTGGCGGCAGGATTCGAAGAATGCCTGGTTCAAGGGATTGGCGCGCGACATCGAACCCACGTGCATCGGGCCCGATGTGCCGCGTCCGGCGCCGGTTTTGGCGCGCGTGCTGGTTTCGATGCTCTGGAAAACGGGCTTCACGCGGGCGTAGTCCCAGCCTTCATTGCCGGCATAGGCCCAGCCATCGAAGTCCGCCTGGTGCCCCCATACCCAGATCATCGCGTTGATGCTGCTGGAGCCGCCAACGACCTTGCCGCGCGGCCAGTCGAAGACGCGGTTGTTGGCCCTGGCCTGGGGCGTGGTCTGGTAACCCCAGTCCACGTCCTTGCCGCAGTTGGCGCCCCACGCGTGAGGGCTGGTCAGCGAGGCGCGCTCCGTGTCGGCGCCGCCCGCTTCGAGCAGCAATACTTTGCGGGCGCCTCCTTCGGCCAGGCGGGCGGCCACGGCGCAACCGGCAGAACCCGCGCCGACGACGATATAGTCATAGGCCGCAGCGATCTTGCGCTCGCCCGGCGCCGCAAATGCGAAATCGCTAACGGTGGCCTGGACACCCAGGGCCGCGGCCAGTTTCAGAAATCCGCGCCGGTCGATCTGGCCCAGGGCAGCCCGCCGTTCGAGATGTGACAACCAGCTTTCGTCTGCATTCCATGCATCGCTCGCCATACTTTGTCTCCATTTTTATGATTGGGTCCACAAAGTATTGCGATGGTTGTGTGACAGTGTCAAGTTAACTTTTGTGTCATTTTTCCTGGAGCGCCTTCTGGCGCATGGCAAGCAGGGCGCCCAGCCAGAGGGCGAGTGCCGAGACGACCAGCCCGCGCTCAAGGCCGCCGGGGCCGTCCGATATCCAGCCGACGACCAGCGGGCCGACGATCTGGCCGGCGGCGAAGATGATGGTAAAGGCGCCGATACCAGCCGGCCATTGCGCGGCGGGCAGGTTGTGGCGGACCAGCGCGGTGGTGGACGCCACCACCGACAGGAAAACGGCGCCAAACAGCACGCCGGACAAGAGCATGGCCGGCCAGGAAGCCGTCAGCGCCGGCAGGATCGTCGCGATGCCGAGCAGGCCATTCAGGATGGCCATCGGTCGCCCGTCATGGTGGCGGTCCAGCAGTCCGGACCACAGCCGCGCCGCGCCGACCACCGCGGCGCCCAGCAGGCTATAGAACAGCGTGATGGCCGGTCCGCCGGCGCCTTGCACGCGCAGCAGCGCAATCACGAACGTCATGTAGCCGATATAGCCGACGCCGAACATCAGATAACCTGCCAGCGCAAAGGCCAGCGGACGGGGATGAAAGCGCGGCGCGTGAGCGTCCGCCGGCGCCGCGGCAGCCTGGCCGGAATCCAGCGTCCGCGCGGGCCAGGCCAGCACGGTCGCCGCCAGCACGCACACGATGGCCAGCGCCCACCAGGCCCATGTCCATCCGTGCGGCGCAGCGCCGGCCAGGCGCAGCACCAGCGGCGCCAGCAGGGCGGAAGCCACGATGCCCAGGCCGGAGCCGCCGTAGTAAAGGCCAATCAGCAAGCCGCTGCGCCTCGGGTGTTGCGCCCCCAGACGCGCGGCCAGCAGGCCGCCACCGATGAAAGCCAGCGCACTGGCGACGCCGGCCAGCACGCGCAGCGCAAACCACGGCGTGACGCTGACGAAGCAGCCGCTCAGTCCCAGGAACACGCAGGCCGCAACGGCGCCGGCCATCATCACCCGGGCCGGCGCATAGCGGCGCATCAGCGCAGGCGTTATCAGGGCGCCGAGCAGGTAGCCTATGGCATTGGCCGTGTTCATGGCCCCCGCCAGCGCGTAGGACCAGCCCAGGTCCGTACGCATCACCGGCAGCAGCAGGCCGTAGGCGAAACGGGCAAGGCCAAGCGAAATGGCGGCGCCCATGGAGAGCGCCAGTGCGAGAAAGGTGATGCGCAGCTCGGTTGGGGCCTGATGATTGCTCATCAGTCTATTCTAATGCCCCTGCGCTCCCTGCCCATCGCCGGAAAACTTGCATTAGCGGCATTAATCTCACAATTTGTCACCGTTTTTATGGGCGGATCCGGGCCTTGCCGGCGCCATCGAAGGCCTAAGTCGGCTATCATGGCGCCCTTTCAATGGTTAAACTAGCACGTTGCTAGGAATCACTAGGAATGACGGCAGCAAACAAGGTCCAGCCGCAGTTTGGCTTAATCAATGTGTTAAAAGCGGGCGCGGCGCAGTTGATCGTGCTGCATCACCTCGCCTTTTACGGACCGATGTCTGACCATGTGCGTGCCATCCTGCCGGAGCTGATCGACTGGCTGGCCGGCAGCGCGCGCATTGCCGTGCAGGTTTTCCTCGTGGTGGGTGGCTTCCTGGCCGCCAAGTCGCTGTCGCCGGAAGGCTATCCCGGCCTCGCGAACCCGCTGGGCGCCATCGGACGCCGCTACGCCAAGCTGGCGCCGCCCTTCATGTTCGCTACGCTCTTTGGCGTTATTGCCTCGGCCTGGGCCGGGGCATTGATGGCGCATGGCTCCATTTCCGCCCCGGCGACCTGGGGCCAGCTGAGCGCGCACGCCTTGCTGCTGCATGGCGTGCTCGGTTATCCATCGATTTCCGCCGGCGCCTGGTATGTGGCGATCGATTTCCAGCTGTATGCGCTGGTGGTGGTGCTGCTGTGGCTGGCGGGCAAGGTGGCCGGACAAAGCCAGCTGCGCTGGCTGGTGCCGTTCTGGATCGCGGTCGGCGTAACGCTGTCCCTGCTGCACTTCAACCTGGATCCGGAGTGGGACAACTGGGCGCCGTACTTCCTGGGCAGCTATGGCCTGGGCCTGATGGCCTGGTGGGCGAGCGATCCGAAGCGCAAACCGGGCGCGGTCGCGCTGCTGCTGGTCATGGTGCTGCTGCCGACGCTGACCGGCCTGCTGCTGGAATTCCGCAGCCGCATCGCGCTGGCGCTGGCGGTTGCCTGCGCGCTGCTGCTGTTCGGTCGTGCCCGCACCAGTGCGCAGGGCAGCGTGTGGTCGGCCATCAATGGCCTGGCGAAGATTTCCTACGCAGTCTTCCTGATCCACTTCCCCGTCTGCCTGCTGGTCAATGCGCTGTTTACGCGCTTCGTGCCGGCCGTGCCGGAACTGCAGGCGGGCGGCATGCTGCTGGCTTGGGGGGCAAGCCTTGCGGCCGGCGCCGCCTTCTACCGCTGGGTGGAAGCGCCGCTCGGCCGCGTCTTCGACTTCGCCGGCAGCCAGCCAGCGGTGCGTCCCACTTCCGCCTGAGGCTTACAGCACCTTCAGCAGGGCCTTGGCCTGGTCGGCCTCGGGGAAGGGCTTCTTGTCCGCGAACAGCTTCTCCAGCTCCTTGCGCGCGCCGGCCTTGTCGCCGGACTTCTGCATCGCGATCGCCATGTGATAGCGGATATCCTTCGCTTCCGGCGCCATGCTCGCAGCCTTCTGCAGCATCGGCAGGCCGCGCTTCAGGTCGCCTTGCTCGACCAGCATCCAGCCCAGGGTGTCCATGATGACCGGATTATTCGGCGCAACCTTGGCCGCATGTTCGGCCGTTTCCAGCGCGCGCGGGTCCTTGTCCTGCTGATAGACCCAGGCCAGATTGTTCAGCGCGACCTGGTTGTCCGGCCGTAGCTTCAGCACTGTGCGCAGCGCTTCCGCGGCCGGCTTGTACTGCTTGTCGTTGGTGTACTGCTGCGACTGATAGAGGGGAATCATGGCGTCGTTCGGATTGGCCTGGCGCCACTGGGCAAGGCGGGCTTCCGCATCCTTCCATTTGCCGGCCAGCTTCATCGCGTCCGCAATCCGGATCAGCGAATCGGGCGTCTTGTTCAGCGCATAAGCCTTCTCATAGGCCGGGATCGCATTGGCCGCCTGGTTCTGCCGCATGAACAGATCGCCTTCCAGCACATAGCCGACCGGCGAGTTGCCGGCCTTCTTCTGCAGGTCGCGCACCATATTCAATGCTTCCCCCCACTTCTGCTGGCGCATGGCGATTTCGATCAGCCCCGTACGCGCGGACAAGGATCCAGGCTGAACAGCCTCTGCGCGTTTCAGGTCTTCGGTGGCCGCCGCATAGTTTTTTGCCGCGACGTGCGCCCCAGCCAGACGCAGGTGTGAAATCGGCGACCGGGGGTTAAGGCTGGCGAGCTTGCCATAGGACTCGAGGGCGCCGGCATTGTCATTGTTCGCCATCTGCGCCAGGCCGAGCGCGTCGAGCAGCTCGGGGTTGGATGGGTTGGAAGTGGCGAACTTGCGCAACAGCGTCAAGGCTTTCTGATTCTCCTTGATCGCCAAATAGTGATAGCCCAGCTTGATGGCAGGCGGCAGCGCTTGCGGATTGTCCGAGCTTGCCCTTTCCAGCCAATGGGTTGCCATCGCTGCATTGCCTTGTTCTGCCTCGATATCAGAGATGCCCCACATAGCGCCAAAGTGGCCCTTGTTTTTTGCGAGGAAATCTTCGTAGCGCTTCTTGGCGTTGTCGAGCTTACCTTCGGCTTTGTCCATGCCCGTCAGATTGATGACTGGCACAAAATAGTCGGGGCGCGCAGCCAGGGATTTTTCAAAGCTCGCGCGGGCGTTTGCCTTGTCTCCGCGGGCGGCATAGATGCCACCCTTGAGGTTCCAGATTTCAACGTTATTGGGTTGTTCCTTCTCCAGCTTCTCGACGGCTGCCATGGCCTTGTCATAGTGCTTGAGCTCCATTTCCGTCTTCACCAGCTGGAAGGCCGCATTGGACGATTTTGGGTTGAGCTTGAGCGCCGTTTCAAGTTCTGCGATAGCGCCGGCGCCGTCACCCATGCCAAGTTTGCTGACTGCCAGTGAGGTGTGCAGGTCTGAATTGTTGGGGGCGAATTCGCTGGCCTTTGCAAAAATCTTCGCAGCATTCTTGAAGTCGCGGCCCTTCAGCAAGGCTTCGCCGGCCAACTCCATCGATTGCGCGTCATTGCTGCCGGACTTCAGTATCGGACTGAGGACGGCAAGCGCTTCCGCCGGCCGCTCATTCTTCAGCATTGCTTTTGCGAGGAGCTTGCGGGCGCCGGCATGCTCAGGGAAATTGTCCACATACTTCTTCAGATGCTGCTCGGCCGCTTCCGTGCCCCCCAGGTTCAGCTCGACCATGCCGGCGAGCAGCGATGACGGCAAGTGGTCCGGCGCCACGGACAGCACTTTTTGCACCGACTCCCGGGCCGCCGGGTAATTGCCGAGCGCCAGGTCCAGCCGAGCTTGGGTGAAGACAACCTGTACCGTGTCCGGTGCGATTTTGCGCGCGGCGGCGATATCGGCTCTGGCGGCATCATATTTCTTCACTTCCATTTCATCCTCAGCGCGCTCGAGGTATGGGCCGGGAGCTGCTGTGTCGAGCGAGATTGCCTGCGTAAACGCGGCAATGGCATCGTCAAATTTCCGCTGGTAGCGGTATAGGACGCCCTGATAAACCCAGGCTGCAGGGTCCTTGGGATTCGCCTTGATCGCTTGCGCGGTCAATTCATGGGCTTTTTCCAGATCCTTGTCGTATGCCGAGATCCGGGCCAGCCCGAGCAGGGCGTTCGCGTAGCCGGGGTCCGCGGCCAGCGCCTGCTTATAGGATGCCCTCGCGTTCTCGAATTGTTGAAGTGAATAAAACGCGTCGCCACGAATAGTGCGCAGGCGTGGACCGGCCTTCTCCACGCCTGCCGCGCTCTCGTCCAGCGCCTTCTGCGCCTGCCCCTGCAGTAGCAGGGCCTGGGCCAGATCGGGGAGGGCGCGAGTAAGGTCCTTGCTAAGTGCGATCGCCTTCCTTATTTCTTTCTCGGCGGTGGCGCCATCCCCCATCTTGTTATGCAGGGTCGCCAGATGGAACCTGATCTCGGCGTTTTCCGGGCTCTTGATTGCCGCGTTCTTCAACTGGATCAAGGCGGACTTGTCATCGCCCTTTTGTTCGAACTGTTTTGCTTCGGCTAATAGAGATTCGCCTGTCTGGCTGCCGCATCCGGCCAATCCGGTCGCGAGCAACTGGCAAGTTACAACTACGGTGGCGCTGACGGCCAGTTTGCTGATGCGACGCGACATATGATTCCCTCGGGCGTGAATTGCTGACATGACTACTTGGTTTTTAGATAATACCCGATGAAACCGGATAAGTGGCCGCGTGTTGCATATTTGGTTCGCTGCGGCGGGAGATGGGAGAAGGTGGTGCGGGAGAATAAAAAAGTAGCCCCGCGGGGCTACTTTTTCTGGAGATACGCCAATTCAGGCCTTGCGGCGACGGGCGGTCAACGCCAGGCCAGCCAGGCCCAGGCCGAGCAGGCCGACGCTGCCAGGTTCCGGAACGACGTTGGTGGTGGCGTCGGTGGCCGTCATGGCCAGGGTCAGGGTGTAGCGGCCGACGTTCATGACATTGGTCACGGCGTGGAATGCTTGCAGGCCGAGCGCATTGTCGGAGAAGTTCAGATCGCCGCCACCGGTGACGGCAACGTCATTGGTGACCGAGAGGTTCAGGTTGACCGAGTCGGCAATTTCCGTGCCGCCGATCAGGCCGGTCACGCCGTCGAGCTTGCCGTTTGGCTGCCAGCCGAAGACGATATCGCCCAGGCCGATTTCCACACCTGCGGCGTTGCTGCCGCAGCTACTAATGGCGCAGGAGATGGTCAACGAAGCGCTGAGCGTACCTTGCGCGATCTTGCCGCTGTCAGGCGTCAGGAAAGTGCGGATCAGCGGGTCGGCCAGGAACGAGAAATCGATCGTGCCGCCAGTGCCAGTCACGTCCAGCGTCGCACGGAAGCCGGTTGCCGACGAGTTGGTGGCGCTGCCGGCGGCATTGCCGGAAGTGGCCATATTGCTTTCGGCAATAGCCTGGGCATTAAACGTATTCGGCGTGACATGGGTAATCAGTGCGTCTGCATACGAATAATTGGTTGGCTTAATGCCGACCGGGGTGATGCCCGTAGCGGTAAACTGGCTGTTGTTCGTCACCGTAGGGGTGCCGAGAGCCGCGACCTGCGCGTCGCTGTTGCCTGCGACGCCAGGACCGCCAACATTCGCACCGTTCAGCGCTGCGGTAGCGCCGGAGGTGTCGGTCGAAGCACCAAAAATGATTGCATTGTTAGGGCTCTGGTTGACAGCAAAGTTTTGGATATTGTTGGAAGCCAGGGCATAGGCACCGGCATGTACGCTACCTGAAGCCGCGCTCATCAGGACAGCGGAGGCCATAAGGGCCAGTTTCATTTTGGAAGTTTTCAATTTCGTTTCTTTTTAGTGAGGTTGAGGAAGTGACAAATCTCGCCGCGGCGCGGATGGCGGCGAAACGCGAAAAAGGGCAGCCCCCCCGAAGGAGGGCTACCCTTGATACTCTAAAGTGCCCAGCCTGAATCAAGCTTTGCGACGACGAGCAGTCAGTGCCAGGCCAGCCAGGCCCAGGCCCAGCAAGCCGATCGTGCCTGGCTCAGGAACGACCTTGGTGGTGGCATCCGTCGTGGTCATGGCCAGGGTCAGGGTGTATTGGCCCACGTTCAGCAGATTGGTTGCTGCGTGGAAGAACTGCAGGCCAGGGCCGTCCGAGAAGTTCAGCGGGCCACCGCCAGTGACGGTAACGTCGTTGGTAACGGACAGGTTCAGGTTTTCAGGATCAACCTCGCCGTTGCCGCCGATAGCGCCGGTGAAGCCGTCGGCCTTACCGTTTGGCTGCCAGCCGAACACAACGTCACCCAGGCCAATGCCGGGGCCGCAGCTAGCAATCGCGCAAGAAATGGTCAGGGAAGCGCTCATGGTGCCCTGTGCCAGCTTGCCGCTGTCCGGTTGCAGGAAGGTCCTGATCAGCGGGTCAGCAAAGAATGAGAAGTCAAGCGCACCGCCGCCTGGGCCGACGATCACATCGACCCTGAAGGCGCTGGCCGATGAGTTGGTCGAAGTGCCGGCGGCATTGCCGGTGGTCTGCAGGTGGCTTTCGGCGATCGTCTGCGCGTGGAAGACGTTTGCTGCCGGGGTGTTCGGGAAGTGCGTGATCAGCGCATCGGCGTACGAATAGTTCGTGATGGTCGGGCCGATAGGAGTGTTCACGTTGCCAACGAATTGGCTGTTGTTGGTCACGACCGGGGTGCCCAGAGTGGCAACCGGTGCATCGGAGCCGATGGAGCCTGGGCCGCCGACATTCACACCATTCAGCGCGGCGGACGCACCCGAAGTGTCCGTCTGGTTGAGGAAGGTGATGTTGGTGCCTGGGCCGGCGCCATTAACGGTGAAGTTTTGAATATTCAAGGACGACAAGGCATACGCGCCTGCGTGTGCGCTACCCGCTGCCGCGCACATCAGGATGGCGGATGCCAACGTGGCCAGTTTGAATTTGGATGGTTTCATTTTCGATTCCTGGTTGGTTATGCGTTGGGGAAGTCTTTGAAAACGACCTCGTTACCAATAAAGCAATCCGCATGCCAGGAACGCGTGGTGCAGTTAAATCAATGGCTTAGAAACGGGTGTGTATTCTTTCCACTTTAACCACAGCCGGATTGTAAAAATATCCGACATTTATGTGATCCAAGAGATGTTGCTAGAGGAAATAGGGACTCGCGGCGACGCGGTCATTAAGGCCCTGTCGCAACTTGTGCGGGCACAGGTTCGGCGGGCGAGGAAGAAGCCTTGGACAGCAAGCGTGCCGGCGATCCTCCCCAGGTTTCGCCTGCCTTGATTTGCGTGCCCTTGGTCACCACGGAATTGGCCGCGACGATGGCATTGCTGCCGATGGTCACGCCGGCCAGCACCACGGAATGTGCGCCAATGGTCACGTTGTCGCCGATCACGATAGGGAAGTGCGCCAGTGCTGTCCCTTCGATTGCATGCGGCGTTAGCAAGGCGGATTCGCCCACCAGCGAGTTAGCGCCAATGGTGACGAACATTGGATCGTTGATGATGCCGGCGCTGAAGGTATTGGGGCCGAGCCGGGCGCCCAGCGCCAGATAGACCAGGCGCATCAGCGGAATGGGGATAGCCCTGCTGCGAACCAGTGTGTTCAGCAGAAGCAGGAAGAACAGCACGTACACCTGGTAGCGAAACTCCTGGCTGCTACCCTCGGGAATTGCACCTTCGTGCAGTGGGGCGATGCTCAGGAACAGCCTGTACACGACAATCGCGAAAAGGTAGACACCCAGGACGAAAATGACGCTGGCCACAATGCTGCGAAATTCGCCAAGGATGGACAGGTAGCGCCAGGCGCACCATGCCGTTGCCAGCGCAAGCGCGAACACAGCCGTCAACAGTGCGGCGAATGTCGCTATCGCAGTTCCTCGCATCACCCGCATCGTGCCTCCTCCGGTATTGTCCTGAAGGCATTGTACGCATGAACCATCCGGAAAACAAAAAAGCCAACCGCGAACGGTTGGCTTTCTTGATGAATCTTGGTAGGCCGTGCGGGATTCGAACCTGCGACCAACGGATTAAAAGTCCGCTGCTCTACCAGCTGAGCTAACGACCCAAGGTACAACTTTTTCTGCTTTCGAATGGTAGGCCGTGCGGGATTCGAACCTGCGACCAACGGATTAAAAGTCCGCTGCTCTACCAGCTGAGCTAACGACCCGTCGAAAGAAGAAGCAGGATTATAGGCCCCTCATCTGTTCTTGTCAAATGCTTCTGAGCATTAAAACCCAACTGCGGGGTCAGACCCGAAGGGTCAGACCCTGGGATTTATTTGCCTTTCAGACGGTCGCGGGCGGTGGCGGCGGCCTGCGAGTCGGGGTAGCTCTTGATCAGTTCCTGCAGCGTTTTCTTGGCGTTGTTGACGGCCTTCAGCTCGGTCTGGCAGCTGGCGATGTTGAGCATCGCTTCCGGCGCGCGCGGGCTGTCCGGATAGTTCTTCACGACCTGCTGCTGCGCCACGATGGCGGCCTTGCAGTCGCGCTGGGCGTAGTAGGCGTTACCCAGCCAGTACTGGGCGTTGGCGGCGTAGCTGGACGCCGGGTAGCGCTTCACGAAGTCGCTCAGCAGGCTGGCGGCGCCTTTGTAGTCGCCATCCTTGAACTGCTGCATGCCGGTGTCGTAAGCCTTCTGCTCGGCCAGGTCGACCGACGCGGTCTTGCCGTCGATGGTGACTTCGCGCGGCTCCAGCTTGCGCAGGCGCGCATCGAGGTCGGAGTAGAAGTCCTTTTCGCGCTTGGCGGCGGTATCGATCGAATGCGCCAGCAATTCCACCTGGCCGCGCAGACGGTTGATTTCTTCCATCAGGTTCTGCTGCTGCGCGATCAGGTCCAGCGTAGCGCTCTTGTCGGTCTTGGTGTCGATCAGGTTCTTCAGGTCGCCTTCCATCTTGGTCACCCGGGTGCGCATGTCGATGATGGCGCGGCGCGCTTCATCGTCGTCGAACAGGCCGGCGGAGGCGGTCAGGGGCAGGGCGGCAAAGGCGGCCAGCACAAAGGCTGTCTTGGCGAATTTGATCATGGTTGGACGCTTTCAGTGCTCAATAAAAAAACGGGGCAGGGCGCAGTATAAACTGCGCGCCACCCCGTGTGCGTGTCTTACAAGAAGGATTACTTGTACACGATGTCAGCACGGCGGTTCTGTGCCCATGCTTCTTCGTTGTGGCCTTCAGCTTTCGGCTTCTCTTTGCCCAGGGATACGGCTTCCATGCGGGACTCTGGCACGCCCAGGGCAGCCATCGACTTGCGCACGGCTTCAGCGCGCTTCTGGCCCAGGGCCAGGTTGTACTCGGCGCCGCCGCGCTCGTCGGTGTTACCCTGGATCAGGATCTGGCGCTGGTTCTTGGCCAGGTAAGCGGCGTGGTTCTGCACCACTGGCTGACCATCGGCACGCACCACGTAGCTGTCGAAGTCGAAGTACACGGAACGGTTGGCCAGAACGCCTTTCGGATCGTCCAGCGGGTCGATCGACTTGGTTTCCACCGGTGCCACGGCACGGGTGTCAGCTGCCGGAGGGGTAGCCGGCTTGGATTCCACCACCGGTGCTGGCTCTTTCACAGGCACGGAGGTCGAGCAAGCGGACAGCAGGGCCGCACTGGCGATGAGGAAGGCTACACTTTTTACGTTTTGCATTTTGCTTCTCCTGGTCGTTGATAAGTTTACTGCTTCACTTCATGAAAGGACCCCAGGTGGGTTCCTTGATATTGCCCGCCTGAATAGTCAAGCGTTGCTTTACTCGGCCGTCTACCGACACTACAGCCAGCGACTTGCGTCGTCCCGTTTCCGTCGCGTACAGCAGGTACTGGCCATTCGGCGCGAAACTCGGCGATTCGTCGCTGGTCGTATCGGACAGGCGCAGTTCCTGACGGGTTTCCAGGTTCAGCACATAGAGCTGGAAATTGCCGTCGCGGCGGGAAATGTAAGCCAGCGTCTTGCCATCGGCGGAGATGCGCGGGCTGATATTATAGGGGCCACCGAAAGTAACGCGCTGGGCCTCACCGCCGTTTACACTCATGCGGTAAATTTGTGGGCCGCCGCTGCGGTCGCTGGTGAAGTAGATGTACAGGCCGTCGGCCGAGAACTGCGGCTCGGTGTCGATGCCGTTGCTGTTGGAGACGCGGCGCAGGCCGCTGCCGTCGGCATTGGCGATGTAGATCTGGGTATTGCCCGTCTTGGACAATGCTACCGCTACCTTGCTGCCGTCCGGCGACCAGGCCGGCGCCGAGTTGCTGCCCTTTTCGTTGGCGATCACGGTGCGCTGGCGGGTCATCAGGTTTTGCACATAGACCACCGGCTTCTTCTGTTCGAAGGAGACGTAAGCGACCTTGGTGCCATCCGGCGACCAGGAAGGGGAGATGATCGGTTCGTTCGAGCTCAGGGCCAGCTGCACGCCTTCGCCGTCCGCGTCCGCCACTTCCAGGCGATAGCTGCGGCCTTGCTGCGTGACGTAGGCGATGCGGGTGGAGAAGGCGCCCTTGATGCCGGTCAGCTTCTCATAAATGTCGTCGGCGATGCGGTGCGCGGCCAGGCGGCCGTACTGCGGCGGCGCCTGCTGGTCCAGCTGCGACAGCTTGGACGACTGGATGGTCGACATCAGCTTGTAGCGCACATCGAAGGAACCATTGCCGGCCGGCGTCACGGTGCCGATCACCACGGCGTCGGCGCCGCGCGACTTCCAGGCGCCGTAGTCGATGGTGTTCATGTCGGTGATGGTGCCGGCATCGATGATCTTGAAGGCGCCGCTGCGCTGCAGGTCGGACTTGATGATCTCGGAGATCTGGGCCGGCGCCTGGCCTTCGTTGACGAAGGTCGCCACGGCGACCGGGATCTGGTTGCTGCCCACGCCGGTAATTTCGACGCGCAGCTGGGCCTGGGCGGACACGCTCAGCGCCGCGCCGGCTACTACGAACAGGTATTTAATTTTATTCATCAGGGCAAATCCTTCAGGTTGAACACGATATCCAGTTCCCGCTCCACCGTCCCATCCTTCTTCTTGGGCAGGGGCGAAGACTTGTTGATCGCATTTTCCACCGCGGCGTCATAGGACGGCACACCGCTGCTCTTGATCTTGCGGACCGAAATCACCTCCCCGGTCGGCAGTTGGGTGATGCGGAAGACACCTTCCACGTCCTGCTTGCCGCCCGTGTAGGAGACATTGCTCTGGATCTTGGCCTTGAGCGCCGCCACATAGCCGTTGTCGATGCGCGGCGCAGTGGACTTGGCCGCCGTGCCGCTGGATGTGCCCGCCGCCGAACCCATGATGCGTTTCATCTCGGCTTCGCGCGCCTTGGCCAGCTTGTCGGCTTCCTTCTTCTCGGCCAGTTTCTTCGCTTTGTCCGCTTCTTCCTTCTCTTTCTTCTTCTGCTCGGCGAGCTTGCGTTCCTGCTCCTCTTCGAGCTTGCGCTTCTTCTCTTCTTCCTTGCGCTTCTCTTCGGCCAGGCGCTCCTTCTCCAGCTTTTCCTTTTCCTTCTTGCGCTGCAGGGCGATGTCCGGCTCCTGCGGCTTCGGCTGCGCCACTTCAGGCGGTGGCGGCGGCGGAGGCGGCACTTCCTTTACCGGTTCCGGCTCGGGCTGCGGTTCGGGCTCCGGCGGCGGAGGCGGCGCGGCCTGCTGGGTGGTCATGTCCCACACTTCCGCTTCCACGCCAACCGGCTCCGAGCTTTGCCAGCGGATGCCGCCCCACAGGAACACGAACAGCAGCACGTGCATGCCGATCGCCAGCGAGAGCGAGCGGAAGCCGTCGTGCCGCTTGGGCACGCGGTATGGTGAACCTACGCTCGCTGCTGCATTCATTGCCATATCTGCTTACTTCGTTGCCAGGCCGACGCGGCTGATACCCATCTTCTTCGCTTCCGAAATCAGCTGGATCACGTCGTCGTACTTGCTTTCCTTGTCACCGGCGATCAGCACCGGATAGTCCGGGTTGGCGTCGTGGATCTGGCGCAGCTTGCGCACCAGGGCATCGCGGTTCGGTTCCGTCTCCGGCGCTTCCGCGTTCTTGCCTGCGATGCCGATGGACAGCGCGCCATTCGGCTTCACCGTCACCTGGATGTACGAATCGGGTGGGCGCACCGCCTTCTCGGCGTGCGGCAGGTCGATCGTGCTCGGATTGTTCGAGCTCGGGATCACCATGAAGATAATCAGCAGGCAGAGCATCACGTCGATATACGGCACGACGTTGATCTCCGACTTGAACTTGCGGCGGCGGCCGCCGCGCATGCTGCTGGAGAGTGAGGAGGCCATGGCTGTCGGTCCGCCTTATCGCGACTGGCGCTGCAGGATGTTCGAGAACTCTTCGACGAAGCTCTCGAAGCGGATGGCCAGGCGGTCGATGTCGTGCGAGAAGCGGTTGTAGGCCACCACCGCAGGGATCGCCGCGAACAGGCCGATCGCGGTGGCGATCAGCGCTTCCGCAATGCCGGGCGCCACGGCCGACAGCGTGGCCTGCTGCACATTGGCCAGGCCGCGGAAGGCGTTCATGATGCCCCATACGGTGCCGAGCAGGCCGATGTACGGGGACACGGAACCGACCGAAGCCAGGAAGGCCAGGTGGGCTTCCAGCGCATCCATCTCGCGCTGGAAGGCTGCGCGCATGGCGCGGCGGGCGCCGTCCAGGATGGCGCCCAGGTCCAGCACTTCGCGGCTGGTGGCGTAAGCCTGCTTGCCCTTGATGAATTCACCCATGCCGGCTTCGAAGATACGGGCCAGCGCGCCGCTGTTGGCGCGGTTGCTGCCTGCGCTCTGGTGCAGGGCGTGCAGGTTGCCGCCAGCCCAGAAGGTCTTTTCGAACTCGATGGTCTGCTTGCGCGCGGCGCGCACGTCGAACAGCTTTTTGAAGATATAGGTCCAGCTGACGAGGGAAATGCCGAGCAGCAGCGCCATGATCAGCTGAACGATCAGGTGCGCGTGGGTGATGAGGGCGATGAAGGAGAGGTCTTGAGTGACGTTCATTATTTCACTATCTGGTTTCAGGGGCGCATGCGGGCGGCTACGGCATCAGGCACGGCGCGCGGACGCAAGGCGGAATCCACGCAGCCGACTTTTACATGGGCCGTATTGAGCAGGCGGTCGCCGCACCATGCTTCCTGCACGAACTGGATCGAGGCGCGGCCCAGCTTTTCGATTCTTAATGTCAATTTTAGTACATCGTCCAGCTTTGCCGGCGCATGATAGTCGGCACTTACGGACTTAACCACGAACATGGCGTCATGCTCGGCCAGCAAAACCTGCTGTCCAACACCGATAGCGCGCAACCATTCGGTCCGCGCGCGCTCGAAGAATTTCAGGTAATTCGCGTAATAGACAATTCCGCCGGCATCTGTGTCCTCGTAATAGACACGGACCTCCCAGTTGAACTCTGACGACATGTTGGTTTGACTACTTAGTGTGATTGAGCAACATTTTACGTCAATTTGTGATTCGAATTGCGTAAACGCTGGTTATGTAACAATCTCTTACGTTTTTCCCTTATTAACCCGCCATTTTAGCTCCGTTTGATATTGAATGGGGAGAAACCTTGGCAGGTCGGCATCAACTCGATCAGGTTGACGTTGATATGGGCCGGCAAAGTGGCAATCCAATAGGCCGTCTGGGCGATATCGTCGGCCGTCAGCGGCTGCGTGCCTTCATAGACCTTGGCGGCCGCCGCATCGTCGCCCTTCAGGCGCACATTGGAGAATTCGGTGCCGCCGCACAGGCCGGGCGCCAGGTTGGTGGCGCGCACGCCGGTGCCGACGAGGTCGGCGCGCAGGTTCAGCGTGAACTGCTCGACGAAGGCCTTGGTTGCGCCATAGACGTTGCCGCCCGGGTAAGGGTAGTGGCCGGCGACCGAGCCCAGGTTGATGATCGTGCCGCGGCCACGCTCCACCATGCCCGGCAGCAGGGCGCGGGTGACGGTGACCAGGCCGGTGCAGTTGGTGGCGATCATGGTTTCCCAGTCTTCCAGGCTGGCTTCCTGGGCGCTTTTCACGCCCAGCGCCAGGCCGGCGTTGTTCACCAGGACATCGATTTCACGCCACGCCTCGGGCAGGGCGTCGAAGGCGGCATGGATGGCGGCCTTGTCGGACACGTCCAGCGTCAGCGGCAGCAGGTTCGGGCCCAGTTCGGCGGCCAGGTCCTGCAGGCGCTCGGTACGGCGGCCGGCAGCAATGACCTTATGGCCGTTTTTGACGAAAACATGCGCCATGGCGGCGCCAAAGCCGGCGGTGGCGCCGGTAACGAGAACTATCATGGGTCCCTCAAAGTGGCAATCGAACACATAGACGTGGGGCAGATCTTTGATCCGCCGCAAATTGTAGCCGATATGACAGTTTTGACGTTGTTTTGACGTTGCTCGGATTTGCCGCATGAAATACAATCTTGGCTCCATTACTGTCTCACGTAACTGGCGAAAAGCCGGCACTGGCCGGCGAGAGGTGGGCAACCACCGGGGAACGTGAGATTTCAACAAGCCGTTCGCCTGGGCAGCCAACGATGGAGTCGTGCGAAGACGGCTGCTCTGACTCATTCCGGCGCCCTCATTCGATCCAATCTGCCTTAGATAAAACTTGGAGTTTTTTCATGTTCGCTAAAGATCACACCCTCGCCAATGTTGACCCGGAACTGTTCGGCGCCATCCAGAATGAAAACAAGCGCCAGCACGACCATATCGAGCTGATCGCTTCGGAAAACTACACCTCGCCGGCCGTGATGGCCGCCCAGGGTTCCCAGCTGACCAACAAATACGCCGAAGGCTACCCTGGCAAGCGCTACTACGGCGGCTGCGAATACGTGGACGTCGTCGAGCAGCTGGCCATCGACCGCGTGAAGCAGCTGTTCGGCGCCGAAGCCGCCAATGTGCAGCCGAACTCCGGCTCCCAGGCCAACCAGGGCGTGTTCTTCGCCGTACTGAAGCCGGGCGACACCATCATGGGCATGTCGCTGGCCGAAGGCGGCCACCTGACCCACGGCATGGCGCTGAACATGTCCGGCAAATGGTTCAACGTCGTATCCTACGGCCTGACCGCTGAAGAAGACATCGACTACGACGCGATGGAAGCCCTGGCCAAGGAGCACAAGCCGAAGCTGATCATCGCCGGCGCGTCCGCCTTCTCCAAGAAGATCGACTTCGAGCGCTTCGCCAAGGTAGCCAAGGCCGTCGGCGCCTACTTCATGGTGGACATGGCCCACTACGCCGGCCTGATCGCCGCCGGCCTGTACCCGAACCCGGTGCCGCACGCCGACTTCGTGACCTCGACCACCCACAAGTCCCTGCGCGGCCCGCGCGGCGGCATCATCCTGATGAAGGCCGAGCACGAAAAGATCATCAACTCCGCGATCTTCCCGGGCATCCAGGGCGGTCCGCTGATGCACGTGATCGCCGGCAAGGCCGTCGCCTTCAAGGAAGCGCTGTCGCCTGAGTTCAAGGAATACCAGCAGCAGGTGGTGAAGAACGCCGACGTGATGGCCAAGACGCTGATCAAGCGCGGCCTGCGCATCGTGTCCGGCGGCACCGAGTCGCACGTGTTCCTGGTGGACCTGCGTCCGAAGAACCTGACCGGTAAGGAAGCCGAGGCGATCCTGGGCCAGGCCCACATCACCTGCAACAAGAACGGCATCCCGAACGACCCGCAGAAGCCGTTCGTGACGTCCGGCATCCGCCTCGGTTCGCCTGCTATGACCACCCGCGGCTTCAAGGAAGCGGAAGCGGAACAAGTGGCCAACCTGATCGCCGACGTGCTGGACAACCCGAACGATGCAGCGACCATCGAGCGCGTGAAAGCCGCTGTGCAGGTCCTGGCCGACAAGTTCCCGGTTTACGCCTAAGCTGCCGGTGGTACTATCAGGGCGCCGGGTCGAAAGGCCTGGCGCTTTTTCATTAGAATAATTAGATACAGACGCCTCCAACATGAAATGCCCGTTTTGCCAGCATGACGATATCCAGGTCCTCGATACGCGCGTATCGGAGGAGGGGGATGCCATCAAGCGGCGCCGGCGCTGCGTGAACTGCGACAAGCGCTTCACGACCTGGGAGCGCATCGAACTGACCATGCCTTACGTGGTCAAGAAGAACGGCAGCCGCACGGAATTTGCGGCCTCCAAGCTGCGCGGCAGCCTGATGCTGGCGTTACGCAAGCGTCCCGTCGCGGCCGAGTCGGTCGACAAGGCGATTGCCTCGATCGAAGAAAAGCTGCTCACCTCCGGCCAGCGCGAGGTCGACTCCGGCTACATCGGCGAGCTGGTGATGCAGGAACTGCAGCGCCTGGACAAGGTGGCCTATATCCGCTTCGCGTCCGTCTACAAGAATTTCGAAGACCTGGCCGAGTTCCAGGACGCGATCGAGAAATTCGAGCGCAAGCCGCGCTGACATATTCTGGTCGGAAATTTTCGCCTTCTCTTCCATCTTTTGATCTGACGCAAACGCGCCTTCCCACTGCTGGCTAACTTGAACGGCGGGGAGGGCTTGTCATGCACGATGCTACCGTTGCGGCCGCCGATTCTGCCGCCACCACCACTAGCGCCACCGATGCAGCTACTGCTAGCGCCGCTGCCGCCAGATGCACCGCCATCGCCGCTGGCACCCGCACAGCCGCTGGCGCGCTTGTCGCTGCCGCGGCCGGATTCACGCTGGTCGAGGTGCTGATCGCCACACTGGTGCTGGCGCTGGGGCTTGTCGGCGGCGTGGCGATGCAACTGCACGCAATGCGCACGCGCTACGAATCGGCGCAGCTATCGCGCGCCGTGCAACTGGCGGCCGGAATGGCCGAACGCATCCGCGCCAACGCCGCGCAGACTTCGCTGTACGTCGGCTTCGATTACGACTCCGCCGTCGCCCCCCATCCTCCCGCCTTCGCTCCCAGTGCCACCGCCGCCCGCGCCCCGGCGCCGGCCGTCGCCGGCCCGGCGGTCCCGACTGCTTCTGGCTGCCTCGCCGCATCCTGCTCGCCTGCCGAGCTGGCCGGCGCTGAGCTGGCCGAACTGCAGCGCGCCGTGGCCCGCCAGTTCGCCCTGGGACGCGTGCGCATCTGCCGCGACGCGCAAATGTGGCGAGCCCGCCGCCTCCGCTGGGCCTGCACCGGCGGCGACACCGACCCCTTGGTCATCAAGATCGGCTGGCGCGGCAAGAACCCCGACGGCACCCCGCGCACCTTCGGCGCCGACGACTTCGCCCCCGGCGTCGCCGTAGCCACCGCCTCCGCCGTGCCGCCTCCGGCGGCCTCCGTGCCACCCACGCCCGCCGCCCCGCCTTCGTCTTCGCCAACTGCCGCCGCAGCCGCGCCTTCCGCGTCCTCCGCGCCGTCTGCGCTGCCTGGCTCGTCGACTTCGCTGTCCGCACCCCCGGCCATAGCGAAGACGTCAACGCGCTCGTCTGGAGGCCCGCCATGAGCCCGCGCAGCCCAACCGTTTGGACCAGACCGCGCCAACACGGCTTCAGCCTCGCCGAGGTCATGGTCGCGTCAACAGTGGGCCTGCTGCTCACGCTGGTCGCCACGGCCATGCTGCTGGCCGCCAACGCCAGCTATCTGAACACCGGCGCCAGCACGCGCGTCGACGATAGCGGACGCTTCGCGCTGGCCATCCTCGCCCAATCGATCCGCCAGGCCGGCTATGACGACAACGCTGCCCAGGCAAGCGGCCCCGGCGTCCCAACGGCCGTCGAGCCGCTCGCCATCGCGGGCCTGGACGCAGCCAGCCTGCCCGCCCATGGCGCCGCCATCGACCACCCCCTGCCGCCCGAAGCCAACGGCAGCGACGTGCTGCTCATCCACTTCACCGGCAGCGCCGACGGCGCCACCGTCAACTGCGCCGGTTTCGACGAGAAGGGCCAACACGCCTGGAGCATCTTCTACGTCGCGAAGGCTGACGACGGCGAGGCCGAGCTGCGCTGCAAATACAAAGGCGCGTCCAGCTGGGCGTCGGACGCGATCGTGCGCGGCGTGGACAGTTTCCAGGTCCTCTACGGCATCGACACCGATACGCCGCGGGACGGCGTCGCCAACCAATACCTCACCGCCAGCGCCATCGCGGCACTGGATGGCGCGATCGATCCCGCCGGCGGCACCGCCGACGAGCGCGACCGGGGCCGCGCGCTGAAGTCGTACTGGCGGCGCGTAGTTGCCGTGCGCGTGGCCTTGCTGCTGCACGGCGAGTTCGGCTCGCGTCCGGCCGGCAGCCTGCTGCAGCGCTATGAACTGTTCGAGGGCGAGCCGGCGGTGGACGAGATCAAGATGCCCGCGCCGCTGCAGCGACGCGTGCGGCGCGTGTTCACGGCCACCTACGCGGTGCGCAACCCGTGAGGAGTTGGCCATGGGACGGCGCGAGCGCGGCGTGGCATTGCTGGTGACCTTGCTGATGTTGATAGCGGTGCTGCTGCTGGGCGCGTCCGCGTCCACGATGGCGCTGCTGGGCGAGCAGGCCGCGCGCGCCGAGCGTGACCGGCTTATTGCATTCCAGGCTGCGGAGGACGCACTCATGGACGCAGAACGCGACATCGAATCCGGCCGCTCTCCGGCGGTCCCACCCGACCCGCCGCCATCCGCGCCTGCGGCGGCAGACGTTGAGACGGCGCGCACGCCAGGGGAGGGCGCGGCTGAGCCGGCGCCGGCGTGGCAACTGGTCGACCTGGCCGGCGATGCGACGACGCCGTTTGGCGCACTGTCCGGCACCGTGATGGAAACCGGGGAAGGCTTTGAGCCGTTCCGCCGCCCGCGCTACCTTGCTGAACGCTTACCCCGTCCGGGCGGCGGTTTTTTCTATCGGGTCACCGTGATCGGCTTTGGCAGCCGTCCGGACACCGAGGTCGTGCTGCAATCGACCTACCGCCGTGCCGCCGACGGCCCGCCCGGCCCGAGTGGGCGCCTGAGCTGGCGCGAAATCGCCAACTGGCGCGAGCTGCACGCCGCCGCCAATGGCGCGCGCGACGGCGGCGAGGACAAACCATGATCACAAAAGACGCCGGATTCACCCTGGTCGAAATGCTGGCCGCCGCCGCCATCGCCATCCTGCTGGCCACGGCGGCGCTGCCGGTATTCCAGCAAGCGGTGATCGCGTCCAAACGCGCCGAAGCGCAAAGCCTGATGGAGGAGCTGATGCAGCAGCAGGAGCGTCACTTCACCCAGTTCAACACCTACATCGCCTTCTCGTCCGCCGCCACCGAGCCGGAGGCGCGCCAGTTCCGCTGGTGGTCGGGACGCTCGCCGCCGCGCAGTGCCTACGAACTGGAAGGCAAGGCCTGCGACGGCGACGACATCCGCAACTGCATCCAGCTGATCGCCAAACCCGGCACCACGCTGGTCGACAGCCATTTCCAGGACCGCCAATGCGAACAACTGACCCTGACCAGCACCGGCCTGCGCAGCGCCACCGGCCCCGCCACCAACTGCTGGCGCTGAGCGCAACCCGCGCCGGACGCGGGCACGCCAGCGGCGTGTCCCTGATCGAGCTGATGATCGCGCTGGCGGTCGTCTCCATCCTGCTCAGCAGCGCCTTGCCCACCATGCGCCAGGCCATCGAAGCGCTGCAGCTCAAGGCCGCCGCGGGCGACCTGGTCGCGGCCATCCACGAGACCCGCGCCCAGGCGCTGGCGCAGGGCCAAATCGTCACCTTGCTGCCCAACAACGGCGACTGGAAGCAGGGCTGGACCCTGCTGATCGACGCCAATGGCAACCGCCGGCCCGACCCCGGCGAGCCATCCTGCGCCGGCACGCCGCTCTGCCGAAAGGCATGGAAGTGCGCTTCCGCTTCACCGACCCAACGGCTCCCTCCTACATTGCTTATAATTCTGCTGGACGCAGCTGCCGCCCGGCCCACGCCAAGGCTTCCAATTTCGGCACCGTATCGCTGGTCATCGGCGAGCAGCAGCGCAACATCAAGATCAATATGCTGGGCCGCGTGCGGCTGTGCGACCCGGCGCGAGAATCGCCGTGCACCGGCGTGGACTGAATATGCGAATCAATAGCGACCTGGAAGGCATGCAGCTAGCCCTGCAATGGGCGGAGAAAGGCCTGTACACCACCTCACCGAACCCGCGCATCGGCTGCGTGATCGTGCGCGACGGTGAAGTGATCGGCGAGGGCGTGACCCAGGCTGCGGGGCAGGACCACGCCGAAATCCAGGCCATGAAGGACGCCCAGCGCCGCGGCAACGATGTGCGCGGTGCCACGGCCTACGTCACACTGGAGCCCTGCAACCACCATGGCCGCACGCCGCCATGCTCGGACGCGCTGGTGCGCGCCGGCCTGGGCCGCGTGGTCGCTGCCATGGAAGACCCTAATCCGCTGGTGGCAGGGCAGGGCATGGCCAAGCTGAACGCCGCCGGCATCCAGACCAGCACTGGCCTGCTGGCCGACCAAGCCCACGAAATGAACATCGGCTTCTTCAAGCGCATGAAGACGGGCCTGCCCTGGGTGCGCATGAAGGTCGCCGCCAGCCTGGATGGCATGACAGCCCTGCACAACGGCAAGAGCCAGTGGATCACCGGTCCGCAGGCGCGCGCCGACGGCCACGCCTGGCGCGCCCGCACCTGCGCCATCCTGACTGGCATCGGCACCGTGAAGGCCGACGACCCGCAACTGAACGTGCGCGAAGTGCAGACCCCGCGCCAGCCGCGCCGTATCGTCATCGACAGCAAGCTTGAAATCAGTCCGGAAGCCCGCATCCTGGAAGGCGGCAACACGCTGATCGTGGCCGCCGCGCATGACGAAGCAAAAGAGGCCGTCCTGCGCGGAAAGGGCGCCGAAATCCTGGTGCTGCCCAATGCCCACGGCAAGGTCGACCTGCCGGCACTGATGCGCGAACTGGGCCGGCGCCAGATCAATGAAGTGCATGTGGAGGCGGGCACCAAGCTGAATGGCTCGCTGATCCGCGAAGGCTGCGTGGACGAACTGCTTGTCTACCTGGCGCCCATGCTGATCGGCGACGCGCAAGGCATGTTCGCGCTGCCCGAACTGGCAGAACTGGCCGGCGCCAAGCGATTGAAATTCCATGAGGTGGCTCAGGTCGGCGACGACCTGCGCATCCTCGCCCGATTTAACCCTCAATAAAGACCATTATGTTTACTGGAATCGTAGCCGCTGTCGGCAAAATCAAAACGGTGACGCCGCTGGAAGGCGGCCATGACGCAGGCGTTCGCCTGGACGTGGATGCGGGCGGCCTGCCGATGGCCGACGTGGCCCTGGGCGATTCGATCGCCCTCAACGGCGCCTGCATGACGGTGGTGGAGAAGACCGACACCGGCTTTGCCGTCGATGTGTCGCGTGAAAGCCTGAACAAGACCGTGGGCCTGGACACGACCACCGAAGTGAATCTGGAGAAGGCGCTGACCCTGGCCGAGCGCCTGGGCGGCCACCTGGTTTCCGGCCACGTCGATGGCCTGGGCACCGTGCGCAAGTTCGACCCGGTCGGCGAATCGTTCGAACTGGTGATCGAGGCCCCGCGTGATCTGGCGAAATACCTGGCCTACAAGGGCTCGGTGGTGGTGAACGGCGTCTCGCTGACGGTGAACCGCGTCAGCGACACGGCCACCGGCTGCGAATTCTCGATCAACCTGATCCCCCACACCATCCAGGTCACCACGCTGAAGCACCTGAAAGCGGGCGTCAAGGTCAACCTGGAGATCGACCTGATCGCCCGTTACGTGGAACGCATGCTGTCCGCGACGGCAAAGGGCTAATACACGTCGCGGCAATAGCCGCCTTCGGCCTGCAGCAGGTCGAGGTGGCTGTCGCCGAGGATGCGGCGCAGCGCGCCATCCACCGCCGCTCCCATCGCCGTGCCGCCGCAGACATAGATCACGGCGCCAGCCGCCATCCAGTCGCGTACGGACTGCGCCTGCTGCTCCAGCAAGTCCTGCACATAGCGCGGGCCGTCGCCGCCGCGCGAAAACACCAGGTCGCAGCGCGCCAGCACGCCGCTGCGCTGCCACGCTTCCAGTTCCTCTCGGTATAGGCGGTCCGCCAGCGCCGAGCGCTCGCCGAACACCAGCCACGCACGCGGTAAGCCTTGTTCGGCGCGGTGCGCCAGGTGGGCGCGCAAGCCGGCGAGTCCGGTGCCGGCGCCGATCAGCAACATGGGCCGGTCGCTTTGCGGCGGACGGAAGCCTGTGTTGGCGCGCAGGCGCAGCGGGATCGCGTCGCCCAATGAAGCGTCATGCGTGAGCCAGCCGGATGCGAGGCCAAGGCGGCCATCGTCCAGCACCGTCTTGCGCACCAGCAGTTCCAGCTTGCCGGCGCCGGGCAGGCAAGAGATCGAATAGCTGCGTGGACCGGGCACGCTGTTCTCGCGCTCCGGCGGCATCACTTCCGCGATATCACCGGCGATCCATTCGCAGGCCCTTTCCAGCACAGTGGGATCCGAAGCTTGGAATTCACGTGACTTGAAGTCGCGGC
>JADMIO010871461.1_pt1 | contig 74304 bp, 72 predicted proteins | sample 8958161 | NCBI WGS metagenome assembly JADMIO01 (sample SAMN16585339, study PRJNA669376) | soil metagenome | isolation source: Crop rotation soil | place: USA: Cullars Rotation, Alabama | collected 2011
AGGTGAGCCAGTGTGATTACATTTGCGGCCTAACTGTGGCCAGTCCAGTTACGCTGGAGTCACTAGTATTTAGGTGACACTATAGAAGCGGCCGCGACAACTTGTCCACGTGGAATTCTAAGCTTAGGATCCCAATGTGCTGGAAAGCGAGACGCGCTTCCCCCGCTCGATCGCGCGCACGATCTTCGCCGCCACGTACGCGGGCTCCACGAGGAACGGCATCCGGAAGCTGTTGCGCGCCGTCATGTCGGTGCGCACGAACCCCGGCAGGATCGTGGTGACGCCGATGCCGAGGGGACGAAGCTCGACGCGCAGGCCCTCGAGCTGGAGGTTCACGGCCGCCTTCGTCGCGCAGTAGGTGGCGCTGTCGCCGAACCCGCGGTACGAGGCGAGGCTCGACAGCCCGACGATCCGCCCGGCCCGCGCGGCGATCATCCCCGGCAGCACGGCCTCGATCGCGTACAGCATTCCGAGGACGTTGACCCGGTACATCTCCTCGGCCTCGCCCGCGTCGAACGCGCGCGCGGGAACGGGCCGGCCGATCCCGGCGCTCGCGATCAGGAGATCCACCGGGCCGAGCGCCTCCGCCGCGGCGGCGAGCGAGCGGCGCACCTCGTCGCGCGACCGCACGTCGCAGCGGACGGGGAGCGCCGTTCCTCCCGTGGCGGAGATCTCCGCCGCGAGTTCGCGCAGGAGATCCTCGCGCGTCGCGAGGAGCGCGACCTTCGTCCCGCGACGCGCGATCTCGAGGGCGACCGCGCGGCCGATCCCGCGCGACGCTCCCGTGATCGCGGCCACCCGGTGGTTCCACGCCATCGTCAATGCTCCGGAATGCGGTAGAGCCAGAACGAGTACCCCACGCGTCCGATCGGATGGTAGCGCCGCAGCCAGTCGCTCTTCGCCCCCGTCCGCGCGGCCGTGTCCATGCCGTGGATCAGCCACATCGTGCTGATCGCGTAGACCCCGGGCCGCGGCTCCTCCTCCCAGTCGTGCTTCGTGACGGGCTCGTACGGGATCCCGTAGTAGTCGGGCGAGCCGTTCCACGCGTAGAGGAGCCGCACCTTCCCGATGTTCTCGCGGCGGACGTACTCCGCCAGGCGCTTCAGGTCCTGGCCCCAGTCGACGTTCGAGTCGTCGAGGTACTCGTGCCCCCGCGACGGCCCGCCCGCGAGCGCGTTGAAGTATGCGAGGTGGTCCGGGTAGGCGAAGATCGCGGTGACGTAGGTGACCGCGACGATCGCGGCTCCCGCGCCGCGCGCGATCCTCCCGCCGAGGAGAGCGGGAGCCGTCCTGCCCGCGAACGCGAAGAGGAACGGGAACGCCGGCAGGAGGTACCGGACGCCCATGTCGTCCGCGAGCGCCGCCGTGCCCGCGAAGAAGACGAGACCGGGCGCGAGCACGAACGCTTCGTCCAGCGCGTCCGTCCTCGGGCCTCGTGCGAGCAGGAACGTCGCCCACACCAAGAGCACGAGCACGGGCAACGGCGTCTTGAAGAGGAACACCCAGAGGAAGTAGCTCGGGAACCCTCCCTCGCGAAACTCCCCCATGAGGAAGTACCGGTAGCTCGGGTCGTGGTCCTGGTTGACCGCGGTGAGCCCGCGCCAGTAGAACAGCGGGTCTCCCGGAAAGAAGTACAGGGCCCACACGATCGCGAACGCCCCGAGCAGCATCCCCGCGGAGATCGCCGCGGCGCGGAGCCGACCGCGCGACCACGTGCCGAGAAGGATCAGCCCCGCGAACACCGGAACGAACAGCACCGCCGAGAACTTGGACGCGAGCGCGCATCCCAGCAGGACGGTGGAAGCGATCGCGTGCGCGCGCTCTCCTTTCTTCACGAAGCACCGGAGGTGGAAGAAGGCTCCGATCGCGAACGCCGCGAGCGGCACGTCCATCGTGACCAGGTGCGCGTGGGCGATCAGGTTGGGACACAAGGCGTAGAGGAAAAGAGCGAGGAACCCGGCTTCGATCCCGAAAACGTCGCGCGCGAGCAGGTACGTCCATGCGCCGCCGAGGAGCGCCAGCAGCACGATCACGAGCCGCCCTCGGAAGAGCAGCGCGTCCGCGTCGTTCGAGTAGAGGAACCGGTACCCGAACTTCCACTCGTCCGGAGGGTCGCTCCGGTACGCCGGGTCGTCGAGGTCGAGCCGCGGCGACAGCGTGAGCAGCGGGAGCGCCGCAAGGAGCTTCACCAGCGGCGGATGCTGGCGGTTGAGGCGGATCTCGCCCGTCTTCAGGTACGTGTAGCCGCTCGGCAGGTGCGAGGTCTCGTCGGAGGTGGCGGACAGGAGCCGCATGCTCGCGACGGTCAGGATCGCGAACGTGAGCAGGAGGACTGCGACGAGCACTCGCCGCGCGCCGGCACTAAGTTCGAGATTCAAGGCTCAGAGAATAGGGCAACGTTTCGGGGATGTACACTTCGCCGCTCCGAACGGAGGCGACACGGGTGACCGCGGAAACGCCGAAGCGGCTCGGAACGTTCCAGAGCCTCGCCCGAGCGATGACCTCGTGGCGGACGGCCGCGGTGTCGATCCTGTCGTTCTCGTCCGGACTCCCGCTCGGCCTCGTGTGGATCGCGATCCCCGACTGGATGCGCAGCTCGGGGATGGACATCCGCCTCGTCGGCCTGATCAGCCTCACGCAGGCGCCGTGGACCTTCAAGGTCCTGTGGGCGCCGCTGCTCGACCGCTACGTGCCCCCGTGGCTCGGGCGCCGCCGGGGCTGGGCGGCGATCACGCAGATCGCGCTGTTCGCTCTCCTGCTCGCGCTCGCGGGGCTCGGCCATCATCCGGACGCGCCGTGGGTCCTCATGGCGCTCACGCTCTCGATCGCGTTCGCGTCCGCGTCGCAGGACATCGCGATCGACGCGTACGCGGTCGAGATCCTGCGGCCCGAGGAGCAGGGCGTCGCCGTGGGCGCGCGGGTCGCGATCTACCGCGCGGCGATGTACGTCGCGGGCGGGCTCGCGATCACGCTCGCCGCGCGCTGGTCGTGGCCGGCGGTGAACGTCGGCCTGGCGCTCCTCTACCTCCCGATGCTCGTCGTCACGTGGAAGGCGCCCGAGCCCGAGGGCGTCGGAGCGGCGCCGCGCACGCTGCGCGAGGCCGTGTGGCATCCGTTCCTCGGCGTCCTCGCGAAGTACCGGGCGCTCGAGATCCTCGCGTTCGTCATCCTGTACAAGCTCAGCGACAACCTGGCGGCCGCGCTCCTCCGGCCGTTCCTGTTCGACATGGGCTACAGCGCGTTCGACCGCGGTCTCGCCGTCGCGACGGTCGGGCTCGCCCTCACGCTATTCGGCACGTTCGTGGGCGGCGCGATGACGACGTCCTGGGGGCTCGGGCACTGCCTGTGGCTCTTCGGCTTCCTGCAGATCTTCGCGCACGTCGGATACATCCTCCTGACGGGCAGCGGGCCGAACCGGCCGCTCATGTACGCGTCGGTCGGATTCGAATGCCTCACGCAGGGCCTGGGCACGGGCGCGTTCTCGGTGCTGCTGCTCCGCCTGACGCAGAAGCGCTTCTCGGCGACGCAGTACTCGCTGTTCTCGAGCCTCTTCAGCCTCCCGCGGATCGTGGCCGGCCCGATCTGCGGCTTCGCGGTGGCCGCGGTCGGCTGGAAGTCGTTCTTCTGGATCGCGATCGTGTCGGGCATCCCCGGGCTCGTGCTGCTGCAACGGTTCGCGCCGCTCGGCACGCGTGACCCGCGCATCGATGGGACGGCGCCGGTGCGCGCGTCGAGGCCGCTGCGCCGCGGCGAGCTGACGCTGTCCGGTCTCGCGGCCGGTCTCGCGGCGGCTCTCGCCTCCGGACTCGTCATCGCGTTCACGGTGGCCGCGGCCGCCGCGCGCAAGGCGCCCGACCATGCGTTCGACTTCGGCGCAGCGCTCGGCTCGCTGCTCCATCCCTCCTCGGTCCAGGACTGGACGGCCGTCGTGGGCGTGCTCCTCGCGGGGGCCGTCGTCGGTCTCCTCACGGCGGCGGTCCGCGCCGTTCGCGCGGGCGCGGCGAACGAGATCGTGGAGTGATCGAGCGGATCCCGCACGCGTGGGCGGTCCCAGTCCTGCTCCTGGTGTTCGCGGTCTCGGGCTTCGCGGCGCTGTCGCGCGAGTCGGCGACGTTCGACGAGACGACGCACCTGCCCTCCGGCATCACGTACCTGGAGCAGCACGACTTCCGGCACAACCCCGAGCACCCGCCGCTCGCGAAGATGTGGGCGGCGCTCCCCCTCGTGCTGCTCGGCCGCGCGGACGCCGACTACGACTCGCCCGCCTGGATGGGAACGCACGTCCCGCCCGAGGACCCGCTACGCTCCCGCGCGAGCCAGTGGGTGTTCGGCTTCGAGCTGCTGAACGGGAGGCTGGACGATCCGGTACGGAAGGACCCGACGCGCCTGCTGAGGCCCGCGCGCTCGGCGATCCTCGTGCTCGGGGTCCTCGCCGCGCTCCTCGCCTACGCGTGGTCGCGCGAGATGTGGGGGAGGGACGGCGCGCTGCTCACGCTCGTGCTGTGCTGCCTGTCCCCCACGCTCCTGGCGCACGCCGGCCTCGTGACGACGGACCTGCCCGTCGCGCTCGGGTACCTCGCGACGCTGTGGTGCGCGTACCGGTTCCTCGAGAAGCCGGGTGCGATGCTCGCGGCCGCGACGGGCGTGGCGCTGGGTGCCGCGCTGCTGACGAAGTTCTCGGCGCTCCTGCTGCTCCCGATCCTCGCGGTTCTCGCCGTCGCTCGGATGGCGACGCGGCGGAAGGACGCGGCGCGCGTCGCGGCCGGCATGGCGGCGGCGGTGGCGATCGCGTGGCTCGCGATCTGGGCGGGGTACGGGTTCCGCTGGTCGGCGGTGAGCGATCCCGGCTACCGCCTGGAGTGGGAGAGCGTGAGGCCGGGCGCCGCCGTCGCGTGGGCGAAGGACGCGCACGTGCTGCCGGAGGCGTACCTGTTCGGCTTCGCGTACACGACGGGCGGCGCGCAGTACCGGCTCGCGTTCCTCAACGGGGAGGAGTCGGTCACGGGACGGTGGCTCTACTTCCCGGAAGCCTTCGTCTTGAAGACCCCGCCGGCGGTGCTGCTCCTCCTGCTCTGGATGGCGATCGAGGGCGTGGCGCTCGCCCGCGGAGTGTCGTATCGCGGCGTTTACCTCGGGGTGCCGGTCGCCGTGTACCTGGCGTTCTCGATGACGAGCAATCTCAACATCGGGCACCGGCACCTCGTCCCGATCTATCCGCTCCTCCACGTGGGTATCGGGTCGCTCGCCCGTCCTCTCGCGGCGTTCCGCTGGCGCCGGCACGCGCTCGCGGCGCTCGTGGTGGGAGCGGCTGCGTCCTTCGCCCTCGCGACCCCGCGCTACCTCTCGTACTTCAACGTTCTCGCCGGCGGCCCCGCGGGAGGGTGGCGCTACCTCGTGGACTCGAACATCGACTGGGGGCAGGACCTTCCGAGCCTGCGGGCGTGGATGGAGGAGCACGGCGTGCCCGAGGTCCACCTCGCGTACTTCGGGACCGCGGATCCGGCCGCGTACGGCGTGCGCTACCGGAAGGTGAAGATGGTCCACGACTTCCACCCCGAAACACCGTCGTCCCTCCCCGCGAGCGGGGACGTGCTCGCCGTTAGCGTGACCCTCCTGCAGGGCGTATATCTGGATCGCGACCGGACGTTCGCGGAGGAAGCGGAGCGCCGCGGCATCGTTCCGGCGGAGAGCGTGAAGCGCTGGATCGCGCTTCGCGACACGAGCCTGATGCGAGGGGCGGCGTACCCGCCGCTCCCGCAGTGGATGGTGGAGCAGGGGATCCTGACGCCCGGGCAGCGGAAGGACGTGGAGGCGGCGCTGCTGGCGACCTGGATGGACCGGGTCCGCACGACCCTGACGCCGATCGGAAGGGCGGGCGATTCGATCTACCTCTACCGCCTGCCGTGACGAGGAGGTACCCACGTGGGCGACGACGAGGTGACCGTCCAGTGCCCGTACTGCGGCGAGTGGATCGAGATCTACATCGACCCTGACACCACCGGGAGCATGGTCCAGGACTGCGAGGTCTGCTGCGCTCCGTGGCACGTGGTCGTGCGGCGCGGCCCGGCGGGGAAGCCGAACGTGTCGGTGGAGCGCATCCAGTGAGGAGCGATCAGGGCAGCGTGATCGTGTAGCTGACGCGCGCTCCGCCCTCTCGGCCCTTGGCCTCGAGCAGCGCCGTGTCCACCGGCTCCATGGACACGTGGATGAGCGCGTAGCCCGCGCGCCCGTCCTTGCCCGAGATGATCCCCTCGCTCCACGTGCCGAGCTCTCCCGTGTCGCCGTCCGGCATGTTCGTGTGCGGCACGTTGATCTCCGGGAACGCCGAGTTCGTCCCGTCGTCGATCCCGCCGCCCGAGTGCAGATCTCCCGAAACGAGGATGACCCCGTGGATCTCGTGCAGATGGATCCAGTTGATCAGCTCGGAGCGCTCGTTGCTGAACCCCGACCAAGCGTCCTTGGGGAGCCGCTTCGCCGTGGAGTTGAACGGCACGCTCGTCAGGATGAACTTCCACCGCGCGGTGCTCGCGAGCAGCGAGTCCTTCAGCCACTGTTTCTGCCCGTTGGGGATCTCGTCGCCGTCGAGCATCGACTTCTGAGATCCCGCCGGCGAGAGGTTCGGGTCCCGCTGCGAGCGCAGGTCGAGCATGAAGAAGTCGGCCTGGGCGTAAGAGAACCTGTGCCAGATGCCGGCATCGGGGTTCGGCGCGTCGTCCGGCAGCGTGTAGTACTCCTCGAACGCGCGGATGGCGTCCGCGCGGCCCGGGAACGTCTTGTCCGAATCGTTCGTGCCGTAGTCGTGGTCGTCCCATACGTGGAAGAACGGGAACCGGTTCGCGACGTGCGCGACGAAGTCCGCGCCCGCGGGATACGACGGGTCGCGCACGCTGCGGTGGAGGGATCGCATGTCCTGCAGCGTGAGCGGGATCGAGTGGTCGAAGTCTCCGATCTGGATCACGAACGCGGGGTTCTCGGCCTCGACCTCCTCGTAGACCGGCGCACCGTTGTCGTCCTCGATGTGGTCCGTGTCGCTGATCACCGCGAACACGAAATCGCGCGGCGCGCCCGGCGGCGGGAACGTCCGGAACGACGGGTAGGGGTCGAACTGCTGCGGCACGCCGTTCACGACGATGCGGTAGTAGTGCGTCGTTTCGGGCGCCAGCCCCGTGAGCTTCACGTGCGTCGTGAGGTCCGTGTCGGCCGTCGTCGTCGCCGTGTCGGTCCGCTGCAGGTCGGCGAGGGCGGGATCCGGCGAGTACTCGACGTAGACGTTCGCGACGTCGCTGGTCCGGAACACCACCTTCGCGCTCGTGTCGGTCACCGCGCCCACGAGCTGCGGCTCGCTGTGGGGCGCCCGCCCGTGCACCGAGATGCTCTTGCTCGAGCTCAGGTTCTTGGGCGCGGCGGGCAGGACGGAGAATGCCGCGAGCCCCGTTGCGAGCGTGCCGATCGCGGCAACCTTCGCGAACCCCCGAGCGGTCATCCGGCCCCCCACCAAGGAGCGATGTCGACTTTCTACGCCGTCGATAGGAGGCTCGCAACGAGAAACTTGCGGTCGCGCCATTCCAGAATTCGGCGGCGGTTCTCGGTCGGCCCGCGAGACTAAAAATCCGCAACCATCCGTGCCGGGCGCCGGTTCCGTAGTACGGGGAGGATCGGAATCGGGGGGTCCATGCAACGCCTGGCTGCGACTGGTCTCACATTCGCTCTCGTCTTCGGGACCGTCCTCGCACAGGAGACGGATCCGCAGCCTCCGAAGGAGCAGAAGCCTCCGGACGCCATCGTCGAGCAGGTCACGGTCACGAGCCGGGCGGACGATCTGGTCGGCATCGCGGATTCGGCCACCCAGGGAACGATCGGAAGCGAGGACCTCTCGACCCGTCCGATCCTGCGGCCGGGCGAGGTGCTCGAGGCGATCCCCGGCGTGATCGTGACGCAGCACAGCGGAGCCGGGAAGGCGAACCAGTACTTCCTCCGCGGCTTCAACCTCGACCACGGCACGGACTTCCGCACCTCGGTCGAAGGCGTCGGAATCAACATGCCGAGCCACGGGCACGGCCAGGGCTACACGGACCTCAACTTCCTGATCCCGGAGCTGGTCTCGCGAGAGGACTACACGAAGGGACCGTACTCCGCCGAGGCGGGAGACTTCTCCGCCGCGGGAGCGGTGGACATCGAGCTGGTGGATTCGCTCCCGCACGCCCTCCTCGAGGTGACACCCGGCACGTTGGGGTTCCAGCGCGCGGTCGCCGCCGACTCGATGGCCGTCGGCACCGGCACGCTCCTCGGCGCGTTCGAGTACGGACACTCGGACGGGCCGTGGGTGAGCCCCGATGACTACACGAAGCTCAACGGCATCGTCCGGTACTCACGCGTGAGTCAGGGCCGGAGGCTGTCCCTGACCGCGATGGGATACGACGGCGACTGGAATTCCACCGACCAGATCCCGCTACGCGCCGTCCAGGACGGCTCGCTCGACCGCTTCGGCGCGGTCGATCCCAGCGACGGCGGCGAGAGCAGCCGCTACAGCCTGTCGGGCGAGTATCTCGTCGTGAACGGCGCGGACCACACGAGGGTGCGAGCGTACGCGCTCCACTACGACCTGAAGCTGTTCTCGAACTTCACGTACTTCCTCGACGATCCCGTGAACGGCGATCAGTTCGAGCAGGACGACCGGCGGTTCGTGACGGGTCTCGACGCCGAGCACGTGTGGAACCGGACGCTCGACGGGCGCGCGTGGCAGGTCACGGCGGGGCTCCAGGCGCGCCGCGACGACATCACCAACGGGCTCTTCGACACCAAGGATCGCGTCCGTCTCGCGACGACGCGCGAGGACGACATCGTCCTGTGGGGCGGGGGGCCGTTCGCCGAGGTTCGCGTGCCCTGGACGCCGTGGCTGCGGATGACCGCGGGGCTGCGCGCGGACTTCTTCGACACGACGGTGGACAGCAACCTTCCGGAGAACTCGGGGGGCGCGAGCGACGCGCTCGTCAGCCCGAAGCTCAGCCTCGTCTTCGGACCGTGGCGCCACACCGAGTACTACGTGAACGCCGGTTACGGCTTCCACAGCAACGACGCCCGCGGCGCCACCATCCACGTCGATCCGTCGACGGGCGCGCCGGCCGATCCCGTGGACCCGCTCGTGCGGGCGAAGGGGGCGGACGTTGGGGTCCGCACGAGCTTCGGACGGAGCGTCGAGACGACGTTCTCCGCGTTCGTGCTCGACATCGATTCGGAGCTGCTGTTCGTGGGCGACGCCGGGATCACCGAGCCGAGCCGGCCGAGCCGACGCGAGGGGTTCGAGCTGGCGAATTTCTGGCGCCCCATGGATTGGCTCCGTCTCGACCTCGACCTTGCCTACAGCAAGGCGCGGTTCACCGACGAGGATCCCGCCGGCGACCGCATCCCGGGCGCGGTCGAGGGCGTCGCGACCGGCGGCGTCACGGTGACGAATCGCCAAGGCTTCTTCGGCAGCCTGCGCGGGCGTTACTTCGGGCCGCGCCCGCTGATCGAGGACGACAGCGTCCGGTCGCACAGCTCGACGCTGGTCTACGCCGAGGCCGGCTACACGTTCCAGAAGCACGTGAAGCTCGGCGTGCAGGTGTTCAACCTGCTCGACGCCCAGGTCAGCGACGTCGACTACTACTATGCGTCGCGCCTCTCCACCGAGGCCGCGCCGGTCGAGGACGTCCACTTCCACCCGGCCGAGTCACGCGCTTTCCGGCTCCTCGTCAGCTGGGCGATGTGACGCCGCGGGCGCAGAGCGCGCCCAGCCAGACCGCCGCGATCCCCGCCGCGTTCGAGCCCAGCACGTAGAGAGCGCTCCAGCCCCACAGTCCGCCGCGCGCGAGCGCGACCGACTGCAGCGCGTACGCCGAGAACGTGGTGTAGCCGCCGCAGAACCCGACCGCGAGGACGTCCCGCCATCCGGGAGGCAGGCGGTCCCCCGACAGCGCCGCGACCGCGCCGATGACGAGGCATCCGGAGACGTTGACGAGGAACGTGGCGAGCGGGAACGGCCCGCGCTGGCCCCAGCTCGACACCCAGGCGTCCATGCCGTAGCGCGCGAGCGTGCCCAGGCCTCCCGCCATCGCGAGGAGAAGGATCTTCACGCGTGACTCCTTCGAATCGTGCTGTGCAGGTAGGAGTCATCAGCGCGCCGTGGCGCGCGGTCCGGAGGCGGACTCCATCGCCCGAATCGGTCAGGAGGCTATCACGGCTCGACGAGGCGGAGCAGCTTCGCGACGGAGGCTCGCGCCGCGGCCGCGCTGCGCTTCTCGACATCGCGGTAGAGGCGCAGGACCTCGACGCCGTCCGGGGTGAGCGAGGCTCCCTTCCCGCGGAACGCCGCGGTCGCGACGAGCGGCTTGCGGAACGACGCGTTCATCGTCTCGACGAGGAGCCACGCGCGGCGGTACGACATGCCGATCTCGCGCGCCGCGCCCGAGATCGATCCGGCCTCCTGGATCGCGGCGAGCAGGTCGGCCTTGCCGGGACCGAGCGCGATCGTGGACCCGCGCACGATGCGCCAGCGGGGGGACGCCTTCCACGCGCGCGTCGTCATCGTATCCGGTGGTATATGATGCAGGCTTTCACGACCCGGCCAGTCTAACTCGAAGGAGGCTCCGTGACCGTCGTCCGTGCGCTCTCGATCGCTCTCGTGCTCGCGTTCGCCGCTCCCGCTCCGCCCGAGATCACGGTGTACGCCGCGGCGAGCCTCCAGGACGCGCTCGAGGCGGTGGCCCCGGCCTGCGAGAAGGCGACGGGCACGCATCTCGTCTTCAACTTCGGCGCGTCGAGCGCACTCGCGAAGCAGATCGAAGCAGCGGGCAAGGCGGACGTGTTCTTCTCCGCGGACGAATCGTGGATGGACACGCTCGCGAAGGGCGGCCACGTGGATGGCGTGTCGAGGATCTCGCCGCTGTCGAACCGCCTGGTCGTCGTCGGGCCGGCCGGCGGGCACCTCACCGTGGCATCCGCCAAGGACCTGGCGGGCGATGGCGTGAAGCATCTCTGCCTCGCCGATCCCGCGGGCGTGCCCGCGGGCAAGTACGCGAAGGAATGGCTCACGAAGGCCGGAGCCTGGGACGTGGTCGCGGACCGCGTCGTGCCGGCTCTCGACGTCCGCTCCGCGCTCGTTTCGGTCGAGGCGGGAGCGTGCGAGGCGGGTGTCGTCTACCGCACGGACGCGGCGATCTCGAAGAATACGAAGGTTCTCTACGAAGTGCCCGATGCCGAGGGACCGAAGGTCTCGTACGCCCTCGCCGCGCTCGCGGAGCGCCCCGGCATCGAGACGTCACGAAAGGTCGTCGCCTGTCTTTCCGGGACCGAGGCGGACGCGGTCTACACCCGGATGGGTTTTCTCGTGAAGTGAGCGAATCCCTGGCGGCGCCTCTCCTCATCGGTCTCAAGGTCGCGCTCGCGGCGACCGTGGCGATCGTTCCCCCCGGGGTGCTCCTCGGGTTCCTGCTCTCGCGCAGGACCTTCTTCGGGAAGGCGATCGTCGAGACGGTGGTCCACCTCCCGCTCGTCCTGCCCCCCACGGCCGTGGGATTCCTCCTGCTTCGCGCGCTCGGTCGTGACGGCTGGCTGGGGGAGCGGACGCTGGGATTCGACCTCGACCTCCTGTTCACGTGGAAGGGGGCGGCGCTCGCGTCCGCGGTGATGGCGCTTCCGCTCGTGGCGAGGACCGCTCGCGTCGCGTTCGACGGAGTGGATCCACGCCTCGAATCGATGGCGAGGACGCTCGGCGCGCGCCCGCTACGCACGTTCGGGCGCGTGACGCTGCCCCTCGCGCGCCGGGGTCTCCTCGCCGCCGGCGTCCTGGGATTCACCCGCGCGCTCGGCGAGTTCGGCGCGACGATCCTCGTCGCGGGGAGCATTCCGGGAAAAACCCAGACCCTCGCGCTGGCCATCTTCAGCGACATGCAGAGCGGCCACGACGACGAGGCGATGGTGCTCGTGGGTATCACGGTCGGCATCGCGTTCGCGGCGATCTGGATCGCGGAGGCGCTGCTGCGGAAGCGCGAGGCCGCGCGATGAGCTTGGCGCTCGACCTCGAGGTGCCGCTCGCGCCGTTCACGCTCTCGTTGCGGTGGGAATCGCGAGAGCGGTTCCTCGGAATCTTCGGACACTCCGGCGCGGGGAAGACGACGATCCTCGAGGCGATCGCGGGAACGTCGCGGTCTGCCCGCGGCGCCGTTCGCGTGGACGACCGCGTGCTGCTCGACACGCGCCGGGGCATCCGCCTCGCTCCCGAGGAGCGAGGGGTCGGTTACGTGCCGCAGGACGGGCTCTTGTTCCCGCACCTCGACGTGATCGGCAACGTCCGCTTCGGCGCGGCGAGGGCCGCGCGATCCGTGGGACGGCCGCTCCCACCGGAGCGCGTGCTCGCCGTGCTCGAGCTGACGGGGATGGAATCCCGCACCCTCGCGGGACTGTCGGGCGGCGAGCGCAGGCGCGTCGCGCTCGCGCGCGCGCTCTGCTCGGGCCCGGGGCTGCTGCTCCTCGACGAGCCGCTCGCGGGCCTCGACGCGCCGCTCAAGCGCCGCATCCTTCCGTACCTGCTCCGCGTGCGCGACGAGTTCGGCATCCCCACCGTCTTCGTGTCGCACGACCCGGGAGAGGTCAGCCTTCTCTGCGACGAGGTCCTCGTGCTCGAGAAGGGGAGCGTGCTCGCTTCCGGGCCTCCGGCGGCCGTCTTCTCCCGTCCGGAGGTGTTCGCGATCGCGCGCGAGGAGGGCTTCGAGAACGTGCTCACCGGCACGATCCTCGACGCCGGCGACGGCTCGTCGACGCTCGAGCTGCACCCGTCGGTGACGATGACCCTGCCAGCGGCGCTGCCGCGGGGCTCGCACGTCACGATCGGCCTGCGGGCCGAGGACGTGATCGTGGCCCTCGACCGTCCCACGGGGCTCTCCGCGCAGAACGCGCTGCCGGCCGTGGTGCGCGAGGTGCGCGACGGAGACCCGGTGCTCCTCGTCGCCGAGGTCCACGGAGCGGGCGCTTCCGTCGTCGTGACCGTCACCCGGCAGGCGGTCGAGCAGCTCTCGCTGCGGGCGGGGCTTCCGGTCCATCTCGTGTCGAAGGCCCAGGCGTGCAGGATCCTGGCCACGAGGTGACGCCGGGGCTAGAATGCACGGCTTCATGAAGCCCCCGGAAATCTACGAGAACCTGCAGCGCGACGTGATCGGCCAGGAGGAGATCCTCCGGTACGTGTCCGTCGCGATCTTCAAGCACATCGAGGGCGAGAAGTACGGCAACCTCGTGATGATCGGGAACTCGGGCACCGGCAAGACGACGGTCATGCGCGCCATGGAGCGGCTGTACGAGTCGCAGGATGCGTTCCACGAGTACCGCGTGGTCGCGATCATGAACGCGAACACGCTGTCGTCGGACGAAGGGACGATCGACACGCACAGGATCCTGACCCGGCTCGAGGAGCGGGCGCGGCAGATCCTCGGCGACGGCGCGTCGGCGGAGGACATCGGCTCGTACATGGAGCACGCGACGGTGTGCCTCGACGAGATCGACAAGGTCTCGTCGATCGTCGGCGGCAAGGCCTACGTGACGGGCATCAACATCCAGCAGGCGCTGCTGACGCTCATCGAGGGCGAGAAGATCCTGTACCCGATCGTCGTGTACAAGGACAAGCAGCCCGAGCGCGTGAGCGTCACCGTGGACACGGGCAAGATGCTGTTCCTGTGCGCCGGCGCGTTCGAGACGCTCTACGACCAGGTGTACCGCCGCGTCACCTCGCCGACGAGCCGCGTGAAGCTGCCCACCGAGACGGTCTACGAGAACGGCGAGGTCCAGATCCGCGAGTTCTTCACGCTGCGGCACCACTTCAAGCAGGAGGACCTGTTCGACTTCGGGATGCTGCCGCAGTTCCTCTCGCGCTTCGACAACTCGATCATCCTCGAGGACCTGCACGCCGGGATCCTGAAGCGCATCTTCCTCGAGCCGCGCGACAGCGTGTTCAAGGCCTCCAGGAACTTCTTCGTCCGCTACGGGATCGACCTCGAGATCGAGGACGACGCCGCCCGCAAGATCGCCGACGAGGCGAGCAAGTCGAGCCGGATCGGCGCCCGCGCGCTGAAAGCGGTCTGGGGCCGCATCATCAAGCCCTACGAGTTCGACCCGTTCTCGCATCCCGAGGTCGTGAAGAACGGGGAGCGCCACCGCCTCGTGATCGACGAGGAGCTCGTCTTGCGGGCGCTCAAGTCCCCCGTCTGATGGAGCTCTCGGCACTCCTGACGGGTGCCGTGCTCCGCTTCCTCGCGGGCGGCGGCCTCGCCCTGCTCGCCGGCACGGCGCTGTTCCCGGGCGTGCTCGCGACGATCGATCAGCGTCCGGTGCCCTCCGTCGCCGTCGGCCTGCTCGCCGCGGGCATCCTCGCGCTCGTCCGCATCGGGCTCCCGTCGGGAGCGCTCGCGCTCGCGGTCGCCGCGGCGGTCCTCGAGCTGGGCCTGTCGATGGACCACGGATGGCCGCGCGTCGTGCTCGAGCCCGCGTGGCTGCTGTTCGTGGGCGGCGGCGCGTTCCTCGCGGCCGTCGTGTTCGACGGCATGGCGCGCAGCCGCTACCGCTTCGGGAAGTTCCTCGTGCTCGGAACGCTGTTCGCCGGGATCTACGTCGCCGCCACCCCGCTCGCGCTCGTCGGACAGCCGCTCGCGCGTCCCGTCGGCGGAGAGCTGATGCTCAACGCGTTCCTCGGCATCCTGGTCGGCGACGCGGTCGGTCTCGGCGTCGAGCTGATCGAGCTGGTGAAGCCTCACCGCTTCCCGTAATGGACCTCTCCGCACGCCTCGCCGCGATCCTCGACCCCGAGCGCGTCCTGACGCGCGCGATCGATCGCGTCGCGTACGCGAGCGACGCGAGCTTCTACCGTCTCGTCCCGCGCGCGGTCGTGCGGCCGCGATCCGTCGAGGAGATCCAGGCCCTCTTCCGCGTGAGCCGGGCCGAGCGCGTGCCGATGGTGTTCCGCGCCGCGGGGACGAGCCTGTCCGGACAGGCGATCACCGACGGGATCCTCGTGGACGTCTCGAAGCACTGGAAGGGCATCGACGTGCTCGACGGCGGCGCGCGCGTGCGCGTCCAGCCGGGCGCCATCGGCGGCGTCGTCAACCAGAGGCTCGCGCCGTACCGCACGAAGCTCGGGCCCGACCCGGCGTCGATCCAGGCCTGCATGATGGGCGGGATCCTCGCGAACAACTCGAGCGGCATGTGCTGCGGTGTCGCCCGGAACTCGTACCACACGCTCGAGTCGCTGTCGGTCGTGCTGCCCGAGGGACTGCACCTCGACACGGCGGACCCCTCCGCGGCGGGCGTGCTCGAGCGCGAGGCGCCCGGCATCGCGCGAGGCCTCCTCGCCCTCCGGGACCGGATCGAGCGATCACCGGGGCTGCGCGAGAGGATCCGCGCGAAGTACCGCATCAAGAACACGACCGGGTACTCGCTGAACGCGTTCCTCGACTTCGCGTCGCCGCTCGAGATCCTTCGGCACCTGATGATCGGATCCGAGGGGACGCTCGGCTTCATCGCGGACGCGGTCCTGCGTACGATCCCGGACGAGCCCGTGAAGTCGACCGGGCTGCTGTTCTTCCCCGACGTCGAGTCCGCCTGCGCCGCGATCGGCCCGCTCCGCGATTCCGGCGCGGCGACCCTCGAGCTGATGGACCGCGCGTCCCTGCGCGCGGTCGAGAGCGATCCGTCGACGCCGGCGAACGTACGGACGCTGCCGGACGCCGCCGCGGCGCTCCTCGTGGAGTACCAGTGCGGGGACGAGGCGGCGATCGAGCCGATCGAGCGCGGCGCGCGCGCCGTCTTCGGGTCGCTGCCGCTCCTCGTCGCGCCGTCGCTCACGCGCGTCCCGGACGAGCAGGCGGGCCTGTGGAGGATCCGGAAGGGCCTCTTCCCCTCCGTCGGCTCGTTCCGCCGACCCGGCACGAGCGTGCTCATCGAGGACGTCGCGTTCGCCGTCGAGCACCTGGCGCCGGCCGTGCGCGACCTCCAGGGGCTGTTCGCGAAGCACGGCTACGCCGAGGGGATCGTCTTCGGCCACGCCAAGGACGGCAACATCCACTTCGTGATCACGCAGGCGTTCGACACGGCGGCCGAGATCGATCGCTACGCGGCGTTCATGGACGACGTCGTGGACCTCGTGGTGCGCCGCTACGACGGGTCGCTCAAGGCCGAGCACGGGACCGGGCGGAACATGGCGCCGTTCGTGGAGACGGAGTGGGGCCGCGAGGCCTACGGCATCATGCGGTCCCTCAAGGCGCTGTTCGACCCCGCCGGTCTCCTGAACCCGGGCGTCATCCTGAATCCCGATCCGCGCGCGCACGTCGCCGACCTCAAGACCCTCCCCGTCGTCGCCGCGGAGATCGACCGCTGCACCGAGTGCGGCTGGTGCGAGCGCCTGTGCCCGAGCCGCGACCTCACGCTCACGCCGAGGCAGAGGATCGCGGTCGAGCGCGAGCTGGGGCGGCTGCGCGACGCGGGCGACTCCGCCGGGATCGCGGACCTCGAGCGCGACTTCGACTACGCGGTCGTGGAGACGTGCGCCGCCGACGGCATGTGCGCGACGGGTTGCCCCGTCGGCATCGACACGGGCCACCTGGTCAAGCGGCTCCGCAGGGACGGGCACGCCGAGACGTCGAGGGAGATCGCGCGGTTCGTGGCCGATCACCTCGCGGAGGCGGAGACGCTCGCCCGCGCGGCGCTGCGCGCCGGCCACCTGGCCGAGACCGTGCTCGGCGCGCGCGGCGTCGCCGCGGCCTCGCGTGGCCTGCGCCGCGTGTTCCCCGCGCTCCCCGAGTGGCGCAGCCCGATGCCGCGAAGCGCTTCGGGCCGGCTTCCGCGCACCGATCGGACCGCCGCGCGCGCGATCTACTTTCCCGCGTGCCCGTCCCGCGTGCTCGGCTCCGGCCTTCCGGCCACGGTGCTGGCCGTCGCGTCGCGCGCCGGCTTCCCCCTGCACGTTCCAGCCGACGCGCCCGGCACGTGCTGCGGGATGGCGTTCTCGTCCAAGGGATACACCGAGGCGGCGCGGCGCGTCGCGAACCGCGCGATCGACGCGATGTGGACGTGGTCCGGCGAGGGAGCGCTCCCCGTCGTCGTGGACGCCGCCTCGTGCGCGTGGACGCTGCGCACCTGCCGCGACGAGCTCACCCCGCGGGCCCGCGGACGGTGGGAGCGCCTGACGATCCTCGACGGCGTCGAGCTGGCGCACGACCATCTCCTCGACCGGCTCGTCGCGCGCAGGAAGAAGCGCTCGGTCGCGATCCACCCCGTCTGCTCGTCGGTCAAGCTCGATACGGCCCGGAAGCTCGTTGCCGTCTCGCGGGCCTTCGCGGAGGAGGTGGCGGTGCCGGTCGACGCCGGCTGCTGCGGCTTCGCCGGGGACCGCGGGTTCACGCATCCCGAGCTGACCGAGTCGGCCACGCGCCCGGAAGCGGCCGAGGTTCTCCGTGGGGACCACGACGGCTGGTACTCGAGCAATCCCACGTGTGAGCTCGCGATGACGCGCGCGACCGGCCGCCCGTACGAATCGTTCTGGCGCCTGCTCGACGAAGCGACGCGCTGACAAGGCCTCCGCGCTACAGGCAGTCCTTCGCGCGGAGGTCCCGCTGGCGTCCAGTGGAATCCAGTCCCGCGAGGCCGGGCACGCCGCTCGACGACACGCCGATCACGAGGAAGTAGAACGCCTGGCCCGGAGCCGGCGCCTGGTCCTCGAGGAAGGTCGTGTCGGTCGTCACGGAGTCTCGCGAGCTCTGGCAGACGCCGTAGAAGCGGGACGCGACGTCGGCCCGCGATCCGCGGAACACCTCGTACGAGGCCGAGTGGGATTCCGACGTCCAGGAGAGCGTCGTGATCCCGCTCGTCTTGTTGTGCGAGGCTGAGATCGTGATCGCGTCGCCGGGGATCGACTCGGCGTTGCTCGCGGGGAGGGGGTCGCACAGGTCGCCCGATCCGTCCGCGTCGGTGTCGAGCTGGTCGGTGTTGCCGAGGAACGGGCAGTTGTCGCACGCGTCGCCGACGCCGTCGCCGTCCGAGTCGTACTGCACCTTCATCGAGAGCGCGGGGCACAGGTCGCACGGGTCGCCGATGCCGTCGAGGTCGGTGTCCGACTGCGAGACGTTCGAGTCGAGCGGGCAGTTGTCGGCGCCGTCCGCCTTGGTGTCGCCGTCGAGGTCCTGCACGACGCACGTCAGCGGGAACGCCGAAGCGGTGCGCACGTACGACGCGCCCGCCGTGTTCGTGCCGTTCCTCGCGTTCGGGGAGCTGTCGTTCGCATTCCCCTGGAAGCGCCACCACGCCTTCACGGTCGAGGGGAGGGGATTGTCGAAGAACGTGCACGTCGCGCCGGACTGCAGCTCCGACGCCGTCCGCGCGACGCTCCACACGCGCATCTCCTCGATCTCGCCGCGGAACCCCTCGAACGGCATGTTGAACAGCGACCCGCCCAGGCGCATCTCGCCGACGCCGGAGTAGCTGATGGGTCCCGTGAACGGGACGGCTCCGGGCTCCTCCACGCCGTTGACGAACAGGCGCAGCATCGACCCGTCCCACGTCGTCGCGACGTGCGTCCACTGGTCGAGCGGGACCGGCGTGGTGCCGAACGCGTAGACCGCGGTCGAGCCGGTCCCGACCGCCATCCGCAGGGTGGAGTTGGGCTGGAGGAAGAGGTGGAACCCGAAGTTGTTGCCGTTCACCGGATCGCGGCGATCGAAGATCGCCTGCCAACCGTTCGACCCCTGCGTGCGGCGGATCCACGCCTCGAGCGTGAACGGCGTCGTCAGGTTGAACGCGGCGTTGCTCGGGATCGAGACGTAGTCGCCCTCCTTCTCGAGGCGCAGCGCGTTCTCGAGCGTGGGCGAGACGCTCATCGTCATCGTCGCCTGCGCGCTCAGGTTGCTCTGCGCGTCCGACGACCTCACCGTGAACGTGTCGGTGCCCGAGTATCCGCTCGCCGGGACGTACGTGAAGTACGCGTTTCGGGGGCCGGACAGCCGCACCTCGCCGTGGGCGGGTAGCGTCGTTCCGAGCTGGAAGTCCTTGATCGGCCCATCGGCGTCGCCACCCTTGAGCGCGTCCTTCGCGGTGCCGTGCGCCACCGGGACCGTCCTCCCGGTCGCGGTCGGGTTCTGGTACGCGCCCCCGTTGAAGACGAAGGTCTTCGTCGACCGCAGAACGCCGTTGATCGAGTACTCGACCGTCCACGTCCCCGTCGAGCCCGACGTCGGAAGGTTCACCTGCCAGAGCCAGTACGAGTAGGGATAGAACTGGGTGTGCGTGAACGGGGAGTCCACGTACGTCGACCCGTTGGGCATCTTGTAGACGATCCGCGACACGTCTCCGTTCTGGACGTCCGTCAGCCTGGACCAGAAGTACGTCGGGATCGTGGCGCCCGTCTGGCGGACGTGCGTCATGTCCGGCGGTCGCGCCTTCATGTCGGTGACGGGGTCGGGATTGATCGTGGAGAGGCCCGCCCAGAACAGCTGGACCGGGTTCTCCGTGATGTGGACCTGCTGGCTCTCCCAGAGGGACGCGACGGCGTTGCAGGCGCCGCTCGAAGGATCGTAGGGAAGGCCGCCGACCTGGAGCTGGAAGTGCAGGTGGGAATCGGTGGAGCAGCCCGAGCTGCCGACGAGCCCCACGGGCTGGCCCTCGACCACCTGCTGGCCCACGTACACCATCGTGGACCACTTGCGGAGGTGCAGGTACCAGGACTCGGTGCCGTCGGCGTGGAGGATCTTCACGTAGTTCGGATCGTTCGTCTCGCAGTTCACGTTCTTGTCGAAGCTTCCGTCCGCGACCTCGAACACGGTGCCGGGCGCGCCCGCGAGCGCGAAGCGTCCCTCGTCCTGCTCCACGAAGTCGCGAAGGATGATGTCGTACCCGCCGTGGGAGTCGTACGTCACGCCCTGGCAATCCCAGTCGAGGACGCCCGGGCTCGACGGATCGAGATCGACGTAGTTCGAGAGGTGCCACCAGTCCTGCCATCGCATGGGCCAGCGGTAGAGGACGGTCGGCGCGAGACCCGAAGCGTCGGAAGGGGCCGCCGCGGCGCTTGCGAGCGCCCCTTCGTCCGGCGAGGGTGCGTACGAGCCGGAGGAGATCAGCTTGGCCTGGGGCGCCTCGTCCGCGGCGGCCGGAGATGCCAGCGCGAGAACGAGGATCACGAACGGCGCCGCCCGAAAACTCAGGCCCCTCGCTATCATCCCCCTCCTCCTGGAGTCGGCGAGCGGCGCCGCCGTTCGGCAATGGTGTCTCGACAAACGTACCGGGGACGCCGGGGCCGGACAAGGAAAAAGCCGTTCGCGAATCGCGGCGCGCCGGAATCGACGCCGAACGGAGCCGGATGGGTTTCTACGAGGACTGGATCGTTCCGTGGGTCATCGGCTGGCCCCTCACCGTGCGTGGGATCGAGGAGCAGCGCGAGGCCGCGCTCCGTTCCGCGGCGGGGGACGTCCTCGAGATCGGCTTCGGGTTCGGCGCCTCGATCCCGTTCTACCCGCGAGGCGTCGCGAGCGTGACCGGGGTCGAGCCGAGCGCGGGGATGCTCCGCCGCGCCCTGGGCAGGATCGCAGCGCCGTTTCCGGTCCGTCTCGTCCGCGGGTCGGCGGAGGAGATGCCCTTCCGCGATCGATCGTTCGACATGGTGGTGTCGAACTGGACGCTCTGCACGATTCCCCATCCCGGGCGCGCGCTGCGAGAGGTCGCGAGGGTCCTGAAGCCCGCCGGCCGATTCCTCTTCGTCGAGCACGGTCTGGCGGACGATCCGCGCGTCGCCGCCTGGCAGCGCCGGCTCACGCCCGTCCAGCGACTGATCACCGGAGGCTGCAGGCTCGACGTCCCCGTCGAGACGCTGCTCCGGGAGTCCGGGATGGTCGTCGAGAGCCTGGATCGCTACCGCGGCCGCCCCGGCCCGAAGATCATCACGCAGATGTATCGCGGGGCCGCCCGGCCGCGATGAGCCGAGGCTGCCATCCGTCGCTATCATGACGGGCGTAGGTCTTACGACGGAGGTGCGTCTTGCGAGGTTTTCGCCTGCTCCCCGCGGTTCTGGTCTTCGCTGCCTCCCTCTCGATGACACGCGCCGCCGAGGCGACCGCGATCTTCGCGGGGGGCTGCTTCTGGTGCGAGGAGAGCGCGTTCGACGGCCTCCCCGGGGTCGTGACCGCGATCTCGGGATACACGGGTGGCCACACGAAGAACCCGACCTACGAGGAGGTCTCCTCGGGCACGACGGGGCACGCCGAATCGTCGAAGGTCGTGTTCGACCCGACGAAGATCACCTACGAGAAGCTCCTCGACGTGTACTGGCACAACGTCGACCCGTTCGACGGGGACGGGCAGTTCTGCGATCGCGGGAGCCAGTACCGCCCGGCGATCTTCTACCTCGACGAGACGCAGAAGAAGGCGGCCGAGGCCTCGAAGCGGAAGCTCGAGGAGGACCCCAGGTTCAAGGGGAAGATCGCGGTGCAGATCGTCGCGGCCTCCGCGTTCTACCCGGCGGAGGAGTACCACCAGGATTTCTGCAAGAAGAAGCCGACGCACTACGAGGCGTACCGGATGGGGTGCAGGCGCGACGCCCGGCTGAAGGAAGTCTGGGGCGACGCGGCGGGAGGACACAAGTGAGACGCATCGCAACGTTCGTGGCGCTACTGGCCCTGTCGCTCGCGGCGGCACGCGCCGGCGAGGGGGAGCACAAGATGACCGACTACAAGAAGCCGTCCGACACCGCGCTGAAGGCGAAGCTGACGCCGCTGCAGTACGAGGTCACGCAGCACGAGGGGACGGAGCGTCCCTTCGCGAACGAGTACTGGAACAACCACGAGGCCGGCATCTACGTGGACGTCGTCTCCGGCGAGGTCCTCTTCAGCTCGCTCGACAAGTACGACTCGGGCACGGGCTGGCCGAGCTTCACGAAGCCGCTCGAGCCGGCGAACGTGAAGAACAAGACGGACTACGCGCTCGGCATGATGCGGACCGAGGTCCGGTCGGCCCACGCCGATTCCCACCTTGGGCACGTCTTCGACGACGGACCGGCGCCGACGGGGCTGCGCTACTGCATGAACTCCGCCTCCATGCGCTTCATCCCCGTCTCGAAGCTCGAGGCCGAGGGGTACGGGGAGTACAAGAAGCTCTTCTCGAAGTGATTTTTCGGGTTTTCGCGAAATCTCCAATCCGGAGGCCGCTTTCTCCCGTACCCTCATGACGATGGGAATGGCCATGCCGGCAGCACCGTATCCGGGTGGAGTGTCGCCCGACCCGCTGGCGCCGCTGATGGCGCGCGTCGCGACGGGGGACGAGGGCGCCCTCGCGGCGCTGTACGACGCCACGAGCCACCGGGTCTACGGCCTCGCGTTCCGCGTGCTGCGGGTCCGTGAGGACGCGGAGGAAGTCACGCTCGACGTCTACACGCAGGTCTGGCGCGGACGGACGCCGTACGACCCCGACCGGGGGAGCGTGCTGAAGTTCCTCCTGCTGCTCGCCAGGACCCGGGCCGTGGATCTCCTCCGCAGCCGCGCGCGCCGGAGCCAGGTCGAGGAGCGCGTCGAGGAGATCGCCGAGCTGCACGACGGCGGCGAGGCGCAGGCCGCGCTCGGGGACGTGCTCGCCGAGCGCCGGCTCAAGCTGGCGCTCGCGACGCTTCCGGACAGCCAGCGGGTGGCGATCGAGGCGGCGTACTTCCAGGGCCTGAGCCACAGCGAGGTCGCGACCGCGCTGGGGCAGCCGCTGGGCACGATCAAGACGAGGATCAGGGACGGGCTGCTCGCGCTCCGCCGCGCGATGGCCATGCCGGAAGGGGGCATTGCATGACGCGGCATGAAAGGCTGGACGATCTCGCCCGCGACCGCGCCGCCGCGTACGCGCTCGGCTCCCTCTCCGTCACGGAAGCGATGGAGTACGAGACGCACCTCGGCGCGTGCGAGCCGTGCCGGCGCGAGGTGGAGTCGCTCCGGGCGGTGCTCGGCGACCTGGCGACGCTGGCTCCCTCCAAGACGCCTCCGCCGGAGCTGAAGAACCGGCTGCTGGCGCGCGTGCGCGAGACGAAGCCGGCGGCGACGCAGCCGTGGAAGGCCTGGCAGCCGTCGGCGATGGAGACGGGGCTCACGCTGGTCCGCGGAGGTGAGGGACGGTGGGAGCCGTCCGGCGTCGAGGGCGTCGAGATCCGGAGGCTGTTCCTCGACGCCGCGAACGATCGCGCCACGATGCTCGTCCGCATGGCGCCGGGGACGTCGTATCCCTCCCACGTGCACGGGGGGGCGGAGGAGTGCTACGTGCTCGAGGGAGACCTCGACGTCGCCGGGACGCGCATGGTCGCCGGCGACTACCAGCGAGCCACGAGCGGGAGCCTGCACGGCGTCCAGTCCACGGTGAACGGCTGCCTCCTCTTCATCGTGTCGTCGCTGCACGACGAGCTGTCGCACGGGGCTCACGCCTGAGCGCGAGCGTCTCGGCGGCCGCGGCCGCAGCCACGTCGTGTCCCGCGGCGTTCCAGTGGAACTCCGGCCGCTCGTCGTAGGGCTCCCGCCCGAGCGCGAGCGCCTCGCGTAGCGCGGGCCGCAGGTCCAGGAAGAGGTCGTCCCGCTCGGACGCGAAGCTCCGCAGCCGGTCGATCGTGCGGTCGAGGTCGAGATCGCTCTCGCTCCTGCCGAGGTCGGCCACGTCGAGCCGGCGCCTCTCGTCGAGCACCTGCACGGGATGCGGGACCGCGACGATCGCCAGATCCGCGCCGCTCCCCCGCACGGAGCGCTCGAGACGCTCGAGTGCGGCGCGCGTGACGGCCCACTTCCGTTCGTACGCGGCGTCGTCGCGGAACAGGCTGCGCGGGACGTAGGGACGCTGCGGGGCACGGTCCGCGCCGTGCAGCGTCGCGACGAAGCGCTGCCAGCGGTCGCCGAGGAACAGCGCGGCGCGCGAGTGGTCGTAGAGCCACACGCGGAACGGGCTCTCGAGCCGGCGCGCGACGGGCTCGTTCCGGAGGACGAGCTCGCCGCCGTGCCCCAGCTCCCCGTACGGCCGCCGCTCCCCGTACGAATCCACGTTGTCGTCGAGGTCGTTGGCGAAGACGCCCACGATCACGACGTCGGGCCGGTACGGAGCGCCGGTCCGCTCGAAGAGCAGCAGCTCCTGGATCGTCCCGTACGAGCTGCACGCGAGCGTGACGACCTCGGCCCCCGTTCGCGCGGCGAGGCGGGCCGAGAAGGTCGCGTCGTCGTCCACGCCCCAACCCCAGAGGAACGAGTCGCCGAGCACGACGATGCGCTGCTTGCCGGGAGTACGGGCGAGCGGGACTTCTTCGCCCCGCAGCCCGAGACGGTTCTGTCGCACGCGCGCCGTGCCGGGGAGCGTGCGCTCGCCGAAGTGGATCCGGAACGAACGGTCGACGTTCGGCGCCCCGGTCCAGCCGATCTCCGGGTCGAACCGGTGGAAGGCGCCGAGGGGATGCGACGAGGGGAGGTCGGTGCCGAGCACGCGCAGCGCCGCCTCGATCGCGAGGAGCGTGACGGCGAGCGAGGCGAGCACGAGGGCCGCGTTCGCGAGGGCCCGCGAGAGCTTCACCTCGCGCGCTTCCTCCGCGGCCGTGCCCGCGGGGGCGCCCAGCGGTAGCGCTCGAGATCGAGCGCGTCGCGCTCGAACTCGACGCCCTCGGCTTCGAGCATCGCGCGCTGCAGCCCCGAGGGAATGTCGGGAATCCGCTCCGTCGAGCAGCGGCCCTGGGCGTTGACCACCCGCTGCCACGGCACGCCCTTCGGACAGCCGTGCATCGCCCAGCCCACCGCGCGCGAGGAAAGCCGGTTCTCGACGAGGGTCGCGATCTGGCCGTACGTCATGACGCGGCCGCGGGGGATCCGCTTCACGACGGCGTAGACGGCGTCCCACGCGCTCCTGCGCTCGCCCTGCACGTCGCCGTGCACGCGCGCCGACGCGGGAAGCCGGACGATCCTTCTCTTCACGCTGGGGTATCCTAGCCGCCGGCGGGGAAAGAGGAAACGCTCGTGCAGGATTACGAGAAGCTCGGGGTCTTCTACCTCGGCAGCCTGGTCGACTCCGGCCGCGTCACGGACACGCCCCTCCTCTACGATTCCCGCGACCTCCTCACGCACGCCGTCTGTCTCGGGATGACCGGCAGCGGCAAGACCGGCCTGTGCGTGGCGCTCCTCGAGGAAGCGGCGATCGACGGCATCCCGGCGATCGTCGTGGACCCGAAGGGCGATCTCGGCAACCTGCTCCTCACGTTCCCCGACGCCTCTCCGGCGAGCTTCCGGCCGTGGATCGACGAGTCGGAGGCGGAGCGGCAGGGCGTCACCCCCGACGCGTTCGCGGCGAGCGTCGCGGAGAAGTTCCGCAAGGGTCTCGAGGAGTCGAAGGAGGATCCGGAGCGGATCGCCCGGTTCCGCTCGTCGGTGGACACGGCGATCTACACGCCCGGCAGCAGCGCGGGCATCCCGGTCTCGGTGCTCGGCTCGCTGCGCGCTCCGTCGAGCGCCCCGGAGCGCGAGGGCGACGCGCTGCGCGAGCGCGTGCTCGGGACCGCGTCGAGCCTGCTCGTGCTGCTCGGCATCGAGCCGGATCCCGTGCGGAGCCGCGAGCACATCCTCCTCTCGAAGATCCTCGAGGAAGCGTGGGCGAAGGGAGCGGACCTCGACCTCGAGTCGCTCGTGCGGAAGATCCAGTCGCCGCCCTTCGACCGCGTGGGCGTGCTCGGGCTCGACGCGTTCTTCCCCGCCAAGGACCGCGCCGCGCTCGCAACGAGCTTCAACAACCTCCTCGCGTCGCCGGGCTTCGCGGCGTGGCTGACGGGCGAGCCGGTGGACGTCGCGCGCTTCCTGTGGACCAAGGAGGGGAAGCCGCGGCTCAGCATCTTCTCGATCGCGCACCTCCAGGACGGCGAGCGGATGTTCTTCGTCACGCTGCTGCTCTCCTCCATCGTCGCGTGGATGCGCGCGCAGCCGGGCACGAGCAGCCTCCGCGCCCTGTTCTACATGGACGAGGTGTTCGGGTACCTGCCGCCCACCGCGAACCCTCCGGCCAAGACGCCGCTCCTGACGCTGCTGAAGCAGGCGCGCGCCTCGGGGCTCGGGATCGTGCTCGCGACGCAGAACCCGGTCGATCTCGACTACAAGGCGCTCTCGAACACGGGCACGTGGCTGCTCGGGCGCCTGCAGACCGAGCGCGACAAGGATCGCGTTCTCGAGGGGCTCGAGGGGATCACGGCGGGATCGCAGGCGCTCGACCGCAAGAAGGCGGACGCGCTCCTGTCCGGCCTCGCCGGGCGCACCTTCCTGATGCACGACGTCCACGAGGACGGGCCGGTCGTCTTCCGCTCGCGGCAGACGCTCTCGTACCTCCGCGGACCGCTCACGCGGGCGCAGATCCAGGCGCTCATGGCCGGTCGTAGGGAGAACGAGAGGGCCGCGGCGGCCACGGCCGGGATCCCCCCCGATGTCCCGGCGTCCGCCGCGGCCCCGTCGTCGGGGCGCCCGGTCCTCCCGCCCGGCGTGCGCGAGGTGTTCCTCCCCGCGACCGGGAGATCGACCGCGTACGCGCCGGCGCTCCTCGGGACGTGCCGCGCGCACTACGTGGACGCGAAGTCCGGCGTGGACGTCTGGGAGAAGGGCGCCTTCCTCGCGCCGCTGCGCGCGGATCTCTCCGGCGACCCGTGGGAGGGTGCGCAGCCCGTGGACGTCGCCGGGGCCGCGGAGCCCGCTCCCGGCGCGACGTTCGGAAGCCTCCCCGCCGGCGCCTCGCAGGCGAAGAGCTGGACGCAGTGGTCGCGCGGCCTGTCGGACTTCGTCTACCGCGAGCGCGCGCTCACGCTGTTCCGTCACGCGGCGACCAGGCTCGTCTCCCGGCCGGGCGAGTCGCGCGGCGACTTCGTCGTGCGCGTCCGTCAGGCGGCGCGGGAAGGCCGCGACGGAGCCGTCGATGCGACCCGCCGCAAGTTCGCCGCGCTGGAAGACCGGATCCGCCGCGCCGAGGAGCGCGTCGCGCGCGAGCAGTCGCAGTTCCAGCAGCAATCCGTGCAGACCGCGATCTCGATGGGGGCCACCGTGCTCGGCGCGCTCTTCGGCCGCAAGCTCACGAGCGCGGGCACGATCGGGCGCGCGACCACCGCGGCCCGCGGCGCCGGCCGCGCGATGCGCGAGCACGAGGACGTGGCGACCGCGCAGCAGGACCTCGACGCCCTGCGGCGGCAGCGCGACGAGATGGAATCCGAGGTCACCGGCATCGGTGCCGGCGGCGACGTGGAGTCGGGCATCGACGAGATCCGGGTCGGCGCGCGGAAGGCGGACACCTCCGACGAGCAGGTCGTCCTCGCCTGGGTCCCGACGAAGTGATCGGCCGCGTCTCGACGCGCGCCGGCGCCGAGATGCCCGTCCTCGGCCAGGGCACGTGGAAGATGGGGGAAGACCCCGCGAGGCGCAGGACCGAGGTCGCGGCTCTCCGTCTCGGGATCGAGCTGGGCATGACGCTCGTCGACACCGCCGAGATGTACGCGGACGGCGGCGCCGAGGAGGTCGTCGGCGAGGCGATCCAGGGCGTGCGCGACGGCGTCTTCCTCGTCTCGAAGGTGCTCCCGCAGCACGCGTCGCGAGCGGGCGTCGTGCGCGCCGCCGAGGCGAGCCTGCGGCGGCTGCGCACCGAATGGATCGATCTCTTCCTCCTGCACTGGCCGGGCTCCGAGCCGCTCGAGGAGACGCTGTCGGGCTTCGACCGGCTCGCCGCGCAGGGGAAGATCCGCGGCTTCGGCGTGAGCAACTTCGATCACGCCGAGATGGCCGCCGCGGAGCGCCTCCACGGCGGCGGCGCCATCGCCGTGAACCAGGTGCTCTACAACCTGAAGCGGCGGGGCGTCGAGCGACGCCTGCTGCCGTGGTGCGCGGAGCGCGGCATCGCCGTCATGGCGTACTCCCCGGTCGAGCAGGGGCGCCTCCCCGCGAAGGATGCGCTCGAGGGCGTCGCGAGGCGCCACGGCGCCACGACGTTCGCCGTCGCGATCGCGTGGACGATCCGCAACGAGGGCGTCGTCGCGATCCCGAAGGCGTCCCGCCTCGAGCACGTGCGCGAGAACGCGGGAGCCTCGGACCTCTGCCTCACGGAGGAGGACCTCGCCGACCTCGACCGCGCGTTTCCCGTTCCGCACCGCGACGTCCCGCTGGAGATGCTTTGACGGCGGATCCTCGCGACCTCGATCGCGTGGTCCGTCGCCTTGCGCGCGCGTACGAGCACGACCGCTTCGAGACCACGAACGGCCCCGACCCGTTCCGCATCCTCATCGCGTGCGTGCTGTCGCTGCGCACCAAGGACGAGACGACGTACCCGGCGGCGGAGCGCCTGTTCTCCCGCGCGTCGTCACCGCGCGCGATGCGCCGCCTACCGGAGGCGACGATCGCGTCGCTCATCTACCCCGTGGGCTTCTACCGCAGGAAGGCGGCGCAGATCCGCGAGATCTGCCGGCTGCTCGTCGAGCGGTGGGGCGAGCGGGTCCCCGACACGATCGAGGACCTGCTCACCCTGCCCGGCGTCGGCCGAAAGACGGCGAACCTCGTGGTGACGCTCGGCTACCACGAGCCGGGCATCTGCGTGGACACGCACGTGCACCGGATCTCGAACCGCCTCGGCTGGGTGCGGACGAAGAACCCGCACCAGACCGAGGACCGGCTCCGGGCGATCCTGCCGCGGAAGCACTGGATCCGGATCAACGAGGTGCTGGTGCGCCACGGCCAGCGCGTGTGCAAGCCGATCAGCCCCGTCTGCTCGTCGTGCCCGGTCGAAGCCTCGTGCCTCCGCGTCGGCGTCGGGCGATCGCGCTAGTAGCCGCCTCCGCCACCGCCGCTGCCGTTGTTGTCGCTCCCGCCGCTGTCCGCGATGGCCCAGATGACCGCGGCGCCCGCGACGCAGCCGAGCACGATCCACAGCGTCTTGTGGCTCTTCTTCTCCTTGGTCTCCGTCGCCTCCTGGCCGGGCGCGAGCGTCGCGACCGCGGCGGCCTGGGGCCGGTCGCCGGCGGTGAAGTCCGCACCGGACGTCTTCGCGAGCATCTCGTGCAGCGTCGGCTGCGAGGCGGTCGCCGTCTCGGGAGCGGCGGGAGCTGCCGCCGGCGCGCTCTTCTCGGGCTGCGCGGCGAAAGCGGGGATCGAGCTCAGGACCAGGAGGAACGCGAGGAACACGGATAGGAATCTCATGAGGGCCTCCGGAGTGCGCCGCTTCGCGGGGCGCGTCCCGCGCAGCGAGCCTTCCGGATCCAGGAGAGACCCGCCACGGTGTTCCGTCAACCGAACGCGAGCCGTCAGGCCGACAGTTCCGCGAAGTGAGGCCAGCAGTCCCACCGGCCCTGTAGAATCCGGGGCTCGCAAACCCGGAACGTCCCCGGAGCGTATTAGGGCTGGATCGGCTCTTTCCATAGGAGATCTCCGATGCGTATCCCGCACCTCCGCGTGCTGCCCTCGCTCGTCCTGGCCTGGGGCGCGCTCGGCTCGGCCGTCCTCGCGGCGACTCCCGGCTACCTGAGGCAGCCCGACATCCACGGCGACCAGATCGTCTTCGCCGCGGAGGGAGATCTCTGGACGGCCTCCGTCCAGGGCGGCGTCGCGCGCCGGCTGACCTCGCATCCCGGATCGGAGTCGTACCCCGCGTTCTCGCCCGACGGGAAGTGGATCGCGTTCACGGGGGAATACGACGGCAACGCGGACGTCTACGTCGTGCCCGCGCAGGGCGGCGAGCCGCGGCGCATGACGTGGCATCCCTACCCGGAGGCGGTGATCGGCTGGAGTCCCGACGGGACGAGGATCCTCTTCCGCAGCGGAGCGGAGGAGGCGCACGGCGTCTCCGAGATGTACGCGCTTCCGCTCGCCGGCGGCGAGCCCGAGAAGCTGCCGCTCGGCTGGGCCGCGCGGCTCGCGATCGACTCGAAGACGGGGATGTGGGCGTTCACCCGGATCTCGACCGAGACGAGGACGTGGAAGCGGTACCGCGGCGGGGAGAACAGCGACATCTGGTGCGGCAGCCCCGAGAAGGCGGACTTCCGGAAGGTGACGGAGTTCCCCGGGACGAGCGCGTACCCCATGTGGCACGACGGGAGGATCTTCTTCCTCAGCGACCAGGGCGGCACCGCGAATCTCTGGTCGATGAAGCCCGACGGGAGCGACCGCAAGCAGCTCACGGACCTCGGGACCTGGGACGCGCGCACCCCCTCGATGGGGCCCGACGGGCGCATCGTCTTCGTGCTGGCCGGCGACGTGCACCTCTACGATCCGAAGGCGGGGAAGGAGAAGAAACTCGACATCGAGCTGCCCAGCGACCGGTTCCTGACGCGGGTGCGCTACCCCGACGCCGAGCAGTACCTGACGACGTTCGACCTCTCGCCGGACGGGGAGCGCGTCGCGGTCGTCACGCGCGGCGAGATCTTCTCGGTGCCCGTGAAGAAGGGCGCGACGCTGCCCGTGACGCGCGGCAGCGGCGCGCGCGAGAAGTGGGCGTCGTTCAGCGGCGACGGCAAGCGCATCGCGTTCGTGACCGACGAGCCGAAGGAAGAGGAGATCCGGACGATCGACGCGTGGGGGCGCGGCGGCGCCAAGGTCGTGAAGCCCGCGGCGGAGAAGGGCTGGTACTTCCCGCCCGCGTACTCGCCGGACGGATCGTGGATCGCGTACTCCGACGAGACGCAGACGCTGTTCGTCGCCCCCGCGGGCGGAGGCTCGCCGAAGAAGGTCGACCACAGCGACCAGTCCGAGATCCGCTCGTACGCGTGGAGCCCGGACGGGCGATTCCTCGCGTACCACAAGGACTCGCGGACCGACTACTCGTCGGTCTACATCTACGACACGAAGTCGGCACAGACGCATCGCGTGACGGGACCGTTCACGAACGACTACGGTCCCGCGTGGGATCCCGACGGCCGGTACCTCTACTTCCTCGGCGATCGCACGACGAACCCGCTGATCGGGAACCGCGACTTCGAGAACGTCGAGTTCAAGTCCACGAAGCCGTACCTCGTCCTCCTCCGCAAGGACGTGGACAACCCGCTCGCGCACCTCGCGGGCCTGCCGCCGAAGGACGGCGACAAGAAGGACAAGGAGAAGGACAAGGACGAGGCGAAGGACAAGAAGAAGGGGGACGCGAAGGACGAGAAGAAGGACGACAAGGACAAGAAGCCGAAGCCGGTCGAGATCGACTTCGACGGGCTGCCGGACCGCGTCGTCGAGCTGCCGGTGGACGCCGGCAACTACTACGGCCTGAGCGCCACGTCGAAGAAGGTCTTCTACATCGCGGCGAAGCTGCACGGCATGGCGGAGGGTCCGGGCCTGTTCCAGGAAGCGCCGCCGGACGCCACGCTCATGGCGTTCGACCTCGAGAAGAAAGAGGCCGCGACGTTCCTCGATGGGGTGTCCGCGTATGCGATCGCCGCGGAGCCGGGCAAGATCGCGGTCATGAAGCGCCGCGGCGAGATCTACGTGGTCGACACGAGCGGCCCTCCCGGGGACAAGATGGGCGACGCGAAGCTCGACCTATCCGGGATCGTGATCGACCTCGATCCGCGCGAGGAGTGGGCGCAGATCTACTACGAGGCGTGGCGCCAGATGCGCGACTTCTACTGGGACCCGATGCTCGCGGGGCAGGACTGGAAGGCGATCCGCGACCAGTACGCGACGATGCTGCCGCGGCTGGCGACGCGCGGCGACCTGCAGGACCTGATCGGCGAGCTGATCGGTGAGATGAACACGTCGCACACGTACGTGTTCGGCGGCGACCCCGGCGGCATGGGCGGGCCTCGCGTGCCGACGGGGCTCCTCGGCGCCGACGTGAAGCGCGACGGCGACGGCTTCCGCGTCACGCGCATCTATCGCGGCGACCCGGCGGACAACGAGCGCTCGCCGCTCGCCGAGCCCGGCGTGGACGTGCGCGAGGGGGATCTCGTCACCGCGGTGAACCACGTGGCGTTCCCGGCCGGCCGGCCGTTCCTCGCGAGCCTCGAGGGCCTCGCGGGCAAGGACGTCGTGCTGACGGTGCGCGGGGGCGAGGGCCGCCCGGGCGAGCGCGACGTCGTGGTGAGGCCGGCGATGGAGGACTCGCACCTGCGCTACGTCGACTGGGTGCGGAGGAACCGCGAGTACGTGGCGGAGAAGACCGGCGGCAAGATCGGCTACGTGCACCTGCCGAACATGTGGACGGACGGGCTCGTCGCGTTCAACACCTGGTTCTACCCGCAGCTCGACAAGGAAGGGATGGTGATCGACGTACGGTGGAACGGCGGCGGCGCCGTGTCGCAGATGATCATCGAGCGCCTGCGGCGGAGCATCCTGAGCTTCGACCGCGCTCGCGGCGGCGGCGTCACGAGCTATCCGTATCGCGCGCTCAACGGCCCGTTCGTCGTCGTCACGAACGAGTTCGCGGGCTCGGACGGCGACATCTTCCCTCGCGCGGTGCAGCTCGCCGGCCTGGCGCCCGTGATCGGCAAGCGGTCCTGGGGCGGCGTCGTCGGGATCCGCGGGGACAAGCAGCTCGTGGACGGCGGCATGGTGACGCAGCCCGAGTTCGCGTGGTGGGAGCCCGCGAAGGGATGGGCGCTCGAGAACCACGGCGTCGATCCCGACATCGACGTGCAGAACCTGCCGCAGGACGTCGCGAAGGGCGTCGACACGCAGCTCGACCGCGCCATCCAGGAGGTGCTCTCGCTGCGCGAGAAGCACCCGCCGATCAAGCCGGACTTCGGCCCGGTCAATCCCAAGAGCCGCGACGCGTACAAGAAGGAGCTGGCGACGAACTGAGGGTCAGCGCTCGATTCGCGCGAGGGTGAGGCCCTCCGCGAGCCGCTGGATGCGATTCATCCAGACTTGCAGGGCGGGTGCGTGCTCGCGAGGCACGCACTCGCCGCAGATCTCGCTGCCGAGCCTCGCGATCGTGCGCACCGATCCCTGGATCGACTCCGACGCTCGCATCGCCGACGCCATGCACCCGTGCAGCTCGGCGAGCGCGCCGAACGCGGCGCACAGGTTCGCGAGGATGCCCTCGAGGAGGTCCTCCGAGAGCGCGCGCTGTGGGCGGTAGAGCAGATCGTGGATCGTGCGCAGCTCGCCCGCGAACACGAGCACCGCGCTCTCGGCGCGGACGAGGCTCCTCGGCCGCTGCTCCGCCGCCTCGCCGGAGCAGTCCTCGGACAGCTGCTGCAGCTCGGACAGGACGAGGTGCAGGTTCGTCTGGATCCGGTCGAGACGCTCCTCGAACGAGATGCGGTGGATCTCCGAGATCAGCTCGTCCTGCTTTCGGGACACGAACTTCGACACGACGAAGCCGAAGATGATGAGGCCCGACGCGGCCTCGACGATCGCGAGCGCGCGCATCCATCCGACGGGGACGACGTCGCCGTATCCGACCGACGTCGCGGTGACGAAGCTGAAGTAGAGCGCCGTCAGGAAGCCCTGCAGCGTCGCCGGCACCGGCTGGCCCAGCTCGAGCAGGCCGCGTCCTCCGGCGACCTCGACGACGCAGTAGACGAGCCCGAACACGAGGATCAAGCCGAGCCACGCGGTGAGAACCTCGCCGACCGACCGCGACGCGAGCCAGTCGAACAGGCTGAGCACGCCGATGCGGCCGCGACGCGGCGCGATCCGCACCCGCGGACCCGGGCGGGGAGGCTCGATCAGGATCCCTCGCTCGAGCGGCAAGTCGTTCTCCTTCCATTCCGCGAGACCGCCCGAGAAGAGTCGCAGCCTCTCGTACCCCATGTCCTGCAGCAGGCGCACCGCCTGCCGGTCCAGCGTTCAGGTGGGGCTCGCGCAGTAGAGGACGATGTCGCGCGCGCCGCCGGGCGGTTCGCCCAGGACGGTCCGGGCCTGGGCGGGGATGTCCGCCACGGGCAGGCTCACGGCTCCCGGAAGGTGCGCGTCCAGGAAAGATTCGCCGGGTAAAACGTCCACGATCAGGAGGTCCGGATCGCCTCGCCGGGCGAGCAGCTCCTGACGGGAAATGTCAGGGGCGGTGCCGAGAAGGGCAGCGTTCGTGGGCGCCATGGCTCCATTTCTCTCGAAAACGTGGGCGGGCGCACGGAATTGTAACGCCTGACGGGGTTTTCGCCGCTTCGTCTTCTCCGCAGGGTGGTTCTGGAGTTGCTTGAACTTCGAGTGCCCTGGATGTACAGGAGAAGGTATGAGACGTGGGCTCGCGGTCGCTGCGGCTTGCCTCCTCGCCGGAACGGCGCTGGCGGCGGACGATTCCGCGACCGAGGTGACCGTCGCCGGCCGCACGCTCGATCTGTCGGCGAGCGCGACGCGGATCGATCCCGAGCCCGTGCGGGTCGACGGCAACCTGCTGCTCGGACGGATCGCCCGCAATCTCGAGCGCTCGGGTGCGAGCGCCAAGCTCAACTACATCGCGGACCGCAGCATCGCGGGCGCACCGCACGACGTGGGTGAGCTGGGCGCCGGAGAGACGCTCGCGCGCGCGACGAAGAGCGCCGTGAAATCGATCCTGCAGGACATGGCCGAGCAGCAGACGGGGCTGGGCGACTTCCTCGACCGGCTCGAGGACAGCGGCGCCGGCCGCTTCGCGTCGGGCGGATCGGCCACGGGGACGTCGAGCTCGGGTGCCTCGACCGTGCGGTTCCAGGTCGGCATCTCGCGGTTCCTGCCACGGCTCGACGTCCGGCTCGGTGGCGGCGCCGTCGCGACGAAGCTCTCGATCACCGCGTACGGCAACGTCGGGATCGACGTCGCGCCGTCGGGCGGCTCGCGGATCGCGTTCCACGGCGGCTACGACGCGCGCGAGGGAACGGCCGACGTGCGCTGCATGATCCGCTTCTAGCGGATCTCCTCCAGCTCTCCCGGAGGCCGCTTCACGACCACCGTCAGGTGGTTCTCCACCCGCTTCACGCCGTTGATCCCGAGGACCACCCGCTCGGCCGCCATCCGGCCCGAGAGGACGAGCACCGAGCCCTCGAGCGTGACGACGCCGTCCTTCACCGCGGGCCGGATGTCCCCGCGCACGCCGCGAAGGGATGCGGGGCTCAGGAGCTTCTTCACCGCCTTCTGGATGTCGTCGTCCGCCGTCGCGGGCGTTTCGATCCGGTCCTCGATCGACAGCACCCCGCGCGTCTCGGCGGCCGAGTCGCGCGCGGTGAAGCGCACGCGGGCGTCCTTCACCGAGCCCGACAGGACGACGTGACCGGCGTCCACCGCGATCTCGATGTTCCCGCTCGCCAGCTCGACACGATCCTCGAAATGACGCTTCAGGGCCACCCTCATCTCGTCGTTCGAGCGGCCCGTCGCCTCGACCTCGAGACGGTTCTCCACACCGGTGAGCCCGCGCACGTCGGACACGACCCGTTCCGCCGCCCACGCTTCGGAGAGAAGCCGAACCCGACCTTCCAGCGTCGCGACTCCTCCCGCGACCGACGCCCGGATCGAGCGCGAGCCGAGCTCCGGATGCCCCTCGAGGCGCATCTCGACGTTCGCTTCGATCTCGCCGTCGGACCGCGGAGTCACCGCGAACGCGCTCGACGCGAGGAGGAGGAAGAAGAGGGGACGTTTCCCGAAGGCCCGATTGAGGGACACCTTGACCTCGCGAGGATCCGTTTTCCTTGGGCAAGCTGTCCCGCAAACCGCCCTTTGGGAAACGTCCCCCCTCAAACTTACGCACGGCCGAAGCCTCCGCCACCCGGGGTCTCGAGGATCAGGCGGTCGCCTGGGGCGACCTCGCACGAGTCGATGGCCGCGAGGGGGTGCCGCTCGCCCGAGGCGCGGACCACGACCTGCGAGCCCACGGCACCTGCGGAGCCGCCCGCGAGGCCGTACGGCCCGGCCGTCCTGTGCTGGGTGAGCACCGACAGCGACATCGGCTCGAGGAAGACGATCTCGCGGACCGTGCCGTCGCCGCCGCGGAAATGGCCGGCCCCGCCCGACCCGCGCCGCACGGCGAACCGCTCGAGCCGCACCGGGTAGCGATGCTCGAGCACCTCGGGGTCGGTGATCCGCGTGTTCGTCATGTGCGTGTGGACCGCCGAGGCGCCGTCGCGCCGCGGGGTGGCGCCGCTGCCGCCGCAGACGGTCTCGTAGTAGCTGCGCCGCGCGTCGCCGAACACCACGTTGTTCATCGTGCCCTGGCTACAGGCGGCGAGCCCGAGCGCTTTCAGCAGCGTGTCCACGAGCCGCTGGCTCGTCTCGACGTTGCCGCCGACGACGGCGGGGCACTCCGCGGGATCCTCGGGGAAGCGAGGGTTCAGCATCCCCGGCGGGATCCGGATCTCGACGCCGCGCAGCAGCCCCTCGTTCAGCGGGAGCGGCTCCCGCACGAGGAGGCGCAGCACGTACAGCACCGCGCTGCGCACGACCGCGGGCGTCGCGTTCAGGTTGCCGGGGTGCTGGGGCGCGGACCCGGCGAAGTCGATGACGGCGCGCGAGCCCGCGATCTCGATGCGCGCGCGGAGCGCGGACCCGTCGTCGAGACGCTCCTCGGCCTCGCGCGCGCCGGAGGGAAGGGCCGCGATCGCTTCGGCCAGCTTCCGCGCCGACAGGTCCTGGAGCGCGCGCATGTACCGCGCGACCGCGTCGCGTCCCTCAGCGGCGGCGAGGGCGCGGAGCGCTTCCGCCCCCGCGTGGTTCGCCGCGACCGCCGCGCGCAGGTCCGCGAGGTTGTCCTCGATCGCGCGCGAGGGGAACGGCGGGGCGCCGAGCCTCGCGCGCATCCCGTCCCACAGCGCCTCGCCGCGCCGCACGAGGTGGAGCGGCGGCAGCACGACTCCCTCCTCGATCAGGCGCGTCGCCGACGGGGGCATCGACCCCGGGCGCGACCCTCCCAGCTCGGCGTGGTGCGCGCGGCTCGCGACGTAGCCGAGGAGCCGCGGCGCGGTCTCCTCCGTGTGCACCGGCGAGACGACCGTCACGTCGGGGAGGTGCGAGCCGCCGAACGCGGGGTGGTTCGTGACGACGACGTCGCCGGGCGCCATCTCGATCGTCTCGGCGAGACGCCGCACGCACAGCGACAGCGCGCCGAGGTGCACCGGGATGTGCGGAGCGTTGACGACGAGGCCGCCGTCCTCGTCGAGGATCCCGCACGAGAAGTCGAGCCGCTCCTTGACGTTCGTCGAGACCGCGGTGCGCTCGAGGCGCTCGCCCATCTCCGCGGCGATCGCGCGGAGGCGGTTCGTGAACAGCTCGAGGCGGACCGCAGGGACGCCGGAGGACGGCCGGGACGGGGAAGCAAGGGGGCCCCGCCGCAGGACGAGCCCGCCCGCGCCGTCGATCTCGCCTCGAAACGCGCGCTCGACGAGCGTCGCGCCGTGCCGGTCGAACACGAGGCACGGCGAGGCGAGCCGCGACCCGGCGGCGAGCGTCTCGCGCGCATAGACCGGGACGTCGCGGAGCTCGTTCTCGAGGAACACGCGGCGGGAGCCGGCGGGATGCGCATCCGACCATTCCGCCGGCGGCGGAGCGGCGGCCGCGGATCCGGCGGCACGCGACGCGACGGCGCGCAGCGCGACGACCTCGAGCGGACGCTGCTCGGGCGCGTGTCCGTACACCGCGGCGTAGCGCTCCGAGAACGCGCGCTCGAGCGCGCCGGGAGTCGCGTCCCACTCGACGGACAGCGACGACTCCTGCCCGGCGAGCCTCAGGTCGACGATCCGGCGTCGCACCACGGCGTCTTCCCGGCGGACCCCGTCGTCCTCGAGATCGCGCAGCGTCTCGCGTACCAGCTGCTCCATCGACGCGGCGAGGGTGGCGCGCACCCCGGCGAGAGGCGCGAGGAGGTGGCGCTCCCGGAATCGCTCGACGGCCGCTTCCTGCAGGCCGAAGGCGGAGAGGAGGCCCGCGTCGGCGGGCACGAGGATCGTGTCGATCCCCAGCAGCGACGCGACCGCGCAGGCGTGCTGCCCGCCCGCGCCGCCGAACGCGACGAGCGCGTGGCCCGCCGGATCGTACCCGCGGCGCACGGAGACCTGGCGAATCGCCTCGGCCATCCTCTCGTTGGCGATCGCGAGGAAACCCTCGAGCAGCGACGTCTCGCTCTCCGCTCCGACCGATGCGACGATCGGGGCGAGCGCGCGCGACGCGGCCTCGGGGACGATGGGGATCTCGAAACGCTCCGGATCGAGACGGCCCAGCAGCAGGTTGACGTCGGTCAGCGTCAGCGGGCCCCCCGCGCCGTAGCAGGCCGGGCCGGGGGAAGCTCCCGCGCTGTCGGGCCCCACGCGGAGACGGTCCCCGTCGAACCAGCAGATCGAGCCGCCGCCCGCCGCCACCGTCTCGATCGCGAGCGCCTGCGCGGCGACGCGGGCCGCGCCGACGCCGTGCTCCCACACCCGGTCGAGGTCGCCGTCGACCCGCGACACGTCGGTGGACGTGCCGCCCATGTCGAACGCGATGATCCGCGAGAGGCCCGACCGCGCCGCCGCGACCGCGGCGCCCACGACGCCGCCCGCGGGACCGCTCTGCAGGCTGTCCTTGGGCCGGAACCTCGAGGACGGCACGAGCCCGCCCGCGCTCGTCATCACCCGCACGGGTCCGCCCGTGAGCGACGCGCGGACGCGCTCGAGGTAGCGGCCGACCACGGGCGCGAGGCAGGCGTCGGCGACCGCCGTCTCGGCGCGGAGGAGGAGCTTGGGGGCCGCGGCGATCTCGGAGGAGCGCGACACGTGCGCGAAGCCCGCGCGCCGGAGCGCCGTCTCGACGCGGCGCTCGTGCTTCGGGTTTCGCGTCGAGTGCATCAGCGCGATCGCCGCGCTCACGATCCCGCGGCCGAGGGCGCCGCGCGCGGCGGCCTCCACCGCGGCCTCGTCCACCGGCTCCAGCTCGGACCCGTCGGCCGCGAGGCGCCCGCTGACCTCGATCACCTCGTCGCCCAGCGGGTCGGGCTTGATCACGTCGATCGCGAAGAGGTCGGGCCGCTGCTGCGTTCCGATGGCCAGGACGTCGGCGAAGCCCCGCGTGACGAAGAGCGCGGTGGGCGCGCCCTTGCGCGTCAGGAGCGCGTTCGTCCCGAGCGTGGTCGCGACGCGCGCCTCCTCGATCTCCACCGGCGAGCCGGGCGCCACGCCCGCGAGGATGCGCGCGGCGAGCGTCGCGGCCTCTTCCCCCGAGGTCACCTCGAAGGACAGCCCCGCGGCGAGCCCTGGAACATCCTCCTCGAGATCGAGCGTCGCGGTGGAAGGATCGTACCCGGAGACGAGAGGACCGGGCGCGTCCGCTCCGAGGAGCCGGAAGCGGAACCCGCGGAGGAACGAGCGGGGCAGCTGCCAGGACGCCCGGATCGCGACCGTGCGGGGCCCGCGGAGCTCGACGACGGCGCCGCGCAGGGCTCCCGTGCTCAGCACCTTCGCGCGGCGCACTTCCCCGTCCGGTCCGCGCGCGAGCGCGTCCGTGAACGTCCCGCCGGTGTCGATCGAGATGCGCAAGGACCGGATTGTACTCGCGTACAATCGCGCGCATGACCAGCCTCCTGCTCGCCCTGCTGCTCGCTTCCGCGCCGCGGAAGGACACGGTGGATCCGTCGCTCGCCGCGTACCTCGGTCCCTACGAGGGCTGCGTGCTCGTCCACGACATGAGGACCGGAGCGACCGTCCGGTCGGATCCCGCGCGATGCGCGCTGCGCAGGCCGCCGTGCTCGACGTTCAAGATCTACAACTCGCTCACCGGGCTCGAGACCGGAGTCGTGAAGGACGAGAACGCCGCGTTCCCGTGGGACGGCGTGAAGCGCGAGCGCGAGGAGTGGAACCGCGACCAGACGCTCGCGTCCGCGTTCAAGGTCTCGGCGGTGTGGGTCTACCAGAAGCTCGCTCGCGAGATCGGAGCCGACCGCATGCGCGCGCAGCTCGCGCGCGAGCCCTACGGGAACGGCGACATCTCGGGAGGGATCGACCGCTTCTGGCTCGAGTCGTCGATGCTCGTCTCGCCCGACGAGCAGGCGCGCTTCCTGACGCGGCTCTACCGCGGCGAGACGGCGTTCCGCCCGGAGGTGGCCGCCACGGTGCAGCGGATGATGCGGATCGACGAGAAGGACGGCGCGGTGTTCTCGGGCAAGACGGGCTCGGGGCGGACCGCGGGGAAGCCGGGGCTCGGATGGTTCGTGGGACACGTCGCGTCGCCGCGCGGCGAGCGCGTGTTCGTGATCGAGATCGAGGGGGAGGACGCCTGGGGACCGAAGGCGCGGGACCTGGCGAGAGCGATGCTCGAAGCCCGGGGTTGGTTGTGAGCCGGCCGGACCTCCGCGGGGACGGAGGCCCGGCCGGAATCCGTCAGCGGTTCGTCGCGACCTCGTCGTGCTCCTTCATGTGCTCCGCGACCATCGCCTGGTAGACCTTGTCGGGCATGGTGCCGAGCGTCACGGCGACCTGCTGCTGCTTCTCGCCGCGCTTCACGGTGTAGGTGACCGCGCTTCCGGGCTTGAGGTCCTTCTTCATCGCGTAGATCTTCTCGTGGTTCGCCTCGTTGATCGTCACGCCGTTCAGCGCGTAGAGGACGTCGCCCGCCTTGAGGCCGGCCGCGTACGCGGGGCTGTTCGGCACGACGGACTTGACGACCCAAGCGCCGTCCTCGTTGACGTCGGCGTCGATGCCGAGCCAGCCGCGGGTCTTCGCTTGCGCCATCTCCTTCTTGCAATCCTCGGCGCTCATGGTGCAGTGCTTCTCCGACTTCGCCATGTTGGCCTGGTCGGCCTTGTGGCACTCGGGACCGCCGGCGAGCACGGCCGTCGTGACGAGGGACATCACGAGGGGCAGCGCCGACTTCGCGATGCTGTTCATGCTGGGCTCCTTTCTGGGTTCGTGACCGTTGGAACGACCCTACGTTTGTACACGCGGACCCGGCCCCTGTCCCGCGAATCCGGGTAAAGAATCGTCAAACTTGTCTCGGAGTCGTAAACGACTCGCCGCTCAATCCTTCGGGAGGGGCGGCGGGCCGTCGGGAAGATAGGCTTTGTAATTCGTGCCCTTCGACTTCGCGGCGAAGTCGGCGCGGATGGCCTCGAGGACCGCGGGCTTGCGGTAGAGGTCCACCATCGTCGCGGCCATCGCCTTCGCCGCGTAGATCATCCCCTTGTGGCCGATCGACATCCCGCCGGTCGCGACGACGGGCCACGCGTGCCAGGGCGTCCCCCCGGGAGCGGTCGTGACGACGAGGTTCAGCACGGGCACGTTCCAGCTGACGTCGGCGACGTCGCTCGACCCGCCCTCGAGCTCCTGCTGCGCCAGCGGATGGACCGAGCCGTCGACGCCCTTCTCCGGGACGCCGGTCGCCCGCTGGATCGCGCGTGCGAACGCCTGCTCCTCCTCGGTGAACGTGATCGGGCCAAGCCACGCGAGATTCTCGTCCACGAGCTTCGCACCGGGCTGGTTGACCAGCATCTCCCAGTTCCCACTCTGGATGCGGAGGTCGGCCTCGACCTCGGCCATGAGCGCGGCTCCCTCGGCGATCTTGCGCGCGCGACGCAGCGTCTCCTCGAGGTCCGCCCGCGTCGCGTCGCGGATCCAGAACCACAGCTTCGCGTGCTCGGGCACCACGTTCGGGACGCTTCCCCCGTCCTGGATCACGTAGTGCATGCGCGCCGTCGGCTTCACGTGCTCCCGCAGCATCTCGATCCCCTGCGTGAAGAGCTGCAATCCGTCGAGCGCGCTCCTGCCGTTCCACGGATCGAACGCGGCGTGCGCGGCCTTGCCGCGGAACTCGACGGCGAGGTCGAGGATGGCCTGCGTCGGGTGCGCGTCCGCCTGCGTCTTCTCGTCGGGATGCCACGCGAGGCACGCGTCGAGGTCGCGGAACACCCCGTCGCGCGTCATGTACACCTTCCCGCCGACGGCCTCCTCGGCGGGCGTCCCGAAGAAGCGGATCGTGCCGTGCAGCCGGCCCGCCGCGATCTCCTCCTTGATGGCGAGCGCGGCGCCGAGGCTCGCGGCGCCGAACAGGTTGTGCCCGCATCCGTGCCCGGCGGCGCCTTCGACGAGCGCCTCCTTCGCAGGCGACGCCTTCTGCGACAACCCGGGCAGCGCGTCGTACTCGCCGAGGATCCCGATGACGGGACGTCCCTGCCCGTAGCTCGCGACGAACGCCGTGGGCATGCCAGCGACGCCCCGCTCGACCGTGAAGCCCTGCTTCTCCGCGTAGTCCGCGAGCAGCTTCGACGACCTGTGCTCGCGTAGCGCCGTCTCGGCGAACCCCCAGATCGAATCCGACATCCCGGTCAGCTCGGCCGCGTGCCGGTCGACGGAGGCCACGGCTTCGCGCTTGGCCGGGTCCGCGTTCTCACGGACCGGCGCCGCGAGACCCTGGGTCGCGAGGGCGAACGCTAAGAAGGGCGCCACGTGTCGCACGACCGGCAGACGTTAGGACGGCGGCGAGAAGGGGTCAACCCTATAATCGCCGGGAGGTCTCGATGAGCGACAGGCTCCTGCTACTGCTTCCCACCACGACGTACCGGGCGCAGGCCTTCCTCGACGCGGCGCAATCACTCGGCGTCGAGGTCGTCGTCGGCACCGATCGCAAGCAGGCCCTCGCCGACGAGGTCCCCGGCACGACGCTCGCCCTCGACTTCGACAGCGTTCCGACGGCGGCGGACGAGATCGTCCGCTTCGCGCAGTCGAGCCCGTTCGGCGCCGTCGTCGGGGCGGACGAGGAGACCGTCGTGCTCGCCGCCGCGGTCTCGCAGGCCCTCGGCCTCAAGCACAACCCTCCCGAGGCGGTCCGGATCACGCGCGACAAGCACGCGCTGCGCGAGAAGCTGCGCGAGGCGGGGCTGCGCACGCCGGGCTTCCGCCTGTTGTCCGCGGATGATCCGCTCGGCGACGCGCCGCAGAGGATCTCGTACCCCGCCGTGCTGAAGCCCCTCCACATGTCCGCGAGCCGCGGCGTCCTGCGCGTGGACGACGCGCCGTCGCTCGAGGCGGCGTTCCGCCTCATCGTGGGCATCCTCAACCGTTCCGGCGCCAAGGCGCCGCCTCGCGGAAGACGCGGGATCCTCGCCGAGGACTACCTGCCCGGGGGCGAGGTCGCCGTCGAAGGGCTGCTCGAGGACGGCGCGCTCCGCGTGCTCGCGCTCTTCGACAAGCCCGACCCTCTCGTCGGCCCCACGTTCGAGGAGACGATCTACGTGACCCCGTCGCGCCTCCCCGCGCGCGTGCAGGCCGCGATCCTCGACGAGACCGCGCGCGCCTGCCACGCGATCGGCCTGCGGGAAGGGCCGATCCACGCCGAGCTCCGCATCCACGAGGAGGAGCCGTGGATCCTCGAGGTCGCCGCGCGCTCGATCGGAGGCCTCTGCTCGCGGACGCTACGGTTCGGCGCCGGCATCTCCCAGGAGGAGCTCATCCTCCGCCACGCCCTCGGCATGGACACCACGACCATGGGCCGCGTCGCCGGAGCGTCGGGAGTGATGATGATCCCCGTCCCCGGCAGCGGCGTGCTGCGCGGGGTCGAGGGAGAGGACCTCGCTCGCGCGGTCCCCGGCATCGAGGACGTCGTGCTCTCGATCCCCGTGGGAAACGAGGTCGTGCCCCTGCCCGAGGGCAACCGCTACCTCGGCTTCCTCTTCGCGCGCGCCGACACGCCCGAGCGGGTCGAGTCGGCGCTGCGCGAGGCGCACGCGAAGCTGCGCTTCGACCTCGAGCCCCGCTAGCCGAGGGACTCGATGGTCTGCGGTTCGCTCATTTCGTGCTGTCTGCTGAATTACCCGTCCTACGCAGCACGACTCGCAGGGGCTTGCCGTCTGAGGGGCACTCGACATTCTGGGTCTCGTAACCTGACTTCTCGAATCGAATCGCGCAGCCGCCAAGGGTGCTGACATTCCCGAACGAGAAATTCCCAGCGTCGTTTGTCGTCCGCGCTTGTCGAAGGCCTCCATTCGTTCCAACTTCGAGGGTAACGGCACAAGCGGACAGCAGCTCGCCATTGGAACCGACGACCGTTCCTGTCAGGGGGCGCATCGCACAGGCAGCCGTCGTCACGAACACCACGGCAAGCGTGACGTTGATGGAATACCGAAGGGGTCGCACCATGCTCCTGAAGGTCTCTACTTGGCGGGGCGACGCTTTGCACGCGGCTTGGCCGCTGCCGCACGGACGATCACCGGCCCGCGACCGGTGCGTGCAAACGGCACGCGATTGCGAGCGAGGGCAGCGTCGATCAGGCTCGCGACCGCCGGACGGGCGATTGTGGACGCGCCCTCCAGTTGAATCCAGCGCCCCTGGTTGGCCGACCCCTGCAGCAACTTCTCGGGATCCGGCATTCCCTTGCCACGGTTGAAGTACAGCTTCACGCCGTCCTCGTTCGCGCGGACCGCAAGAACGCCCTCGTACCCGCGTTCGTTCGGCGAGTAGCTGATGACGAAGCAGTCGCGATACTCGTACACCACCTCGTGAGCGGAGGGCAGGCGCTTTCGCAGCGACCGTCGCACTGCGGCCACGAGCCGTGGATGCGTGGGCGCGAACTTGGCGATGAGCCTACGCAGCTCGGCCTCTGCCGTTCGTCGCGCCACCGCAGTCTGAGTGCTCGGCTGTGAAGGGCTCATGACTCGAAGATCCTCCTAACGTGCGAGCTTCGTTGGTCACGCCACTGCCTACTCGGCGTCGCCGTGCGCGAGCGACGAAGACAGCTCCCGGTTTGCCTCGGCCTGGGCGCGCAATTCCCGAGCCTTTCTCTCGAAGGTGTCGAGGGCGTCGGCACCGGCGGGCCAACGCAGCGGCGGCTCGGGCTGAGTCGCAAGCTGGACCAGCGCCTTGGCGAGTTTTGCGGGGTCGCCACTTTGCAGCCCGCTCATTTTCTTCCAGGCGCTGACGGTTTGCCGCGTACTCTCAGCGTAGTCGTCGATCGACGGCTCGGGCCACTTCGTCGAGTCATCCGTGAGCAGTTCCGTGCGGAAGAAGCCGGGCTCGACGAGCATCGTGCGGATGCCGAAACGCGCGACTTCGGGCGCCAGCGATTCCATCCATCCTTCCACGCCGAATTTCGCCGCAGAGTATGCGGAGACGAACTCCTGCCCGACGATGCCGCCGGTGGACGAGATCGTGACGAGCAGTCCGCGGCGCTGCCGGCGCATGACCGGGAGCACCGCGCGGGCGACGTTGACCGGGCCGAACAGGTTGGTCTCGATCTGCGCGCGGAAATCGTCGGGGGAAATCTCCTCAAAGAACCCCGCGTAGAAGTTCCCCGCGTTGTTGACCAAAACGTCGATGCGGCCGAAGCGATCGATCGCGGCCGCAACGGCGGACTTCGCGTCGTCGGGCTTGGTGATGTCGAGCGTGAGAATGAGCAGGTCCTCGGACTTGTCCGAGCCGACCGCTTTGGCAACTGACTCGCGCTTTCGCCCCGTCGCCACGACGCGGTGACCCGCGGCGAGCGCCGCCTTCACGATGTCGACCCCCATACCGCGTCCGGCGCCCGTTACGAACCATACGTTCTTGTCAGACATACGATCTCCGGCCAACGGCCAGCAGCGGCATATCTTCCTTTGAAAGTGTAAGCCGACGCGCTACGAGCTCGACGCTATCCTCCGGGCCAACGGCGTACATCTTGTTCTCAGCCTGCACAGCGCAACGCGTGGCGCGGGTCGATCATGCCGAGACCGTCTGGTTCTCGCGCACACCCTCTGCTACTCCCGCCTCCCACGGAAACTTGCCAGCGGCGTCGGGCCACACGAACTGCAGTGCCGCGAATTCATCCCCGCCATAGAACCGCCGCGCGTAGCCCAAGTATGCGATGTGGCTAGAGTGCGGGAATTCGACGAATTCCGCCGAGTAATTGGTGAGGACCGCGTCGGTCCGGTCGCCCGCGCAGAAGCGTCCCCCGTCCTTGACCGCGGCCCCGATGATGTTCAGCACTTCGTGAGCCTTCGTATCAGGCAGGCCGAGGACCACAACTTCCGGATGTCCATAGTTATGGAAGAGGCCAACTGTGTACGCCACGTTCGGTGATCGGTTCGACGCGGCAACTAGGACGACGTGCCAGCCGAAGGCCTTGATGTCGCGCACTAGCTTTGCCTCGCTGGCATTCATGGCGAATCCCTCTCGTTCCGCCCAGCTAGAGGTCTGTGGAGCAACCTAGGACAGATACGCCAAGTCTGCGCAAGCTCACCGCCTTAAAATACGTGGGCGTCCTTTGGCAGGTTGGCGTTGATGTGTTCGAGAAACGCCTTCGTGTCGCTCCCGACAGGCCACTCCACTGCATTGTCGCAAACGCGCAGCGTCCCGCCCCGCGAATCGTCGATCCGCAAGCGAGCACTGGTACCGTCGGCTACGGTCCCACAGCCCTTCGCGAAATCGGTGGCTTGCTGGGCCAACGTTCCCAGTTGATCGGCATCTGCGGGACGCAGTACCCGAACCACCTTGGTCACCGTCCGACCTGATTCCGTGAGAGGGAAACGCTCGCGAATCACAGTCAGCTCGCCCGCAGAAGAGAGCGTCACGGTGAACCGCGGAGAACCTGGCATGCCCCAAGTCGTCAGTTCGAACCTCGCTCGTGGCGCGGCCTCGAGAGCCGGGGCCGCCCCCACGACGAGAGGCAACACCGCCAGAACGATCCAGCGCATTCGTGCTCTAAGCGGTCCAACCCAAAGCTGCTTGTTGGACGACAGAGTGACACTCACCGGCGCACCAGTAGGGTGAATCCGCGTTGATTCAACTCTTCCTCGAGACCCATGACCAGCTCGATCTCCCCAAGTGAGTCCACGCTCCTTTCAACATGCTCGACCAAGCGGCGGAACGACCCCAGCGGTCGCGCGACCGACCGGCCGTTGGAGCGCGACAGGAGCTCTCCGAGGTCGTCATCTGGATGCAAGCCACGAAGGTCCAGAGCGAAGGCCTCCTCGAGGAGTTTCCAAAGACGCCGCGCAGCGTCGCGGGACGAGCCGGCTGGAAAGTGAAGGGCCAGGAATTCCTCAGCGTCGTGCGGGATGCGGTTCGCCAAGAGATCCGGCCGACGTCGAGCTTTCCCAATGATCATGAGAGAACACTCCGGCCGGGTTGGCCGTCCGTGTAGAACACCTCGAGCTCGGTACCGATCGCATTCAATTCAACCAGCAATCTACCCGTCAGCTCGATGTCACGTGACTGGATGACCAGACCCTCATCCGCTGTATGGTGATCCCAGGTCACAACGGTACCGCTACGTCCGGCCACCGCGTACAGGTCGCAGGACACCGCACCAATGCTCATATCCCTCGTGCAGAGATAGTCACATAGCGCATCGCGCTCGTCGTCCCTGAATTCGAATGCTGCCACATCGGGTCGAACAACGGGGAAGCCAAGTTGCGAGGCGGAACCATGCCGGGGAAGGAGAAACCAGGAGTCTTCGAGGCGCAGAATCGCGCCGACGACCCGCGTGACGTAATCGGATGGGTCGGACTCGACGAGATGAACCACGAGCGTCCTGATGGGCCCCGCGGTGAAGTTGAGGGTGCGTCCAATTCCGCGGCGTGGATCGGTCATGGCGATCGCCGATGCCGAAGTAACCGCTAGGACCTCAGCTACGGTCACTTCCTTCATCGCCGGCCTGCAGGGCTCGCGTTATTAGGCTGCGGGGTTATTTGCAGCGTGGCACCTTGTCCCCATCGTAGGCCAGGGGCGATGTGTTGACCGCGGAGCTCGACGGCGAGCTACGAGCACTCGAGGTCCACCGCTTCGGGCACACACTCGTCACGACACACGACCTTCACCGCACGACAACCTGGCGCCTCGACCCAAAGCCGACGCGGATAGGCTGTCATCGAGTACTCGACGCGGCGGTCGGTGCACCACATGTGGCCATTGGTGTCGATGGGAATCTCGAATTCAAACGTTGGTGCATCAGCCGTCGCCGTCACCGACGCTATTGCACTCCTGTTCTCTGAACCGTCTTCTTCACGGACCGATACAAGCCTGGCCGCGCCATTCCTGGCGTGAACCCTGCCGGGCAACGTGGCGGACCGATTTTCTCCGAGGCATCGGATCTCCGGCCATGGCTCGCAAGCTTCCTGTGTTGTTCGGAGTTCTCTCCGAGGCGCGGACTGCGTGTGAAGAAGTTGCTGGCCTTGGTCGGTTGCCAGCCCAAGAATGGGCGGCAGGACGAGTGCGAGAATGTGCAGTTTCATCTTCGGTTCAGTCCGTCGACATAGATGCCTGCAGAACTGCCCAAGAAAATACCGCAGGTCCTCTGAGGGCGCCTTTTTTTCTTGCTGTCCCGCGACTTCTCTTAGGCCAACGACGCGTTGGACGACCCTCCGGCGAGTAGGTCAGACAATCTCTTTCGTCGATCTCGGCCGTGGTCGTGTGCCGGAAGCGACTTCATCCGCAACAGCTTTGACGGTCTTGGCAATGGGATCGGAGGGTGCCCGTGCGACGGCGTCTGCGGCGACTGTCTGCGCCTCCTGTGTCTGGCCGTTTATGAGGAGAGCCAGCGCAAGGTTTGAGACGAGCCCCGGATCGTTCGGGGCCGATGCGATAGCCGCTCGGCTGAACAAGACGGCCCGCGGACCATCGCCGAGTTCGGTGGCGGCGATCCCTGCCTCGCGAGCGACATCGGGTTGGTCAGGCTTGATCTGATGAGCGCGCGCAAAACAGTTCAACGCCTCCGCCGTTTCGCCCAAGCGCTGATGGACCTTTCCCAATGCCCAGAGAGCCTGCCACCCCTCGGGAGCGATGCGCAGCGCAGCCTCGAAACATTCGGTCGCCCGCCTCAAACGCCGACGGGAAAACCATCCGGGCCTTCGCGGCGGATTGTTGCCATCGAGGAGCAGAAGGCCTCTTGTCAGCGACCACCCGAGCTGGTAGACGCGGTTGTACTCGCGCGCTTCGTCTTCGGTCAGTCGTCGCCCCATCACCGTCCGTCCACGAGAACTCGACAGATCTGTGAAGCATGCAGTGTAAGCCGAAGCGTTGCGTCTCTCTGTCGTCGAGCTAGACCTTCCCGCCTACGGAGTGGAGAGGGTCACCCGGACCCTCGAGAGGCTCCGCTCAGCAGAACCAGGGCTCGGTCAGGCGTGGAGGGTGCGCGTGTCCGAGTCGTGGTACGAAGCGCGTTTCGCGCGGGAGCAGCGCGCCCTCGGACAGCTCGACGGCGGCGTGTCGGAGCCGTTCGAACGTGCGCGCGGAATCCTCGCCCGCGGTTGCGGCGGCGTGAACGATCGACGCGGCCGAGGCGTGCAGGCGGTCCATGCGCGGGTCGGGGTGCGTCCACGTCCACGAGAAGTTCTCGCGCTCGAGCGTCCGCAGGTGGGGCTTCATCGACTCGTGCTCGGCGAGCGGGGAGCCGGGCGGAACGAGGAGACGGATCGAGAGCTGTACGGGATCGACACTGTCGACGAGGTCCTCGTCCTCGATCCAGTCGAGGAGGTCCTCGTAGTCGGGGAGCGTCGTCCACGGCGTGAACGGCAGCAGCGAAGGGCGGAGCGGGATGTTCGCGTCGCGAAGGACTTGGTGCGCTTCGAAGACGTCGTTGCGCGTGTGTCCCTTGAGGAGGTTCGTGAGGACCGTGTCGCTCAGCGATTCGACCGCGGAGACGACGAACGCGCAGCCGCTCTCCTGGAGCTCCGGGAAGATCGATCGATGCTTGAGGACGTGCTCGATCTTCGTCGTGAGGTCGAAGGTGACTTTGGGATGGTCGCGGTGCAGCTCGCGCACGATCGCGAGGGAGTGACCGGGGCCGTTGAGGAAGTCGGGGTCGGAGAACGTGATGTGCGTTGCGCCGGCTTCGACGACGGCGTGGATGTCCTCCATCACGACCGCTTTCGGCACGACGAAGAAGCGCCCTTCGTACACGGGCGGGATCGGGCAGTGGCGGCAGAGGTGCAGGCAGCCGCGGCTCGTCTCGACCGCTGCGGCGACGCGCTCGACACCCTCGGCGAGGAGCTTCGCGTACTTCGGAAGCGGGGGAAGGGCGTTCCTGCGCGGGGGGAAGAGGGGGATCTTCTCGAGGTGCGGGGACGTCGATGTGGGGAGATTCCCACCGTTCGCGAGCGCTTCCGCGAGCTCGACGAGCGGGGCCTCGAACTCGCCGCCGATCACCGAGTCGGCGATGCCCTCGCCCAGGAGGTGGTCGGCGTTGAGCGTCGCGTACAGACCGAACATGCAGACGTGCGCGGCGGGGTTCGCCTCGCGGATCCTGCGGGCGGTGCGCACGCCCACGCGCAGCGCGGTGTGCATGGGGACCGAGATGGCGACGAGCTTGGCTCGCTTTACGCGCTCGTCGTCGAGCCTCTCGACGGCGACGTCGACCGCCTCCGGGGCGAAGCCGGCGTGGTCGAGCGAGGCGAGCGCCGATGCGACGGCGACGGGCTGGTGCCCCAGCTCGTAGCACGAGACGAGGAGCACGTCGCCCGGGGCGCGCACGGGCGCGCTACTTCGAGGGCTGGTAGTAGGGGTTCGTTCCGCCGGCGTGGTCGGTCGTGTCGAGGACCTGCGTGATCTGCGGCACGGCTTCCTTGATCATGACCTCGATGCCCTGCTTCAGCGTCACGTTGACCATGCCGCAGCCCTGGCAGCCGCCGCCGAGCTGGAGGAACGCCTTGTCGTCCTGCACGCCGACGAGCGCGACCCATCCGCCGTGCGACGCGATCGCGGGGTTGATCTTCTCCGCGATCACCTTCTGGATCGCGTCGGCGACGGGGCCCTCGGGCTTCGCGGGTCCGGCATTGGGCGCCTCGACCTTGAAGCCGCTCTCGGTCAGACCGCTCACGTAGTCGATGACGGCGCCCTCGAGGAACGGGGCGCTCGCGGGGTCGATGTGGACCTTGAACGTGCCGGCGTCCACGATCACGTCGCCGGGGGCGGCGTGGTCCTTCGGCACGAAGTCGAGAGCGTAGGTGACGCGAGGCGTTCCGCCGTTCCGGACGGCGACCCGGAGGCCGTCGCCGCTGCGGCCGGTCGAATCCGCGACCTCGACGACCTTCTTCCTGGCGAGCTCTGTGATGGTGATCATGCCAGCCATCGTAGCACCGCCCTCAGACGATGCGAGGCCGCCCCTCGGCCCGCCCCGCGTCGGTCCGTGCGTAGAAGTCGTTTCCGCTCTCCCGGAGGAGGCCCTTCTTCACGAGCCGGTCGATGGCCTGGAGCAGCTCTCCCTGGGCGTCCGGCGTGTTCGCGCCGAGCATCTCGAAGAACGAGTGGAGGTCGAGCGTCTCCTTCCTCAGGTCGTCGAAGACCAGGAGCACGTCGTGATCGATCTCGTCGGTTTCCGCCATCAGGGGAAGACTCCCAGCTCGAGATAGGCCCTTCCGACCTTCTGGATGGCGGAGATGTAGGCCGCGGTCCGCAGGTCGTCGACCTTGTTGGACTTCACCTTGATATCGCGGATCTCCTCGTAGGCGGTGACCATCGTCTCCTCGAGGCCCGACTTGACGAGGTCCTGCTCGTCCACGCCGCGGATCAGCGACTCGCGCACGCCCGGGGGCATCTTCCGCCCGACGAGCCCCTCGACCGACTCCACGATGCTCGTCCGCTGCGACGCGTCCACGCGCTTCTGCAGCAGACCGTAGCGCATGTGCGAGATGTTCTTCGTCCACTCGAAGTACGAGACCGTGACGCCGCCCGCGTTGAGGTAGATGTCGGGGAGGAGGAGGATGCCCTTGGCGAGCAGGATGTCCTCCGCCTCGGGCGTCGTGGGCCCGTTCGCCGCCTCCGCGACGATCTTGCACCGCACGCGGTCGGCGTTGTCGCGCGTGATCTGGTTCTCGAGCGCCGCGGGGACGAGGATGTCGCACTCCACCTCGAGGCAGTCGGTTCCCTTCTCGAGCGGCTTGCCGCCGGGGAAGTCGTGGACCGTGCGCTTCGCGGCGAAGTGGTCGAGCAGCGCGGGAACGTCGAGCCCGTTCGGGTTGTAGATGCCGCCGTTGTACTCGCCGACCGCGACGATCTTCGCGTGCTCCTCCTCGTGGAGGATCTTCGCGACGTGCGAGCCGACGTTGCCGAATCCCTGCACGGAGACCGTCTTGCCCTCGAGCGTGCCCGACAGCCCCAGCTTCTTCACGTCCTCGGGGAAACGGAACACCTCGCGCAGCCCGTACACGACGCCGCGCCCCGTCGCCTCGCGCCGGCCGCGGATGCCGCCCTGCGTGAGCGGCTTCCCGGTGACGCACGCCATGTTGTCCATCCCGCCGGGGTTGAACGCGTCGTAGGTGTCGGCCATCCACGCCATCTCGCGCTCGCCCGTGCCGTAGTCGGGAGCGGGGACGTTGATGCCGGGGCCGATGAACTGCTTCTTGATCAGCTCCGCCGTGAACCGGCGCGTGATCTTCTCGAGCTGCTCCGCGGTGTACTCGCGCGGGCTCAGCTTGATGCCGCCCTTGGATCCGCCGAACGGGAGGTTCGCGATCGCGCACTTGTAGGTCATGAGCGCCGCGAGCGCCATGATCTCGTCCTGGTCCACCATGCGGCTGTAGCGGATGCCGCCCTTGAGAGGCTTGCGGTGGTGGCTGTGCTCCGCGCGCCAGCCCTGGAAGTGGACGAACTTGTCGCCGATCTTCACCGGGAACGTCACCTGGTAGACGTTGTTGCAGATCTTGATCTGCTCCAGGAGGCCGGTGGGGAGCTCGATGTGAGCGGCGGCCTTGTCGAATTGCCGGTCGACGATGTTCTTGAGGTTCAGATCTTCGGCGGGCTTCATGGTCGTGGTGGACAAGGCGGCTCTCCTCCCGGATCGGCTCTGTTCTCGAGACCCCGTGCGGAAAGGCGGAATTCTAGGACGGGGGCGCGGAAGGTGTCAAAACGGCCGCCGGGCTAGATCCAGGACGCGTCCTTGGTCCTCTCGCCGCCCGCCGTTCCGGTGTTGACCGTGGACTTCGGCTCCAGGAGGAGCAGGTGCACCTCCTCGTCGGCGGCCGGGCAGTGCTCCGTGCCGTGCGGGATCACGATGAACTCGCCCGGGCCGACGACTACCGTTTTACCGCGGAGGTTCATTCGGAGCTGGCCCTTCAGGACGAGGAACAGCTCGTCCTCGATGTCGTGGGAGTGCCAGAGGAACTCTCCCTGGAGTTTCACGAGCTTCACGTGGAAGTCGTTCAGCTCCGCCACGATCCTCGGGCTCCAGTGCTCGGAGAAGAGCGACAGCTTCTGGGCGAGGTTGACCTTGTCCGCCGCGGCGCTCACGCGCTGCGCCCGTAGCGGGCCGCCGCGCGCTCCTTCGCCTTCGCCGCCTCGATCTCGCGGTCGCGGTGCGGTTCCTTCGTCGGGAGCGAGCCGAGCAGCTCGTGCACCGCGTCCACGACGTGATCGACCGCGTGGTCGAACGCGTGCTGGTTCGCCTTCGACGGCTTCTGCATCCCGCTGATCTTGCGCACGAACTGCAGCGCCGAGGCCCGGATCTCGTCGTCGGTCGCGGGCGGCGCGAAATTGTGGAGGGTTCGAATGTTCCGGCACATGATCGGATCTCCTTCGTCGCGTCCGGTCATTGTGCCAGATCGGACCCCAGCCGTCAGGTTCACCGCGAGCGTCGCACCGCGACGAGCGCGGGACCGCCGCTCAGGTTCGTGACTTCACAGACGACCTCGTCGCCGGGCTCGAATTGCCAACGCTCCACTGCTCGATCGTACGGCTGATCGACGATTCGATACGTGGACGCCTGCACGCGCACTGCCTCAATGGGTCGCCACACATCCACGGCTTCGTTCAACAAGGCGACGTGGATCTGTATCCGCTCGTCCATGAAACTCGCGCCTCCTACTTCACCCACACTCGATACAGCGCCAGGAACGAGTCGCGGGCCTTCGAGTCGACGCCGCGGACGCGGGCGCCGTAGCCGACGAGCGTCGTCTCCTCGTAGAGGATGGTGTACGGCTGCTCGGTGCGGAATTCCATCTGCCAGCGGCTCCAGATGGGCTCGGCGTCGTCGCGGGTGACGGCGGCCTCGGCCTCGTCCAGGAGAGCGTCGGATTCGGGCGTGGACCACGCGGTGACGTTCCAGCCGCGGTGGAGGGCGGCGCGCGTCGAGAGGACGAACTGGGGCTCGACGCGCGGGCCGGGGCGCGAGCCGGCGAGGACGGCGTCGAAGTCCTTGAAGCGGACGCGGGAGGCGAACTGGCCGCGAGGGACGGGATCGGCGAGGAGCTTGGCGCCGATCCTCGCGAGGCCGTCCGCGACGTGGTCGAGCGCGTTGCGGCGCGCCTGGTCGCTCTCGTTCACGAGGACGCGGAGCTCGAACGGCCGGCCGTCGCGGTCGAGGATGCCGTCGCCGTTCTCGTCGCGCCACCCTGCTTCCGCGAGGAGCGTCGACGCGGCGTCACGGTCGAACGGGAGCGTCGACGCGGGCTCGTAGGCCCACAGCGCCGAGACGATCGGGCTGGATCCGACCTTGGCGTGGCCGCCCCAGAGACGGTTCACGATCGTCTGCCGGTCGGTCCCGAGGGTGAGCGCGCGCCGCACGCGGGCGTCGCCGAGGATCGGGTGGGGATGATTCTTGCGGAGACGCTGGAGGTCCATGGGGTCCTCCGCGCAGGCGCGGCCCACGTCGCAATTGCGCCTCGTGCGATCCGCGAGATAGGCGCCGGGCTCGAGGACGTTCCAGCCGAGATACGTGTACGAGAGGGACGGAATCTCCACCAGCGCGAGGCCGGGGCGGTTGCGCACCTCCGCGTCGCGGAGCGGAGGAACTCCGGGGTAGACGTCGATCTCGCCCTCGAGGAATCCCGAGAGGCTCGCGTCGGTATCCGGGTACTGCCGGAGCACGATGCGGTCGAGGTGGACGTCGTCGGCGGCCCACCACGCCGGATCGCGGCGGAGGATCGCCTCCTTCCCGGCGGCCACCGACGCGAGACGGAACGGGCCGCAGGTGATCGCGCGCGTCTCCCAGGCAGTGTTCCTCCACTCCCCGAGCGGGACGTAGCCGTAGATCGCGGGGACGACGGCGCCGGCGGTCGCGTCGAGCATCTGGTCGGCGTAGGGCTTCGTGAAGCGGAAGACGGCGGTGTGCGCGTCGGGACAGTCGACCTTGCGGATGCGGCTCACGAGGGACGCGCTCGACCAGTCGAGATCGTCCGAGCGCTGCGCTTGCCACGTGAAGCGCACGTCGTCGCACGTGACGGGCGAGCCGTTCGTCCAGACCGCCTCGGGGCGGAGGTGGAACGCGATCGACAGGCCGTCCGCGGCGGTGTCCCACGAGGAGGCGAGCCACGGCTCGAACGTCTCGCCGCTCTCGCGCACGAGCTTGGGGTAGAGCAGCTCGAGGAGCGCGGCGTCGGTGGGATCGTTCGTGGCGTACGGGTTCCACGAATCCACCTCACCACGCAGCGCGACGACGAGCGTCCCGCCGCGCGCCGGCTCGTCCTTGTTGCCGGGGCAGCCGGTTCCGGCCGCCGCGGCGGCGGCGAGGAGGAGGACGATGCACGGGCGGCCGCGGGGGGGCATCGCGGCGCGATTCTACATGGTGCATCATGGTGGGCATGACCCTCGTGAAATGGATCTGCGCGGGCATCGCCGCCTTCGGAGCGCTCGCGGTCGCGGGCGTGATCCCGGCGGGCACGAAGACCCCGAGGATCGAGAACGAGACCTGGCTGAACGGGCCGCGGCTGACGCCGAAGGACCTCGAGGGCAAGGTCGTCGTCGTCGAGTTCTGGACGTTCGCATGCATCAACTGCATCCGCACGGTGCCGGCCGTCGCGCGGCTCCACGACACGTACGCCCCGAAGGGCGCCCTCGTCATCGGCGTGCACTCGCCGGAGCTGGACGAGGAGAAGGACCTCGGGAACGTGAAGCAGGCCGTCGCGAGGCTCGGCGTCACGTGGCCCGTCGCGATCGACGACGACTACCGCACGTGGCGCGCGTTCGGGAACCGCTACTGGCCGGCGATCTACGTCCTCGACAAGAAGGGAGTCGTGCGGCTCACGCACGTCGGAGAGCTGCACGTCGGGACGGACGACTGGGGCGAGGTCACCGGGACGATCGACCGCCTTCTCGCCGAGTGACGCGGTCTACGGGCAGCCGGACGCGTCGAACGTCCCCGTCGCTCCCTTGAGGCTCTCCTGCCCGTCGTCGTTCACCGCCGTGACGACGTAGGAGAAGAACGTGCCCTTCGCCGGGACCCGGGAGTCGCCGGCCCAGTGGGCCACGTCCGTCTTCACGATGCACGAGAACGACCCGTTGGGCTTCCCCCGGTACACGCGGTAGCCCGAGATCGGGTGGTCGGTCTCGTAGTGGAGGTCCTGCCACGTCCAGTCGGAGCCCTTCGCGAGGCGGAGCTGCGCCGCGGCGCCCGGCGCCGAGACCTCGAGGCTGGGGAGCGGCGGGACGACCTTCAGCACGTCCCCGTACAGGCTCGCGATGTACAGCTCGCCCTCGGCATCGATGCCGAAGCTGCCGAGGCCGAACTGGAGCGTTCCGTCGGGGTCCAGCTGCGCCGTCCAGTCCCGCAGGTTCGCCGGCACGCCGCCGAGCAGCTGGAACGACTTGATGAAGCCCGCGCAGTAGTCGCCGTAGAAGTAGGTTCCGCGGAAGCCGCTCATCTTGCACCCGCGGTAGACGTATCCGCCCGTGATCGCGCACTCGCCCGCGTCGGTGTGCTCGTACGTCAGCGACGGCGAGAACAGGCGCGAATCGTGGCACAGCGGCACCTCCGGGAGCTCGCACGAGTCCGGCTGGTCGTTCTCGCAGTCGTGCGCGTTGTCCGGGTCGAAGCAGTGCCCGCCTTCCATCGACCGCCAGCCGAAGTTCTGGCCGCCGTTGCCGGGGAGGTGGACGACGTCGACCTCCTCCGTGCACGACTGCCCCACGTCCGCGATGTACAGGTCGCCCGTCGCCGGGTCGAACGAGTTGCGCCACGCGTTGCGCAGCCCCATCGCGAAGATCTCGTCGCACGTCCCGCCCGGCCCGTCGTCCATCGGGTTGTCGGTCGGGATCGTGTACGCGCCGGCGCCCGAGCCGCCGCAGTCGGGCGGGCGGCTCGACGGCGCGATCCCGCGCACGTCGATGCGGAGGAGCTTCCCGAGCAGCGTCGTCTTGCTCTGGCCGTTCCCGCAGACGCCGTGCCCCGACCCCATGTCGTACGAGCCGCCGCCGTCGCCCGACCAGATGTAGAGGTAGCCGTCGGGACCGAACGTGAGCTGGCCGCTGTTGTGGTTCGCCTGCGGGTGCGTGAACTTCAGGACGCGCACCTCGCTCGACGGGTCGGCCACGTCGGGGTTCGACGTGACGTTGTATCGCGCGACGACGATGGCGCCCGTCGAGGCCTCCGTGTACGTCACGTAGAAGCGTCCGTTCGACGTGTAGTCGGGATCGAACGCGAGGCCGAGCAGCCCCTGCTCGACGTCGAACGTGTTCACCTTCGTGTGGATGTCGAGGAACTGCGTGGTCAGCGTCGGCGCGTCGCCGCGCTTCTTGATCGTGACGTACCCGTCCTGCTCCAGGATGAACACGCGCGTGTGGTCGCCGGGAGCGGCGGTGACGAACACGGGCCGGTGATCGAGGCTCGTCGCGACCGGGACCGCCGTGAGCGCGCCGTTCCGGGAGACGGCGATGCCGTCGCACACGGCCGCGCGCGCGCAAGGGACGAGGCAGCAAACGAGCGCCGCGGCGAGCGCGGCCAGGCGCGAGACGATTCGCACGTTCCTTCCTGAACCCGTTGGAGGAGACGACCCTACACGGCGTGTTGTACGACGAGGCGTCGCCGCGGTCCAGCGCTACTTCCGAACGAGCGTTCAGGGACAGCCGGACGCGTCGAACGTGCCCGTAGCGCCTTTGGCGGTTTCCTGGCTGTCGGCATTCACCGCGGTGACGACGTAGCCGAACAGCGCCCCCGCGGCGGGATTCTGGACGTCGCCGCCGGCCGCCCACTTCGCCTCGGTGGCCTTGTGGACGCAGTCGAACGCCCCGTTCGGGAGGCCGCGGTACACGCGATACGCGGTCACGGGCTGGTCCGTCTCGCGATGGAGGTCCTGCCAGGTCCAGTCCCCGGTCTTGCTCAGCAGGAGCTGGTCGGCGGCCCCCGGCGCCGACACCTCGAGCACGGGGAGCGGGGGCACGATCTTCCTGACGGAGCCCGCGAGGCTCACGATGTAGACCTCGCCCTCCGCGTCGCGGCCGAAGCTGCCGAGGCCGAACGGAAGCGTGCCGCCGGGGTCGAGCTGCGCCGTCCAGTCCACCTCGTTCGTCGGGACGCCGCCCGACATCACGAGCGACCGGACGAAGCCCGCGCAGTAGTCGCCGTAGAAGTACGTCCCCGACAGCGCGGGCATCTTGCAGCCCCGGTACACGAACCCGCCCGTGATCGCGCACTCGTTGTCGGCGCCGTGATCGTAGTCGAGGACGGGATCGATCAGGCTCGCGTCCTGGCACGCGGGAGAGCTCCCGCACGTCTGCGCGGGGGGGTTGCAGTTCGACGTCGCGGTCGTGTTGAAGCAGTGGCTCCCCTCCATCACGCGCCAGCCGTAGTTCTGTCCGCCGTTGCCGGGGCTCGCGACGAAGTCGATTTCCTCGGTGCAGTTCTGCCCGACGTCGGCGACGTACAGCTCTCCGGTCAGCGGGTCGAACGTGTTCCGCCACGGGTTGCGCAGGCCCCACGCGAAGATCTCGTCGCAGTTACCGCCGGGGCCGTCGTCGATCGGGTTGTCGGTCGGGATGCGGTACGCCCCCGCTCCCGAGCCGCCGCAGTCGGGAGGAACGCTCGTTGGCGCGATGCCGCGCACGTCGATGCGCAGCATCTTCCCGAGGAGCGTCGTCTTCGACTGGCCGTTGCCGCACACCGCGTGCCCCGGGCCGGTGTCGTCGGCGTTCCCGCCGTCTCCGGTCCAGATGTACAGGTACCCGTCGGGGCCGAACTCGACCTGGCCGCCGTTGTGATTCTGCTGCGGCTGGCGGAAGCGGACGACGCGCACCTCGCTCGCGGGGTTGGCGACGTCCGGGTTCGCGCTCACGGTGTACTGCGCGACCACGGTGAACGTCTGGCCGCTCACCTGCTCGGTGTAATTGACGTAGAAGTGGCCGTTCGAAGCGTAGTCGGGATCGAACGCGAGACCGAGAAGGCCCGTCTCGCTCCCGCTCACGACCTTCGTGATGATGTCGAGGAACGTGGACGTCACCGTCGGGGCGTTCCCGCGCTTCTTCAGCGTGATCACGCCGTCCTGCTGGACGATGAAGAGGCGATCGTGGTCGCCCGGCGCGTTCACGGCGAAGTCGGGGCGGTGGATCAGGCCCGTCGCGACGTCGACGGCCACCAGGCTCGAGCTCCCCGCGGGGGCGATGCCCTGGCAGGAGGACTGCGCACGGGCCGCGCCGGCGGCGAGGGCCAGGGTGACGACGAGGACGGCGGCGGAACGGTGCACGCTGCGCATGGGGTTCTCCTCGGAAAACACGACCCGTAACCACCGCACTGTACGCTGAGCCTCCGCGCCCAGCCACCGCTTTCGGTGATAATGCCGCGATGATCTTGGCGGGGGACGTCGGCGGAACCAAGACCCTCCTCGGCTTGTTCGACCGGGCCGGGTCCCGATTGCGGATCCGGCATCAGAAGGCCTACGACAGCCAGGCCAGCCCATCGTTTTCCAGCATCGTGCGCGCCTACCTCGACGAGACCGGCGCGCGCGTGCACCGGTGCGCGGTCGGCGTCGCCGGTCCCGTGGTGGGCGGACGCAGCCAGATCGTCAATCTGCGCTGGCCGGTGGACGAGCGCGCGCTCGCGCGCACGCTCGGGATCCCGCGCGCGCACGTCCTGAACGATCTCGAGGCCACCGCGTGGGGCGTGCCCGAGCTCGCGCCGAAGCAGACGACGACGCTCACCCCGGGAGCGCGGCCCGTTCCCGGCAACGCGGCGCTGATCGCCGCGGGGACGGGGCTCGGCATGGCCATCCTCTTCTGGGACGGGAAGAGGATGCGTCCGTCGGCGAGCGAGGGCGGGCACCAGGACCTCGCGCCGCGCAACGAGGTCGAGGACGCGCTGCTGCGGTACCTGCGTCGCCTGCACGACCACGTCAGCATCGAGCGCGTCGTCTCGGGCGCCGGCTTCCACACGACGTACGAGTTCCTCGTCGAGTCGGCGCGCGGCAGGCGCACCGACGAGATGGCGAGGAAGATGCGCGCCGGCGATCCCAACGCCGCCGTCGCCGAGGCGGCGATCGCGCGCAGCGACGAGACCGCCGTGCGCGCGGCGGAGATCCTCGTCTCGATGTACGGCGCGGCCGCGGGCAACCTCGCGCTCGTCGCCCGCTCCACGGCGGGCGTGTTCGTGGGCGGGGGAATCGCGCCGAAGATCCTGCCGCTCCTCGAGGGCGGGGAGTTCCTCCGCGCGTTCCGCGCGAAGGGCAGGCTGTCCCCGTTGCTCGAGAAGATGCCGGTCCGCGTGATCCTGGAGCCCCGGACCGCGCTCCTCGGAGCCGCGGCCCGCGCCGCGCACGGCGAGCGTGCGTGATCCCGGCCGGCGTGCCATCGTAGGAGAGCCCATGGCCAACATCGATCCGCATCTGGCGCGCGAAGCCGTCGACACGATCAAGTTCCTCTCCGTCGACGCGGTGGAGAAGGCGAAGTCCGGCCACCCCGGCCTCCCGATGGGCGCGGCGGACGTCGCGTTCGTCCTGTGGAGCCGCTTCCTCCGCTACGACCCGAGCGAGCCGCACTGGCCCGACCGCGACCGCTTCGTCCTCTCCGCGGGCCACGGCTGCATGCTCCTCTACTCGCTCCTGTACCTTTCGGGGTACGACCTGCCGCTGTCCGAGCTCCAGTCGTTCCGCCAGTGGGGGAGCCGTACGCCGGGGCACCCCGAGTTCGGACACACGGTCGGGGTCGAGGCGACGACGGGCCCGCTCGGGCAGGGCGTGGGCAACGCCGTCGGCATGGCGCTCGCGGCGAAGATGCTGTCCGGCCGTTTCCAGGGAGGAAGCTTCCAGCCGATCACGCACCGCGTGTACGCGATCGCGAGCGACGGCGATCTCATGGAAGGAGTGTCGGGCGAGGCCTCTTCGCTCGCCGGGCACCTGCGGCTCGGGAACCTGATCGTCTTCTACGACGACAATCACATCAGCATCGAAGGGAACACCGATCTCTCCTATTCGGACGACGCGTCGGAGCGCTACCAGGGGTACGGCTGGCACACGCAGCGGATCGACGGCCACGACCATGCCGCGATCGAGCGCGCGATCGGCGCGGCGATCGCCGAGGCGGGCCGTCCGTCGCTCATCGTCTGCCGCACGCACATCGCGCACGGCGCGCCGCACAAGCAGGACTCCGCCGAGGCGCACGGATCGCCGCTCGGACCGGAGGAGACGCGGGCCACGAAGGAGAAGGCGGGCTGGCCGGTCGAGCCCCCGTTCCTCGTCCCCGACCTCGTGTGGTCCTTCTTCAAGGCGCGCGCGGCGGAGGGCACCGCGCTGCGCACCGCGTGGGAGCGCCGCTTCGAGGAGTGGCGCGCCGCCGAGCCGGCGCGCGCGGCGGAGTGGGACGCCATCTGGAACCGCGTCGTGCCCGAGGACCTCACCGCGCGCCTCCTCGAGAAGGCGCCGACCGCGGCCGCGGCGACGCGCGAGCACGGACGCGACGTGCTGCAGCGCGCGGCGGAGATGGTGCCGGCGCTCGTCGGCGGATCGGCGGACCTCGCGCCCTCGACGCTGACGCTGATCAAGGGCTCCTCGTCGGTCGAGTCCGGCGACGTCTCGGGACGCAACTTCCACTTCGGCATTCGCGAGCACGGGATGGGCGCCGTCCTGAACGGCATCGCGTACCACGGCGGGTTCCGGCCGTACGGCGCGACGTTCCTCCAGTTCTCCGACTACATGCGCCCGCCGATCCGGCTCGCCGCGCTGTCGCGCCTCCCGGTCGTCTACGTGTACACGCACGACTCGATCTTCCTCGGAGAGGACGGCCCGACGCACCAGCCGGTCGAACACCTGTGGGCGCTGCGCCTGATCCCCGGCCTGCGGGTCTTCCGGCCGGCGGACGGGTTCGAGACGGCCCTCGCGTGGGGCATGGCGCTCGAGCGGACCGACGGTCCGACGGCCATCGTCCTCACGCGCCAGAAGGTCCCGCCGATCTCGCGCACCGCCGTCGGGGATCCGGCCGACCCCCGCCGGGGCGCCTACCTGGTCGCCGGGGGCGAATCGCCGGATGCGGTGGTCGCGGCCACCGGTTCCGAGGTACATCTGGCGATGGCGGCTCGCGAGACGCTGGCGGCCGAGGGGAAGGCGCTGAACGTCGTGTCGATGCCGTGCGTCGAGATCTTCGACGAGCAGGACGAGGCCTACCGCTCGCTCCTGTTCCCGAGGGGCGTGCGGGTGGCCACGATCGAGGCGGGACGAACGACGCCCTGGCGCGGGCTCACGGGCCGCGACGGTCTCACGATCGGGATCGACCGCTACGGCGCGTCGGCGCCGGCCGCCGTGCTGGCGGAGAAGTTCGGGTTCACCCCGGCGGCGGTGACGGCGCGCATCCGGGAATGGCTGGCGTGAAGGAGGCGAGGACGGTGGCGAAGCAGACGCGGAAGGAAAACGAAGGCTCGGGAACGGGGACCGTCCAGATCGTGATGGGCGTGATCGCGACGGCCGCGCTGGTGCTCGGCGGTCTCGGCTTCCAGAAGGCGCGTGCGCTGGAAGAGAAGATGACCGCGCTCGACGGCAAGATGATCGCGATGGCGCAGGGCATGCAGCAGATCGCGCAGCAGGCGCAGCAGGCGCAGCAGGGCCAGCAGCGTCGCGGCCCCGACCCGAACAAGGTCTACCCGGTCAACACGAGCGGCTCGCCGGTCCGCGGCGTCAACAGCGCGCCGATCACGATCGCCGAGTTCTCGGACTTCCAGTGCCCGTTCTGCTCGCGCGTCGGTCCGACGCTCCAGAAGGTGATGCAGGTCTACGGCGACAAGGTGCGCATCGTCTGGAAGAACAACCCGCTCGCGATGCACAAGGACGCGCCGCTCGCCCACCTCGCCGCCGCGGCCGCGTCCGAGCAGGGAAAGTTCTGGCAGTACCACGACAAGCTGTTCGCGAACCAGCAGCACCTGAAGCGGGACGACCTCATCCGGTACGCAGGCGACCTCGGCCTCGACACCGCGCGCTTCACGAAGGTGATGGACAGCGACACCTACAAGGGGAAGATCAGCGCTGACGCGAACGAGGCGATCACGCTCGGCGTCACCGGCACGCCGGCCTTCTTCGTCAACGGCAGGTTCCTGTCGGGGGCGCAGCCGTTCGAGAAGTTCGCGGCGCTCATCAACTCCGAGCTGACGAAGCTCGGGATCCCGGTGCCTCCGGAAGCGGCGGTCGGGGGATAAGAAGAGGGATAAGGAAGGGGGGACAGCCTGAAGGCTGTCCCCCGGCTTCTTTACTGACCGGGGCCGAAGCACTCTCCTGGCTCGGCGTGCGGGATCGAGCTCAGGTACTGGTACACGGCGTCGAGATCCGTGTCGATCATGTTGCGGAAGATCGGCCACGGCATGACCTGCAGGACCGCGCCGTTCGCCGGGTCGTGCCCGGTGCGGAGCGCCGACACGAACTCGTCGTGGGTCAGCCCCGCCGGTAGCCCGTTCTCGTCCGGCGTGATGTTCCTCGACACCGCGATCCCGAAGTCGACGCCGCCGGCGAGATAGTTCGTCGCGTTGATCGCGCCGTCGCCGATGCCGTCGTACGGGTTGTGGCCCGGCGCGTACGACGGGCAGCTGTGGCAGTCGTTGCAGCCACCCACCGCGTTCACGATGTAGCTGCCGCGCGCGACCTGCCGCACGTCGCGCCCCGTGGTGTCGAGCGTCACGGGCGCGATGGCCATGCCCTGCTTGATCCGGTTCTCCTCGACCAGCGGGGAGACCGGGCTGACCGGGCGCCCGGCCGCGTAGATCGCCGATCCGACGAGGGCGAGCCCGGCCGCGAGCCCGCCAGCGAACACGATCCTTCGTCTCATGGTTTGGTCCCTCCGACCCCGAGGCCGAGGCTACGCGCGGCCCGGGCCGGGGGCAACTGGGACGGTTCAGGTACGGGTGGCTTACCGTCCCACGATGCGGGCGGCCGCCGCGAGCGCCGCCTCGAACACGACGTCGCGCGCGTCCCGCTCGAGCTCGTCGCACAGGAGCGCAGCCTCCGCCAGGGCGCCGAGCGTCTGGATGCGGGGGAGCGGGCACGTTCCCTCGATCTCGACGGTCAGGCGGACGAGCGGGCGGAACGGCGACAGCCGCTCGGCGAGGAACGTGGCCGGCGTGCCGCCGTCCTTCGTCTCGATCCGTGCCGAGGAGATCTCGCCGCCGGGAAGCTCCCCGTCGCGGTCGAGCCTCAGCTCGACCGGAACCCCGTCCGCGCGGATCCAGCCGCGCCGCGGCCCGGGCTGGAAGCCGAGGCGGGACGCGATCCAGCCGGCGAGGTACGAGGACGACGCGTCGCCTCCCGCGGCGACCGAGACCCCGGTGACCCGGCTCGCGTGCGGCAGCGTGAGCGACGAGTCGAAGAACGAGGCGAGCACCTCCCGCCACGCACCGAGGCGCGCCCACGCCAGGTCGCCGGTGTTGCCCTTCCACGTGCGGTCCGCCGCCAGCGCGGCGAGCACCGCGAGCGCGGCCGCGGGATCGGGGCACCGCACGGTGTCCACGACGAAGCGGCTCGACATCCACGCGAGCGGGCGGAGGAGCGGATCGTCGTCGGCGAGCGGCCGCCGCCACCACGTGTAGACCGGCAGGTCCTCGCACAGCAGGTGGAGCACGGCGCCGGGGAGCACCTCCGCGCAGGCGGGCCCCCCGATGAGGTTGATCTGCTCGGTGCACACCTGCTCGCCTTCCGGACGGCGGTGGCAGTGCGCGGAGACGTAGGCCTCGATCTCGTCGCCCTCGCCCGACGTGTCGATCACGATGGCGCGGCCCGGCCGGTACTCCGACAGCTCCGCGATCGTCTTCGTCGCCTCCGCGACGTCGTCGCGGCCCGACGTCACGACGACGAGGTTGAGCATGCACGCGCGCAGCACCGGGTGCTCGGCCGTCGACGACTGCCTCCAGGTCTCGGCGAGCTCCTTCTCGACCAGCCCGACGTCCATCAGAGCCTCCTCCACGAGCGTCCGTCCCTGGCGAGCAGGGCGTCCGCCTCCTCGGGACCCCAGCTCCCCGCTTCGTACTGCGGGAGCGGTCCCTTGGCGGCCGCGCTCCATCCCTGCACGACCGCGTCGATGAACGCCCACGACGCCTCGACCTCGTCGCGCCGGATGAAGAGCGTCGAATCACCCAGGATCGCGTCGAGCAGCAGCCTCTCGTACGCTTCCGGGGGCTCCTGCCCGAACGACGTGCCGTAGCGGAACTCCATCGTGACGGGTTGGATCTGCGGGTTCGGGCCGGGCACCTTCGAATCGAACTTGAGCGTGGTCCCCTCGTCCGGCTGGATCCGCATCGCGAGCACGTTCGGGTCGAGCCGGTCGTCCGGCCCCTCGTGGAACAGCCGGTGCGGCACGTCCTTGAACTGGAGCGCGATCTCGGTCACCCGCTTCGGCAGCCGCTTCCCCGCGCGCAGGTAGATCGGCACCCCGGCCCAGCGCCAGTTGTCCACGTAGAGGCGCAGCGCCACGTACGTCTCGGTGTGCGAGTCCTTCGCGACGTCGGGCTCCTCGCGGTAGCCGGGCACCTTCTTGCCGGCCGCGGAGCCGGGACCGTACTGCGCTCGCACGGTCTCCTCGAGCGCGCGCTCGGGCGCGATCGGGCGCAGGGAGCGCAGCACCTTCACCTTCTCGTCGCGGATCGCGTCGGGCTCGAGCGACACCGGCGGCTCCATCCCGAGCAGGCACAGCAGCTGGAACATGTGGTTCTGCACCATGTCCCGGATCGTGCCGGCCTCCTCGTAGTACGCGCCTCGTCCCTCGACGCCGATGGACTCGGCGACCGTGATCTGCACGTGGTCGAGGTACTTCTGGTTCCACAGCGGCTCGAAGATGGCGTTCGCGAAGCGGAACACCATGAGGTTCTGCACCGTCTCCTTGCCGAGGTAGTGGTCGATGCGGAACACGTCCTTCTCGTCGAACGCGCGGTTCGCGATCTGGTTCAGCTCGCGCGCCGACGCGAGGTCGCGCCCGAACGGCTTCTCGACGACGACGCGCGCGAAGCGCCCGTTCTGCCCGGGACGGTTGAGCTTCGCCTCGCCCAGCTTCTGCAGCACGACGGGATACGCGGAAGGAGGTGTGGCGAGGTAGAAGAGGCGGTTGCCTCCGGTCCCCTGCGTGCGGTCGACCTCGTCCAGCTTCGCGCGGAGCTTCTCGTAGACCGCGGGGTCCTCGAACGTGCCCGGCACGTACGTCATCCGGGCGGCCATCTCCTCCCACAGGTCCGGGTCGAGCGGACGGCGCGAGTGCTCCTCGATCCCCTTGCGCAGCACCTCACGGAACTCGTCGTCCTTCATCTCGCGCCGCGCGACGCCGACCACCGCGAACGAGCTGGGCAGCAGGCGGTCGAGGTGCAGGTTGTACAGCGCGGGCACGAGCTTGCGCTGCGTGAGGTCGCCCGAGGCGCCGAAGATCACGACGGTCGTGGGCTCGGCGGCGCGCTCGCGCCGCAGGCCGACGCGGAGGGGATTGCCCGGCTTCGTGTCGGCCATCCCTACTGCGCCTTCTTCACGGCGTGGCCGCCGAACTCGTTCCGCAGCGCGGCCGCGACCTTCGCCGAGAACGACTCCTCCTGCCGCGAGCGGAAGCGCGCCTGCAGCGACAGCGTCAGGATCGGCGCGGGGATCGACAGGTCCTGCGCCTCCTGCACGGTCCATCGTCCCTCGCCGGAGTCCTCGACGTAGCCGCGAATGCCCTCGAGCGCGGGATCCTTCTCGAAGGCGTCCTCGAGCAGCTCGAGCAGCCACGAGCGCACGACGCTCCCCTGGTTCCACAGCTTCGAGATCGCGCGCAGGTCGAGCGGGAACCGGCAGCGCTCGAGGATCTCGAACCCCTCGCCGTACGCCTGCATCATCCCGTACTCGATCCCGTTGTGGACCATCTTGACGAAGTGGCCGGAGCCGACCGGCCCCGTGTGCAGGTACCCGTCGGGCGGCGCGAGGTCCTTCAGGATCGGCTCCGCCCTCTTGAAGTGATCGGGCTCGCCGCCGACCATGAGGCAGTAGCCGTTCTCGAGACCCCAGATCCCGCCGCTCGTGCCGGCGTCGAGGAAGCCGATGCCCCGGGCCTTCAGCTCCTCGCCGTGCCGCATGCTGTCCTTGTAGTTCGAGTTCCCGCCGTCGACGACGACGTCTCCCTTCGCGAGACGACCGCCCACGTCGCGCAGCACCTGCTCCGTGACGTCCCCCGACGGGACCATGAGCCACACGAGGCGCGGAGGAGCGAGGGCGGCCACGAGCGCGGCGACGTCCTTGGCCGGCTTCCCGCCCACGGATCGCAGGTGTTCGAGGCTGTCGGCGCCGTGCGCGGTGCCCACGATCGAGTGGCCTCGCCGGATGAGGCGCGTCGCCATGTTCAGCCCCATCTTCCCCAGCCCGACGATCCCCATCTCCATGTCGTCTCTCCTCGTGATCGCGGCCCACCCCGGGACCGGCCGCATACTATGGGGCCGACGCCCGGAGGGTGAATGAGACTCGCGATCCCCCCCATTATCCTCGCCCTGGCCACAGCGCTCCTCCTCGCAGCACCCCTCTCGTTCCTCCTGAGCCGCCGCGGGGGGCACCACCGGTCGCTGCCGGGCTGGGTAGGAGCCTGGGTTTTCTTCGCCGGACTGCTCGTTGCGCTGTCGCGCGCCGACCCCCGCTTGTCCCTTCCGCTCCTCGGCGTCCTCATGTTCATCGGGCTCAAGCAGTACTTCTTCGTTACCCCTCTTCGCCCGCAAGATCGCTGGGCCATCTTCGCGGCGTATCTGTCGATCCCATATTCGCTGTGGCTGGCGTTCCACGCGGGCAGGTACGAGAGCTTCATCGCGTTCGGCGCGGTGCTCCTGCTGCTGCTGACTTTTCTCGTCGCCATGGCAACCCAGCAGGGCGGGTTCCTCGATTCGACGGGCCGAGTGCTCGTGGGAGCGCTCGTTTTCGTCTTCGCCGCCGCGCATCTCGGATTGATGACACAGATCCCGTACCCGGAGTTCCTCGAGCTGTTCGGAGTGCTCGCGTTCGTCTCGGACTTCCCCCAGCGGTACGCCGGGAGGTTGCGGTCGACCGGAGTCCCCGCCCGGACGATCGGCGGGGTCGCCGCCGGCGTGGCCACCGGCTGTGTACTGGGCGCGTTCCTCGGCCGCTTCATGGAGCTGAAGCTTCGGCCCGGGAATGGCGCAATGCTCGGCGTGGTGGTGGCCCTCGCAGTCGCGATGGGCGCGAGGATCGCCGACGCCGTGGCGGAGGACCTCGACATGGGGCCGTCGGCTCCGATCGTCGGGCGCAGGGCGTTCCTCGACCGCGCCATCCCGGCGCTTTTCGCAGCGCCGTTCTTCTTCTACGCCGTCTGGTTCGTGAAGTGAGCCTATCGCGGGCCCTCCGCTCGTTCGCGCTGATCGCGTTCCACGTGGTGATCGCGCGCCCGATCCTGTACGGCCTCGCCGGCGTGCGTTACCGCAAGAAGAACCTGCTGCCGGAAGGGCCGTGCCTCGTCGTCGCGAACCACAACTCGCACCTCGACGCTTCGGTGCTGCTGACGATGTTCCCGCTCAAGCGGCTCCCGCACGTGCACCCCGTCGCGGCGGCCGACTACTTCGGCGAGACGTTGCTCCGCAAGACGATGGCGATGCTCTTCATGAACGCGATCGGGATCGAGCGGAAGCCCGCGCCGGGAACCGACGCGCTCGCGCCGGTCGTGAAGGCGCTCGAGGACGGGGAGAGCCTCATCTTCTTCCCGGAAGGGAGCCGCGGCGAGCCCGGAGTGGTCGCGACGTTCCGGCCCGGGGTCGGACGGCTCGTGAAGGCGAAGCCCGGGCTCGTCGTCGTGCCGGTGTTCATGAGCGGCGCGGAGCGAATCTGGCCGCGCGGCGAGATGGTCCCGCTCCCGCTCGGCATCGACATCAACGTGGGGAAGCCCCGCACGTACTCGCCCGAACTCGACGCGCGCGAGATCGCCGAGGAGATCCGGAACGACGTGCTCGCGCTCGCGCCGCCGCCTCCGCCGGTTCCCGGCCCGCGTCCCGCCGGCCCCGTGCGCGTCGCCGTGTGCGGCATCGACGCGAGCTCGAGACGCGCCGTCTTCGAGGACCTCACCGCGCGCCTCGGCCAGATCGACCGGACGGTCGGCATCGGAACGAAGATCGTGGAGGCCGACGGCACGGGAGTCCGCGAGGCGAAAGGACGCGTGAAGGTCGCGCGCAGCCGGAGCTGGCCGCGCTTCCTCGCATGGACGTTCCGGACGACCGGCCGCTGGCGCGGCGGCAAGTTCGCGGAGACCGTCGAGCGCGCGCGCATCGAGGAGGGGCTCGAGCACGGCCGCTCGGCGCGCTTCGTCGTCACCAGCGGCGGCCCCCTCGTCGACCTCATGGCGTGGGCCGAGGCCGACTTCTACCGCGGCGTCTTCGACGAGAAGGGCCTGCACCGCCTGCAGCGATACCTGTCGGGGGAGCGCAGCCTGCCGTTCCGCCAGTGGGGCACGTACCTCTCGAAGGCGCCGACCGTGTGGCTGCTCAACGTGTTCGATCTCGCGCGTCTGTCGCCGCCGGACTTCCTCGTGCTGCTGACGATGCCACCCGCCGAGGCGATGCGGCGCCGGACCGGCAGCGGCAAGGCGCTCGAGGCGTACGAGAACGAGGAGTTCTTCGGCAAGCTCCAAGAGGCGTACCGCGCCGTCGCCGAGGTGCTCCGCCGCGGCGCGCGCGTCGAGGTTCTCCAGTTCGACGCCTCGGCGCTCTCGCCCCCCGAGATCGCGGAGCGCGTCGAGCACGAGGTGATGCGCCTCCTGCTGCGGCATGGAGAGAAGGAGGCGGCATCGTGAAGGATCTCGCGATCCTCCTCGACGACCGGCCGGGCCCCCTCGCCGACATGGGCGAGGCTCTCGGAACCGCCGGCGTCAGCATCGAGGGCGGCGGCGCCTGGGTCGTGGACGGAAGGGGAGTCGCGCACTTCCTGTTCGCCGACGGCAGCGCCGCCCGCCGCGCCCTCGAGGCCGCCGGCATCCGTGTCCTCGCCGAGCGCGACGTGGTCCTGCAGCGTCTGCAACAGGCGGTCCCCGGCCAGCTCGGCAAGCTGACCCGCCGCATGGCGGAAGCCGGCGTCAACATCGAGGTCCTGTACAGCGACCACGAGCACCGGCTGGTCCTCGTCGTCGACGACCTCGAGCTCGGCCGCGAGGTCGCGGAAACGTGGGCGCGGGATCCCGTCGCGTGAACGACCGCGCCGGCGTGGCGGACGCGCCCCGGAGCCCGGAGAGCGTGACGATCGGAGAGTGGTTTAACAACCTGGTCGACGAGATGCGGCGGTCGAACGCCTCGAAGGCCGCCATGATTCCACCCGCTCTGTTGCTCGGTGGAGTGGCGTTTATCCTTCTGGCGGTCTTCGACCCGGATCGCTCGGTCGGCTCCGCCCTCACCGGTATCGGCCTCCTCGCCCTCGCCGTGATGTTCTTTCGCGCGTATCAGCGACCTCTTCCACCGCCGCCGCCGGTCGCTCACGAGGTATTCATCCAGTCCTCCGACGATGCGTACTTCGCGCACTGCTCGTGCGGATGGATGAGCGAGGAGAACGACTCGCAACAGATCGTCGAGGCGGAAGCCAGGCAGCACGCGCCCGACGTGACGATCGAGATCCTCGATAGCGAGCCGCGCGATCCGGCGACGCTCGGCGTCGCCTACGTCGGTAACGACGTTCTGGACCGCGGGCTTCCTGTTCTCGTGGCGTACCGCGAGCTGCCCACCGTTCCGGGAGACAGCGGCTGGCGGATGCACGGCGGAAAGGAATCCGCCAGAGAGGCGGAGAACGCGGATGCCATGACACCGTGCGACATGGGCGAGATGGTCGAGCGCGATCCGACTCTGGCGGACGTCGTGTTCACGCAAGGACCCTGCGCGTTCGAGCGCGACCGCGTGGACGAGCCCTTCCGGCGGGTGCCGATCGATTTCGGAAGCGAGGAGCCGCGGTCGTGACCACGACCGCTCGGAACGCGCAGATGGGGGACGCGCCGGCTCTCGCGCCGCTCCTCGCGGAGCTCGGCTATCCGTGCGACGAGGTCGAGGCTTCGCGACGCCTGGCGGCGCTGCTCAAGACCCCGGGCTGTGTCGCGATCGTCGCGGAGGCCGATGGGCGGATCGTGGGTCTGGCGACCGCGCACGAGATGACGCTCCTCCATGCGAGCGGGAAGGTGGTGCAGCTCACCATGCTCGTCGTCGCCTCGTCCGCGCGTCGATCGGGAGCCGGCAGAGCGCTCGTGGAAGCCGCCGAAGCATGGGCGCGGTGGCGCGGCTGCGTCCGCATGGTCGTCGCGTCGAACGAACGGCGGAAGGACGCACACGCGTTCTACGAGCACGTCGGGTTCGTGCACACGTCGCGGTACTACTCGAAGATGCTGGAGCCGGCCACGCGATGACGTCGCAGAGGAAACGGATACCGTGCATGGCGATCGTCGCTGCGCTCGCGATGTTCGTCTCCACGAGCGCTTCCCGCGGATTCTGTCCGCAGCCGACGCCGAAGGCTTGCAGTGCGTTCTTCGAGTCGAAGGCCGTGTTCTTGGGCACGGTCCTGTCGAAGAAAGGAACGCTCGATACGGACGGCTCCACCGAACGATGGACGTACAAGCTCCACGTCGACCGCATGTTTCGTGGAAGTGAGAAGAAAACCGTGACCGTCTTCGTGCTCAACGACAGCGCACGCAGGATGCTCGACGTCGGACGCCAGTACTTGATCTTCGCGACGCTCGAGGACGGACGGCTTCGGACGGGAGATGACTGCGGGCCGCTGTCGGACGATTCACGATTGACGGAGAACGTGCGAGAGATCGAGGCGTTGAGCCATGCGACCACCTCCGCCGTGGAAGGTGAGGTCCGCTTCGAGCTGACCGATACGGCCGTCACAGGGGTGGGGATCACCATCTCGGGTGAAGGTCACACGTACACGACCGCATCCGGCAAGGACGGCGCATTCCGTGCGGTCGTGCCTCCGGGACACTACAAGGTCGAGGTCGACCCTGCCGAGGCCAAGCTCTTCGACCTCAGCTTCCTGGACCTCCAGAACGTCGTGCTCGCGCCGGGTCAATGCGCCCAGGCACTGTTCCTGGCTCCGGGGCACGAGACGCAAGGGGATCTCAACGACGCGGCTTGCGAGCCCGCCGAGGCCGAGCAGGACGAGATGAACGCTCTCTACGAATCCCTGGTGGCACGGGCGGCGGGCGAACCGGACGTCGCCGATCGCATCCGCGCATCGCAGCGTGCGTGGCTCGCATTCGTCGAAGCTCAGCAGGACGCTCTCTGGGGTGGACCCGATCCGCAGGCGGAGCACGGCTCCGTCTTGCCGATGTGCAGGTGTCTCGCTCGTCAGGAGATGGTCAAGGCGAGGTCCGAGCAGCTTCGCCGCATGATGACGCACGAGGAGGGCGATGTGTGCTCTTGGAACCTGGCGCAGCAACCGGTGGTCGGCGAGTGATGAACCGGATCGAGCAGGTGGTCGACGGAGCGATGCTGGAGGAAGTGCGAGCACTCTTCCTCGAGTACCAGCGCTCGCTCGACGTCGATCTCTGCTTCCAGGGCTTCGAGAAGGAGCTCGCGGAGCTGCCGGGCGGGTACGCTCCCCCTTCGGGCGGCTTGTTCCTCGCGATCCTCGGTGACGAGGTCGCCGGCTGTGTCGGGATCCGCCGTCTCGAGGAAGGAGTCTGCGAGATGAAGCGGCTCTACGTTCGTGACGCCTTCCAGGGCCAGGGAGCGGGGCGCACGCTCGCGGAGCACGCGATCGCGTGGGCGCGCCGCGCGGGCTACGAGCGGATGCTCCTCGACACGTTGCCGTCGATGAAAGCGGCGCAGAAGCTCTACGAGGCCCTCGGGTTCCGGGACGTGGAGTCCTACCGGTTCAACCCGGTCGGCGGCACGCGGTACATGGAGCTTCGACTGCTTTGAGTGGCAGGGAGGAGTCACGTTTCCGTGACTCCCACGATCGATATCGATCGCCGGGATCACGAAAAAGTCTTTACTCCCTGCTGCCGCGCGGACGCTGCGGCTAGACGGTATTGCCGCCCGGCCCGTACCGACGTATGGTCACGGCAGCAAGTACGTCACAGGAGGGGGGAAAGATGAGCCTCTTCAGCAATCCAGTCGACAAGTACTTCGTCGGGAAGGTGCTCGCGGGCCTGCTCGGGTTCACGTTCGCGGCGCGAGCGCTCCGCGTCCTCATGGTGGAGCGCAAGAGCTTCTCGTCGGAGATGATCCGCTACACCATCCTCGCCACCGCCTGCTTCGCGCTCTTCCAGTACATCGAGACGAGACGGCGCAAAGCGGTCTCTCGAGAGGCGTGACGCCGATGGACCTCATCCTGACGAGCCGGACTCCCGACGAGGTCAAGTCCGAGTGGAAGAAGCGGCACACCGTCACCAAGGTCATCTGGGGGGCGTTGTGGGTCGCTCTCGCCGGGGCCGTCGTCACGCGTCGCGTGGAGATCGTGCTGGGCATGTTCGCGCTTCTCACGATCACCTGGTTCGCGGCGTACCTTGGCCCGTACTGGAACTGCCCGAAGTGCGAGAGCCGGATCTGGGAGAAGGACCCGAGCTTCTGCCCGCGCTGCGGCACCGCGCTGAACTGAGCGCGTAGCCACCTCCCTCCGTGGTAGCCTCCGGCCAACGTCCGGGTGAAGGAGGCAATCCATGGTCTTGAAGAGGATCGGAGTCGGGTCCGCGGCGAAGATCACGGGCGCGCTGTACGCTGCGCTCGGCTTGATCGCGGGCATCTGCCTCGCGGCGTTCTCGAGCGTGTTCGGCGGGCTCATGGCGAACGCCGGAGGCGGCAACATGCCGGGGTGGAGCGGCATGGTGTTCGGCGTCGGTGGGATCATCATCCTGCCGATTCTCTACGGGGTGCTCGGCTTCATCGGTGGAGCGATCTGGGCGGGGCTCTACAATCTGTTCGCGGGGTTCGTCGGAGGCGTCGAGCTCCACGTGGAATGACGCTGGAGCCGGAGGGCGAATGCTCGGTCTGGGTCTCGGCAAGGTCCGTCACTGGAAGTGGCCCGACCATCTGGACGCGCTCGTCGCCGCGCCGGGCCACCACACGCTGCTGTTCGAGAACGAGCGCGTGCGCGTCCTCGAGACGCGCATCCCGGCCGGCGACACCACGCCGATCCACACGCACCGCTTCGCGAGCGTCCTCTACATCCTCGAGTGGGCCGACTGCATCCGTCGCGACGCCGAGGGCGAGGTCCTCGTGGACACGCGGAGGACCGGCGGACCGCCGTCGCTTCCCGCCGTGCTGTGGTCCGAGCCGCTGCCGCCGCACTCCCTCGAGAACATCGGCGACCGCCCGATCCGCATCGTGAGCGTCGAGATGACTTTCCAGCACAGTGGGATCCGAAGCTTGGAATTCACGTGACTTGAAGTCGCGG
>JADMIO011683271.1_pt1 | contig 74300 bp, 70 predicted proteins | sample 8958161 | NCBI WGS metagenome assembly JADMIO01 (sample SAMN16585339, study PRJNA669376) | soil metagenome | isolation source: Crop rotation soil | place: USA: Cullars Rotation, Alabama | collected 2011
GAGCCAGTGTGATTACATTTGCGGCCTAACTGTGGCCAGTCCAGTTACGCTGGAGTCACTAGTATTTAGGTGACACTATAGAAGCGGCCGCGACAACTTGTCCACGTGGAATTCTAAGCTTAGGATCCCAATGTGCTGGAAAGACGTTCTTCGACTCACTGGCGTTCGACGACGATCGCGATCCTTGGAAAGCTTGCGGCTCATTCCTGAAGTTCGTGCTCAAGCATTTTCCCAAGCTCGCATTACCGCTGGCCCTGCGCCAGAACGATGCCAAGGGCATTCTCATTGCGCTGAAATCAGGCGCGGATCCCGCCCTCGCCGGTTCGATCTCCGCCTATCCGTCCCGTCCGCTCGATGTCCTTCACGCGATCCTCTCGGCACCGAATCTGAAGCTGAAGGAGCGGGATTTCGAGCTTCTCGAATATGCCTCGAGGGAACGTCGCACGGACGTTGCGGTGCAGTTGCTCGATCATGGCGCGCCCGTCGACGCACCCGGATCGGGAGGCCGCACGGCCCTCATGTCGGCGGTGGCCAATGGAGACGAAGCGTTCGCGAAGATGCTCGCGGCGCGCGGTGCGGATCCGAACCGGGTCGATCAATGGGGAACCAACGCGCTGGCACTCGCCCTCGAGCCCACTGCACGCCCCGAGCTGGCTGCCACCCTCGTTGCGCTCGGGGCCGATGGCCGGCCGATGAGCAGCGGGAGGCCCACGATCTACACCCTGGCGGCACAGCAGCCTGCGCTGGCGATCGAACTGGTGAGGCGCAAGATCGTTCGGGTAGACCAGGACAACATCCTGGCCGCTGCAGTCACGCAACCCAAATTGCTCACGGATCTTCTGAATATTCAGCCCTCGCCCTTCTCGAGCGAGTCAAAGCTCGAAGCGCTGAAGAACGCCTGCGGTCAGGGCCGGGCCGATACCACCCAACGGCTCCTCGATCACGTCGGTACCGCCGCCCATTCGATGGTGGGAACGCTCCTGAGGTCTGCGGGTTCCCTCGAAGTCATGAAACTCCTTCTTGAGGCGAAGTCGCTCCAGCCGATCGCGCCAACCGATCTCGTGGAGGGACTGCTTGGCTTTTCCGGGATCCTGTCGAGCAAAACGTCCATAGAATCCCTTCGATTGCTGCTGGCCGCCGGAGCCAACCCGAATCATCCCTCCACGGACGGACGCTATGTCCTGATCGAGGCCGCCAGAAATCGCAATTCCGAGTACGTCGATCTCCTGCTCGCGATGAAGGTGGATCCGAACGTCCGCGATCGTGCCGACGTGTCGGCTCTGATGGCCGCAGCCGACGTGGGATTTCACGAGGATCCGTCGATTCTCCAGCGCACCGCCATGCTCTCCCGACAGGCTTACAGTTTGGCCTCGATGGGAAGCGAAAGCACCCAGACGACGGGGCGTGTCCTTGGCGCGTCTCCCGAGGTCATCGACAGCATTTTTGCCCTCCTGATCGAGCCCGAGACCGTGGGGCGCCTCTTGAACGCCGGCGCCGACCCCAACGCAGCGGGCAAAGATGGCTGGACACCGCTGATGCGAACGGCGGCGGTCGGGTGCGTGGCCTGTGCCGAGGCGCTGCTGAGACACTCGGCTGATCGTGGGCTGAAGAATGCTCAGGGAGAGACTGCCCTGGATATCGCACGAAGGACTCGGCACCCGAAGGTGGCCGAACTTCTCCGGTAGATCCGGCCACCACGAAGAAAACGGCCCGAGAAGGGTTCTCCTTCTACCCTGGAAGGAGCTAGCCCGCGACCCCCAGGATCACGCTTGAGGCCTTGAAGATCGCGGTCGCGCTTCGCCCCGGTGCAAGTCCCAGCGACTTGACCGAAGTCCGCGTCACCACCGCCACCAGCGACGCCCCGCCCGCGAGCTCGAGTTCGACCTCGCTGTTGACCGTGCCGGGCACGACGCGGCGCACGGTACCGCGCAGGCAGTTGCGAGCGGACAGCTTGAGCGGCGCGACCGCGTCGTCGAGTCCCAGGATGATCCAGGACGATTTCACGAGCGCCACCGCCTCGACGCCGCGCTTCAGACCGAGCGTACGGCTGCTGCCGCGCGTGATGATGGCGATGATGCGATCGCCGCCGGGCAAGGTCAGCTCGATCTCGTCGTTGACCGCGCCGGTCACCACGCGCGAAACACGCCCGACGAAGTGGTTGCGCGCGCTGGTGATCAGCGACATGTGGCCCAGCGTTGCCAGCCCCGCGCGATCGGTCACACGACGATTCACGCGCTCCACGAAACGATCGCTCTCGGCTTCCACCGCGCGGAACGTCTCGACCAGTCGCCGCCCCGAGTCGGTCAGCCGCGCGCCGCCGCCGCCGCGGCCGCCGACGCTGCGTTCGACCACCGGCGCGGGCGACAGGTTGTTCATCGCGGCGATCGCATCCCAGGCGGCCTTGTAGCTCAGACCCACGGCGCGAGCGGCGGCCGTGATCGAACGTTCCGACTCGAGGCTGCCGAGCAGATCCATCCAGCGCTTGCGAAACGGCGCGCCGCCGCCGGGACGGATGCTGAGCTGCGCTTCCAGCCTGGGTTTGCGCGGCACGAGATCAGGCAGCGACGGCCACGCCGCGCGTCACCCACACCAGCGGCTTGGGAGCACCCTTGAGGTAGCTGGACTCGATCTCGCGCGGCGTGAAGCCGCCGTCCGACAGCATCGTGCGCACGTCGCGATTCAGATGGCAGCCGCCGGCGATGGGCTTCCACCACGGGGTGAGCCGGTCCTGCCAGCGCTGTACCGGTTCATCGGGTGCGCGGCCGTGCTCGCAGAACAGCAGCTCGCCGCCGGGCTTGAGCACCCGCCGCATCTCGCGCAGCGCCCGCACCGGGTCCGGGATCGTGCACAGGGTGAACGTGCAGACGACCGTGTCGTAGGAGGCATCGGCCGCCGGGATCTCCTCGGCCGACAGCGTGATCAGCTCGACCTTCAAGCCGGCGCGCCGGGCCCGGCGCTCCGCCTTGGGATTCATCTGGTCCGCCGGATCCAGGCCCTGCAGGGATTCAAGCTTGCCGCGGTCGTAGAACTCCAGGTTGCGGCCGGTGCCGATGCCGATCTCCAGGACGCGGCCTCGCGCGCGGGGAATCAGCAGTTCGCGCTGGTGCTGCACGACCTTCATGCCGCAGCAGGCGTCGATCAGCAGGGGCATCACGTAGCGGTCGTAGAGATTCATCGCGGGCGAACCGGGCAGGACGAGGGAGCGGGCCATGGTGGGACATGGCCCCGGCCCTGTCACCGTCCTTCGGACAGGAGCCCGCGCAGTTCGGATTCCATCGCCAGGGCCCGCTCGTCACCTTCGTGCGTCTCGCCGCGGTAGTGCCCGCGAAGGCGTCCGCCGCGGTCCACCAGGTAGAAGGCGGGCCAGTAGCGATTGCCCAGCGCCTTCCAGTAGCGGTAGTCGTTGTCGAGCATCACCGGATAGTTCACGCCGAGTTCCCGCAACTTGCGCACCACGTTGTCGCGTTCGGCCTCGTGCGCGAACTCGGGCGTGTGCACGCCGACGATCACGAAATCGGATCCGAGCTTTTCGGGAAGGCTGCGCAGCCACGGAATCGACCGCGTGCAGTTCCAACAAGCAAAGGTCCAGAACTCGACGAGCACGACCTTGCCCCGAAGGGCGCGCCAGTCCAGCGGCGGCGAGTTCAGCCACGCCGCGGGGTCGGTGGAGGTGAATTCGGGGGCATGCGGCGCCTCGGCAACCGAGGGGGCGACGTGGGACCCCAGCAGGGCCACGACCACCAGGGCTGGCCCGAGGGCGCCGAGGAGGCGTCGGGCCCGGGAAGCAGCGAATGGCGAGGAAGGCATGCGTGCATCCTCGACCCGCGAGCCCGGCCTGACCATGCGCGACCGTTCGCCGCATGGTCCCGAACGTCCCTGCCCCGGGGTCGGGCCTTACAATGCCCGGCCGCAACCTGGGTTTTTCCGATGTCCGCCGCTTCCGCCGCACCCACCCGCCGCCGCAAGACCCCGAAAGTCGGCTTCGTCTCGCTCGGCTGTCCCAAGGCCCTGGTCGACTCCGAGCGCATCCTCACGCAGCTGCGGGCCGAGGGTTACGAGACCGCGGCGTCCTACGACAAGGCCGACGTGGTGGTGGTCAACACCTGCGGCTTCATCGATTCGGCGGTCGAGGAATCGCTCGATGCCATCGGCGAAGCGATGGCCGAGAACGGCAAGGTGATCGTCACCGGCTGCCTGGGCGCAGGCCCCAAGAGCCACGTGGTCCGGGAGAAGTTTCCGGACCTGCTGTCGATCAGCGGCCCGCAGAACTACCAGGCGGTGATGGAGGCCGTGCACAAGGCGGTGCCGCCCAAGCACGAGCCCTTCTTCGACCTGATGCCGGCCCAAGGCGTGAAGCTCACGCCCAAGCACTACGCGTACGTGAAGATCTCCGAGGGCTGCAACCACAAGTGCAGCTTCTGCATCATCCCCTCGATGCGCGGCAAGCTGGTGTCGCGACGCATCGACGAGGTGCTGCGCGAGTCCGAAAAGCTGGTGAAGGCCGGCGTCAAGGAACTGCTGGTGATCTCGCAGGACACCAGCGCCTACGGCGTCGACATCAAGTACGCGGCCGCGAACTGGCGCGACAAGGAATACCGCACCTCGATGCTCGACCTCTGCCGCGGTCTGGGTGAACTCGGCGTGTGGGTGCGCCTGCACTACGTGTACCCCTACCCGCACGTGGACGAGATCATTCCGCTGATGGCGCAGCGCAAGGTCCTGCCCTATCTCGACATCCCGTTCCAGCACGGCTCGCCGAGCGTGCTCAAGCGCATGAAGCGCCCGGCCTTTGCCGAGGACACGCTCGAACGCATCGCCGCGTGGCGCAAGATCTGCCCGGAACTGACCCTGCGCAGCACCTTCATCGTCGGCTTCCCCGGCGAGACAGAAGCCGAATTCCAGGAACTGCTCGACTGGCAACAGGCCGCGCAGCTCGATCGCGTCGGCTGCTTCATGTACTCACCGGTGGAAGGCGCGCGCGCCAACGCGCTGGCGGATCACGTGCCCGAGGACGTGGCGCAGGATCGCCTCGCGCGCTTCATGAAGGCGCAGGCCAAGATCAGCCGCAAGAAGCTCATGGCCAAGGTCGGCAAGACGATCGAGGTGATGGTCGACGAGATCGGCGAGGACCACGTGGTCAGCGGCCGCTCGTGGGCCGATGCGCCGGAGATCGACGGCAAGGTGTATCTCTCCTGCATCGATCCGCTCAAGCCAGGCCAGATCGTGCGCGCCGAGGTCATCGGCGCCGACGATCACGATCTCAACGCCGAGGTGATCGACGAATGACGCAGCCGCAACAGGATCCCATCGACATCTGGCATCGCGCGCTCAAGGCCAAGGACACGCGCCTGCTCGACACGCTGCTGGCCGACGATTGCGTGTTCGTCTCGCCGGTGGTGCACACGCCGCAGAACGGCAAGAAGATCACCAAGGCCTACCTCACCGCCGCGTTCTTCGTGTTCGGCAACGAGACGTTCCGCTACGTGCGCCAGATCCACGGCGAGCGCGACGCGATGCTCGAGTTCGAGCTGGAGGTCGACGGCATCGCCATCAACGGCGTCGACCTCCTGCACTGGAACGACGAGGGCAAGGTCACCGAGTTCAAGGTGATGATCCGCCCGCTCAAGGCGATCAACCTCATCCACCAGAAGATGGGTGCGGCCCTCACTTCGAAGCCGGCTTGAAAGTCTTCTCGATGTAGGCGCGCATGCCGGCGGCCGTTTCGCTGCTGGCCCATTGCGCGAGCGCTTCGCGGTCGTAGCCGGGACCGTCGTTGCGGATGCGCCGGATCGTCTCTTCGCGAAGCTGGCGCTTGGTCAGCGCATAGGCCGGTCCGGGCAGCGCGGTGAAGGACTGCGCCAGCGCCACCGCGCGATCCAGCACCGCGGCAGGCTCGACCACCTCGTCGGCCAGACCCCGTGCGAGCGCATCGGCGTCGGCGAACGTTCCGGCGCCGTACAGCACGCTCTGAAGATACCGGTGCGCGACCGTGAAGCGCATGACCTCGGCCGCGCTGGCCGGAAACGGCACGCCGACCTTGAGTTCGGGCACGCCGGTGCGCGCACCGGCCGCGAGCACTCGCTGATCGGCCGCGCAGGCCAGCACGCAGCCGCCGGCGATCGCGGCACCGTTGACCGCGGCCACCACCGGCTTGGGGCACTCGAACACCGCGTTGAACATATCGCTGAGGGCCGGCAGGAAGCGCTGCACGTAGCCGATGCCACCGTCGACGATGCGCAGCAGGTCCACACCCGCCGAGAAGATCCTGCCCTGCCCCACCAGCACGATCCCGCGTACCGAGGCGTCCGCCGTGAGCTCGCGCATCTTCGCGGCCAGGCCCTCGCACAGTTCCAGGTCCATGGCGTTGGCCTTGCCGTGCTGCATCGTCAGCACCACCACACCGCCGTCCCTGCGTTCGATTCCAAACATGTCGCGCTCCGTCTTCTCAGGTCAAAAAGGGGCCGTCAATTCCATGGCCAGCACCGGCCGCCCCGCGATCCAGGGGTGCCCGACGACCAGCAGCGCGGCCACGATCAGGCCGATCAGGGCGCTCACGAGCGTCTTGGCCATGCCCACGCGCGGGGGCTTCACGCGCGCACCGTCGCGCCGGTTGATGAAGATCACCTCGAGCACCGCCCAGGCGAGCATGCCGCCGAACAGCACGATCGAGCGCTGTTCGCCGTTGCTGAGCAGATGCGCCACCGCCCAGAGCTTCACGCCCGTGAGCTGCGGATGCCGGATGAACTGCTTGATGTCGGTGGGCGCACGCGCACTGACGAACAGGATCACCGCGAACGGCATCAGCGTGATCGTGACGTGGCGCATGCCCTCCGGTGGTAGCCACAACGAGGTCGGCGGCGTCGAGCGCCAGCCCATCACGATCAGCACGAGGGCCAGCACCAGCATCACGCTGTAGATCCCCTTGTAGGGATTCAGGCCGATGCGGGCGACCAGGCCTGCACGGGCGTCCCGTCCCACCGACGAAAACAGGTGGGTGGCGATCCACAGCAGCACACCGGTGACGAGCAGCAGCATGGTCGGACCCTCGGGTTCGGTCGGGCTGGACAAGGGGGAGGCAGGCGCAAAGGGTAACCCTCTGCCGCATGCTGATGTTCACGCGGTCATGACGTCGGGGGTAATTGCGACCCCCTCGCCCGGGCCCGACGCTCGTCACCCGTCCTCCAGGGAGCGCTCCCATGCTGATCTTTCACGGCACCGTCGTCCTGCTCATCGGCCTGCTCGCCGGCTTCCCGTTCCTCTTCGGCATCGTGCGGGGCGCGCCCTCACGTAGCGTCGACGCCTGGCGCGCCGCGCACACGGGCCTGGCATCGACCGGCGTGATGGGCATCGCCATGGGCGCGGCGCTGGGCCTTTGGCAGGCCGGCGGCACGGCGTCCGAGGTCACGACCTGGGGCATCGCGATCGGGTCGTACGGCATCGCGCTGGCGATGACGCTGGCGGCGGCCACCGGATCGCGCGGACTCGTCGCCGGCGGACCGGTCTCGAATCACGTTGTGTACGCCGCCTACATGACGGGTGTTCCGGCCACGCTCATCGGAACCGGCGCCTTCCTGTGGGTCGCGGCGGGCCACGCGTTCTGACCCGGGCCCTGGCTACACTCGCGAACGTCCAACTTTTTCGGGAAGTCCGCGATGAATCCCACCGAGTCGCTCGCCGTCGGCATGCAAGGCACCGAGGTCGTCGTCGTGCGCGACGAACTGACCGTGCGCCATCACCTGCCGACGATGCCCGCGGTGTACGGCACGCCGATGATGATCTACCTGATGGAAGTGGCCGCGGCCAACGCGATCCATCCGCACCTGCCCGAGGGCTGGGTCTCGGTCGGCGCCGAGGTCAACATCCGCCATCTCGCGGCGACGCCGGTCGGGCGCGCGGTCACGGCCACCGGAACCGTCACGGCCATCAACGAGCGCCTCGTGAGCTTCCGCGTGGAGGCGCACGACGGCGTGCGGCGCATCGGCGAGGGCACGCACGTGCGCGGCGTGATCGACCTGAAGAAATTCGAGGAGCGCCTCGCGAAGGAGCCGCGCTGAGCTATTCGAGCTTGCGTTCGGACGGCGGCGGCGGCGTGTACTGGTACATCCAGGTTTCGGAGAAGGCCTGGCCGTTGACGCTCAGGTACATGCGCAGGTCGATCGGCGTCTCGGTGTCGTCCGGCGGCACGAGGTCGAACATCGCGCGATAACCGTTGATCGCGTGCAACGGACGCGCCGACGTGACCTCCACCTTGCCGCGCGACACCGTGATCACCGGCTCGACCTTGGCGTCAGGCCCGATCAGGCCCATGTCGCCGTGCGCGAAGTCCACCGCGAAGCGCTGCGAGAAGTAGGGACGCTTGCGCCCGACCACGCCGCCGATGCCCACTCGAGTGGCGACGACGCGCGATCGGGGCGGCAGCACGGGCGGTATGCCGCCCCAGTGCAGTCGATATCCGAAAAGCAGTTCCTCACCCGGCTGCGGCTTCTTTTCCGGATTCCAGAACGCCACGATGTTGTCGAACGTCTCGTCGTTGGTCGGCAGCTCGAGCAGCTGCACCGAACCCTTGCCCCAGTTCGACTTGGGCTCCACCCACAGGCTCGGACGTCGATCGTAGAAGACGCCGTCGTCCTGGTAGTGGTCGAAATCGCGGTCGCGCTGCATCAGGCCGAAGCCGCGCGGGTTGTTGTCGGCATAGACGTTGAAGCGCCGGTTGCGCGGATTCTCCAGCGGACGCCAGATCCACTCGCCGCTTCCGGTGTACATCGCCAGGCCGTCGGTGTCGTGGATCTCCGGGCGCCAGTCGTTGGCCTTGCGCTTATCGTTCTCGCCGGTCTGGTACATGCTCGTGCACGGCGCGATGCCCAGCCGCTCGATCGGCTTGCGCGGATAGAGCGCCGCATCGATGTCCATCGTGAAGCTGTCGCCGGGTTCCAGCTCGAAGCGATAGGCGCCGCTGACGCTGGGCGAATCCATCAGCGCGTACACCACCATGCGCGTTTCGCCCTTGTTGGGCCGCTGCAGCCAGTACGCGATGAAGTCGGGGAACTCCTCGGGCCGATCCATGCCGGAATCGATCGCAAGGCCACGCGCGGACTGCCCGTACTGCCATTCGCTGCCGACCGCGCGGAAATAGCTGGCACCCAGGAAAGCGGCGACGTCGCGCGTGCGGTCCGTGTGGAACGTGAGTCGAAAGCCGGCGAATCCCAGATCCTTCGGCAGCTTCTTGCCGTTCACGCCGCTCTTGCCGTAATCGAACATCCCCGAGTCGTAGGCGTACTCCTGCGCCTTGCCGTCGACCAGCTCGTACATGTGCACGGGCGATTTGAAGAACAGCCCGAGGTGGAAGAACGCCGCGCGGAAGAACGAGTCGGAATCGCGCCACAGCAGGTGATCGTCGCGAAAGCGCAGCGACTGGTACTGGTCCCAGTCGAGCGCGCTCACCTCGGCCGGCAATGTGGTGGGACGCGGCTTGTAGGCCGCTTCCGACAGCGCCTTCGCGCGGCCCTTGAGGATCGCGTAGTCGAAGGGCTCGGCCTGGCCAAGCTTGCTCAGCGGCACGGCACCAGCCGGCGCGGAGAACAGGGACAGCATCGCCGGCAGGCCGGCGGCAGCGAGCGCGGGAACCGCGCCGAGGAGTTCGCGTCTCTTCATGATGATGGGGAATGGCTTGTTCTTGTCTGGATGCTTACTTGTGCTCTGAACGCGGGCGCGGCGCGAGCCGGCGGTGCTCGACCATCAGGCAGCGATCCTGCACGACGTCGATCCCGGCCTGCGCGAGCGCGTGGGCGAATCGATCGTCGCGGATACCGAGCTGCAGCCACACGGCGCGCGGGCGCTTGGCGAGGAGGTCGTCGAGATGTGCGTGCAGATCCTGCGGCCGGCGGAAGACGTCGACCAGATCGATCGATCCGGGAATGTCGATCAGCTTGCGGTAGACCGGCTGGCCGAGGATGCGCGTGACGTCCGGGTAGTAGACCGGAACCGGCACGACCTCGAGCCCGGCCTTGACCAGGTAATCCGCCACGTAGAAGGCCGGCTGGTTCGACTGCGCCTCGGTCTTGATCCCGAGCACCGCGATCCGGCGGACACCCGCGAGCAGCGTCGCGATGTCGCGATCGTCCTCGAGCACGCGTCCCGGCGCTGGGTTCGTCACCGGGCGGTGCGTCCCATCGTCGTCGTCATCAGCACATCGCGCTGATGGCCTTGAGCACGTCCGAGCGCGAGATCTGCCCGACCAGGTCGCCCTTCTTGTCGAGCACGGGGTAGCGACGGAAGCTCTTGGTGAAGAACAGCTGCGCGAGCTGCGTGAGGCTGTCGTCGGGCGAGACCGATACGACGTTGCCTTTCATGAACTGGCTCACCGGCCCCGCCACGCAGGTGTCCTCGGCGGCGATCAGTCCCACCTGCATGCAATCCATGGCGGACAGCATGCCGACCAGCTTGCCGTCCGCATCGACCACCGGTGCGCCGGAGATGTGGTGCTTGACCAGCTGATTGATGGCGAACATGACCTCGGTGGTCGGCGAAAGCTTCACCAGCTTGTCGACCGGGGTCATGAAGTCGCGCACCGAAACCGTATCCAGCTTGGCCATGTCCCTCGCTCTCCCTCTTTCGTCGTCGTCGATGTCGGTCGTCACCCGGACCTGACGAACCTTACTGCCGGCCGGCACCCCCTGACAATCAAAGGAACGCGGGCCGATGGCCTCAGTAGCGGTCGAGCAGCGCGTCGATGTCCTTGCGGATGGCCTCCATGGCCTTGTACAGCGGGACGTGCTTTCGCGAGTCGCTGCCGTTGACCAGGATCGCGAAGGCCATCCAGCCGCCGTCCCGACGGCGCAGATAGCCGGCCACCGCGCAGACCGAGTACGGGTCGTTCATCGTGCCGGTCTTGAGCGCGACCCGCTCGCGCCAGTCGCGGCTGCCGCCGCGCAGGAACGCGAAAGGCGCCTGCCCCGGCACGACGAAGCCGCCGTAGAACGCCGGGAAGGTGGCCGCGTCGCGATACTGGGTCTCGAGCAGCGACACCATGTCGGCCGCCGAGATCGCGTTCTCCGGCGTCAGGCCGCTGCCGCTGAACAGGACCGGCGGGTTCTTCGTTCCGCCCGGTGATTTGCGCGCCATCTGCCCGGCGAGGATCGTGGCCGCCTCGCCGAGCTGTCGCGGCGGTTGCGGGGCACGGGCCGCCGCGATGTTGAGCGTCAGCAGATCCGCGATGTAGTTGTTCGAGTACCGCAGCATGCGGCCGAGCTGCTCACGCAGGGCCAGGCCGTTGACCTTCGCGATCGTGCTGTCGGCCTGCACCGGAGGCCCGTAATGCACGCGCGTGGTGCCGCCGAACTTCACGCCCAGTTCGCTCAGCATCTGGCGCAGCAGCAGCGCAGCACCGAGCGCCGGGTCCGACATCGCCCTCAGCACCTCGCGCCGCTCGCCGGGCGAGACCGTGCCGCCGACGCGCAGGATGTCGGCACCGTCCTTGGTGTAGCGCGACAACCAGTAGTTTTCTTTCGACTTCGCCCCGCCCGTGGTGATGGCGCCCTCGACCGCGATCGGCAGCGCCGATCCGCCGCAGGCCCGGAGCTGCGCCGGCTGGCCGGCGGTGGTCGGCTCCACGTCGATGCACCACGCGCCGAAATCCACCGCGAGGCCGGACAAGGGCACGTCGTAGGTGCTGTCGCTGATCTGCAGGGCCGCACAGCGATCCTGGTTGTCGCAGCCCAGCGGACCGTACGGCGGCGCGGCGATGACATCGCCCGTGACGCTGCGCACGCCCGACGCCCGCACCTGCCCTGCGAGCGTCCACAGGTCGCGATGGTCCAGCGTCGAATCGCCATCGCCGTTGAGGATCAGATCGCCGTCGACCTTGCCATCGTCCTTGATGCGGCCATTGAGCATCACCCGAGTCTCGAAGGACTTGTCGGCCGGCCAGACGTCGAGCGCCGTGGCGGCGACGATGACCTTGGTGATGGAGGCGGGGCTGAGGCGCTGCTGGGGGTTGAGCGCGTCGTGCAGCGGAGTGCCCGAGAGACTCTCCACCGAGGCGCTGATGCGGGCGCCGTCTTTTTGGAGGGTGCGGAGGGCGGACCAGGTGGGGGATGCCGGGTCGGCTGCTGCGACCGACAGTGCAGTGGTCGAGACGAGAACCGCAAAGACGAGCGCCGGTAAACGTCGCGGAAGGCCTGTGAGTTCGGGCAACGCTAGAAAGCTCCGTGGATCGTGTTGCAGGTTCGGATCAAGACCGCCAGGTCGGACGCTGGGTTCCCTTCTGCGTCGGCGACATTCCAAAACGAAAGGCCCGGCATCAGCCGGGCCTTTCCCAGACTATTCAACCTCAGGGCGCATGCGCCGTGGTGACGTTGAAGCGGAAGATCGAAAGAACACCCGACGGAGACGTGACCTTCATCTCGATCGTGCTCGACCCATTCGGCTTGTCCGATGCGATCGTCGCTCCCTTGAACGAGATGCCGTAGAGGTTCGCTCCCTTCGTGTCGTTGACCGTGCAGGGCACGGCGAACGTCGACGTGCCCTGGATCGCGCCGGCGTCCCCATCGGTGGAGAAGGCGATCTGCGTCGTCGCGGGCATCGGCTGGTTGTTGATGTCGCGCACCACGACACTCAACGTGAACGTCTGACCCGAGGCAATGCTGACGGTCGGGGTAGGCGTCGGCGAATAACAAGTCGTCAGCGGATCGGCCGTAGCGCAGGACACCGCTACGTCACCGCCGTCGGGTTCGGTGCCCGCATCGGGGCCGTCCGCGATCAGGTTCGCGTTGATCGACGGCGACGATCCCGACATCACGATCGTGATGGAGTCTCGAACGTGCAGGGTCCGCGGGGTCGCGCACTGGATGTTGCTCGGATTCCCCGTCGCGCAGAGCAGGCCGTTGAACTTTCCGTCGGCCAGGTCGTAGGCGCCGTTGATGTTGAAGTCCTTGAACGGCTCCGTCGGAATCGGATCGGTCGGCGTCGGTCGCACATCGCGAACCCCGTTCTCGTTCATGTCGAGGAACGCTTCGGGCAGATCGGTGAACGTCTCCGTGCTGCCGTACAGGCCGTCGCCATTGGTGTCGTCGAAGCTTTCTTCACCTTCGGCAAATGCCAGCACGGTGCTGCGTCCGGCACGTGCCGAGCCTCCGCTCGTGCTCGACACCGAGCACAGCGAGTCGTCCTCGAAATTGGCCGATCCGGTGGCGCAATCGTTGTAGCCCAGCGGCCGGGGATTCTGGCTGCGCCAGTTCACCGTGCACGCGCCGTCCTGCATGTTGCAGCTGCCGACGATCGATCCGCCCTCGGTCGTGAAGGTGACCGCCGTCGAGTCCGGTGCCGGGTTGTTGAACCGGTCGGATGCCAGCAGCAGCATCGGCACCTGCACGTTGTCGACATTCAGGCCTTCGACGTTTGCGCACTCCGCCGACAGCGAGAAGCTGTCCTGATCCGGGATGCCGGTGGTGATGGTGAGCTGTTCGGACTGGCTGCTCACCGTCGTTCCGCTGCTCGTTGCGGTGGCCGTGACCCGCACCACGGTGCTCACGGTTCCCGATGTCACGACCGTGCTGATCGTTCCGTCGGAACCCGTAAGCCCGTTATCGGGGCTCAGGGTAATTCCACCCAATGTCGTGTTGAGTGCGAACGTCACGGCCTGGCCCGGAATCGGACCTCCTGACGCGTTCACGACCTTGAACGTCACGTTCGACGTTTCCGGCAGGCCGCTGCCGCGCAGACCGATATTGATCGGCACCGCCGACACGAACTGGACGCTCGCCAGCGACGACGGCTGCACAGTGATCGTCCCCTGCGCGGTCTGCGCCGTGCCGTTGATGACGGCACGGGCGGTGACGGTGTCGCTACCCGAACATCCTTTCGCCTGATAGGTGGCGAGCACGGCGCCGTCCGTGGCGGTTCCCGTATTCGGCGTCGCCGCCGAAGGATTCACGACGGCAGTTCCGGCCGTGATGCAAGGCGAACTGAACGTGAAGTTCACCGGATCGGTGATCACCGAGTTCCCGTTGGCGATGTCCACGACGTCGACACGGAAGCCCGAGCTTCCGCCCGCGGCGAGCGGGCTCACCTGGAACGTGAAGCTGCCCTGGGTGAAGTTGACGCCGTTGAGCGTTCCCAGACGCGGTTGCGGGTCGGCGTTGTTGGCCGGCGCAACGACCGTCACGATGACCTGAGCACTGGCGCTGCTGTTGATGTCGCTGACACCGACGGTGATTCCACGAGGATTCGGGTTCCCCGCCGTGGTCAGGACCGCTGAGGCGCGACCGCTCGAATCCGTCGTGATCGTTCCGCCCGTGATCTCGCTGCCCGCGCTGGTCGAGAACGACAACTGCACGCCCGCCACCGTCGCACCCGACGCATTCAAGGCGATCGCCACCACCGAGAGGCCTTCGGCAGGGGTGTCCGCGTCGCCGGGCAACTGTGAGCCGTCCGGCAGGGTCAACAGCACGGATGTCGCGGTCGGAGCCGTCGGATCCGTCGGGTCAGTCGGATCCGTGGGATCCGTCGGGTCGGTGCCACCGTTGAAATCTTCCCCGTTGGCGCCTCCACCCCCGCAGCCCGCAATCATCAACGCGAGAAGCGCGGCCAGGAAGGCCTGTAGGAAACGGTGACTGCCCATAAAACCCCCAGACGGCCGCAACGTGGACGCGGCACTTTGATATTGGCCGGATGCTATCTTGAAAGTGCAAGCCAAACAACCAACAAGCCGGCAAACGGAAAGTGTTTTCGGAGGTTCGGCAAGTCCTTGCCTGCAGTGGCGATTGGGCCGCTAGACTTCGCGCTTCGCCCTCGTAGCCCAGTGGATAGAGCATCCGCCTCCTAAGCGGAGGGTCGCAGGTTCGATTCCTGCCGAGGGCGCCATCTCGATCAGCGGTTCCCGTCCCTTCCCGGGCCCCCGTGATCCCCCGGGTCAAGCCCGCTCGCTCAGGAATTCGCGCAGGCGCTCGTGCCGCGGCCGTTCGAAGAACGCCTCGGGGGCGTCCTCCCAGACGATCCGTCCTGCGTCCATGAACACCACCCGGCTCGCCACGGCGCGGGCAAAGGCCATCTCGTGCGTCACCACGCACATGGTCATCCCGCGTGCCGCGAGGCCGCGCATCACGTCCAGCACCTCGCCCACCATCTCCGGGTCGAGCGCGCTGGTGGGCTCGTCGAACAGCATCACGTCGGGCTGCATGCACAACGCCCGCGCGATGGCGACGCGCTGCTGCTGCCCGCCGGAGAGTTGCGACGGACGGCAGTCGGCCTTGTCCGCGAGCTCGACCTGCTCGAGCAGTTCCAGCGCGCGGGCACGTACGGTGGCGGCCGGCTGACGCAGCACCTTCAGCGGCGCGAGCATCAGGTTCTCGATGGCGGTCAGGTGCGGGAACAGGTTGAACTGCTGGAACACCATGCCGACCTTGGTGCGAAGCCGATCCAGATTCACGCCGCGACGATGGACGCACGTGCCTTCGATCCACACCTCGCCCGAGGTGACCGGCGCCAGCGCGTTGAGCGCGCGAAGCAGCGTCGACTTGCCGCAGCCGCTCGGCCCGATGATGCACACGACCTCGCCGGGCCGGATGGACATCGACACGCCGTCGAGCGCGCGCACGCCGTTGGCGAAGCGCTTGCCGACGCCGCGCACCTCGATCAGCGGCGCATCGCTCTTCTTCTCACTCATGCGAGAGCCGTCGTTCCATGCGCCGCACCGCCCAGGACAGGGCGCCGGTCAGCAGCAGATACAGAAAGGCCACGCAGAACCAGACCTCGAACGGACTGAACGTCGAGCTCACCACTTCGCGCCCGGCCTTGGTCAGATCGGTCAACGCCATGATCGAAACCAGCGACGAATCCTTGATCAGGTTGATGAACTGGCCGGCGAGCGCGGGCGAGCTCTGGCGTAGCGCCTGCGGCAGCACCACGTAGCGCATCGCCTGCCACGTGCTCATGCCGAGCGAGCGCGCCGCCTCGGTCTGCCCGCGCGGAATCGCCTCGATGCCGCCGCGCACGATCTCGGCCACGTACGCACCAGTGAAGACCGCCAACGCCGCCACGCCCGCGGCGAAAGCCGACAGCGACAGCACCGTGCCGATGAAGAAATAGACGATGAAGATCTGCACCAGCAGCGGCGTTCCGCGGATCAGCTCGACGTACAGCGCGGCAAGATCGCGCGCCGTCACGCTGTTCGACACCCGCGCCAGACCCGCCACGAGTCCCAGCACCAGCGCGAACACCAGCGACACCAGCGAGATCTTCAGCGTCATCCACAAGCCGATCGCCAGCGGCCCGGCCGACCAGCCCGCCTCGCGCCCCAGCGTGTTGCCGGCGAACACGATGTCGCCGTCGGAGATCTCGACGCTGTCGAAGCCTTCCACGCGCACCGGCTCGCCGCCCAGGAGCGGCGTCAGCGTCAGGCTGCGACCGTCTGGCGCGAGCGCAACGGTGCCGTCGAACGGCGCGACGATCTCGCGCCCCGCGGTCGAGACCAGGTAGGCGGGAACGCGCTCCCAGCGCCACTCGTAGTGCACCTGGAGGCTCGCGAAATACAGACTTGCGCCGATGCCCAGCACCACGATCGCCGCGGCGACGTGGCCGATCCAGCCTCGCCGATCGCCGTCGTCCTCAGCCCTCAAGGTTCTTCATCCACACGGTGCTCTCGAACCAGCGCTTGTAGAGCAGCTCGTACGTGCCGTCGTTACGGATCGCGTCGAGAAAATTGTCGAGCCAGTTGAGAAAGTCCGGATCGCCCTTGCGGATCGCCCAGCCGAGGTTCTCTTTCGTGAACGGCTCGGACAGGTGCGTAATCTGGTCGGGATATCGCTGCGCGTAGATCGCGTTGAACGGGAAGTCGTAGATGAAGGCGTCCGCACGTCCGTTGCGAACCTCCAGCGTCGCGTCGGCCTCGCTCTCGAAACGCTTGAGCTGCGCGTGCGGAAAGCTGCGCTGGGCCGCCAGGTCGCCGGACGTGCCGAGCTTGCTCGTGACGATGTACTTCGGATCGTCGAGCTGCGTGTGCTTCGTGATCCTGCCCTCGTGCTTCTTGGCCAGCAGCGCGGTCTGGCCGATCACGAGGTAGGGCTTCGCGAAATTCACCTGCAGGTTGCGCTCGGGCGTGATCGTCATGCCGCCCATGAGCAGGTCGAACTTGTCGGTGAGCAGCGCCGGAATGATCCCGTCCCATTGTGTGTTGACGAAGCGCACCTTGACCTTGAGCACCGAGGCCATCTTGCGGGCAAGGTCGATGTCGAAGCCGATGAGGTTGCCGTTGCGGTCGAGCATCTCGAACGGCATGTAGCCCGCCTCGAGCCCCACGCGCAGCTCGCCGCGCTTGACGATCTGGTTGAGCGTCGACTGTTCCCAAAGCGCCGGATCGGCGGCGCTCGACACCAGAGGAAGCAGCGCCGCGAAACCCGCCCATCCGCGCAGCAGGCGGCGGCGTTGCAGGTCGATGAAGGCGTCGTCAGGCGGCATCGGTGGCGCCAACCTACACTAGCCCGGCCATGAGTTCCGTACCCCGCGAGCTCGACTGGATCGATGCGCAACTTCCCCGCATGCGCGACGGCCTCGTGCGTCTGGCCTCGATCAATTCGCACAGCTTCAACCTGGAAGGACTCGAGCGCACCCGCCTCGCCGTCGCCGAGTGGTTCGCACCGCTCGGCGCCGCCGCCGAGACGATCGATCTGGCGCCCCAGACCTCGACCGCCGACGACGGCGGCGTGCGTGAACGGGCACTCGGTCGTGCGCTGCGCCTGCGTAGACGGCCCGATGCGCCCCTACAGGTCTTCCTGTGCGGACATCTCGACACGGTCTTCCCGCCCACGTCCTCGTTCCAGCAGGTGAGCGAGGCGGGCGACGATCGCCTGCACGGCCCCGGCGTGGCCGATCTCAAGGGCGGCCTGATGGCGATGTGGGCGGCGCTGTCGGTGCTCGAAGCCTCGACGCATCGGGATCGCATCGGCTGGGAAGTGCTGTTCAACCCGGACGAGGAAGTCGGCTCCACCGGCTCGGCGCCGCTGCTGCGCGAGGCGGCGGCCCGTCATCACCTGGGACTGGTGTATGAACCCGCCCTGCCCGACGGCAACCTCGCCGGCGCACGAAAGGGCAGCGGCAACTTCGATCTGATCGTGCACGGACGTGCGGCGCATGCCGGCCGCGATCCGGGCGCAGGCCGCAATGCGATCGTCGCCTGCGCGCGACTGGCGCAGGGCGTCGATGCGCTCAACGGGCAACGCGAGGGCCTGACGCTCAATCCCGGCTACGTGCACGGCGGCGGCGCGTTGAACCAGGTGCCCGATCGCAGCGTGCTCAAGTTCAACGTGCGCACCACGAGCGACGACGATGCCTGCTGGCTGCACGAGCAGCTGGATCTGCTGATGACGCGCGAGCAGGCGCGGCACGACGGCATCCGCATCGAGCTGCGTGGCGGCTTCACGCGTCCACCCAAGCCCTTCGAGGCGCAGAACCAGCGGCTCGCGGGACTGATCGCGCAGTGCGGGCGCGATCTGGACCTCGCGCTCGAGTTCAAGGCCACCGGCGGCTGTTGCGACGGCAACAATCTGCATGCGGCCGGCCTGCCCAACATCGACAACCTCGGCGTCACCGGCGGCGAGATCCACAGCGAGCGCGAGTGGATGCGCGTGTCGAGCATGGCCGAACGCGGCAGGCTCTCAGCGCTCCTGCTCCTGCGGCTGGCCTCCGGCGAGATCGCCTGGATCTGAGCGATGACGAACCGCATCCGTCCGATCCGCCCCGATGATCTGGATGCATTGCTGGAGCTGGCACGCGAGGCGGGCGCGGGCTTCACGTCGCTTCCGGCGGATCGCGACTTCCTGCGCGGACGCATCGAGCTGTCGATGCACTCGTTCGACGCGAAGGTGTCGACGCCCGGACACGAGCGCTATCTCTTCGTGCTGGAGAATCCTCGCGACGGCGGCACCGTCGGAGGCTGCTGCGCCGTCGAAGCCGCCTGCGGCCTGGACGAGCCGTTCTACAGCTACCGCGTGGGCCTGACGGTGCAGGCCTCGCAGCGCTTCGAGCTCTACAACCGGGTGCCCACGCTGTACCTGACCAACGACTACACCGGCTCGGCCGTGTTGTGCTCGCTGTTCCTGCGTCCGAGCTTTCGCGGACGCGACGGCGCCGGGCGGCTGCTCTCGAAATGCCGGTTCCTGTTCATGGCGGCGCATCGCATCCGCTTCGCCGAGCGCGTCATCGCCGAGATGCGCGGCGTCTCCGACGCTCACGGCCGCTCGCCGTTCTGGGAAGGGCTCGGCCGCCACTTCTTCGGCGTGGACTATGGCGAGGCCGAACGCATCGTCGGCCTCGGCAACAAAAGCTTCATCGCGGAACTCATGCCGGCGCATCCGATCTATGCCGTGTTGCTGTCGGAGGAGGCACGAGCGGTGATGGGACAGGTCCACGAGCACACGCGGCCCGCGCTGCGGCTGCTCGAAAGCGAAGGTTTTCGTCATCAGGGCTACATCGACATCTTCGACGGCGGCCCCACGGTCGAAGCACCCACCGACGCGGTGCGCTCGATCCGCGATTCGCGCGTGCTCGAAACGAGGATCGGTGCGCCTTCGCCGAAAGCCGAAAAGAGGCTGTTGGCCAACGATCGGCTGGACGATTTCCGCTGCGTTCTGGCGCCCGCGGCGCCCACCCGGGATCACGTGGTACTGGATCAAGCGGCTGCGGCTGCGCTAAAGATACGCGCCGGTGACCCCGTGAGAATCGCCGCCCCATGAGCGAACCCGATCAGGACGAGTCCGAAACGCAAGCCGGCTTGCTCTTCGTCGGCGGCGAATGGGTGGAAGGCGTGGGCGAGCCTTTCGCGAGCATCGAGCCCACGTATGGCGACGAGATCTGGGCCGGGCCCGCCGCGGGGAAGGCCGATCTCGATCATGCGATGGACACCGCTTTCGACGCGGCCGACGACTGGGCTGACGCGCCGTTCGAGACGCGCGAGGCCATCGTTCGACGCTTCGGCGAGCAGGTGAAGGCGCATCACGAGGCGTTTGCCACGACCATCGCGCGCGAGACCGGAAAGCCGCTGTGGGAGGCGCGCGCCGAAGTGGGCCTGGTCATCGCCAAGATCGATCACGCGGTGCGCGCCTATCACGCGCGCACGGGAACGCAGGCGTCGGAAGCGGACGGCGTGCAGCAGCGCGTGTGGCACAAGCCGCACGGCGTCGTCGCGGTGTTCGGGCCCTTCAACTTCCCTGCGCACCTTCCAAACGGCCACATCGTGCCGGCGCTGCTCGCCGGCAACTGCGTGCTGTTCAAGCCCAGCGAGCAGACCCCGTTGGTGGCCGAGGAGATGATCAAGCTCTGGCAGGCCGCGGGCATTCCCAAGGGCGTGCTTCAGCTCCTCCAGGGCGAGCGCGAGACCGGCGAGCTGATCGCCGCGCACGAGGAACTCGACGGCCTGTACTTCACCGGCTCACCGCGCACCGGCGAGATCCTGTCGCGGCAGTTCGCCGCGCAGCCCGGCAAGATCCTGGCGCTCGAAATGGGCGGCAACAATCCGCTCGTCGTGGGCAGCCAGATCTCCGACCTGCAGGCCGCGGTGCACGACATCCTGCTGTCGGCCTACCTGAGCGCAGGGCAGCGCTGCACCTGCGCGCGGCGCCTGTACGTGCCGCGCGGCAAGGCCGGCGACGAACTGGTGGCGGCGCTCGCCGAAGCGGTGCCCAAGCTGCGCGCCGGCCCCTGGGATTCGAAGAACGAACCCTTCATGGGGCCGCTGATCTCGGTCAAGGCAGCCGACGGCATTCTCTCGGCGCAGACGCGCCTGATGGCACTCGGCGCGCGCGCGCTGGTCGAGGCGCGACGCCTGAAGCTCGGTCGCGCGTTCCTGTCACCGGGCCTGCTCGATTGCTCCGACCTCAACCGCATGCCCGACGAAGAACACTTCGGGCCGCTGCTGCGCCTGGTGCGCTACGACAAGTTCGGCGACGCGATCGACGCCGCCAACGACACGCGCTTTGGGCTGGCGGCCGGGTTGCTGTCGGAGAACGACGCGGAGTGGAAACAGTTCCGCCTGCGCATCCGCGCCGGCGTGATCAATCGCAATCGCCCGACCACGGGCGCCTCGGGTGCGGCCCCGTTCGGCGGTATCGGCGCGTCCGGCAATCATCGGCCGAGCGCGTTCTACGCGGCCGACTACTGCGCCTATCCCGTGGCGACGATGGAAGCGCCGCGCTGCGCGATGCCGGCGAAGCCGACGCCGGGATTCGGTACCTGACCTACGGCGCGGGCGCTTTGAGCGCCGACTCGATCGCCTTCTGCAGATCCTTGCTGTCGGGCTTGGTCGTGCTGCCGTAGTGCGCGATCACCTTGCCGTCGCGCCCGACGAGGTACTTGTTGAAGTTCCAGCCCGGCGCCTCGCCTGTCTTGGCGGTGAGCGTCTTGAAGAGCGGATTGGCCTCGTCGCCCTTGACCGAGGTCTTGCCGAACATCGGGAAGCTCACGCCGAAGTTGCCCTTGCAGAACTTCTGGATCTCGCCCTCGTCGTCGAACTCCTGGTCCATGAAATCGCCCGAGGGGAAACCGAGCACGACCAGGCCCTGGTCGCGGTAATTCTTGTAGACCTTCTCCAGCCCCTCGTACTGCGGTGTGAAGCCGCAATGGCTCGCGACGTTGACGATCAGCATCACCTTGCCGCCGTAGCTCTGGCACACGTTCTCGGGCTTGCCGAGCAGGCGGCGCATCTCGACGTTGACGTCGGAATGCTCGCAGTCGATCGCCTGCGCCGACGAGGCGAAAAGGGAGAGCAGGAGCAGGAAACACGCACGAACGGAAAGACGAATGACCATGACGCGTTCCTCGAAAGCAGGCAGTGCAGCAAAATAGCAGACCTCCCGGCCCCGGCCCTTCGATGTCGCAGATCCTCGCTCCCGCCCCGCTCTGGCGCCGCCTGTTCGCCTCGGTCTACGACGGACTCGTCGTGCTCGGCCTATGCATGGCGGCGCTGCTGCTCGAAATGATCGTGCGCGAAAACCTGTTGGGCCTTGCCAAGAACGTCAACGTCCTGAAGGTCCTGATGTTCGGCGTGGGCCTGGGCTTCTTCGGCTGGTTCTGGGTCCACGGCGGCCAGACGCTGGGCATGCGCGCCTGGCGCCTGCAGGTGCGGCGGCTCGACGGCGCAGCGCTGCGCTGGCCGATCGCGGCCGTGCGCTACGCGGTGATGATCGTGACCTGGGGCCTGGTGCTGCCGCCGGCCCTGCTCGGCCTGCCTCGCTATGCGGGCGACTCGTCGCTGCAGGCCGCATCGCTGGCCTGCGGCCTGGTCGCGCTGGCGCTCGCGGCGCTCATGCACTTCGAGGCCCGTCGGCGCGCGCCCTGCGACTGGGCGTCCGGAACCGAAGTGGTGGTCCTGCCGCCGCGTCAGCCGGGCTAGCGCGAGCTGGCCAGGCGCGCGAGCGCGAGCAGCATCAAGGCCGCGGTGGGCAATCCGGCCGACACCGGCGCAGCCCAGCCGTACAAAGAACCGAGGTTGGCCGACACCTCGTTGAACAGATGGAACACCACGCCGATGAGCACGCCCACCAGCAGGCGCTGCCCGGCTCCGCCGCCGCGCGTCGGACCGAACACGAAGGGCACCGCGAACAGCACCATCGCCGTGACGGTGATCGGCGCGATCAGCTTTCGCCAGAGCTCCAGGCGCTGCTCGCTGGCGTCCAGACCGTTGGATTCCAGGTACGCCACCAGCCGCATCAGACCCGAGGCGGACACGCTCTCGGCCTCGAGCACGTAGAAGCGCAGCACCTCGGGCAGCAGGCCGCTGGTCCATTGGAGCGTGTCGTAGCGCTGCACCTCGGTGCGTTCCTCGCTGAAGCGCGTCTCGACCACGCCCTTGAGCTGCCAATGGCCAGCGGAGTAGCGCGCCTTGTGCACGCTCATCACCGAACGCAGCACCTGCGCGTCATCGAAACGATAGATCTCGGCGTCTGCGAACTTGTCCTCGGACATCAGGCGCCGGATCAGGAACACGTTGTTGCCATCGCGCAGCCACACCGGCTTGCTGCTCACGCCGGCCGCCTCCCCGCCACGCGCGCGCGACTTCACCCGTTCGGCCGCCTGCTGTCCCGCGGGCGCCAGGCTCTCGCCCAGGACCACGGCCAAGAGGCCGAGCAGCAGTCCGGCGATCAGCGCGGCACGCCCGATGCGCAGGTTCGAATAGCCCGCGGCGCGCATCGCCGTGAGCTCGCTCTGCGCGGCGAGCTGGCCCACGCCGAGCAGGGTGCCGAGCATGCCCACCAGCGGCATCAGCAGGTACAGGCCCGCCGGCATCATCAGCACGGTGATGGCGAACACGTCACCCACGCCCAGGGCGCGACTGTTCGAATCCAGATCCGTGATGAAGCTGATGAAGCTGTAGAGGGCCACCAGGCCCAGGCCCACGATGCCGCTGAGCCCGAAGATCGACAGCACGATGTAGCGGTCGAGCCGCCCGAAGACCGCGCTCATGCGGCCGCGCGCCGGCGCAGCGTCCAGCCCTGGCGTTGCGCGATGAGCCACAGCGCGGCGCCCGCGAACAGCAGGTGCACCCACCACAGGCCGACGATCGAAGGCACGCGGCCCTTGGCGATCCAGGCCTGCCCCAGGCCGAGCAGGTTCGAATAGATCAGGTACAGCACGATGCCCAGGACGAGCTTTCCGTACCGGCCCTGGCGCGGTTGCAGGTGCGACAGCGGCACCGCGAGCAGGCCGAGCACGAACACCGATACCGGCGCGGCGATGCGCCAGGCGAGCTCGGCCTTGTCCTCGCTGTCGGTGGAGGCCAGGAGCTCGGCGGTCGAAGCGAGCTTGCGCTTGGAGTTGGTGTAGGCGAATTCGGGGGGCGTGATGCGCGTTTCGAATTCATCGAAGCGCACCACGTCGTACTTGGCCGATCCGGGGTCGCCGGCGTAGCGACGTCCGCCGTACAGGGTCAGGTGCCGTTCGCCGGTGGCCGGATCGACCACCTGACGGCCTTCGGCCGAGATCACCACGCTTTCGCCCTGGTCCTCCTGCACGCGCACGAACACCGTGGTGAGCTTCTGGCCGGTCGGATCGAGCTGCTCGGTGTAGAACACCGCGCGCCCGCCGGCGACGGTCTTGAACCGGCCGGGCTCGAACGGCGTGTACTGCACCAGGCGTCGCGCGTCCTTGGAGATGTAGTCGACGTGGCGGCCGGCCCAGGGTCCGGCATCGAAGGCCAGCCACCCGGTGATCAGCGCCATCACTGCGGCCAGCCACAGAAACGGTCGATACAAGCCGCCCAGGCTCACGCCGCAGCCCATCATCGCGGCCACCTCGCTGTCCTTGTACAAGCGGCCGAGCGTGAGCATCACCGCGAGCAGCAAGGCGGCCGGGATCAGCAGCACCAGGTACTGGATGCTGGAGAGCGCCACCACCTGCGCGAGCAGATTGCGCGGCAGATCGCCCGTGGCCACGGCGCCGAGAAACTTGGCGAAGCGCGCCGACAGCATGATCGCGAGCAGCACCAGCGTCACCGCGATCGTGGCGGCGGCGGTTTCGCGCAGGAGATAGCGATCGAGGGTGCCGCGGATCATGCGGGGGCGAGCCTGGTGCCGGGGCGCATTATGCGGGAGGTCGCCGAATGCCCCGTGAACCGGTGCGCAGGCGGGATAGATAGAATGCGGCGATCGCGAAGCGGCCGACCCAGCTCAAGACCCCATGGAATATTTCGTCAAGACCAGTTCTCCCGAAAAGCGCCGCACCGGTTGCCTGATCCTGGGTGTTTTCGATCGCCGCACGCCGACCGTCGAGGGCACGCTCATCGACCAGGCTTCCGGCGGCGCCCTGGGCGCGGTCATGCGCCGTGGCGATTTCGACGGAAAGCTCGGCCAGACGCTGCTCCTGCACGACGTGCCGGGCACGCTCGCCGAGCGCGTGCTGCTGGTGGGCCTGGGCCGCGACACCAGCATGGACGAGGCCTCGTACCGCAAGGCCATCGCCGCCAGCGCGCGCGCCGTGCGCGCAACCGGCGCCGTCGATGCGGCGAACTACCTCACGCGGCTGAATGTCAGGGATCGCGACGTGCATTGGCGCGTGCAGCAGGCCGTGCTCGTCACGATGGCCGAGTACTACCGCTTCGACGAATGCCGCGGCGAAGCCGCGCGCGCGGATCTGCCCAGCTACAAGCTCGAGCGCCTCGGCTTCGACGTGTCGTCGCGCGCCGAGGTGTCGGCCGCGGATCGCGGACTGCGCGAGGCGCTGGCCATCGGCGCGGGCCAGCAGCTCGCCAAGGACCTGGGCAACCTGCCGGGCAACCTGTGCACACCGACGTACCTGGCCGAGACCGCGCGCAAGCTCGCCACGCAGGGCAGCGGCATCAAGGCCAAGGTGCTCGAAGAAAGCGACATGAAGAAGCTCGGCATGGGCTCGCTGCTGTCGGTCTCGCGCGGCTCGCGCGAGCCGGCCAAGCTGATCGTGCTGGAGTACATGAAAGGGCGGAAAACCGACCGGCCGATCGCGCTGGTCGGCAAGGGCCTGACCTTCGACGCGGGCGGCATCAGCATCAAGCCCGCGGCCGGCATGGACGAGATGAAGTTCGACATGTGCGGCGGCGCGGCCGTGATCGGCACGTTCAAGGCGGTGTCGCAGCTCAAGCTGCCCGTGAACCTCGTCGGCGTGATCGCGGCCTCCGAGAACCTGCCGGACGGTGCGGCCAACAAGCCCGGCGACGTCGTCACCAGCATGGCCGGCATCACCATCGAGATCCTCAACACGGACGCCGAAGGGCGGCTGATCCTGGCCGATGCGCTCACCTACACCGAGCGCCAATACGACCCGACCGTGTGCATCGACATGGCCACGCTCACCGGCGCCTGCGTGGTGGCGCTGGGTGCCTATCCGAGCGGGCTTTTCAGCAACACGCCGGCGCTGACGCGCGCGCTCACCGCGGCCGGCGATCAGATCGGCGATCGCGTGTGGGAGCTGCCGATGTGGCCCGAGTACGACGACCACATCAAGAGCGAGTGCGCCGACATCGCCAACATCGCGACCAAGGGCGGACGCGACGCCGGCGCCACGATCGGTGCGATCTTCCTTCAGCGCTTCGCACGCAAGATGAAGTGGGCGCACCTCGACATCGCCGGCACCGCGTGGGTCGGCAAGAAGTCGAGCGGCCGACCGGTTCCGCTGCTGATGCAGTACCTGATCAACGGACTGTCGTCGTCCTCGAAGTCGTGACGCGCGTCGATTTCTACCTGCTGTCCGGCGGCGCCGGCGGCCCGGTCGCGGCCGTGTGCCGCCTGTGCGAGAAGGCGGTGGGCGCCGGCAACCGGCTCTACCTGCGCACCGCCGACGCGGGCCTGGCCGACGAGCTGGACGGCGCGCTGTGGAGCTTCAAGCAGGGCGGCTTCATCGCACACGAGCGCCACCACGCCGGCGGCGCGACCCTCGAGGATCCGCAGCCGCCGGTGCTGATCGGCGACGCCGAGCCGCCCGCCACGCATCACGGCGTGCTGATCAACCTGGGCGAAGACGTGCCGACGTGGTTCTCCAGTTTCGAGCGCGTGCTCGAAGTGGTGCCGGAGAACGAGGCGCTGCGCGTCCGCTCGCGCGACCGGTTCCGCTTCTACCGCGAGCGCGGCTACGAGCTGAAAACGTTCGAGCAGACCGCCGAAGGCGGCTGGCAGGCGCGCTGAGCCGCGCCGGGATTCAGTATCCCGGGCGGTTCATGAAACGTGGCGGCATGTCCGGTTTTTTCTTGGCCGGCGGTGCGGGTGCAGGCGCCGGTGGTGGCGGCGGCACGGGCGCCGCAGCTGGCGCATCCGCGTCGGCACCTTCGGCGCCCGGCGTCGCGATCACCTTGCCGTTGGGCGACCAGGCGCGTGCGCTGACCTGGAACTGCATGCTCGGCAGCGGCAGGCTCTTGACCCCGATCGCCGTCCACGTCGGCTTGTGCTCGCCGAACGCGGCCATCTTGCCGTCGATGGTGGTGTTGAACTGCTCCATGTCGAGCTGCTGGGTCTGCAGCTCCACCACCTCGTTCATGTTCGCGCCCGCGGCTTCGAGCACGAGCTTGAGGTTCGCGAAGGCCGCGCGCACCTGCGACTCGTAGTCCTCCGGAAAGCCGCGCTTTTCGATGTCGAACCCGGGAATCGCGGAGGTCGTCACCCAGGGCCCGACGCGCACTGCCTGCGAGTAGCCGAACAGGTCGGAGACGAATTCGGTTCCGGCGGGCACCACGAACTGCGGCGTGGGCGGCGGCGGAGGGGGCGGCGGTGCGGGTGGCGCCGGCGGCTGGATCGCGCAAGCCGAGGCGAGCACCACCAGCGGCAGCATCAGCGAACGAAGGCGCAGGACGTGCGGCATAGGCGATCTCTCCGGCCAAGGAGGCGCCACCTTAACCCTGAATCAGCAGGAACCAGAGCGGCGCGGTGGCGAACGACAGCAGGATGCCCAGGCCCACCACCAGCGACACCAGTTCCGGATCCAGGCGATGCTCCTGCGCCAGGATGCCCGCCGTGATCATCGGGCCCTGGGCCGCCTGCAGCACGCCCACGGTGACGGCCATGCCCGACAGCCCCAGCCCGAACGCGAGACCCAGCGCCACCAGCGGGCCCAGCACCAGCTTCCAGGCCAGGCCCACGACCAGGTGCGTCGTGCGCCCGCGCAGCGCGCCGAACTGGAACACGAGCCCCACCGAGAACAGCGCCAGCGGCGTCAGCGTGTCGCCGAGACGATGCAGCACGGCGGCCACCGGCTCGGGCCAGCCGCCGAACGTAAAACGCACCGCCAGCGCGCCGATGAGCGCCAGGAACGGCGGAAAGCGCAGCAGGCGCTGCAGCACTTCGCGCGCGTCGAGCCGATCGCCGGCGTAGCTCGCTGCGAGCATCACGCCGGCCGTCGAAAGCGCCAGGAAGCTGCCGAGCTGATCGGCGATCAGCGCCGGACCCAGCGCCTGCGGGCCGACCAGCGCCTGGATCATCGGCAGGCCGATGAAGGCGGTGTTGCCCAGCCCGCAGACCAGCACCAGCGCGCCGATGCTCGATCGGCTCCAGCCCAGCCGTCGCCCGGCGATCGGGATCAGCAGCGCCGCGCCCGCGATCACGAGCCACGGCGCGGCGGCGGCGAACACCAGCGTGGAATCGAACTGCAGCCGCGGCACCTGGTCGAGCACCAGCGCCGGAAACGCCACGCGCAGCAGCCAGGCGTTGATCGCCGCGTGCGAGCCGTTCGGCATCCAGCCGCGACGTGCGAACACCCAGCCCAGGATCGGGCAGGTGACGAGCAGCAGGAAGGCGCTCAAGTAGCTGGCTACTAGCCTGCGAGCAGGCGGTCGAAGCCGAAGCTGCGGGGCGACAGCACGTTGCGCGGATCCTCGCGCCGCTTGCGCGCCGCCAGCTCCTCGAGTCGCTCGCCCGGCGTGCGACGAAGGAACTCGTCCGCCCACTTCGGACCCACGCCGTGCTCGGCGCTGAAGGTGCCGCCGAAGCGCTGCGTGACGTCGAACACGATCTGCGTCAGCCGGTCCGCATCGGGCGCCACCGGACTGCCGGCGCCGCCGATCAGGTGCAGATGCGCACCGCCAACGCCGGCGTGACCGAAGTCGACGAGCTGCACGTCGGGCCGCGCCGCACGCAGGTCCTGCGCGAGCTGCGCCAGGTAGTCGCCGAAGCGGTCCACGGGCGTCGCGGTGTCGAACGAAAGTCGCCCGCCGCCGAGCGCGCGCATCTCGAGATTGCTCGCCTCGGTCACGGAGTGACGGATCTTCTTGAGCGCCGGCAGCGGCGCGTAGCCGATGGCCTCGTCGGGCAGACCGGCGCGCTCGCTGAAGAACGCGTAGAGCTTCTGGGCGAGGTCGTCGTCCGCCACGTCGGACTTGACCTGCATCAGCACCAGGTACGGCGCCTCGGGCTGCTTTTCGAACGGCAGCCGCACGTCGGCGCCCTTGCGCCGCAGCACCAGCTCCACCGCGCTGCGCGACAGGAATTCGAACTCTTCGATATTGGCGCCGAAGGTCTCGCGCGCCAGGCCGAACACGCGCATGGCCTGCGGCATGTCCGCCACCGCCAGCAGCGCACCCTCGCGGGTCTGCGGCACCGGCTGCGTGCGCAGCTGCACGCGGGTGATGACGCCGAACACGCCCTGCGAGCCGACCAGGCCCCAGGCCGCGGGCAGGCGTGTCGAGTCGATCGCGAGCACGTCGGGCGACGGACGCTGCCACGCCGGCGCCGCCTCCGGCCCGGCCGCGCTGCCGTCGCCATGGAAGCCCCACGCCGCCTGCGCCATGTGCGCGGCGGTGCCGTAGCACACCGCGTTGGCGCCGGCCGAGGCATTGGCCACGCAGGCGCCCAGGCTCGCGGACGCCGACGAGCCCATCTCCATCGGGAACATGCGGCCCAGAGGCGCCAGGATCTCGTTGAGCGTATCGACGGCGAGCCCCGCCTCGACCGTGACGGTCGATCCGTCGAGCACGGGACGGCCCAGCCCGCTCCACCATGCGAACAGGTGCTCGCGCACCTCGTCGGCAGTGGCGCCGCGATCGAACGCGCAGCCGCGACCATCGGCCAGGGTGAAGGCCAGCACGCCGCGCAGCTTCTCCAGGCTCAGCACGATCTCGCCCTGCGGGCGCTGCGATTCGACCAGGCCGGTACGGCCACCGCTGAGCACGAAATGCAGGCCGTGCGCGTTGGCCAGCTGCAGGGCGCGCTGCACGTCGGCTTCGGTGTCGGGCACGAGCACGGCCTGGGCATGGCCCGGCGCGCCGCGTTCCGGCACCTCGTAGGGGCGGCGACGATCGGCGTCGGTCAGCACGCAACGCGCGCCGAACGCATCGATGAGGATCGAAAGATCCGCCGGGTTGGTGTCTGGCATCGTCATGGGAAGCGGATTTTACGACAGCGCGACACACGCTCCGCCGGCAGGCAGGGAACCGCGCCGCCGATCACAATGTCGATCGCACGTCCCGTCCTGCCCCGAAAGCCCGTGAAGATCACCGAATCCCCTCTGCCCGGCGTGTTGGTGATCGAGCCGCGCGTGCACGGCGACCCGCGCGGATTCTTCGTGGAGACCTTTCGCGAATCGCTGCTGGCCCAGGCCGGGATCCCCACCTCGTTCGTGCAGGACAACCAGTCGCGCTCGCGGCGCGGCACCTTGCGCGGCCTGCACTACCAGCTCGAGCAGCCGCAGGGAAAGCTGGTGCGAGTGGCGCGCGGGCGCGTGTTCGACGTGGCGGTCGACATCCGCCGCGGGTCTCCGTACTTCGGGCGCTGGTTCGGCATGGAGCTCGACGACGTCCGCCAGCAGATGATGTACGTCCCGCCGAACTTCGCTCACGGCTTCCTGGTGCTGTCCGAGGAAGCGGACTTTCTCTACAAGTGCACCGACTACTACCACCCGGCCTCGGAGCGGGGCGTGACGTGGAACGACGCGGACATCGGCATCGCCTGGCCTGACGCCGGTCAGCGCCCGCTGCTGTCGGACAAGGACCTCGCGCTGCCGCGGCTGGCGCAGGCAGCGGAACTGCCGATCTACCCGCGCTAGAGACCGATCAGACGGGCCTGGCGCGGACCCGCCGGGGCGGCAGGGCCAGCGCGAGAAACACGCCGATCACCGCGCCGAGCACGAAGCCGCCGATGGCGATCAGCGTGCGCTTGGGCCAGATTCGGCGTTCGGGAATGCGCGCCGGATCCACGGTCTTGAACACGTACTCGCCGGCGCCCTTGGCCAGCATGAGCTTCTTGATCTCGTTCTCCGCCAGCCGGAACAGCGCCTGGCGGATCTCGATCACGTTGGTGTTCTTGGCCTGGGTTTCGAGATAGGCCAGGTTCTTTTCGCTCTCGTCGATCGCCACGCTGCGCAGCCGCGCGTTGGTGCGCGCCACGATGTCGGTGACCCAGTCGGTCGCCTGCTGCGGATCCTTCCATTCGACGGCGACGGTGATCAGCCCGGTCTTCTTGTCCTCCACGACCTTGAAGACGCGCTTGACGAACTTTCGGTGCGCGTCCCACACGGTCGGCGGCTTGTCCTCGCCGATGAGGCCGCCACCCTCGCCCGGCTTCAGCAGCACGCCCACCAGGTTGCGGTCGGAGATGAACTGCTCGATGACCGCGCGCGACCTCAGCGTGGCCACGGCCACGCCCTTGTCCTTGGATCCGGGGATCGCCAGGCCCGCGAGATCCGCCAGGCCGCCGAACTGGCTCGCAAGGCCCATCAGGCCGCTGGTCTGATCGTCCTGGCGGATGCTCAGCACCGCCTCGGCGCGGTAGATCGGCGTGGCGAGCATCGCGTAGGTCACCGCCGCCGCGCACACGACCACGATGCACAGCGCGATCAGGCCCACGCGGTCCCACAGCCGCAGGAACACGTCGCGCAGATCGATCTCGTCGTCCGCGCCGTCGAGCGCGCGGCGATGCGAAACGGGCAGCGGCGCTTCCGGCCCGCGATTCATCAGAACACCCCGATCGTCTTGAAGCTCGCCGCGGTGATCGCGAGCTGGCCGATGATCTGCGCGAAGGTGGCCGTCAGGTACAGGCCGCGGCCGCGATCGACCTTGAAGGGCACGATCACCACGTCTCCCGGCGTCACGGCATCGGCGCGATCGAGCGAGGACACTTCGCCGTTGATGCGCACGACGAACGCACTGCCCTTGTCGGCGCGCTGGCTGTAGCCGCCGCTCAGCTCGACGTAATCGCGATAGCTGCTGCCAGGGTGGAACAGGTGCGTGGTCGGATAGGCGACCTCGCCGAGCACCGTCACCTCGGACGGCTGGCGCGGCACGGTGATCGAGTCGCCGCCGCGCAGCACGACGGGCCTGCTGCCATCGAGCGCCCCGCCCATGTCCACCACCACGCGGCCCAGCGCCTGCGCATCCCTCAGTTCCTCGGCGAGCAGCGCCCCGAGCTGGCGCACGCGCTCGACGTCGATGTCCTTCCTGTCCGGACCGGTGTAGTCGAGCTGCACCTGCAGCAGTTCGGCGCGCAGGCGCTTGCCCTGCCGTTCGAGCTCTTCCTGCTGGCGCCGGCGGATCTCCTCGCGCGAGAACACGGTGCCCGGCAGATAGGCCTGCGGCGTGAAGCCGCCCGCGCGTTTGATCACCGAGTCCATGGTCTCGTTGGGCTGGATCACGTATTCGCCGGGCAGGCGCACCTCGCCGCGCACGGTCACGATCTCGGTCTTGTTCCAGCCCTGGATCGGCCGCACGTTCACGGTGTCGTACGGCCACAACGGCGTCGCGGCGGCCTGCGGATCCGACAGGTCCACCACGTAGCGCGTGATCTCGCGACGCTGGCCGTCCACCACGCTGCGACGCGTGATCTCGACTTCGCGCGGATAGGCGTCGTCGGCGCCGCCGCCGGCCGCGCGGATCAGGTCGCTCACGGACATCGGCGCGGTCAGCGGATAGGTGCCCGGCGCCTTGACCCTTCCGGCGATCTCGACGATCTGCGCCTCCTGCGTCATGCCCGCCTGCTGGCGCAGCTCCTCGATGACGCGCTCCATCAGGTCTTCGCGGCTGCCCTCGGCGGGGAACGCGATGAGCTGGTCGCGGCTGTGCAGTTCGAGGTTCTCGGCCGAGGCCGGATCCTCGACGGCCATCGCCGGGTTGGCCGAGATCATCTCGATGCGGCGTTCCGGGCCGACTTCGCGCCGGATCAGGAGGTATCGCGTATCGGTGCCCGGCCGCAGGCTGCGCAGGCTCGGGATGGCATCCGCCAGGCGCATGCCCTGGTTCCACTGCACCAGGCCGGGACGCTCGAATAGGCCGCTGAGCAGCACGACGTTCTCGGCGCGGTCGAACACCGAGTACACGCGCAGGTGATCGCCCGACTGCAGCACCGTTGTCTTGCCGCCGCCCGCCGCCAGGTCGAGCGTCGCGATCGTGCGATCGCTCTGGCCGCGGATGCGTTCCAGCGCGACGTTCTGCGAATAGGCCGTCGGCAGCAGGCCGCCCGCGAGATTGACCAGGTCCGCGACCGTCGCGGTCGGACTCTTGATCTCGTACGTCGCCGGTCGCACCACCTCGCCCGAGATGCTCACGGTCTTGCCCACTGCCGGCACGAACACGACGTCGCCGGCATCGAGCGCCATGTCGTCGCCCGTGTCGCCGCGCAGCAGCAGGTCGTAGAGGTCGAGCGTGCTCACCACTTCGCCGCTGCGCTTGACCTGCACCGAGCGCAGCGAACCGGTCTGGCGGATACCGCCGCTGGCGAACAGTGCATTGGTCACCGTCGACTGCGCCGGCACCGTGTAGGAACCCGGGCGCAGCACGTCGCCGAGCACGAACACGCGGATCGAACGCAGCGCGCCCATCGTCACGCTCGCCTGCACGCCGATCATGCGTTCGGCGACGCTGTTCTGGATCAGGTCACGCGCGTCATCGAAGCTCATGCCCGAGACCTCGATGGGTCCCAGCTGCGGGAACTGCAGCACGCCGTCGCGCGTGACCGTCAGCAGGTGGCGCTTGTTCTCCTTGCCGAACAGCTGCACCTCCACCCGATCGCCCGGCCCCAGCACGTAGTCGGTGGGCACCGGCAGGTCGCTCGAGGGCCGCAGGAAGCTGTCCTCGTCCTGGTCGAACAGGTCGTATCCGAACGGCTCGGGGCGATCGGTGAAGCGGTTGAACGGATTGACGAGCGCCAGGTAGTCCTCGAGCTCGTCGTTGGTGCAGCGCTGCGCCTGGCCGTCCTCCTTGGTCCGTCGATCCTTTTCTTCGGCCGACAGCAGGCTGTCCACGGAGGCCGCGCCGCCGCCCCGGGCGATCGCCTGCTCCTGCAGCTCCTGGTCGCGCCGGCTGCGCTCCTGCTTCAGACGTGTCTTCTTGCGCTCCGTGCAGGCCTTGGTCGTGGCGAGCTGATCGGCCCTGGCGAGCTGCAGGAAGCGGCGCTCGGGCTGGCGCTTCTGCTTGCTGGCGTCCAGGTCGCGCGTGCGGCCCCGATCGCGGACGTCGAGATCGCCTTCGTCGGTCTCGTCGTACGTTCGACCGGTCGTGCGACCGCTGCGTCCGGATTCGCGCAGGATCTCCGGATTCGAGGACGGCATCGGAGCCCGGCGCGCTGAGCCCTGCGCCCCGGCACGATCGGTCTGCAATGGGCTCTCACCCGAGCCCTTGTTCGCCTGGTATTCCTCGAAGCGCTGCATCAGCTCTTCGCGCTCCTCCTCGGAGAGCTGCGAATAGGCCTCGAGCATTCGCGCATCGGGCATCGCCTGGGCCCGAGCGTCCGGCATGCCGACCAGCATCAGCATGGCCGTGATGCAGGCGGCGCAGAAGCCTAGGAGCAGTTGCTTGGCCAAGGGGTCCCCAATGTCGTTTTTTACGGCCGCCGTGCGGACGCGTGCGGCCGCATTCTATCGATTCGTCCAGATGCGTCAGTCCCGCTTGGCCCTGCGCACGGTCGAGCTGCCCAACAGGGCGTTCTTGATCCGGATCAGGCCCGGCACCATCCGCGCCACGAGCCCCTTGGCGCCGCCGCCCTCGGGTCGCCAGGCGGTGGATCGGACCGGCGTGCGCTCGTAGTCGGCGTCGTCGACGTACGCGTAGCTCGCCACGGAGGTTCGATACCGACCCGCCGGGAACGCAATGCGCCGATAGCCGTGCAGGGTGTGCGCCTTGGTCAGCATCACCACGAGCCGGTTTCCGACCGGCGCGATGCGCGCCCGGGCCGCCGTATCCAGATGCTGCAGCTCCAGGTGCCCGCCCCAGGCCTCGTCATACGGGTCGTTCAGGTACAGCAGGATGTTCAGTTCCCGCACCCAGTCGGGCCGGGACGGATGGCGGCTGAAATCGGCATGCATGTCGAGGAACGAATCCTCGCCGCCCTGATGGATGCCGCCACCCGTGAACTCCGGATCCACGAACACCGGCCGGCCGCAGACCGCGCCGAGGACCGCGGCAAAGCGCGGCGAGGTCAGCTCTTCGCGCAATTCGTGCAGCACCGGATCGGCACGGTCGAAGTGCGGGTTCTCGAACTTGTTGCGCGCGAAGATGTAGTCGCTCGAGCGCTGTCCCGCGACCGGCGGCGGCAGCGCCTCGAGCACCCGGCGATACGACGCCGGGCGCAGGCAGCCGTCCACGACGACGTGCGGAAATGGCGAGGCGTCGCGAAAGCTCGAGCGCAGGGCGTCGATCTCGCCTTCGAGCCGATCCAGGTCGATATGCCGCATGGCCAGGGCTAGTCCGCCAGATCCAGTGCCCGCAGATATTCGCCGACGATGCGATCCCGCGTGTAGCGCTCGCGGACCGCGATGCGCGCCGCGGCTGCCGGCGCCTCGCCCGCACGACTCAGCAGATCGACCAGTCCCGCGACACCGTCGAAATATTCCGCTGCGCCCTCCGCGGTCAGGCGGTTGTAGGGGCAGTCGAAGCAGAGCACGCGCGTGTCGTAGAAGAGCATCTCGACCAGTGAAGGATTGGTGCCGCCCACGCTGTGCCCGTGCAGGTACCACGCCGAGCGCTCGCGCAATTCCGCGAGCCGATGCGGGTCGTAGATCGGATCCAGCAACCGCAGCCGGGGATTGCGCCCGTGGCGCTCGCGCAAGCGGCGTCCGGTCGGCGTCTGGTCCCAGTTGCCGACGATCGTGTAGCGCTCCAGCGGCGAGGCCAGCGCACCCTCGATCAGCATCTCGATCTGGTTCTCAGGCTCGATCCGGCACACCGTCAACGCCGTGCCCGGCTCCATGCGCAGGTCTTGCAGCCGAAGCACGTGGTCGCCCGGGTAGGCGATGCACACGGCCTTGCCGCGGCAACCCGGCACGACCATGGAACGCAGGGCTTCGTTGTCGATGATCACGCGGTGTGCGGAGAGCTGCGCCAGGGCGTTGAACACGCGCAACACGAAGCGCTTCGGCGCGCCGAACTTCGCCCGGCGCCATTCGACGCCATCGACGTTGACCAGCAGCTTGCGACCGCCCATCGAGCACATCAGGCGGAACAACGGAAACCAGGGCCCACCGGAGACGCCCAGCACCACCACGTGCGTGCTCTGGCGAAAGACGCTCAGGAACGCGAGCAGGTCGTGCAGCACCGAAGAGGGCCCGTTGGCGCGCACGCGCAACAGGTGGCGCTCGACGCCGTCGACGTAGTCGCTCGCATCCTCCGGGTACAGCGCGGCATCGCCGGTCACGACGCAGGCCCCCACCGACTCGACGAAGGCCGGCCCGCAGTTGGCGAGGAAGGACTCGAAGCCGCCGTAGCGGTTCGGAATGCCCGCGCTCCCGATGAACGCGACCCGGCGCGTTCGCAGCTCCACGTCCAGGGGCTTCACCGCGCCGCAGCCTGGTCCGGAAGGGGTCGGCCGTCACGCTCTTCTGTCGAGCCCGCACGCGCCAGCACCAGAAGTCCGAGCGCGCGGCGTCTCCACGTCGGCCCGCGGCCCAGGGCGCACAGGCCCAGCGCCAGGAAACCCAGGGGCGCCGCGTGGCGGTCGGCGAACGAGAGCACATCGTCCAGCCAGAACGCGCGATCGTGCGTGCGCCCGGACGGCGGCAACATGCGCACGTCGCTCGCGAACGCCAGCGCCTGCCACACCACGCGGCGCGCGAACTGCCAGGTCCGCGACAGCTTTTCGCGCAAGGGCCGCGTGCGATAGGCGCCCAGAAGATTGGCGCCGTGCTGCCGGTACAACGACAGGCTCGAAGGCACGAATCGGATCTCCCCCCGCCGGCTCGCGAACAGGAGCAACGCCCAGTCGTGCATGAGATAGCGCGCGCCGCGCGCACTCCGGCTCACCTTCTTGAGCAGGCTGCCCGAGATCGCCATGGTGTGGCCGATGACGGGATTGCTCAGCAGCACCCGATCGCGCGAGAGGTCCCTCGGGATGCGAAAGGGGTCGCCCGTGTAGTAGGTCTCCCGCAGGGTGCCCAGCGTGTCATCGGTCACCTTCACGTCGTGGAAGACCAGGATGTCTTCGCATGCGCTCGATGCCAGGGCCTCCGAGTACGTACGGGACATTCTTTCTACCTTCTCCGAAAGCCACACATCGTCCTGGTCCGCCAGGAAAACGCAATCGCGATCCTCGATGCGGCCCGCCACCTGCTCGAACGCGCGGAAGAACGACGCCGCGGCGCCGGGCGCATCGGCGTGCGCCGTCACCTCGATCGGAACGCTCGAATGGGCCGCCGCCGCACGAACGATCGGCAGCGTCCGGTCGCTGGACGCGAAGTCGAACACGAAGATGCCATCGACCGGACGAGTCTGGTCGAGGATGGACCTCAACTGCGCTTCGATGAACCGCTCGCCCTGATGGGTGCACAGCACCACCACGTTCTTCCCGCTCACCGCCTTCGCTCCGGCGTGCGTGCGGACAGCACGCAGGTCAGATACCAGGACGGAATGAACAGCCAGGGGTTGTTGAATCCGATGACCCAGTAGATGCACCAGCGCACCAAGGCGCCGCCGCGCGTGCTGCTGACGGATCGGATCAGCACGTAGATACCGATCAGGTGCGCCGCGACGCCCAGGAGGCCGATCTGCCGGACCAGCATCGGCAGCTGCATCTCGACCTGATATTCCTGCGTGTCGCTGGTGATGATCTCGGTGATCGTGTAGCCCCAGCCGCTGCCCCACAGCAGCGGCGAAGGATCCTCCACGATCTCCAGGAACTGCTTGGCTTTCATCCCGAGACTCAGAGACAGATCGGGCCGCAGGAACGGCAGGCTCGCGACACCGGCCAGCGCCAGCAAGGCGACCAGGAAGACCACGCCGACGCGCGCGCGCCACGAACGGGTGACGAACGTCGGATACGCCGCGTTGAACAGATACAGCGCGATCACCGCGACGCTCTTGGCCAGGTACAGCGCATACGCCGCCACGATCGCGAAGCACACGAGCCTGAGCAGCGGGCGCCGGATCGCCGACATCGAAAAGACCGCCAGCAGGCTGGTCGTCTCGAAGTACACGCGCGAGACCAGGCCGTTGGCGTCGAGGACCCGGTTCAGACCTCGAAACGAGGACAGGTCCAGGTCGAGCCCGTACACGACCAGGCCCATGGCGGCGTTGAACACGCTGAACCACGCCAGCCCGGCCAGCAGGGTTTCGGGACGCTGGCGGACGGCGTGGTTCAGCACCGGGACCGCGAGCAGGAACAACACGTAACCCAGGTAGTGCGCCCCTCCCATGGGATTGGCGGACTGATCCACGTACAGCGCGCCGCCGATGACGCACAGGCCCAGCACCAGGAGCAGATCGCGGACGTAGCGGCGATTCGCGCTCGCGGTGAACAGCAAGCCCACCGGCACGAGCGCTTTTTGCGACAGCACCAGCTGCAACGGCCAGAAGTGGGTCAGCAGGGAAAAGATCAGCGCCGCGCCTATCTGCGGCCGCGACGACGACGTGGCACGCGCGACGATCGCGACGGGCGGATCCATGGGCTCGCTGTCGGCCGTCGGAACGCTCACGGCGACACGCCGACGGGAGTCGCGCCGAGCCCGTCCTTCTTCATCGCACGCCGAGCCTTCCGGCGAAGCTCATGCAGCCATCGCAGCAGGCGCGCCACGGGAACGGGAAGAATGGCGATCGTCACCGCAAGGCCACGCGACACCGGCGACGACGCAGCGAACGGTGCGTCGTACGCGCGCAGCCTTGCAAGCGAGAAACATCCCTCGGCACGCAGCCCGACGAGATGCCGAGCCTCCAGGACCCCGGTCTGTCTTGCGTGCGATTGCAGCACGCGGGGCAGTTCGGACGCGCCGAACACCGGGGCGTGCGCCGCGATGACGCGACACCAGTCACCCGCGAAGACCTCCACCGCACGCGGCGCCCAGTAACTCCCGCTCCGCCGGCGCGAGGACCGAAGCGCCCGGCGGGCGAGCCGCGTCACCCGGGTGTCGGCGTGGAATTGCATGAAATGAAGTATGAGCCCCAGCTGGCAGAAGTTGGGGAAGCTGCTCACGTACGCCCCGGATCGGCACCAGTCGAGCACGCGAGGGCCGTAGACGGTGGCACCGGTGAGCGTGAATTCCCACACGCGCTGCGCCATGAAACGTGGCAGATCCACGCTCGCGATGTCCTCGACCGACGTGGCGTCGGTCATCTCGCGTGCGTTGAGGAACACGAAATCCCGGCCGGACAGGCTGCGCAGGATCGGCTCGATGCTCGAAGGATCCGGAACCATGCCGTCCCCGAGCAGCCAGACGTGCTCGGCGTCCGCGGCCATCAACGTGCCGATCAGGTTCGCGTCGTGTCCCAGCGACGGACGGTTGTGCCGATAGTCGACGCTCAGTCCGGCGCGTACCCACTCCCGGACGCGCAGTTCGGTGTCGTCGTTGTCGCTGTCGTCGCGAATCACCAGGGGAATGCCGAGTTCGCGAAGCACCGGGCCCATCGCGCCGATGGTCTCGTCCAGGATCTGCGCCCGGTTGAAGGTCGGGATCGCGATGGCCAACGGACGGCTAGCCACGGGTCGCCGCCCGGACCTCGGCGCAGAACTCGCCGATGCCCTGCTCCAGCCCGCGCGGCGACCACGCCACGAGTCCGGCGAGCGCCGAAGGATCGAGCACCACCGACTGCACGTCGCCGGCCCGCGGCGCCTGGTGGATGCGGGCGATCGGGCGGCCGACGGCACGCTCCACGAGGCCCAGGACCGCCTCGATCGAATGTCCGACGCCGCTCGACAGGTTCAGCGTGCGCTGGACGACCGCCGTGCGCAGCAGATCGATCATCGCCGCGGTCAGGTCGCGGACATCGACGTAGTCGCGCACCGCGCTGCCATCGCCCCAGATCTCGAGCGGCCGTCCGCTCAGCGCCTTTCCGATCGCGACCGCGATCAGACCCTGCGCACCTTCGGGCCGCTGATGGCGACCATAGGGGTTGGAGGGACGCAGGATCAGGTAGTCGAGCCCGTCGCGCTCATGCGCGCGCAGCACGGCCTGCTCGAGCAGCACCTTGGATGCGCCGTAGCGCGACTTCGGCGACAGCGCCCGGCTTTCCGGAATGGGCGTGCCGCCCCCGTCGCCGTACACCGTTCCGCCCGAGGAGAACAGCACGAAGCGCCGGCGCAGGCGCGCACACATCGCGATGAGATCCAGGCTCGGCCGGATCACCTGGTCCTGCTCGCGCTCGAAGGCCGCTTCGTCGCTCGCGGGCAGCATGCCGGATGCGAGATGGACGACCACGTCGAGCGCCGTGTCCTCGCGCAACAGCCGTTCGAGCCGATCGGTTTGCGACAACGACACGGCGACGTGCCGCCGCGTGGACGGGTCGACCGACGGGTCCGCCACGAGCGTGCGGTATCCGCCGTCCTCCAGCGCCTCCTGCAGATTGCGCCCGAGAAAGCCGGCGCCGCCGATCAGCAGCGCGCCCTTCACGATCCGGCCTGCCCCGCTGCGGGCTTGGACAACTCCAGCACGAGTTCCTCGCCGATCGTCGGACGCACCCACGCCGCAGCCGCGAGCACGGCCAGCACGGCCGGACCGGCCAGGCGCGGCACGACGCCTTGGCCATCGGCCGATCCGGTGCGCAGGCTCGACCAGCTCTGCGCGAACATCACGTCGGTCATCTGCGCCGTGGTGAAGTGACGCTCGATCCGCCAGCCCTGCTCGGCGCACAGCCGCGGCAGGTTGGTGCCGCTGAACACGCGCAGATGCCGCGGCGCTTCGAGCCCGCGCCAACGGCGGCCGAAGAGGCGATGCAGCGTGCTGGCCGCATTGGGCGTGGCCATGACGAGCCGCGCGCCGGGTCGCGCCAGCCGCAGGCACTCGGCGAGCAGGGCAGCGGGATCGGCGACGTGCTCGATCACGTGGTTGAGCAGGATCGCGTCGAACGACCCGGCCTCGAATCGCTGGTCCGCCAGCGTGCCCGCGCGCACGTCCAGCCCGTGCTCGCGGCACGTCTGCACGGCACGAGGATCGAAATCCACGCCGACGGCCGTCCACCCGCAGTTCGCCAGCCGCTGCAGCCGCTCACCGTTCCCGCAGCCGATCTCGAGCAGCCGACCGGCACCCTGCGGCCGTGGCCGCAGGTACAGGTAGGCCGCGTCGAGCTTCATCCGGCGGATCGGCGCGAGGTAGGCCGCCGCGGCGAACCACGTCGCGCCGCGCGACGCGAAGCGCATCCCGATGTAGTCGTCCCGGATCCGGTCGATCCATCGGCGCGGTCGCCGTCCCTGGCCGTGCCCCGAAGGACGGTGCGTGTAGTAGTCGGCGTACAGCAGCGCGAGGTCCTGCTCGAGAATCGGCGGATCGAGCCAGAGCAGCCCGCATCGCGGGTTGCCGCAGCGCCGATAGCGCCAGTCCCCCTCGATGCCGTGGACGTGGTCGCGCACGTTCGAATGCAGGAGCGTGCCGGGCGCGCCGCAGAGTTCGCAGTGGGGTCGGCTTTCGCCCCGTCGGATGGTCATTCTTTTTCGAGCATGCCCGCATCGAGCGGGCCCGAGGGCGCGAACGAGAGCGGCGCCCAGGGCCGGTCCCGGACGATCATCGCCAGGCCCAGCACCCCGAACGCCGCAGCCACGAGCGAGCGGGCGAGCAGACCGCCTTCGAAGCACAGCGGCAGCGTGGCGGCGAGCAGGCTCGGCGGCGCGAACACCCGCACGAGCTCACGCGACCGGATCTGCAAGGAACGGCGCAGCATCCAATGCAGGGCCACGCCGTCCACGACGGTCCGGAGCGTCCACGCCAGCGCCGCGCCCAGGACGCCGAACGCATCGATGCACCACCACAGCAGGCCGACGTAGAGCGGCAGCTCGATGGTGTGAAGGATCGCGGACAGGTGCGCACGTCCGGTGGACTGCAGATACGCAAACGCCGGCTGCGCGATGGAGTTGAAGAAGATGCCGATCGCGAGCACCGACAGGATCTCGTAGCTGCGCGCGGCGAAATCCGGGCCCAGCCACAGCGTCAGGATCTCCTGCGAGAACAGGCAGGCGATGACGATCGGCCCCATCACCATCGCGCCCATGATCGAGGAGCTCTGCAGCACGGTCGACCGTGCCTCGTCGACGGACTCGGCCGCGGAGAATCGCCGGTAGAAGGGCCCCACCGCGGAACTCGTCAGGATCGCCACCTTGCTGATGACGGAGAACGGCGTCGAGTAGTAGGCGACCGTGGCCACGGGGAACTTGGACGCGACCAGGAAGCGATCCAGGTAGGCCATGAGCGGTCCGATGACGTTGGATACCGTGACCCAGCGGCCGGTGCGCAGCATCGATCGAAGCGCCGTGAAGGACGGCTTCTCCAGCCCGCCCTCGAACTCGCGGTACGCCATCGCCAGCAGCGCGATCGTCACGCAACCTCGTATCGCGGCGAGCAGCGCGAGCGCCGCGTCCACGCGGACCGTCACCGTCAGCAGCAGCAGCGGCGCGAGGTACGCGCCCACCTGGCCCACGACGCGGCAGATGTTGATCGAGACGAACCGTTCCCGTGCGGCCAGCGCCGCTTCGAGCACGTTGTTCATCACCACGATGGGAACCGCCAGGCCCAGCACGCGGATCGAGGACACGCATTCGTCCGCGATTCCCGGCGACAGGTGCATGAGCCCGGCGATGGGCTGCGCGGCCGCGGCCAGCAGCAGGCCGCCGATCACGCCCAGCACGCCGACCACGACGAGCGCCCCCAGGATGATCGACATGATCGAGTCCGCCGCCGGGGACTTCGTGCGATTCACGATCTCCGGCACGAGCGCGCGCGTCAGGCCCAGATCGAGGAAGACGAAGTAGCCCAGCGCCAGCCAGATCAGCGTCAGCAGGCCGAAGCGCTCGACCCCCAGACCATGCAGCAGGACCGGCACCGAGAAGATGCCGACCAGCATCGGCGAGGTCAGCCCGATCACGTTGGCGGAGATGCCTCGCAACAGCAGCCGGTCCATGGACGGTCGCATCGAATTCGATTCAGCGTGGCTTGGCGCCCACGGGCTCGAGGCGGCCGCGCTTTGCATATCCCGTTCTCGTGATGAAGCGCAGCGCAGCGCCGATGCGCCACCACGCATACCACCCGATCCCGAAGTTCCGCCGGATGATCCGGTGCTTCATCGGACGGAAGTACGCCGTGTTCCGGCTCGAGGCGCCGCACTCGTTGAAGTGGCTGACGAGGATCGGCAGATGCACGAACCGACAGGGTTCGGCCCACAGCTCGATGTTGTACTGGTAGTCCGCCAGGATGCCGGCGCCCGGATCGTAGGGCTTACGGCTGTACACGGAGCGCGGATAGAAGATCGCCTGGTGGCAAATGTTCCTGCACATCAGGCGCGAGATCGAGAAGACCCCGCCGTAGCGCTCACCCGATACCGCGTAGCGCACGTCGCCGTAGTAGATCGCCTGGTCGTCGAGCAGGCGGCTCGCGACCTCCGAGAGCGGCGTGACGATCTCGTCATCGGCGCCGAGGAAGAGGATCCAGCGCCCCTTGGCGAGTCCCAGCGCCTTGTTCATCGCCTCGTAGATCCCGCCGTCGGGCTCGCTGACCCAGAAGTCGATATCGCTGGATCGGCGCCGCAGCACGTCCACCGTTCCATCGGTGGACCCACCGTCGATCACGATGTACTCGAGTCCTTCGCAGCGATGCTTGCGGACGCTGTCGATCGCCTGTTCGATCAGGTCGGCTCCGTTGAAGACCACGGTCGCCACGGTGATGAGCGGCGGCGGTCGCGTCGTGCCGGCCTGCGTCGTGCGACCGCCGCCCGTCTGGATGCTCACCCGCGCCGCCCATTCACCACGTGGCGCGACGCGCTTGGGGTGCCGTCCCCGTCAGGATGCGCGGGACCTTGAAGTGCACCAGCCGGCGGTACGCGAGTCCGTAAAGGACCACGAAAACACCGCAGCAGGTCATCAGCCGCGCCGTGTCCTGCCACCACGCCACCGCCGGAACGGCGCACGCGATCGCCACGACCCACAAATAGAGGGACGTGGTCGCGTTGCGCCGCTGCCAGTTCTCTCCGCGCCGCGACACTCCGTATTGCTTCACCACGCGCCGATAGATCAGCGAGTGCAGGTGCATGGCATCGGGCTTGCCCATTTTCGACAGCCCATAGCGCGCACGCCGATACATCGAAAACAGCGTCTCCCATACCGGATGCACCACCAGCAGCATGGGGAACCACGGCGAGACCTGCGGGTGGCGCGCCACCAGCAGGATCGAAAGCAGCGCGATCAGGAAGCCCAGCAGGTAGGCGCCGGCGTCCCCCATGAAGATGCGGCCACCCGGAAAGTTCCAGGCCAGGAAGCCGAGCGTCGCGGCCGCGGCCAGCAGCGCGGTGCGGCAGATGAAGACGTCGTCCACGAGATGGGCGACCCAGCCCAGCGACAGGAAGATCACGGCCACGAAGAAGCCGCTCAGTCCGTTGTAACCGTCGATGATGTTGATCGCGTGCGCGATGCCGGCGCCCGCGATCAGCGTCAGCACGAAGGCGGCCGGCGCGTAGGCCGCAAGACCCTCGTCGAGGTACGGGATGTCCAGGCGGGTGAGCTGGCCTTCCAGCAGCCACCAGCCCAGCGACGCCGAGAGCATCGTCACCACCAGGCGCAGCAGCACGCCGGCGCGTCGGGTCAGATCCTCGAGCAGGCCGATGGCGAACGCCGGCAGCAGGCACACGATCAGCGCGATTGTGGGGAACAGCTCGGTGCGGGTCGCCCAGGCCATCAGCAGCAGCGTGCTCGCCAGGGCAATGAAGATCGGGACGCCGCCCAGTCGCGGCACCCAATGGCAATGAAACTTCTGTACGCCGGTGCCTTCGTCCGTACCCAGCCCGTAGCGCCGCGCAAAGCTGATCGTGGAGTACGTGAGCCACGCGCTGGTCGCAAGCGCGGTCACGGCAGCCGCGAATGTCAGCATGCGGAACTCCTCCCTTCCTTCCTTCGATGACCCACTGGTGGCTCATCACGGAGCCAGCGCGAGGGGCGAGCTTACACGCAAGGCCGGCGCATCTCGAAGCACGTTCCACCGCTGTCGCCGAAACGCCTAACATCGCCGCTTCGCATCACGACGCGACACCCATCGAAGACCAGGCGTGGCGACGACGACGACGCAGAATCCAAGTCCCTTGAAGGTGTTGCTCACGGGCGCCAGCGGCCAGGTCGGCACCGAGTTCCGGCGCCGCGCCGGTCACCTGGACGTGCTGGCACCGACACGCGCCGACTTCGATCTCGCGCGGCCGGAGTCGCTCGCGACGTGGCTGGGCACCCATCGGCCGCAGCTCATCGTGAACGCCGGGGCCTACACGGCGGTCGATCGCGCAGAGGACGAGGAAGCGCTCGCGTTTCGCGTCAATGCCGAGGCCGTCGCGGCGCTGGCCTCGTACGCAAACGAGGCCGACGTGCCGCTGCTGCATCTGTCGACCGACTACGTGTTCGAGGGCACCGCCGCCTCGCCCTACCGGGAGCGCGACCTGCCCCATCCGTCCAGCGCGTACGGCCGCTCCAAGGCCGCCGGCGAATCGGCCGCGCGCGGCGCACGGCGTCACGCGATCGTTCGGCTGAGCTGGGTATTCGCCTCGCACGGGTCGAATTTCGTCCGCACGATGCTGCGACTGGCCCGGGACGGCCGGCCGCTGCGCGTGGTCGGCGACCAGGTCGGCGGACCGACCTGGGCGGGACATGCGGCAGAAGCGCTGCTCACGTGGATCGAGGCTTTCGACGCCGGCCGGCCGCCGCCGTCCGGCACCTGGCATTTCGGCGGCACGCCGCACACGAGCTGGCACGGGTTCGCGTGCGAGGTGTTCGAACAAGCGCATCGATGCGGATTGATCGCGTCGGTGCCGCAGGTCCAGGCGATCTCCACGCACGAATACCCGACCCGTGCGAAACGCCCCGCCAACTCGCGGCTCGACGACGCGTATACCCGGCAGACGCTCGGCTTCCTGCCCTCTGCCGACTGGCACGAAGGCCTCGCACGCGTGCTCGCGGAGATCGCGCAGGCGGCTTGACCCTCGGCACGCAGCCGACCACCCTTCGAACCTCCACGCTTCTTTTCCAAGACAGCAGACCATGAGCGACCAAGAACGCAAGGATCCGGGACGGATCCTGATCATCGGCGGCGGCACCGCGGGCTGGATGGCGGCGATCGGTTTCGCGCATGCGTGGCCGGACGCAACGATCACGCTGCTCGAATCGGACGCGATCGGCATCATCGGCGTGGGCGAAGGGTCGACGCCCAAGATGCGCCAGTTCTTCCGGAATCTCGGCATCTCCGACGCCGAGTGGATGCCGCACTGCAACGGCACCTACAAGTGCGGCATCCGGTTTCCCGGATGGTCCACGCGGCCGAACTTCGAGACGTACTACCACCCGTTCTTCTCGGCCAGCGACGACCCCTACATCCACGCGTTCTATCGGAACGTGATCCTGCGACGGGAAAATCTCGACGCGCACGCGCATCCGGACATCTTCTTCATCTCGAACTATCTCTCGCAGCACTCACGTGCACCGCTGCCGGAGAACACCGACTACGCCGCCGAGTACGCCTACCACTTCGACGCCCGCCTGATCGGCGATTTCCTCAAGCAGCGCGCGATGGCCCGCGGCGTCCGCCACATGGTGGACATGGTGACGTCGGTCAAGCAGGCCGAGACCGGCGAGATCCTGGGCGTCGAGACCGCGAAGCACGGATTCGTCGAAGCCGATTTCTTCGTGGACTGCTCGGGGTTCGCGAGCATTCTCGTCGGCAAGGCGCTGCAGGTGCCGTTCCGCTCGTACAAGCAGTTCCTCTTCAACGACCGCGCGGTGGCGATGCCGACGCCGCACGCCGACCCGAAGGTGATGCGTTCGGAGACCCTGTCGATGGCGCTCAAGTTCGGCTGGGTCTGGAAGATTCCGCTGACCAACCGCGTCGGCAACGGCTACGTCTATTCGTCGGACCACGTCAGCGCGGAGGACGCCGAGCGCGAGTTGCGCGCCTACCTCAAGCTGCCCGACGACGACCAGACCGAGGCGCGCCATCTCAAGATGCGCATCGGCCGACTGGAACGACACTGGGAGAAGAACTGCCTCGCGATCGGACTCTCTCAGGGCTTCCTCGAGCCGCTCGAGGCGACCGCGCTCATGGTCGTGCAGGAGACGATCGAGAAGTTCATCGAGACTTACGCGCTCGGACCCGAACATCGCGAAGACTTCAACGCCCGGATCAACCACCGCTTCGACAGCATCCGGGACTACATCCAGATGCACTACCTGCTCAACTCGCGGACGGACACGGCGTATTGGGCGGCCTGCCGGGACAACACGACGTTTTCGGATTCGGTGCGCCACATCATCGACGTGTGGGACAACGACGGCGACATCGTGGAGGAATACCGCAAGGGCGATCTGGCCTACAGCCCGACCTCATGGTGGTGCATCCTCTCGGGCATGGGCCGGTTCCCGCGCAAGCCGCCGCGCAAACCACGGAAGAACATCGACGTGGTCGACCCCAAATGGCCGCGCGAGGCGTGCACGAAGATGCTTCAGCACTTCCCCGATCATCGGACCGTCGTCGACGCGATGGGGCATTGAGATCGGAGGATCAATCCTGATCGACGCCGAGCTCCTTCAGGATCGCACTACGCAGTTCCTGCACCCCGCGTGAGGCGACGGCGCGCGGTCGCGGCAGGTCGACGGTGAACACGGACTGGATGCGCGCCGGCCGGGGTGAGAGCACCGCGATGCGATCCGCCATGTGCACGGCTTCCTCGACGTCATGGGTGACCAGGACCACCGTCTTGCGCACCGTCTGCAGGATGTTCAGCAATTCGCTGCGCACGCGCAGGCTCATCTGCGCGTCGAGCGCCGAGAACGGCTCATCCATGTAGAGGACCTCGGGCTTCACCGCCAACGCGCGCGCAAGCTCCACGCGCTTGAGCATGCCGCCGGAGAGCTGATAGGGGTACGCGGTCTCGAAACCGCGCAATCCGACCAGCGCCGCATAGCGGTCGGCGGTCGCGATCTGTTCGTTTCGCGGTGTGTCCTCGAGGCCGAACATCAGGTTCTGGCGCACCGTCAGCCACGGGAAGACCGAGCCCTGCTGCGAAATCAGGATGCCCTTCTTATTGGGCCTGACCGGGCGTTCGTCCACCGTGACCTCGCCGCTGTCCGGCGCGACGAAACCGGCCATGACGTTCAACAGCGTGGTCTTGCCGCATCCGGACGGACCGACCACGGCCAGGATCTCGCCGTCGGCGATCGACAGCTCGATCCCATCCAGGACGGGCAGCGTTGCGCCATTGCGAAAACCCTTGCAGACACCGCGGAGCGTGACCTTAGCCGGCATAACGCCACCGTACGAACCGGTGCGACTCCAGCAGCCGCATCACGCCGTCGAGGATCAGGCCGATGATTCCGATCACCACCATGCCGGCGATGACCAGGTCGTAGCGGTTGCCGGCGTTGCGCGAATCGATGATCAGGTAGCCCAGCCCCGAACGCAGCGCGATCATCTCGGCGGCCACGACCACCAGCCACGCGACGCCGAGCCCGACGCGCATGCCCACCACGATCTGCGGCATCGCGGCCGGAATCACCACTTGCGCGAATAGCCGGCGACGCGAGACGCCGAAGTTCTCCGCCGCGCGCAGGTAGCGCTTCTCGATGCCGTGCACGCCGTTGGCCGTCTGCAACACCATCGGGAATACCGACGAGATGAAGATGAGGTAGATGGGCGAGGCGTCGCCGACACCGAACCACAGGATCGCGATCGGGATCCAGGCGATCGGCGAGATCGGCCGCAGGATCTGCACGAGCGGGTTGAAGGTGAGGTGCGCGCCCTGCATCCATCCCATCCACAATCCCAGCGGCACGGCCACCAGCACCGCGAGTCCGTAGCCGACCGCGACGCGGAACAGCGACGCGCCGATGTGCACGAACAGCGTGCCGTCGCGAACGAGCTCCCAGGCGCCGACGAGGACCTTGCCCGGCGTCGGGAAGATCAGGCTGCTGGTCGCCACCACCGCGCCCCACCATGCCCCGACGAGCACGGCGAAGACGAGCAGCGAAGGCACCACGCGCCGCCAACCGATTCGAATCAAGCTTCGTTTCCTCCCAGCCATTCCCGCGCCTGCCGCGCACGCCAGCGCAACCGCGCCCAGGGCGTGTCGGGATACGGGTCGACGACGATCACCATCTGTCCGCTGGCGTGCGCGGTGCACGCGAACTGGAACTCCGACGGCGTCGAGAACGGCAACCGGAACGTCTGGCCCGGCATCATCAGCGCGGGGCCGAACTGGTGCGGCACCTCGTCGCGGTTGCGCAGGATCAGCACGTCGTTCACGCCGAGCACGAGCCGGATGCGTTCCGGAAAGATCTCCAGCGGCTGGCCGGCCATGCGGCGCGCCCACGTCCCCGGCGGGATTTCATGGACTTCATCGCGCGTCCCCGTCGCGGACAGAGGGACCAGCGCAGCGGCCAGGGCGCCGACGACCGGCGAAGCGGCGAGAACCAGGGTGGCCGCAAGTAGCCGGCGTCTCATTGGGACAGGAGCGCACGGACGTCGTGGACATAGGCCTCGGGCTTGTACCCGAACGGCATGATCGCCCGCAGCAGCCCTTGGCGATCGATGAGGGTGACGAAGGACGAGTGGCCGTATTGGGCGCTGGCACCCGAGCCGGTCCGCTGCGATGCCACGCCGTAGGCCTTGCGCACGTCGGCGAGCGATTCCTCGGTGCCGGTGCCGCCGATGAAACCCGGATCGAACGTCGTGACATAGCGACGAAGGCGTTCCACGTCGTCTCGTTCCGGATCCACCGTGACGAAGACGACCTGCACGTCGGAAGCCTGTTCGCCCAGCTCGCGGCGCACCTGGGCCAAGGTCGCGAGCGTCGTCGGGCACACGTTCGGGCACGAGGTGAAACCGAACTGGAGCAGCACCACCTTGCCGTGGAAACGGGACAGCGACAGCGCCTGCCCGTCCGAACCCTGGAGCGAGAAGTCGGGCGCGGCGCGCGGCGGATCGAAGGCGCCGGCCATCAGCGAAGGCGGCGACCCCGCGTGGGCTGCGACCGCCGCCGCGAGCAGCAGCGCCGTCAGGAAGACACCGCGCAACGGGTAGTGGGGCCGAGGCACCGGCACGGCCGTCACAGCCGGATCGGGGCCGGCTTCGCCGCGCGGACGAAGGTCTCGAGCGCGTAGCGCTCGTACGGGATTTCGCGCTTGATCGTCCCGGCCTGGATCGAGAGCTGCATCAACTCGTCGAACTCGGCGCGGATCATCCGAAGGTCGCCATAGGTCACGCGGTCGGTCGGATTGTCCATCACGAACTGGAGGACGGCCGGATCCTGGTTGAAGAACGATTTGCCCGCGGCGATCGTCACCGCCTTGTCCCGGTTCGCCCGGGCCTCGTCGAGCCAGCTTCCGGCGCCCTGCACGAGATTGACCAGGTCCTGGACCTGGGCCGGATCCTTCTGGATCAGTTCCTCGCGAACGGTCAGCACGCAGCAGATGTAGTTGCGCCACTCGTCCCGGGTCATGCGCAGCGGGCGCGCGAACCCGGCGCGCTGCGCCGCGGCGCCGAACGGCTCACCCGTGCAGTACGCGTCCACCGCGTTCGCATACAGCGCCGCCGGCATGTCGGGCGGCGGCATTTCCACGATCTGCAGGTCCGCCGGCGTCATGTTTTCCTGCGCCAGCATCTTGCGAAGAAACAGGAAGTCCACCGCGTAGCGACTGGGCACCGCGACGATCTTGCCCGCGAGCTGCTTGAAGTGCTGATAGGACGAATCGGTGCGCACCATGATGACGGCGCCCGAGCGATGCCCCAGCGACACGATCTTCACCGGGATGCCGCTGTCGGCGAGCAGCATGGTCAGCGGCGCCAGCATGTAGGCCGCCTGCACGCGGCCGGCCATCAGCGATTCCTTGATCTCCGGCCATCCGGAGTACTTGCTGAACGTGTAGCGATAGGCCGTGGCGGAAGGCGCGCCGAGCAGCTCGGCTTCACGCGACGCAGAGGCGATCGGCAACGTCAGGTTGCAGGTAACAGGCAGACCGCCGATGACGAGTCGACGCGGATCCGACGTCTTCCCGCAGGCCGCCAATGCCACCGCGCCGCCGGCACCCAGAAGGCCTTGCAGCAGGCGCCGACGATCGACTTGAAAAGGGGTTGAGTCCAGCACGGCACACCTGAGCGAAACGGCGACTTTACCAGCGCCCTGCAGACCATAAAAAAACGCCCGGCACTAGGCCGGGCGCGAAGGAGAAAACCAGGAACGACTACTTGCCGAGACGGGCAATCGCCGAGTTGGTCATGAACATGTCGTACTTCTCCTGAGGATCGCCGTACAGCTCGTGCTTGTAGCCCGACTGGATCCTCTTCTCGTTGCGGAAGCGCGTCATACGGCCCGACTGGATGTCGTGCGTATGGCAATACAGCCAGCTCCAATCCGGCCTGCCCTTCGGATCCTTCAGCTCGCCCTTGGCGTTCTTGTACTGGCAGTAACCCGGCTCGAACTGCTTCCAGATTCCGCCACGACGATCGAAGGTCACCTGGCTCGGGAAGCACATGTTGCGCGTGTCAACATAAACCTCCTTGCGACCGACCGGCGCACGCGGGTAGCCGGTGGGCTCCGCCGAAACGACGATCGCTTCCGGACACAGCGACATGTACGTGTCGTAGAAGGTCTTGCCCTTGGGTCCGCCGTGAACCTTCTGGTCCCACGTCGGGTGATCCGAAGGCCAGTTGTCCGAGGTGCAAGCGGTCAGCATCGGCATGCGCTTGACGATCTTGTAGTTGCTCCAGGTCAGCACGGGGTCACCGGCCGCCCAGGCATCCGACAGGAAGAACGTCACGCCCGGGACCAGCGGCTCGAAGCGCTGGTTGGTCGGGAACTGGCGGACGCGCTTGAACGCCGGGAAGTAACCGTAGAGGTCCGGGAACTTGCGCTGGTCGTAGTACCACACCGACAGGAACGACGAACCCTTGGTGTCGTTCGGCGCGGTGAAGAACACCGTGTTGAAGCGCAGCTTGTCCTTGTGCCCGCCCCAGGTCTGGCCGTCGTTGCGGCCGTTGACGTTCAGCTCGGTCCACAGCAGCTCGTGACGGTAGCCCACTTCGCCGTCCGGGTTGAGGCTGTAGAACGGGATGGGGTACTGGCAGTAGTCGTGGCGACCCCAGCTCAGGGTCAGGTTCGCCATCGTCTGGAAGCCGTCCTGAGGGTCCGGGAACGGAGAACCACCGATCCAGGGGTTGCCTTCCTGGCCGTCGGTCCAGATGTTGCCATCCGATCCGACCTTGGCGCGGCCCTTGTTCTTGATCGTGACTTCCAAGAACTCCGCCGGGAACATCTTCGTCACGTCCTTGAGGGAGTCGACGATGTTCAGCTTGCGGCCGTGCTCCTTCACCTGGGTGTACATGATCGGCTCGAGCAGATCCTTCACCGCCTCGACATTCGCCGAAGTGATGACGTCGCCCGGCTTGACCTTGCCCTTGGTGATCGCCTCGATGGACCAGGCCTCGTCCGGATAGGCCTTGCTGATGTTGTCAGCCGAGTTGGCAATCTGGGGCCACAGCGGTGCCAAAACACCGGCCCCCGCACCAACCGCCACCTTTTCCATCATCTTTCGGCGGCTGTAATCGAAATCGTACTTTCGGATTCTCATGTAATTTCCTCCGCAGCTTGAGCGAGTACCTCACAACCAATTGGGCCGGCGGTTGTTCTCCGGTTCCGCACGCAATATTTCAAACGGATATTCCCACTACTCCAGCGCCCTTCCTTTGGATGCTCCTTTCGTCGGTCAGCTGACGAATTTATTTGTGCGCCTTTTCGAGTAAAAGAGGCTAACGCGGGCGAAATCCGCCGGCTAACTACCCTCATGAGTAGGGGGACATCCCTTAGTGGAATGTCCCCCTGACCATCAATACGCCGATGGGCCCGTTCTGGATGCTCCTGCTTCAACCCTTGCGGGCCGAACCGGCCTCCAGTTCCTTGATGCGGGCCTCCAGCTGCGCAATCTTCACGTCCCGGGGGTTGGGCATGTAGATGGGCTGGATGTTCGAGGCGCTCATCGTGGCACGCGGTACGCCACCGTATGGGCCGGCGAAGATCTTCTCGCGGTCCGTTCCCCAGGACCCGTAGTACGGCAGGTCGGCCGGCGGCTCTTCCTTCGTCCACTTCTTGACGAACTCTTTGAACGGCACGCCGCGCTTCTTGCGGGCGTCGCGCTCGGCCTGGCGGGCCTTGATGGTGCCCTCGCGATCCAGGACCAGGGTCTCGGGGTTGTACACCAGCTTGTAGACGCGCTGCGCCGCTTCGTGGGAGAGCAGGCCCTCTTCGATGTCGCGGATCACCAGGTCCGGGTCGCGGTCGAGCACGTCGCCGTACCCACCACCCGAGCCCTGCGTGATCATGTACAGCTCGCCGCGCTTGGCCAGCTCGAACTGCAGGCCGGTGTGGTGGGTGGTGTACGTGGCGCCCTCGAACGGCCGCTTGTTCATGATGTCCACGATCGAGAACTCGAACTTCTTCGGATCGGTCTTCATGATCTCGAAGACGTCGACGTTCTTGACCTTGCACAGCGGGTAGGTCGGCGCGCCGTAGCCGCCGAACACGCCCGGCACGCATCCGACCTTCGAGCCGATGCAGCAGGTCATGAAGCCCCACAGCGGGCTGCCGATGGACGAGGCGATCATCTGGTAGCCCTGGCCGCCGCGGAACTTGCCGAAGGCCACGTTATCGGTCATCAGCTTCTTGCTGACGATCTGGATGAACGGGATTTCCTCTTCGTTGAGCTCCTGCTCGCCCAGGTCCGCCATCGGCGCGAAGATCGGCGCCACCGCGTGCTCGCCGTCACGATCCGCTCGCGCACCGCCGCCCATGCCGTTGAGGTCGGCACACAGGTTTCCGACCATCTCGTTGTGCTGCGTGATGCCGCCCCAGATGAAGGTGCGGATCATGTTGTGCCACGGCGCGATCAGCTTGGAGTACTTGGTCGGCGTCGAGTACGCGAACTTCGCCACCGCCAGCTGCACGCAGCTGAACGACGGGAAGAACGTCATCATCGACTGCGCGTTGGGCGTGGTGTACGACGAGTGCAGCGCCGACTTCGGATCCGTGATCACCTTGATCGGCGCGAACACGCCCTGGTTGCGCGGCAGGTCTGGCCAGACGAACACCAGGAACAGCTGCGCGAGCATGCCCTTGAGCGAGCTCAGCAGCGTGTTGTTGGCGCGGTTGGCGAACTCCGGAGACGACCCGCGGAAGTCGCAGATCAGTTCGCCGCCACGCTTGCTCACCTCGCACTGGATCTTGATCAGCGCGTTCTCGCGCAGCGTCGAGTCCGCCATGACGATTGCGCGGACCTTGCCTTCGGGCCAGTCGGACAGGCGGCGCTGGGTCTCGGCCTTGCAGTCCTCCAGACCCTTGCGCAGCGAGGCGATCACGTACTCCACGCCGAATTCCTGGATGCAGGCGTGGATGCGCTGCTCCATGCGGCGGCACGTGAAGAGCTTGGTCTTCATGTCCTCGAACTGCAGCTTGGGCTCGCGCACCGAGTTCTGCAGGAAGGTCACGAGATCCTTCTTGAGCTCGTAGTTCTCGCTGACCTTGAAGGGCGACATCTTGAGCCCCTCTTCGTAGACCGACTCGGCCAGCGAAGGCATGCCGCCCGGCTCGATGGCGCCGTTCTCGCCTTCATGGACGGTCGCGCCCACCCAGCACACCAGCTTCCCCTCCCAGAACACCGGCATCATCATCGACTGGTCGGTGTTGTGGATGTTGCCGTAGCGGGCGTCGTTGTGGATGAAGCCGTCGCCTTCCTTCACCCCGACCGTGGCGTCGTTGGTCCAGTACTTGACGATGTACTTGATCGGGTGGTGCACGACCGCCGCAAAGATCAGCACGCCGCCCGCGCTGCAGACCGCGAGATCGCCGCTGGCGGTGAACACGCCGGTGATGAGATCGCCCCACTTGGCGCCGGGCGCCGCGCCCATCTGCTCCAGCATCTCGAACGACTCGTTCGCACCCGCCTGCAGGCGATCGCGGACCAGCGCGTGCATCGCCGGATCGGTGCAGGTCGTCAGCGCCTTCTCTTCGACCGGCGTGCGCGGCGCGATGTCGTGCTCCTCCATGATCTCGGGATCGGGTCCCAGGAAGAGCACGTTGTCGGCGAGGAACTGGTCGACGACGGCCTTTTCCTTCTCGGTGTAGCTCAGGGTTTCGTTGTTACCCATGTCGATGACTCCAGAAATTGGTGAAGGCTCAGGCCTTGGCCTTGGCAGATGCGCGGACGGCCTTGCCACCGGCCGTCGCGGTGCCACGCGTGAACCAGGCGGCGCCGTGCTCGCCGATCTCCACCGACCAGCCGGGCTCGACCAGGTAGGTGGTGGTGGGCGACACCACGACCGCCGGACCGGTCACCACCGCGCCGACGTCCAGATCCTCGTGGTTGTACACCGCGGTATCGACCGCACCTTCGTGGCCGACGAAATAGCACTTGCGTGAGCTGCCGGCCTTGCCGGCCGCCTTGGTCGACTTCGCCCGCAGCTTGCCCAGGCTGACCGTCTCGAGCTCCACGTAGCTCTGGACACGGATGGTGTTGATGCGGATGCCGGCCTCCGGCGCCTCCGAACCCTTGCCGAAGCGGTTGCCGTAGTCGACCGAGAACTGCTTGATGATCGCCATCACGTCGTCGATCGACTCGAACCGCAGCTTGGGCGCCACCACCGTGGTCTGCGCCAGCTGGTTGCCGAAGCGCATGTCGAGTTCGAGCTTGTGCTTGATGTCCGACGGCTTCATGCCCTGGCGCAGCAGGTCCTGGCGTCCGTTGTCTTCGAGCTCCTCGACGATCTTGTTGAACGCCGCGTAGTCGTTGTACAGCCGGCGCGTGTTGCTGTCGTAGATCCACATGAACAGCGACTTCTCGTGGATGTGCAGCTGATGCATGTTGCCCGCACCCACCGCCGAGAACACCGAGCAGAACGGCGGCACCAGGATGCGATCGATGCCGAGCTGGTTGGCGATGCCGCAGCCGTGCAGCGGACCGTTGCCGCCGTAGGCCAGGAGCGTGAAGTTCGACGGGTCATAACCACGGGCGCGCAGCTCGGTGGCGATGCCGTTGGCCATGTTGGCGTCGACCTTGCGCTTGATCATCAGCGCGGCCTCGGTCACCGAGACGTCCAGCGGCTCGCAGATCTCGTCCTCGATCGCCTGCTTGGCGCGGGCGGCCTTGAGCTTGATCTGGCCACCGGCGTAGTTGGCCGGGTCGAGATAGCCGAGCACGAGATCGGAGTCGGCCACGGTCGGCTTCAGGCCGCCGCGGTCATAGCAGGCGGGACCCGGATTCGAGCCCGCGGATTCCGGACCGACCTGGACGGTGTTGTACATGCGGTCGTAGCGGCAGATCGAACCGCCGCCCGCACCGAGCGTCACCAGATGGATCATCGGCACGCTGACCATCCAGCGCTCGATCACCGGGTTGAAGTCGTAGTGCTTGACGCCGCCTTCGACCACCAGGCCGATGTCGAACGACGTGCCGCCCATGTCGGTGCAGATCACGTTGCCCAGATCCGCTTCCTTGGCCAGATGCTCGGACGCCGAGACGCCGGCCACCGGACCCGAGTGGATGGTCTGCAGCGCGTCCGTCGAGTTCAGCTGCGCCATGCCGCCCGAGTTGTGGATCACGAGCATCGGCTTCTTGTAGCTCGACTCGCGCAGGTTGAGCTCGAGCGAGGACAGGCCGTGGTACATCACGTCGTGCAGGAACGCGTCGATGATGGTCGACGAGGTGCGCACGTACTCGCCCTTGCGGCCGGCGACCTTGTGCGACATCACGATCGGCATCGCGCCCAGCAGGTGCTCCGGGTATTCCTCGAGCAGGATCTCCTGGATGCGGCGCTCGTGGACGGGATTGGCGACCGCGTTCACCAGCGCCACGCAGAAGCTCTGCGCGCCGCGATCGACGAGATTGCGGATCTTCTCGCGCAGATCGTCCTCGTCCAGCGGCATCAGCACGTTGCCGACCGCGTCGAGGCGCTCGCGTACACCCGCGATCATCGGGATCGGGACCAGCGCGTCGGGGCGGCACGCGCCGGGAAGATCCTGCTGCGTGCGGAAGTCCAGCCCTTCGCCATAGCCGCGGCCGCGCGACAGCGGCACGGTCGACTCGTAGCCGGCGCTGACGAGCAGCGCGACCTTCGGACCCTTGCGCTGGATCAGCGCGTTGGTGCCCAGCGTGGTGGCGTAGCGCACCGAATCGACCTCGGACAGCACGTCCTGCATGTCGAGGTTGAGCTTGGCGCAGCCGGCCTGCAGGGCCTCGCGGAATCCCAGCGCGAGGTTGTGATGCGTGGTCAGCGCCTTGGACTGGATCGTGTGCTCGTTCCAGACCATGAAGCAGTCGGTGAAGGTTCCACCGATGTCGACGGCAACTCTTTTCATTCGAGTTCTCCTAGCGACGGCGCGTGCCGGCCGACTGGTGGGAGTGGTAATCGACGCCCATCGGCTCGGGGCCGGCGATCTTCGACAGATCCTGCGGGCCGCGCTTGGCCCACTGCGCCTTGAGCGCGTCGATGTCGAATTCCATGTCGTGCAGCGGCGGGTGACCCGGCGTCAGGTACTCGACCTCCACCTGCGTACCGCAGCTGGGGCAGTAGTACTCGACGATGTTCACCCACTTGGGATCGGGCGCGAACGTGAACTCGTAGGACGGATCCAGGATCGGCTTGTGGATCTCGCGCGGATCACGCGCGTGCACCAGCAGGCCCTCCTTGTAGTTGCCGCGCGCCGGACCGTGGTCGTGGTCGCACACGCGGCACAGCCAGCGTTCCTTGTCGAGGTCGATCTGCAGGTACTCGGTCATTGCGATTTTCATGTTCTCTTCCTCTCAGCTCTTCTGCAGAACGAGGTCGTGGTTGTCGTTGACGGCGAACTTCCACCCGGCCGGGATCAGGCTGGTGAAGTACTCCTCCTCCACCACGGCCGGCCCCGCGGCACCCTGGCCGGGCTGCAGCTCTTCGTGGCGGAACAGCGGAAGCGTCGAATCGCTCAGCTTGCCGCCGTCGCTCAGGCGCACCTTGCGGGTGAGCTTGGTCGAGGCCGCCTTGCCACCCTTGGTGTCGTCCTGCTTGAGCGAGAAGTGCGGGATGGCCTTGGTCGCGCGCAGCTGCACGCGAAGGTCCTGGGCCGACTTCAGTCCATCCGGAACCTTCTTGTCGCCGTTGAGGCGACGCGTCGCCTGCTCGCCGTTCTGCGAGAAGCTCAGCGTCTTTTCGACGGCGCACTCGGACAAGTCGAAGCCCTCGGCGAACATGTCGCGCTCGGCACGCTTGGTGAGGCGCTCGAGCACGTCGCCCAGGCCCTTCTCGCCGGTGTCGGTCAGCGCCGCGTCGTAGCTGTGGGCGATGTCGGAGAAGCCGATGCCGAACGCCGAGAACACCGCCGCCATGCGCGGCACGATGATCTCCTTGATGCCCAGCGCATCGGCCACGCGGCACGCGGACATCGGACCCGCACCGCCGAACGCCAGCAACGCGGCGTCCTTGAGGTTGGGCGTCATCTTCCTCATCGCATCGCCGATGCGGCCGATGTAGGCCTGCTCCATCTTCACCAGCGCCTCTTCGAGCGAGACGCCCAGCGGCTTGGCCACGTTCTCGGTGATCGCCGCCTTGGCGCGCTCGGCGTCGAGCTTGAGGCTGCCGCCGAAGTAGGACTCGCCGTCGAGGATGCCCAGCAGCAGGTAGGCGTCGGTGATCGTCGCCTCCTTGCCGCCGTAGCCGAAGCAGGCGGGACCGGGCGCGCCGCCGACCGACTCCGGTCCGACGGTGATCTTGCCGTTGCTCACGCGGAACACCGAGCTGCCGCCGACGCCGAGGCTTTCGACCTCGCACAGCGGGAAGGAGATCTGGATGTCCTCCAGCGAGCCCCAGCGCTGCTCACGGACTTCGCCGCGATCGACCACGCCGATGTCGGTGGTGGTGCCGCCGATGTCCATCGTGAGCAGCGTGTTCTTGCCGTAGTGCTGCGCCAGCGCCTTGGCGCCCTCCATGCCGCCGCGCGGTCCGGAGCCCCAGGTCTTGAGCGCGACCGTCTTGGCCACGCGCGACGAGGTGCCGTCGTTGCAGAAGATCAGCATCGGATTGCGTGCGCGTGCCTCGCGCAGCACGTTCTCGGCGTTGTAGAGGAAGCGCTCCATCGCCGGATGCAGGAACGCGTTGAGCAGGCTGCTCCAGGTGCGGCGCGCGTCGTCGCGATCGTCCGAAAGCTGGTGCGAGTACAGGATGGGCACCGCGCCGAGCAGATGGCGCGGATAGCGCAGCAGCGCGACGTGCTTGACCTTCATCTCGTCGGCCGCGAGGTTGGCGCCGCCGAGGCTCACGACGAGGCGATTGGCGCCCGCCGACATCAGCTCGTTGATCACGGCCGTGAGGCTGGTCTCGAGTTTCTCGTCGGAGGCCGCCGGATCGACGTAGGCGATGCGATCGCCGACGGTGGCCTCGAACAGGTCGCGCTCGTCCTGGTTGCGTGCCAGCGCCTTGGGGTCCTGGCCCTTGCGCAGGATCAGGCCCAGGCGCGGTCCCTTGCGCTGGACCACCGCGTTGGTGCCTTGCGTGGTGGAGTAGCGGATGTAATCCACTTCCTCCAGGAGCGCTGCCAGTCGCTCCTCTCCATACACGCGCTTGGACGCTTCCTTGAGCACCTGCACGAAGCACTGCGTGAGGTCGTGAGGCGTGGTCAGGGTCTTGGCCCGGAAGACCTTCGCGCCGTAGATCACGCACGCGTCGGTCAAGGTACCGCCGTTATCGATACTGATGAGCATGGACATGGTTGTCCGCCTCTTTGGTTATGAAAAATGGGCCGGTGTGCCCCGGCGTTCGGAGACGTATGGTCACTATCGAATTGGCCCCTAGACCGAACAATTAGGGTGGTTCCTCGCGAGGGTCAGTCCTAGCGAAGCGACCCGGAAGCACTGGATTTCATGCGTCCTGTAGGGCGATTTCGTCCTGCGCCCGCATGCGGCTTCACAGGGCTCGCCGCACTCCCTCGATCGAGGCGCTCGCAGACTCGATCCGGTCCGGCAGGCCGACGCGTGGCGGCCCAAACGAAGAAGGCCGACCCTGCGGCCGGCCTTCGATCTGACGATCCCGCGACGCGGTTCAGTACACGACGACTCCGCGGATCGACTCGCCGCGCGTCATCAGGTCGAAACCGTCGTTGATCTTCTCGAGCGGCATCACGTGCGTGATCAGCGAGTCGATCTCGATCTTCTTGTCCATGTACCAGTCGACGATCTGCGGCACCTGCGTGCGACCCCGCGCGCCGCCGAACGCCGTGCCCTGCCAGCGCCGGCCCGTGACCAACTGGAACGGACGCGTGGAGATCTCCTGGCCCGCCGCCGCCACGCCGATGATCGTGCTCACGCCCCAGCCGCGGTGACAGCACTCGAGGGCCTGGCGCATGAGCGTCGTGTTGCCCACGCATTCGAACGAATAGTCCGCCCCGCCCCCGGTGAGCTCGACCAGGTGGGCCACCAGGTCGCCCTGGATCGTCTTGGGGTTCACGAAATGCGTCATGCCGAATTCACGCGCCATCGACTCGCGGGCGGGGTTCACGTCGACGCCGACGATCATGTTGGCGCCCACCATCTTCGCGCCCTGAATCACGTTCAGGCCGATCCCACCCAGGCCGAACACCACGACATTGGCACCGGCTTCGACCTTGGCGGTGAACAGCACCGCACCGATTCCCGTGGTCACGCCGCAGCCGATGTAGCAGATCTTCTCGAACGGGGCGTCCGGCCGGACCTTGGCCACGGCGATCTCGGGCATCACGGTGTAGTTCGCAAAGGTGCTGCAGCCCATGTAGTGCATCACCGGCTTGCCCTTGTAGGAGAAGCGCGACGTCCCGTCCGGCATCAGCCCCTTGCCCTGCGTGGCGCGGATTGCGGTGCACAGGTTGGTCTTGTGCGACGTGCAGCTCTTGCACTGCCGGCATTCGGGTGTGTACAGCGGGATGACGTGATCGCCCTTCTTCACGCTGGTCACGCCCGGGCCGACATCCACCACGATCCCCGCACCCTCGTGGCCGAGGATGCTCGGGAAGATGCCCTCCGGGTCGGCACCCGACAGCGTGTACTTGTCGGTGTGGCACAGGCCCGTGGCCTTGATCTCCACCAGCACCTCGCCGGCCTTGGGTCCGTCGAGCTGCACCGTGTCGATCACCAGGGGCTTGCCCGCTTCCAGGGCAATGGCGGCGCGTACATCCATGTCGTTCTCTCCTGTTGCGGTTTTCTTCAGTTGATCTTGATGCGGTCGACCGGCGCGATCACCCCACCTTCCGGCCAGTGCCGAAAGTTCAGCACCTGGCCGTTGCCGCGCGCCTCGGCCGTTGCGGCGTGCTCGAGCCGGGCGCGGACCCAGCCCGGGGCGCCCTCGCGTCCCTGTGCGATCACGCCGTCGTCCGGAAACCCGCGATCGGGCGGTCCGTACACGCCGGCGATGCCCACGTTCACGTCGATTGCCGGCGACCAGGGCGCCTCGCCGACCAGCGGCGACAGCAGCACCGGACATTGGCTCTCCAGGGCCCGCGCGCGGGCGGCCACAAAGACGCGCTGATATCCGGCACGCGCATCGGTGCACGACGGCACCAGGATCAATTCGGCACCGGCCTCGACCTGCGCGCGCACGAGCTGCGGAAACTCGGCGTCGTAGCAGATCGCCACGCCCAGGCAGCCGATAGCGGTGTCGAAGACGCGCAGCGGCTCGCCGCGCGCGATGTCCCACTGCTCGCGCTCGAAGCGCGTCATGACCTGCTTGTCCTGGAACGCGCTGCCGCCGTCGGGCGCGAACAGCCACGCGCGATTGACGTAGCGGCCGTCGTCCAGCTTCCACGGAAAACTGCCCGCCAGGATGTGCACGCCATACCGCTGCGACAGGCGCCGATGCAGATCGAGGTACGCGCCGCGCAGCTCCTGCATCGCATGGAGCTGGGCCGACAGGTCCTGGCGCACGCGCGCATCGAACAGCGCGGCCAGCACCATCGAGGCGTATTCCGGAAACACGAGGAGCTGCGTTGCCTCCGCCGCGCCGTCTGCGACCCACTTGGCCAGCCCCGACTCGAACGCCTCCCACGAGCCCGGCTCGCTCACCGGGTACTGCGCGGCCGCGACTTTCAGGCTCGTCGGCCTCACAGCTTGCGCATCCAGAAGCGCATCGACTTGGGCGTCGACGCCGTTTCGCCCAGATCCGGCCATTCGAACTGCGCCTGCAGCTGCGGCGCCGGCTCGTATCCGCGGTGCGTCCAGAAGGCGTCGTTGGGCACGTAGTCGGCGGGTCGCGCCGGATGGTCCGCCGGCCGCACCACGGCGCAGAACGCGCAGATCGACAGGCCGTATTCGAGCGCGTGCCACTCGCGCAACTCGAAGAACTTCACGCCCAGGCCGCGCCCGCGCCACGACGGGAGGACCACCGACTCGCCGAAGTAGTCGATGCGCTCGATCGGCATGCCCGCCGCGAGGAACGGCGCCTGCGCGGCGGGCTCCGCGTCGGCCAGCGGCAGCACCGTGGAAGCGCCGACGCAGCGCTCGCCGTCCCAGGCCAGGATCGCGAGGCTGCGCTCGGAGCGCAGATAGGTCTCGAGGTACTTCGCCTCGTATGCGGCGCCGCCCTCGTACAGGTAGGGCCACTCGCGGAAGACGGCAATGCGCAGTTCGGCCAGCGCGTGAAGCTGCGTGGCGATCTTCGAGCCGCGCAGTTGTTCGATTCGCAGATCCATGCTCGGTGTCAGGCGCCCACCTGCTTCAACCAGTCCTGCAGGTTGTAGTAGTTGGTGACGCGCGCGACCTTGCCGTCGCGGATGTCGAAGAACGCGCCGCCCGGCAGCTTGTAGGTCTGTCCGTTGGCCTCCGGCAGGCCCTCGTCGGTCTTGAGGTATTTGCCGAGCACGGTGAACTCGACCGCGGCGCGACGGCCGTCGGCGCTGGGCATGATCACGATGTCGGTGATCTGCTCGGCGTAGCAGCGGTTCATGCGCTCCATGAACTGGCCGAAGGCCTCGCGCCCGACCTCGCGGCCGCCCTGGTTGACGTCGTGGATCACGTCGTCGGTGAGCATGCCGAGGAAGGCCTTCCAGTCGGCGCGGTTGAAGGCGGCGTAGTAGTTCTGGAGCAGCGTCAGGGTCGCGTTCTGTTGCATGGACATGAGTGACTCGGGTGATCAGGGTTTCGCAGCAGCAGGATCCGGCAGGCGCAGGACGGCCTCGCGAACATGGTCGGCCATGTCGCGCCCGCCCTGTTCGCGCGCGTGCGCGATGATCTGTCGCCGCATGCGCGCGTCCCAGAAGCGGCTCAGATGGTTCGCGACGCCCGCGATGCGATCCTCGACCCGCGGCTCGCCGCCGAAGAAATTGCCGATGTCGTTGGCCATCGCCACGAGGCGCTCGACGTTCATGCGCGGCCCCGCCGCAGCCGTCCCGGGCACGTGTAGACCACCTCGCGATCCGCACGCGCGAAGCCGATCAGCGTGAGGCCCGCTTCTTCGGCCACGCGGATCGCGAACGCCGTCGGCGCGGAGATGGCGACGACGATCGGAATGCCGACGGTCGCCGCCTTCTGCACCATCTCGTAGCTGGCGCGGCTGGTGATCACGAGGAAGCCGCGCGACAGATCCTGACCCGCGACGAGCAGGTGACCGATCAGCTTGTCGAGCGCGTTGTGCCGGCCCACGTCCTCGCGCGCCGCCACGATCAGGCCGTCGGGCGTGGCCCAGGCGGCGGCGTGCGTCGCACCCGTGGCCGCGTTGAGCGGCTGCTGTTTGCGCAGTCCGTCGAGCGCGCGACGGATCGCGGGCAGGCCCAGCTTCGTGCCCGCCGGCACCCGCCGCACGGGACGGATCGCGTCACCGATCTCGCGTGCGCCGCACAGGCCGCAGCCGGTGCGGCCCTGCAGGTTGTTGCGCTCGCGTCCGGCAAGTCCTTCGGCGCGCACGACCGGGATCTCCACGTCCACCTCAAATCCCTGCGGTTCCTCGAGCTGGCGCACCGAGATGTTCCCGATCTCCTCGACCGTGGCCACGACGTCCTCGGTGACGGAGAACCCTCGTGCGAAATCTTCCAGGTCGGATGGCGTGCACATCATCACGACGTGCGGCTGGCCGTTGTAGCGCAGCGCCACCGGCACCTCCTCGGCCACGCGGTCCGGACTGGCGCCGTCCTGCTCGCGCCAAACCTGGACGTCGCTGTGCGCGGGGAGACTCATCGCTACTTGACCGCCGCCGCCGTCGACGCCGGATCGTGCGAGGGCAGCAGCGATTCCTGGCGCTCGCTGAACTCGCGATAGCGCTGCTGCCACTGGCTCGGCTGGCTCACGCGCGTGACCTCGACTGCGGTGACCTTGTACTCGGGACAGTTGGTCGCCCAGTCCGAATTCTCGGTGGTGATGACGTTGGCGCCGGAGAACGGGTGGTGGAACGTGGTGTAGACCACGCCCGGCTGCACGCGCGGGTTGATCGTCGCGCGCATCACGGTGTCGCCCGCGCGGCTGGTCACGCCCACCCAGTCGCCCTCTTCGATGCCGCGTACCTCGGCGTCGTGCGGATGGATCTCCATGCGGTCCTCGCTGTGCCACGCGAGGTTTTCGGTGCGACGCGTCTGCGCGCCGACGTTGTACTGCGACAGGATCCGGCCCGTGGTCAGGATCAGCGGAAAACGTGCGTTGACCTTCTCGGTGGTCGGGATGTACTCGGTCACCAGGAACCGGCCCTTGCCGCGCACGAACGCGTCGACGTGCATCAGCGGGGTGCCCTCGGGAGCCGCGTCGTTGCACGGCCACTGGATCGAACCCAGGCGGTCGATCTTCTCGAAGCTCACGCCCTGGAACGTCGGCGTCAGCCGCGCGATCTCGTCCATGATCTCCGACGGATGCGTGTAGTTCATCGGATAGCCGAGCGCATTCGACAGCAGCTGCGTGGCTTCCCATTCGCCGACACCCGACCTGGGCCGCATGACCATGCGCACGCGAGAGATCCGACGCTCGGCGTTGGTGAACGTGCCGTCCTTCTCCAGGAACGAGGATCCGGGCAGGAACACGTGCGCGAACTTGGCCGTCTCGTTGAGGAACAGGTCCTGCACCACCATGCACTCGAGCGCCGAGAGCGAGGCGGTGACGTGCTGCGTGTTGGGATCGGACTGCGCGATGTCCTCGCCCTGCACGTAGAGACCCTTGAATTCGCCGTCGAGCGCGGCCTCGAACATGTTCGGGATGCGCAGGCCCTGCTCGGGCGACAGCTTCACGCCCCACTCGGCCTCGAACGCGCCGCGCGTCTTGTCGTCCGAGACGTGGCGGTAGCCCGGCAGCTCGTGCGGGAACGAGCCCATGTCGCAGGAGCCCTGCACGTTGTTCTGCCCACGCAGCGGGTTCACGCCCACGCCTTCGCGACCGATGTTGCCGGTGGCCATCGCGAGATTGGCGATGCCCATCACCATGGTCGAGCCCTGCGAATGCTCGGTGACGCCCAGGCCGTAGTAGATCGCCGCGTTGCCGCCGGTGGCGTACAGACGGGCCGCGGCGCGCAGGTCGGCCGCCGGCACGCCGGTGACCTCCTCCATCGCTTCGGGCGAATTGCGTTCCTGCGCCACGAACGCGCGCCACTTCTCGAACGAGTCCACCTCGCAGCGCGCGCGGACGAAGTCTTCCTTGACCAGGCCTTCGGTCACGACCACGTGCGCCATCGCGTTGATCAGCGCGACGTTGGTCCCGGGCCGCAGCGGCAGGTAGTGCGTCGCCTCCACGTGGGGCGTGCGCACGAGGTCGATGCGACGCGGGTCCGCCACGATCAGCTTTGCGCCCTGGCGCAGGCGGCGCTTCATCTGCGAGGCGAACACCGGATGGCCGTCGGTGGGGTTGGCGCCGATCACGACGATCACGTCGGACTGCATCACCGAATCGAACGTCTGCGTGCCGGCCGACTCGCCCAGCGTCTGCTTGAGCCCGTAGCCGGTCGGCGAGTGGCAGACCCGCGCGCAGGTGTCGACGTTGTTGTTGCCGAACGCCGCGCGCACCAGCTTCTGCACCACGTACACCTCTTCGTTGGTGCAGCGGCTGGAGGTGATGGCGCCGATCGAGTCGCGACCGTACTTCGCCTGGATGCGCTTGAACTCGCCGGCGGCGTAGGCGATGGCCTCGTCCCAGCTCACTTCGCGCCACGGATCGCTGATCCGCGCGCGGATCATGGGCTTGTCGATGCGGTCCTTGTGCGTCGCGTAGCCGATGGCGAAGCGGCCCTTCACGCAGGAGTGCCCGTGGTTCGCCTGGCCGTCCTTGTTCGGGACCATGCGGATCACCTCCTCGCCGCGCATCTCGGCGCGGAACGAGCAGCCGACGCCGCAGTAGGCGCAGGTCGTGACCACGCTGTGCTCGGCCTGGCCCCTGGCGATGACCGACTTCTCGGTGAGCGTCGCGGTCGGACACGCCTGTACGCACGCACCACACGAGACGCATTCGGACGACAGGAAGCTTTCGTCGACGCTCGCCGCGATCTTGGAATCGAAGCCGCGTCCCTGGACCGTCAGGGCCAGCGTGCCCTGCTGCTCGTCGCAGGCGCGCACGCAACGCGAGCAGACGATGCATTTCGATGGATCGAACGTGAAGTACGGGTTGCTTTGATCTTTCTCGACGAAGCGCGGATTCGGGACGGTCCCCTTGCCGGGCACGTACTGGTGGACATGGTTGTCGCCTTCGTAGCCGTAGCGAACTTCGCGCAGGCCCACCGCACCGGCCATGTCCTGCAGCTCGCAGTGGCCGTTGGCCGGACACGTGAGGCAGTCGAGCGGGTGATCGGAGATGTACAGCTCCATCACGCCGCGACGCAGCTGCGCCAGCTTGTCGTTCTGCGTCGTGACCTTCATGCCCGGCGCCACCGGCGTGGTGCAGGACGCCGGGTAGCCCTTCATGCCTTCGATCTGCACCAGGCACAGGCGGCAGGAACCGAATGCCTCGAGCTGGTCGGTGGCACAGAGCTTGGGAATCTTCAGGTCGGCCAGCGCCGCGGCCCGCATGACCGAGGTGCCTTCCGGCACGCTGATCTGGTGGCCATCGATGGTCAGCGTGACGAGCGTGCCGCCTTCGCGTGCGGGGGTACCCAGGTCGTCTTCGGCGATGGATCGCATGCTCGGCTCCTCTGCTAGCTCGCGGCCTTCAGCGGCGCGGCTTTCCGGAAGTCCTCCGGAAAATGGTTCAGCGCACTCAGCACCGGGTACGGCGTGAGACCACCCAGCGCGCACAGCGAGCCGTGCGTCATCGTCTCGCACAGGTCGCGCAGCACCGTTTCCTGTTTCTCGGTCTCGACGCCGGCGACCAGCCGATCGATCACCTCCACGCCGCGCGTCGACCCGATGCGGCAGGGCGTGCACTTGCCGCAGGACTCGATCGCGCAGAACTCCATCGCGTAGCGCGCCTGCGCCGACAGGTCGACCGTGTCGTCGAACACCACGATGCCGCCGTGACCGAGCATCGCGCCGACGGCCGCGAAGGCCTCGTAGTCCAGCGGCGTGTCGAACTGCGATTCCGGCATGTACGCGCCGAGCGGTCCGCCGACCTGCACCGCGCGGATCGGCCGGCCGCTGAGCGAGCCGCCGCCCCATCCGTACAACAGCTCGCGCAGGGTCACGCCGAACGCGAGCTCCACCAGCCCGCCGTGGCGGATGTTGCCGGTCAGCTGGATCGGCAGCGTGCCGCGCGAGCGGCCCATGCCGAAGTCCTTGTAGTGATCGGCGCCCTTTTCGAGGATCACCGGCACCGAGGCGAGCGTGATCACGTTGTTGATCACCGTGGGCTTGCCCCACAGCCCGGAGATCGCCGGCAGCGGCGGCTTGAAGCGCACCTGGCCGCGCTTGCCTTCGAGCGATTCGAGCAAGGAGGTCTCCTCGCCGCAGATGTAGGCGCCGGCGCCGAGCCGCACCTCGAGATCGAAATCGACATCCGTACCGCGGATGCCTTTGCCGAGATAACCCGCCGCACGCGCCCCGGCGATCGCCGCGTTCAGCGCCCGGTGCGCATGCGGATATTCGCAGCGCAGGTAGATGTAGCCCTGCGTCGCACCCGTGGCGACACCCGCGATCGTCATGCCTTCGATCAGCACGAACGGATCGCCTTCCATGATCATGCGGTCTGAGAAGGTGCCCGAGTCGCCTTCGTCCGCGTTGCAGACGATGTACTTTTGCTCGGACGGCGCACCGAGCACCGTCTTCCACTTGATGCCGGCCGGGAATGCCGCGCCGCCGCGACCGCGCAGGCCGGCGTCCGTCACGCACATCACGATCGCGCCCGGTTCCATCAGCAGCGCCCGATCCAGCCCGCGATAGCCGCCGTGGGCGAGGTAGTCGTCGAGACTCGACGGATCGACCACGCCGCAGCGCGCGAACGTCAGGCGCTGCTGCCGGGCGAAGTACGGGATCTGTTCGGTCGGTCCGAGGTTCAGCGGATGCGCACCGCCGTGCAGGAAGTCGGCGTCGAACAGCGCCGTCACGTCTTCCAGGGAAACCGGCCCGTAGGCCATGCGTCCGTTCGGCGTCTGCACTTCCACCAGCGGCTCGAGCCAGAGCATGCCGCGTGTGCCGGTCCGCACCAGTTCGATCTCGATGCCGCGCGGCGCCGCTTCGGCCTGGATCGCGTGCGCGACGTCATCGGCGCCGACCGACAGTGCCGATGCATCCCGCGATACGAAGACCTTCACGATGCTCACGCGCGCATGTCCCCCACGAGCTGATCGAACCGCGCGGGCGAGACGCGCGCGCACAACGTCTCGCCGTCGATCATCAGGTTCGGGCCCAGCGCACAGTTGCCCAGGCAGTACACCGGCTCGAGCGTGACGGCGCCGTCGGACGTCGTGCCGTGGAAATCGATGCCCAGGGTCTTTTTCGCGTGCGCTTCCAGCGCCGATGCGCCCACCGCCTGGCAGGCCTCGGCACGGCACAGGTGCATCACGTGGCGGCCGGGCTTGTCGTTGCGAAACCAGTGATAGAACGACACGACGCCGTGCACCTCGGCGCGCGACAGGTTCAACTCGAACGCGATCAGCGCGATCGCGTCGGTCGGCACGAATCCCAGCGTGCCCTGCACCGCATGCAGGATCGTCAGCAGGTTTCCCGGCTGCCCGCGATGGGCGTTCACCGCCGCGGTCACCGCCTCACGCTGCGCGGCCGGCAGGTTCGCACCGGGCACCGGGCGGATCGGGATGACGCCTTGCTGTCGTCTGGCCTGCTTCATGGCGGCTGGATCGGGAAACGTCTCGGGCGAACGGACTATCGGCTTTGGATGAGCCGATTCCGCTCCACACGGAAAAAGGCCGGCCGATCAAGGCGACACGTTATTCCTCGCAGCCGGCACTGCCAACAATAGGCCGGCCCGGACCGCTTCTATATGCTCTTTACAGCCGATATCCTGCCGTCCTCATGTTCCGGGTCTCGATCAAACCCCAGTGGCAGCTCGACCGCGGCGAAGGCGCCGCGATCGTGCCGCGCCTGGTGGAACTGCTGGTGCACATCGACGAGGCCGGCACGCTGCGCGAGGCCTGCCGGCGCATGAACCTGTCCTATCGCTACGCCTGGGGCGTGCTGCGCGAAGGCCAGCGCGCGTTCGACGTGCCGCTGGTGGTCAGCCGCCGCGGGCGCGGTGCGGTGCTCAGTCCCCTGGGCGAAAAGCTGGTCTGGGCCGAACGCCGCATCGCCGCGCGCCTGACGCCGGTGTTCGATTCGCTGGCTTCCGAACTCGAGTCCGAGATCGAACGGGCGCTCACGCACGCGCAGGGCATCCTGCGGCTGCACGCCAGCCACGGCTTTGCGGTGGAGGCGCTGCGCCGGCGCTTCCACGAGCAGCAGATCCCGCTGGACCTGAAGTACTGCACCAGCCTCGAGGCGGTGAGTGCGCTCGCGCGGGGCGGCTGCGACATGGCGGGCTTCCACGTGCCGGTGGGCGAGTACGAGAAGCCCACCCTGGCCCACTACCTGCGCGACCTGCGCGCCAGCGACGCCCGCCTCGTGCTGCTGGCCACGCGCCGCCTGGGCCTGATGACGGCGCGCGGCAATCCCAAGGGCGTGCGCGGACTGCAGGACCTGACGCGCGAGGATCTGCGCTTCGTCAACCGCCAGCCGGGCGCCGGCACGCGCGTGCTCATCGACCTGCTGCTGCAGCACGAGAAGATCGATCCGCGGAACGTGCGCGGCTACGACACGCACGAGTTCACGCACGCCGCGGTCGCGGCCTACATCGCCAGCGGCATGGCCGACGCGGGCTTCGGCGTGGAGACGCCGGCGCAGCGCTTCGGCCTGGATTTCCTGCCGCTCGTGTCGGAGCGCTACTTCTTCGCCTGCCGTGCCGATGCACTGTCGGGCGCGCCGATGCAGCCGATGCTCGAGGAACTGCGCAGCGCGGATTTCCGCGCGAGCATCAATGCGCTTCCCGGTTACGACGCGATGGCGTCGGGACAGGTGATGAGCCTGGCCGAGGCGTTTCCGGGCTGAGACCTACGCAAATTTCCTAGGCGCAACGCCGCGGCCCAGGTCGTATCCTGCGGCCCGTCGTTTCCGGGGAAATCCTTAGATGAACTTCATTCGCGTGTTCTTGCGCGCGGCTGCGGCCGCGCTCGTCCTGTCCGCTTCGAGCCACGCCGTCGTCGCCGCCGAGAAGATCGGCCGCTATACCGTCGACATCACCGTCGAAGGCCAGGGCAGCTGGAAGCGCGGCAACGACTGGACCCAGTCCACCACGCGCGAGACCTACCACATCGTCACCAGCGTGAAGTCCACGGGCGAAGCGGACAGCGTCAACACCAAGGACCCGCAGTACGCACAAAAGCAGATGGCCAAGGCCGCGCGCGTGCAGGCGGCCGTGCAGAAGGCACAAGGCCGCACGCCGGCGGCCGCACCGCCGACGCAGGAGGCCTACGTCGCCCAGCAGAAGGCGCTGGCCGAGCAGATGCAGAAGGCGCAGGTCGCGTGCAAGGGCAACCAGACCTGCCTCATGCAGGCGGCGATGCAGATGTCGCAGCAGAGCGCGGCCATTCCCCAGCCGGCGATGCCCGGCATGCCGCCAGCCGGCGCCGACGCGGTGCAGGGCGAAGAAGATGAAGAGGAGGACAACCGGTTCCTCAGCTACTTCGGCTACGAAGGCTGCCCCACCCAGATCGCGATCAAGATCGATCAGCGCAGCGAAGGCGCTTACGCGGACGTGGCCGGCATGATTCCCTGGACCACCACGCAGACCGCCGACACCAAGGGCACCGATCACGACCGCATGATGCAGTGCCTGGCCGCGACCACCGTCTACGACCTCAAGAGCAGGACGATCTTCACCGACGGCTTCGGCACGCCCGGCATCCGCGGGCGCTACTACTCCAAGGACAAGCTGCAGGGCGAGACCGTCAACGACAACGCCGAGATCAACGGCAACAAGGAGGCGCTCGAGTGGGTCAGCCAGTTGCTGCGCCAGGCGCCGGCCTCGGGCAGCAAGAGCACCGTGCTCAAGCCACGCGAAGCGGGCAAGGGATCCGACGGCTCGGTCACCGAAGGCCAGATCAAGGTCAGCGTGACGTGGCGCTTCGATCCCTGACGGAGCGCCTCAGCCGCGGGTGTACGTGACGTCGAAGCGGCGCACGGTGGTGCTGCCGCTGCCGTCGACCGCCTCGTTGCCGAACTCCACCGCGCAGATGTGATCGCTGCCCGACACCCGACTCCACTGCATCAACACGTCGAGGTACCAGCGCAGGTCGATGCAGCCTTCGAACTCCGGTCGGTCGAGCACGAAGGAGAAGATCGGCGCGCCTTGCGGACGCCGCTCCTGGTACAGACTCAGTCCGCGATCGGACCAGGTGCGGATCGCGCTGCCGCCGCAGGGCCGCAGCGAACCGGCGCCGTCACGCGCGACCCACACCATGATCTCGGCGGCGATCTCGCTCTCGTGCGCCACGGCGCCGCGCGTCAGCCACATTTCGAACGCCGCGTTCCACGAGCCGTCGGCGACGGTCTCGAACGCGTAATCGACCGAAAGTGCTCTCGTTTCGTCGATGCGGCCGAGCGTCTCGCGGCGCGACCACGGTTTGTGCCCGTGCATGACCTCGGGATAGCCGGTGACGCGACCACCGTTGGCATTGCGCCAGTTCCACCTCCAGCCGAACTGTCCGCTGTCGGCGTCGTACCAGACGCACTGATCGCCGCTCGCGCCGTTGCGCACCCTGCCCCACTGGTTGTTCTCCAGCATGAGGCCACGCGTGTCGCCGTGCTGGACCAGGGGCACGAGGCCCTCGTTCGGAAACTCTATGGGCATCGTGCAGGGCGGAACGGTGGTAGCGGGGAAGTCGCGAGCTTAGCAGCCGATCCGCTGCCCATCGCCGCCTACGCCGGCGCCCGCAGCGCGCGCACGCCGATCATCGTCAGCACCACGATCGCGATGCCGCCGAACAGATAGGCAGGTCCGAGCGCGATCACCCCGGCCAGGCTCGCTTCACCGAAATGATTCGGACCGAAGCTCAGGCCGCGATTGGGCGCGAAGTTTCCGAAGAGATAGAAGATCACGTTGGCCCAGCCGTCGCAGACGATGAGCCAGCCGAGCAGCCTGGCCCGGGCCTCGGGAAAATCGAGCCGGGGCAGCACCAGCGCCACGCCGATCACCATCAGTCCATTGAGCACCGGTCCGGTATGCGCACGCACCCAGCCGTCGGCGGTACCGGGAAGCTGGAAATGCAGGATGTACCCCGGAATGATCTCGAACCCGCCCACAAGGTGCATCCACAGGCCCACGCCGCCGAGCAGCGTGGTCATCATCATGAGCACCCCGTGACCCAACCATTTGCGCTGCGTGGCTTCCAGCATGGCTTTGCTCCTCCCTCCCCGTCTCTCGTTGCGCCATCTTGTTCCCATCGCCGAGGCCGCATCATTCGGGCGATTCCGAATTCACCTACGTAATCGTCCCCAATGACCGGTTCTGTCGAAGTTCATTCGCCGCCCAGACGCATCCTTCCCGTCCTGGTCCTGGCCCAGCTCGCCGGCACCAGCACTTGGTTCGCGGTCAATGCCGTGATGCCTTCGCTGCAGGCCGAGTTCGGCTGGGCGCCGTCGGCCGTCGGAACGCTGACGTCCGCCGTGCAGCTCGGTTTCATCAGCGGCGCGCTCGTGCTGGCGCTGTTGTCGGTGGCCGACCGCTACTCGGCACGACAGGTGTTCCTCGTCGCGTCCATCGCGCAGGCGCTGTGCACGCTGATCGCGGTGGCCGTGGCCGAATCCTTCACCGCGCTGTGCGTGTGGCGCTTCCTTACCGGCTTCCTGCTCGCCGGCATCTACCCGGTGGGGATGAAGATCGCCGCCCAGTGGTTTCCACGCGGCCTCGGGAACGCTCTCGGACTGCTCATCGGCGCGCTGGTGCTCGGCAGCGCCTTTCCCCATGCGCTGCGCGGCGCGGCGGTGGGCTGGCCGTGGCACTACGTCTTCTATGCGGTGGCGGGGATCGCCGCCGCGGCCGGCCTGTTTCTCGTGGCGTTGATCCCGGAACCGCCGGGCAACACGGCGCGGCCGTCGGGCCTGCAGTTCCGCGCGCTATGGGCGGTGGCCGGCGAACGCCGCGTGCGAGCGTCCGTGCTGGGCTACTTCGGCCACATGTGGGAGCTCTACACGCTGTGGGTGCTGATGCCGATGATCCTGGCCACGCGCCTGAGCGATCCGGTAGCGATTTCCTGGAGCGCGTTCGTGTACCTGGGCATGGGCGCCGTGGGCTGCGCGGTCGGCGGCTGGATCGCGACGCGCGCCGGCAGCGCGCCGGTGGCGGGCGTGATGCTCGCGGTCAGCGGTCTGTGCTGCTTCATCTCGCCGTGGGCGCTGGATGCACCGATGATCCTGTTCGGCGCGTGGCTGGTCGTCTGGGGTTTCAGCATCTCCGGCGACTCGCCGCAGTTCTCGGCGCTGACCGCGCGCAATTCGCCGCCCGCGCTCGTGGGCAGCGTGCTCACGCTCACCAACAGCATCGGCTTCGCCATCTCGATCCTGAGCATCCAGCTCTTCGTGTGGCTGGCGCAGTCGCATCCGCTGGCGCAGCTCATTCCCTGGATGGGGATCGGACCGGTGCTCGGCGTGTGGGCGCTGTGGCCGTTGCTGCGGAGCGACGAAGCCGGCTGAGCGCCTACTTGCGCGGCACGCGCCCCATCAGGAAGAACTCGTCGTTGGGCCGCATGGTGAAGGCGTTGGCGATGCGGTTGGACATGGCGAAGAACGCGCTGATCGAGGCGACGTCCCAGATGTCCTCGTCGCCGAAGCCGTGGGCGCGCAGCGCCGCGTAGTCGGCTTCCTCCACTTCCTGCGCGCGCTGCGACACCTTCTTTCCAGCACAGTGGGATCCGAAGCTTGGAATTCACGTGACTTGAAGTCGCGGCCGCACTGACCCTATAGTGAGTCGTATTAATTTAAATCATACCAACATGGTCAAATAAAACGAAAGGCTCAGTCGAAAGACTGGGCCTTTCGTTTTAATCTGATCGGCACGTAAGAGGTTCCAACTTTCACCATAATGAAA